>BBPE01002000.1_pt4 | contig 11732 bp, 10 predicted proteins | sample 1344301 | NCBI WGS metagenome assembly BBPE01 (sample SAMD00019089, study PRJDB2971) | groundwater metagenome | isolation source: The Cedars highly-alkaline
TCACTTATTTTGTGCGATTATATATGTTTTTCTTTGACTTATACAATTCGGTTCTATCTCGGTTCAACCTGATGATACTTTATCTTTTTTTATTCGCGTGGTTTTAGTCCTTTTCTCTGGCGTATTTGACGAATTATCTCCTCTTGTATGCTTTGTGGAAGAACCTGGAAACCCGCATGTTCCGTGTTCCACAATGCCCTTCCTTCGGTTGCAGATCGAAGCTCTCCTGCAAACCCAAATAATTCTGCTACTGGCGCCTTACCGGTAATCACGGTTGTATCTCCTTCCTGCCGCATGTCGAGAATCTGTCCCCTCCGACCCTGAATTTCTCTGGTGGCGCTGCCCATCAAATCCGATGGGACATGTATGTACACATCTTGTATCGGCTCAAGGATCGATGGATTTGCCATCCTGATTGCTTCATGAATTGCCTGCCTGGTAGCCGGGATAACCTGTGCAGGTCCTCGGTGTATTGCATCCTCGTGGAGTTTCACATCTACTAATTTGACCTTTATCCCCTGGCACGGTTCTCTCGTAAGTGGACCATTTGCCATAGCTTCTTCGAATCCCTCTATGATAAGTTCCATGGTTTCTCGTAAATATTGAATTCCTTTCGTCATATCGATAAGTATGTTAGATCCATGGATTGCAACGATCTTCTTGGCCTGGTCTTTGTGCATCCCCCCATCAATCAACAATTGACGTCGTTCAAGCTCCTGCATTTTCATGGAAACTTCGCCAGTTTTTATCAAGTTGGTGACATCGTCCTCCAGAGGTTCGACCTCGAGGTAGAATCTATTGTGTCTGTTGGGCGATACGCCTTCTACCGGACCGGCAAGATTTTGTACAGTCTCTCTATAAACCACAATCGGCGGAGATGTTGTAATTGGTATGTTGTAATCTCGCTCAATTCGATAGGCGATAATTTCCAGATGCAGTTCACCCATCCCAGATATGAGATGCTCTCCAGTCTCTTCGTCGATCTCGACTTTGAGGGTGGGATCTTCTTTTGAAACTTGACGGAGCACTTCGATCAGTTTGGGTAGGTCCTTCATATGCTTCGCTTCGACGGCGACGGTGACTACTGGTTCACTCGCATGTTTGATGCTCTCAAATGGAATAATTCCCCTAATCGACGTCACAGTAGACCCAACTATCGCATCCTTCAAGCCAGTAACAGCAGCGATATTTCCTGCGGGAATGCGCTCTATTTCCTGGCGCTCAGCCCCCATGAATATTCCAACCTGTAAAAGCCTGTTGGTGCGTGTTGTACCCGAGATGTGTAGCTCCTGTCCTCGTTTTAGCGTTCCGCTGAACAACCGTCCAGTCACGACTTCTCCTGCATGCGGGTCTATAGTGATATCTGTGACCATTAATGCGATAGGGCCGTTTGGGTCGCATCTCTCCATTGTCAATCCTATCTCGCTCGATTTATCGCCTTTCCATATCGCTGCTATTCTGTATTTTTGCGCAACGAGCGGGTTGGGCAGGTGATGAATGACCATGTCTAAGACGACCTTATGAAGTGGACATTTCTCTGCAAGTTCCTTCATCTTATTTGATTGGCAATATTCGTATATCTCATTAAAGCCTATCCCGCTCTTTTTCGTATAGTGGACGCTAATCGCCCAATTATACAGCGCAGAACCAAATGCAACCGTTCCATCTGTAACGTCGACCCTCCATCCCTGACTGTATCGCTCTGGATTCATCCCTTTGATCAGTTTATTGACGTGGGTTATGAGATTGCCGAGTCGAATCTGCATCTCCTGTTTGTCGACTTTGAGTTCGTTGATGAGCCGGTCCACTTTGTTTATGAATAAAATCGGTTTGACGTTCTCCTTGAGGGCTTGGCGCAGCACCGTTTCGGTTTGGGGCATCGTCCCTTCAACTGCATCTACGACCACAAGTGCGCCATCCACTGCCCTCATCGCCCTGGTAACATCGCCGCCGAAGTCAACGTGACCTGGCGTGTCGATAAGATTGATGAGATATTCTTCCCCCCCTACTTCATGGACCATCGAGACGTTTGCGGCATTGATAGTAATGCCTCTTGCCTGCTCTTGTTCATCAAAATCCATGAATAATTGTATGCCTGCCAACTCCATCGAGATCATTCCTGCGCCGGCTAAAAGGTTATCCGATAAGGTCGTCTTGCCATGGTCAATGTGAGCGACAATGCCGATATTCCTTATTTTTTCTGGCTGGTCCATCAGGGATACGACCTGCTCAACCATCTTTTTGCTTCTAGTCATATATCTTACCGTGCGGCTTTTGCAATTCTTTCTTTCTCTTCTTTCTTGCTGATTGCATAGCTCTTTACGTCATACTTTGCCACTGCTATAATCTCGGATGCAAGACACTCCTCTATACTCCTTTTGCTCCTGAATGCCGCCTTTTGGGCGCCCCGAGCTATAAACTTCAGCGCCTGATCAACTCTTCGCTGTGAGGAGGCGTCTACTGCTTTTGGGACCGACATCCCGCCATATCTTAATTTTATCGTCTCTTCCTTCGGTCCAGCGTTTTCCACAGCCCTTACGAGCCACTGAATTGGGCTCTCTTTGGTCTTGTCATGGATTATGTCGAATGCATCCCTTACTATGGTATATGCTTTATGTTTTTTCCCGGTGTTATGTCCCTTTTGCATCATCTTGGTTATCAGTCGTTCTATTATTGATATCTCTGACTTACTGCCTTGCTGACTTGATATTTTGCCACCAGTATGGACTGATACTGCTTTGATATTCACATACTCTCGTATCCCTGGGTCGTCAATTTTAATGTCTGAGACATCCCATTTTTCGAATATCTTGCTCAATCTCTCACCTCATTGGTTTTTCTTTGCGCCCGCGCACCATTTCGGATAGGGATACGTTATTAACCTCTGTGACTTTCCACCTGACCCCCGGAATGTCCCCCATGGCACCGCCCATCCGACCGCCGATGCCATCGACCGTAACCTCATCGTGCTCGTCGATGAAATTAATCGCACCATCGCCTGGACAAAAAGCAGTTATTTGTCGCCCATTTTTGATTAATTGTATCCGCACACATTTTCGAATGGCGGAGTTTGGTTGTTTAGCTTCCACGCCAACCTTTTCAAGCACTATGCCTCTAGCCTGTGGCGCCCCCTTCAACGGGTCTGCCTTTCTGTTTAGGTCAAGTGCCTGCCGTTTGTAATATATGTCGCTCCATCGGTATTTTTTGCGTTCATTTTTTAGTTTACGCGCCGCATATGTTCCTTTGCCCATATATATATCCCTCACTAAATTACTTAGTCTACTCACTGAATCACTATATCATCTATGCCATGGTGTCTTTCTGCCAATATTCTCGCCTTTTGTATATTCCTGCCATTTCGTCCTATCACTATCCCTTTATCATTGGGAAGTATTTCTACATAAGCCAAACGCTTGCCATCTTCATTTCTTATGCTCATTTTCTGGATAGTGGCGGGTAGAAATGAATTCCTGATAAATTCATCGGCGTCTTCTGAATATTCGACAATTTCGATGTGTTTTCCTATTGCCTTTTTTACCCTATTTATATTGCACCCTTTTTTACCGATGGCAATTCCCATTTCACCCTTTTTGATGACAAAAATCACCCGAGTATTATCTTCATCAATTACACAATCTCGTGTTACCGCGCCTGTCAGGCTTTCCAATAGTGCGATATAGCGCATTCCTTCACTGGTGAGTTTGACTTTGCTCATTTCAACACCGACTAAATCAAGAGTTATATGCTAATATGATATCCGACTCGCCAGGATTTATTATTGCCAGGGCAGATATTATATATGGCTTGCCGCAGGCGAGCCCGAGGTCCACACTCTTTCCAGCATAATTAAGGACCGGAACCTCACTCTCTTCTATTTTCATCCTAACTTCGCGTGGAGAGTTAGAGGCGAGAATTATCAACTGCGCCTTTCCATTTTTAGCGGCGTCGATTGTCCTGTTTGCACCTATGATGACCTCTCCGGTCTTTATAGCACTTCGTAATGCTCTGTTTAGATCGATTTTCATCTCTTCTCTCTTCTACTTTTTCGCTTTATAAGTCAGCGCAATGCCCCCCGTCCCCAACTGTATGGGCTGCCCTACGATGACGTTTTCGGTCACTCCTGTCAGTTCGTCGACATCTCCTCTCACAGCCGCATCTAATAGGTGGTTTACTGTCATCTCAAAAGCAGCTCGTGATAATACACTCGCCTTTTCTCCTGATATCCCATGGCGTCCGATCTGTTTGACTTCGCCGTCCACGGTCATCCTATCAGCCACGAGCATAACGTGTCGTACATCTACTTCCAGGCCTTGTTCACGCAAAGTATCCATCGCCTCTGATATAATGGCGTTGCGCGCAGCCTCTATTCCCAATACCTCTTCAATTTCGTTGATGTTATTCGTTTTAGTTCTGGTAGCGTCTACGCCCTCGAATTGAAGTATTTTCTTCAATGCGGTACCTTCGGTATATAGTACATATTCGTCGTTTTCTTTCCTGACCACGACACGGTGGATGCCCTCTATGCCTTTGAGTGTAATATTTTTAATCTTTTCTACTAATTGTAACAGCTCTCGATATGAGACCTTCTTTGGGCGTATCAAAAGTTTTCGATTGTTTTGGTGTACTTCTATTTTGGCTGTATCCCTGATCTTCTGGGCGACATCGTCAACGGCAATCTTTCGTTGGCTTAATATTTTCTCGTTTAGATCGCATACTATTTGCATTTCTGTCAGGTCGATCGTAAGGTCGCCTAAATGCATTAAGGTGGTTTTCTGTATTTCCCATGCGAGAGCTCGAACTCTATCCCTATCAGCGTATCCTGGCTCAAGTTTGATAGTCATAATGGGGGTGCTCGGATTTTTCCTTGCATCTACTATCTCGATAAGGCGCGGCAGACCCAGCGTGACATTGATTTCAGCGACACCTGCGTAGTGAAATGTTCTCATGGTCATCTGAGTACCAGGTTCACCTATCGATTGTGCCGCAATAACGCCAACCGCTTCACATGGCTCGACTTTGGCACGCTCATATGCATCTATAACGGTATTTACAATATCGTCTAATTGACTTTTGGTTATCTCTGCTTGGTTCAGGTCGCATCTAAGCTCTTCTATTATGCTTGCCGGAAGGGCAAGGCCGTCAAGTTTGGAGTCGATCATCTTCGGCGTAACCATGACATCTTTCTTTGTTGCCTCGCTCTCGGAGGGCTTCGCAGTTGGTTCCTCTAAAAGTCCCATCACTTTATTAGCGGCAGCCTTTGAGATGCCAGCTTTTACAAGCTCTTCGACTGACGCCTTTTTCAATTTCCTCAATGTGAATCCCGCGTTTAAGAGTGCCTCTGCTGTTTTTTGGGGTACATCCCTCTTTAGAAGGGCATTAAGGGTATCTTTCTTAGCTAACTTTCCACCTCCTCTCCCGTGATGTTTTCAATAATCTTGCGCACGTTTACGGATTTGCCGTAGTCGCTTTTTGTCGGATCTACTCCATCTTCTCCATATTCAAACTGTATGATCAGTCCCGTGGTGTCTCTGACACTTCCATCGTATTTGACATCCAGGTCCTGCAGAGCATTGATCAACCGCCGCTGTAGATAACCAGATTGAGATGTTCTGACGGCAGTATCTACCAGCCCTTCTCTACCTCCAATTGCGTGGAAGAAAAATTCGGTAGGGCTCAGTCCCTTCTTATAACTGGACGTTACGAAACCACGGGCGGCCGCTCTTAGGTCACCTATCTCAAAATGGGGAAGTGTCCTTTCCTCATATCCTCTTGTGATTCGTTCACCCCTAATGGATTGCTGGCCAACACATGCTGCCATTTGGGTCAGGTTGAGCATAGATCCACGAGATCCCGAAATTGCCATTACTACCGCAGAGTTGTTCTGGCCGAGGTGTTTACCTGCGATACTACCAGCAAGGTCTCTTGCCTTGCCCAGCTCCTGCATTATTTTCATCTCTATGGTTTCATCGAGTGTCCTACCTGGTAGTGGCTCGAGCTCTCCTGCCCTATATGCTTCAATAAGGCGATCAACTCGCTCCTCTACATCCCCCATAACATTGTAAATCTGATTTTGTGTCTCACGCGGAATATCTTCATCGTCAATTCCAAAGCTAAAACCAAAGTGCATGATGGCTCTAATGGCTAACTGTGTCACATCCTCTAAAAATTTCCGTGCCTCAATTACGTCATATTTCTTGCAAATTCTATCGAGAATCTTCCCGTTAAAAGCACCTATGCCATTTTCGTCGATGGTTCCGCATAACAATTCTCCATTGCGAATCCTCACATATGCGCCTTTTTCGCACTTCGCTTTTTTACACACCTCACAATTCTCGCACATTTTTGCTTTGTAGGTGATATTCAAATCCTCCGGGAGTACGCAGGAGAATATCTGCTTGCCTGTCCAGTATGGTTGTCCATTCATGGTTTCGGCAGGCATCGTCAAATCCTTGGCGTCTGATTTTCTTAACATATTCAGGGCAGTGCTCTTATCGAAGAGCTTCCGTCCCATAGATAACATGAATATGCCGGATATGTGGTCATGAATACCGCCGATAATGGGTCCACCAAATCTCGGAGAAAGCATGTTTTCCTCTACTTTCATCAATATCCTTGCATCTGCTCGCGCCTCCTCGGTCTGTGGCACGTGTAGGTTCATCTCATCTCCATCAAAGTCTGCATTGTATGGCGGGCATACAGCGGGGTTTATCCTAAACGTCTTATCTGGCATTATCTTGATACTGTGCGCCATTATACTCATTCGATGTAGTGACGGCTGCCTGTTAAACAAAACAATATCACCTTCCTTTAACTGTCGATCTACGCTCCATCCTGGCTCGAGCATCTCTGCCAGTTCTTCGCAGTTATGCTCGGTTATCTTAACACGACGACCGTCACCCCTCTTTACATAATTGGCGCCAGGATGGTTGTCAGGACCTCTGCGCACGTATTCTTTGCATTCTTTTATATTTTGCGGAGTTACGTTCATCGTGATAGTCATTTCTTGAGCAATTTTCAATGGAACCCCCACTTCATCGATGTTAAGGTTTGGATCTGGCGATATTACGGTCCTTGCAGAGAAGTTTACCCTTTTTCCAGAGAGACTACCTCTGAATCGTCCCTCTTTTCCCTTCAGCCTTTGGGATAGTGTCTTCAGAGGACGTCCACTTCGATGGCGTGCAGGTGGAACACCGGAAACCTCGTTATCCATGAAGGTCGTCACATGATATTGGAGCAGTTCCCATAGGTCTTCAATAATCAGTTGGGGCGCCCCTGCTCCCGTATTCTCCTGAAATCGCTGGTTGATCCGTATGATGTCGACCAATTTATGTGTCAAATCGTCTTCAGAGCGTTGTCCGCTTTCTAAGGTTATGGACGGGCGTGTATTTACCGGAGGTACTGGCAATACCGTCAAAATCATCCACTCAGGCCTGGCATTGTTTGGGTCCATTCCAAATACTTCGATATCTTCGTCCGGGATGCGCTCAAATCGATCACGTACATCTGCTGGCATTAGTTTATGCTCCTCTTCGATATACATAGTCGGTTTTTCAAATGCGATTTCCTTTTGCCTCTCCTCACAATATGGGCACACGCGAATCTTGGTGGCGCTTTTGAATGCCTCTTTCACCATGTCATCTGTTAACTGTCCCAGTTTGTTCAAAGATTTTATCTTGTCAAGATATTGCTTCTTTGTCATCTCATCAAACAGCAGATGGCCACATTTGCGGCACGTTGCTCGCAAGATTTTTAAAATCCATTTTGCAAATCCAACGTGAATCACAGGGGCAACGAGTTCGATATGCCCAAAGTGACCTGGACACTCTCCTATCCGTCCTCCACACGTCTTACATCGCAATCCAGGGTCAATAACTCCAAGACGCTGATCCATCAGCCCCATATCAATGGGAAATCCATCATCGTCGTACGTATCTGCAGTGATGATCTTGGTGGCACTCATCCTTCGGATTTCTTTGGGTGAAAGGAGGCCAAACTTGATTCTTCGTATTTTCTTAATACTCGCCATTTTTACCTCTTTTAAACCGCATCCTCTAATTCCAGTCTTGGAGCAATTCCAAGGGACTTCATCTCGTCGAGCAACAATTTGAACGCGTAACTCATCTCTACAGAGTATATATCGGTGTCCGCTCCACAACTTGCACAGTACGCCACATTTCGGCGCTTGTCATATGTTGCCACCATTCCACAGTGGTTGCACACCAACTCGGCCACTCTATCCGATTCATCGAGTAATCGCTCCTTAAGGGCCATCGCAGCCCCGTGACCGATCAGGACATCTCTCTCCATTTCTCCGAATCTAAGTCCTCCTTCTCTGGCTCGCCCCTCAGTAGGTTGTCTGGTAAGGACCTGTATGGGTCCTCTTGATCTGGCATGCAGCTTACCCGAGACCATGTGATATAGTTTTTGATATTGTATGACGCCGATGAATATGTCTGCTTGAATTTGTTTCCCGGTGGTGCCATCGTACATGACTTCCTTTCCAGTGTGAGTGAAATTAAATTTCTTGAGTGCTGCACGCAATTTGTCCTCTGGTTCTCCTGAGAAAGCGGTTGCATCGATGCGTTTTCCTTCCAGGGAGCCGACCTTCCCCCCAAGCATCTCAAGAACATGACCGACGGTCATTCTGGAGGGTATGGCATGAGGATTGATGATCAGATCCGGTACGATTCCGTGCTCGGTAAACGGCATGTCTTCATGTGGCACGATGAGCCCAATAACGCCTTTTTGTCCGTGTCGTGAGGCGAATTTATCTCCCAATTCTGGAATTCGCTGGTCCCTGATGCGGACCTTTGCCAGCTTAGCGCCATTTTCCGATTCGGTAAGAATAACGGTATCCACACAACCCCTCTCGTTTGAGCGCACTGTTATGGATGCCTCTCTTCGTTTTTGTGGCGTCAGTCCTCCAAGGTCCATCGCCTCCTCTAAAAACCTGGGAGGGCTTGTCTTTCCTATCAAAGCGTCATTCGGTCCCACGATGGTTTCTGGGTTTACAAGTCCGTCTTCATCCAGATGGGCATAAACTTCACTGCCTCTGGCACCCCTTATCTCTGCATCTGGAACCTCGAATTTGTCTTCATGGCCACCAGGATAACGCCGTTCCTCGCATTCATATGTTCTAAAGAAGTGACTTCTTCCGAGTCCTCTTTCTATTGAGCCTTTATTGATGACGAGTGCATCCTCGATGTTATATCCTTCGTATGAAAGTACGGCGACGACGAAGTTCTGACCACCAGGACGCTCGTCAAAACCAATGATATCTGCTGTTTGGGTTGTTACTATTGATAATTGTGGATAATGCAACATATGCGCTCTTGTATCCGGTCGGAGCTTCATATTTGCGGCTGACACCCCGAGTGTTTGCTTTATCATTCCAGCACCCATGGTATTACGCGGGGATGCGTTATGCTCAGGATATGGTATCACTCCAGTACAGATGCCCAATATCAGTGAAGGGTCTATCTCAAGGTGTGTGTGTTTCTCTGTGAGATCCTCTTCATTTATTGCGATAAGCGTATTTTCTTCCTCTTCTGCATCCAGATATTCTATCAAACCCTGATTGACAAGATCTTCAAATATTAGACTCCCCTCTTCCAGTTGGCGGATGGAGTCATCCGTCAATAATGGTTTGCCATTTTCCACGATAATAAGCGGACGTCTTGCCCGTCCACGGTCTATACTTATTATCACTTCATGGGTTTTCTGGTGATGCGTAACGTTTAGCTGTTTTGAAATAGTCCCCTCTCGTCGTTTCGTTCTTATATCTTTTATCAGTTTAACCGGGTCGTCATGAGTTCCGACAAGTGCTCCCCCTATAGATACATTGGCATTCTGTATGCTCATCTGGTTTTCATCGGAATTTCTTGTTGGTGGCAGTACTCCAAGCTCATATAGATATGTCTGTAATTTATCCTCGTCATCCACGCCAGTCGATAATTCCACCATCTGGGCGAAGTTCTTGACCAAACCGCAATTAGGGCCTTCTGGCGTCTCGGAAGGACATATCCTGCCCCACTGCGTTGGATGCAGGTCCCTCGCCTCAAAATGGGGTTGTGCCCTGGACAGTGGTGATATAACTCTTCGCAGGTGTGATATCATCGCCGTGTAGTCTATCTGGTCGAGAAGTTGTGAGACTCCTGTTCGCCCGCCAACCCAATTACCAGTGGCTAGCGGGTGCATTAGCCTTTCTGAGAGGACGTCTGCCCTGACCACCGTTTTAATAGTCAACTCTCGACTCCTCATGCTCGATCGCTCTAATTGGTACTTGATGTCCCTCGTTAATCGATTAAATGAAACCCTAAACAGATCCTCCAATAAATCCCCAGCAAGTTTGAGTCGTTTGTTGGAGTAGTGGTCCTTGTCATCCTCGCCCCTGCGTTTTAAAGTCAGCTCAAAACACGCCTCTGCCATTCGTCCGAGGAAACGTGCCTTTTCAAGTCTATCTTTTTCTTCATTGCCTATATGTGGAAGCAGATATCTATCGATCACATAGTTCGCTCGCTTTTTCCGATATTCCTTTGCCTGACCTGGTGCCACCCGTTTGCCGAGCATTTCCATAATGTCTTCGGTGTTGTTTGCTTCTGCCTCTTCCAGATTTTCCAGCACAAATTTCGTTATTTCTGGGTCATTTGACACGGCGTTCACAATCTCTTGGTCAGTCTCTAAACCAAGCGCCCTCATCATCATGATGAAGTTAAGTCGTCCTGATATTGATGGAAATGATATTTCAAGTATGGAGTTACGTCCCCTTTCTACGATGACCAGTGTTCTGTATCCTCTTCGTTGGGAGAACACTTTGGCCACTTCGATCTTGTCACCGTATCGATCATCGTATTCCACGAGAATCTTATTTGGTGCAAGGTCCTCCATGCTTATTATAACTCGTTCAGTACCATGGACGATAAAATAGCCACCAGGGTCTAACGGGTCTTCTCCAACCTGGGTCATCTCTTCGGGTGTGAGTCCCTCCAGATTACATTTGCTTGACCGTAACATTGTGGGAAGAGAACCGATCTCTTCTTCGACTTCATCCACCACCTCACGCTCTCCAGCCCCATAATAGTCCTTGATGATGGACATTTTGAGATGAATTGGCGCGGCATATGTGATATTTCTGAGTCTTGCCTCGGTTGGATATAGCAATTCACGCGAACCGTCTGCCTCTTTGACCATGGGATGCGTGACTCGGATTTTGCCGAGTTTAATATATACTTTGTATCTGCCTCGTGAGTCTTCTTTCTCGATATCGGTTTCTATTACTCCCTGCTCATCGATGATCTTCTGCAGACCTTTATCAACGAAGTTATTGAATGAATTAATATGGTGTTGAACTATTTTCTCTCTTGTGAAATACGCCTTCGATAAAATTTTTCGGTCTAACACGCTAGCTCTCCTATTTAATCGATCACCAATCGGTATGCTATTGCCTTACCAGCGGTGTGACTGTTCCTCATAATTTTTATGACATCACCCACACTTGCGCCTATCTCTTTAATGACTGTGTCTGAGATTTTTATTTTTGGTAGCTCCCCAACAGATATATGATGTTTTGCTAAGAGGGACTTTACGTCTCTTTCTGATAACACCATATGTTCCGGGACTATCTCATGGTCAATTACGCTGATTTTTTTCATATCACAATGCCTCACAATCCATGTGGGATGTTCTAACTCTGCCTTGATCTTTTGGTACAGCGATTGGGCGTGTCACAGTTC
>BBPE01001979.1_pt1 | contig 11709 bp, 10 predicted proteins | sample 1344301 | NCBI WGS metagenome assembly BBPE01 (sample SAMD00019089, study PRJDB2971) | groundwater metagenome | isolation source: The Cedars highly-alkaline
AGCGGCTGGCGCACCGCCAGGCGCTGATCGCCTACCTGGAGCTGCATGTGGAGCAGCTCGACGCCGACGCGCGCCGGCGCCTCTACAGCAACCCGCTGCGCGTGCTCGACACCAAAAACCCCAATATGCAGGCGCTGGTGGAAGCGGCGCCCAAGCTGATCGACTACCTGGGGGCGGCTTCGCTGGCGCATTTCGACGCCTTGCGCGCCTTGCTCGATGCCCAGGGCATTGCCTACCGCCTCAATCCGCGCCTGGTGCGCGGGCTGGATTACTACAACCTGAGCGTGTTCGAGTTCGTCACCGACACCCTCGGGGCGCAGGGCACGGTCTGCGCCGGCGGGCGCTACGACGGCCTGCTGGAGCAGATCGGCGGCAAGGCGGCCCCGGCGGTGGGCTGGGCGCTGGGCATGGAGCGCATCCTGGAGCTGCTTAAAGTGCAAGGCAAGCTGCCGCCGCTGCCGGTGCCCGACTGCTACGCCGTGGTGCCACAGCCCGAGGCGATGGCGCAGGTGCTGGCGCTGCTGCGCCCCTTGCGCGCCGCCGGGCTGTCGGTGCAGATGCACGGCGCTGGCCCAGAGGGCTTGAGCAGCATGAAGGCGCAGTTCAAAAAGGCCGACGCCAGCGGCGCGCGCTATGCGCTGGTGTTCGGCGCCGCCGAGCTGGCCGCCGGGCAGGTGGCGGTCAAGCCGCTGCGCGCCGACGCCACGGGCTCGATCCAAGAGCAGACCCTGCTGCCGCTGGCCGAAGTGGGGCAGTGGGCGGCGCGGCTGCGGGCTTAGCGCCGCCTGTCGGGCCAGCGCCTACAATCGGCGCACAACCGGGCCCGCACCGGCCCAGACCCGCCACACCCACCTGTGGCCCCGACATTTTTGCTCGCGCAATTTTTGCAAGCTCATCCCCATGGCCAAAACTTTCGATCCGCACGAAGAAGAACAACTCGATAAGCTCAAGCGCTTCTGGGAGCGCTTTGGCAGCCTCATCACCTGGGTGCTGGTGGCCGTGCTGGCGGCGCTGGCGGCTTGGAACGGCTGGAACTACTGGCAGCGCCAGCAGGCGGTTGAGGCCGCTGTGCTGTACCAGGCGCTAGACGAGGCGGTGGCCGCCAACGACGCCGAGCGCGTGCGCCGGGTTTGGGCCGACATCCAGCAACAAGTGCCGCGCACCGCCCAGGCGCAGCAGGCCGGCCTGCTGGCAGCGCGGGCGCTGCAACAGCTCGATGCACCCGACGAAGCGCGCCAGGCGCTGCGTTTCGTGAGCGAAAACGCCGCCGACCCTGGGCTGGTTTCGGCGGCCCGCTTGCGCTTGGCTGGGCTCGAATTGCAAGCGGGCCAGCACGAGGCGGCCTTGCAGTGGCTGGCCAGTGGCATTGCGCCCGAATTCGCAGCCCTGGCTGCCGACCGGCGCGGCGATGTGCTGCTGGCCCAAGGCCAGACCGACGCCGCGCGCCAAGCTTACCTAGAGGCCTGGAAGGGGCTGGACGAGGCACTGGATTACCGGCGCATCGTCGAAGCCAAGCTCAACGCCTTGGGCCTGGACCCCAGCACCCCGGCCCCCGATGCCACCCCGGCCGCCCCGGCTGCTCCCCAGTGACGGAGAAATTGCAGTGAACCCAGCCCTCAAGCCCATGCACCGTATTGCGCGCAGCGCCATCGCCCGCCCCGTGGCGGCCATCTCCCTTGCGACCGCCTTGGCGCTCACGCTGGCGGCTTGTTCCTCGGCACCAGAGCGCCCAAGCCCCACGCCGCTGGCCCCGCTGGTGGCGCTGCAACCGGCCACGCTGGCTTGGAATACCTCCATAGGTGCAGTCGATCCGCTGCTCACGCCCGCCATACACGGCCAGACCCTGCTGCTGGCCAACGCCGCCGGGGCCGTGCTGGCGCTCGATGGCAGCAACGGTCAGGTGCGCTGGCGCGTCGAGCTGGCGCAGCCACTCTCGGCTGCCGTGGGCTTCGACGGCCAGACCGCAGCCGCGGTGACGCAAGAAAACGAGCTGCTGGTGCTCAACAGCACCGGGGTGCAGTGGCGCGCACGCCTGCCAGCCCGGGTGCTCACGGCGCCGCTGGTGGCCGGGCAGCGCGTGTTCGTGCTCGCCAACGACCGCAGCCTCCACGCCTTCGACGCCCGCAACGGTGCCCCGCTGTGGCAGCAGCGCGGCCGTGCCGCCGATGCGCTGGTGTTGCAGCAAAGCGGCGTGCTGCTGGCGGTGGGCGACACCCTGGTGGCGGGCCTGGGCGGCCGGCTGCTGGGGTTCGACCCGCTCAACGGCCGCATCCGCTGGGACGCGGCCATCGCCACCCCACGCGGCGTGAATGAAATCGAGCGCCTGGTCGATCTGGTCGGGCGCACCGGCCGTGTGGGCGATCGGCTCTGCGTGCGCGCTTTCCAGGCGACCGTGGGCTGCGTCGATGCCGCCACCGGCCGCCTCCTCTGGACCCAGCCCGCCGACGGGGCCGTGGGCCTGAGCGCCGACGCCGAGCGCGTCTATGGGGTCGAGCGCAACGGCCGCGTGTTGGCTTGGCGGCAAGACACGGGTGCCCGCGCCTGGAGCAGCGATGCCTTTTTGCACCGCGGCCTGACTGCGCCGCTGGCGGCGGGCCGCTCGATCGCCATTGGTGATGCACAGGGCTTCGTGCACCTGCTGTCGCGCGACGATGGCAGCGCGGTCAACCGGCTCAGCACAGATGGCTCGGCCATTGTGGCCGGGCCGCTGCTGCTGGGCAACGCCCTGGTGGCTGTTACGCGCAACGGCGGCGTGTTCGCCTGGCGTCCGCAATGAAGCCTGTTTTGGCTTTGGTTGGACGCCCCAACGTAGGCAAATCGACGCTCTACAACCGCCTGACCAAAACGCGCGACGCCATCGTCGCCGATCTGCCGGGCCTCACACGGGATCGCCACTACGGCAGCGCGCGGCTGGGTGCGCGCGAGTTCATCGTCATCGACACCGGCGGCTTCGAGCCCCGGGCCGAGGCCGGCATCTACCGCGAAATGGCCAAGCAAACCCGCCAGGCCGTGGCCGAGGCCGATGTGGTGCTGTTCGTGCTCGACGCCCGCGCGGGTTTGAGCGCGCAAGACCACGACATCGCCTCCTACCTGCGCAAGCTCGCCAAGCCCTGTGTGCTGGTGGCCAACAAGGCCGAGGGGATGCAGGGCGCGGCGCAACTGAGCGAGTTCTACGAGCTCGGCCTGGGCGAGGTGCTGCCGGTTTCGGCGGCGCACGGGCAGGGCGTGCGCCCCATGGTGGAGGCGGCGCTGGAGCGCTTGCCGCTGGCCGAGGCCGCCGCTGCGGCCGCGCCCGTCGAGGGCGAGGAAAGCGTGATCCGGCTGGCCGTGGCCGGGCGCCCGAATGTGGGCAAATCAACCCTCATCAACACCTGGCTGGGCGAGGAGCGGCTGGTGGCCTTCGACCAGCCCGGCACCACGCGCGATGCGATTTCGGTGCCCTTCGAGCGCAACGGGCAAAAATTCGAACTCATCGACACCGCCGGGCTGCGCCGCAAAGGCCGGGTGTTCGAGGCGGTAGAGAAGTTTTCGGTGGTCAAGACGCTGCAAGCCATCGAGAGCGCGCACGTGGTGCTGCTGCTGCTCGACGCCAGCCAGGGCGTGACCGATCAAGACGCGCACATCGCCGGTTTCGCGCTCGACAGCGGGCGCGCGGTGGTGATCGCGCTCAACAAATGGGACGCCATCGACAGCTACCAGCGCGAGCAGTTGCAGCGCTCGATCGAGAGCCGCCTGGCCTTTCTCAAATTTGCTTCGCAGCACACCATTTCGGCGCTCAAGCGCCAGGGGCTGGCGCCGCTGTGGCCGGCGATCGCCAAGGCCCACGAGTCGGCCTACAAAAAAATGCCCACTCCGCTGCTCACCCGCATTTTGCAGGAATCGGTGGCCCTGCAAGCGCCCAAGCGCAGCGGCATGTACCGGCCCAAAATGCGCTACGCGCACCAAGGCGGCATGAACCCGCCGGTGGTGGTGATCCACGGCAACTCGCTCGAAGGCGTGCCCGAGAGCTACCGGCGTTTTCTGGAAGGGCGCTTTCGCAAAGCCTTCGACCTGGTGGGCACGCCGCTGCGCATCGAGTTCAAAACCGCCGACAACCCATACGCCAAGCAATAAAAGCCACGGGCGCACGCGCAGGCGCTGCGTCTGTGGTATCTTTGGCGTCCCGAAACTTCCACGAACACGGAACATATCGTGAGCAACAACAAAGGTCAACTCTTGCAGGAACCGTTTCTGAACCAGCTCCGCCGCGAGCACGTGCCGGTGTCGATTTACCTCGTCAACGGGATCAAGCTGCAGGGGCAGATCGAATCGTTCGACCAGTACGTGGTGCTGCTGCGCAACACAGTCACCCAGATGGTCTATAAGCACGCCATTTCCACCATCGTGCCGGGGCGCCCGGTGCAGTTCTCGGCCAGCCCGCCGAGCGAGGGCTGATCGGCTGAACCCCCATTTGAGCAACGAAGCGCAAGCCCTGCCGCAACAACGGCAGGCTGAAGGCAGCACCCGCAGCACGCTCCCAGGCGTGGTGTTGGTGGGCGTCGATTTGGGGCAGCCCTTTTTCGACCCCGAACTCAAGGAACTGGCCCAACTCGCGGCCAGCGCAGGCTACCAGGTGCTCGATCGCTTGGTGTGCAAGCGCCGCGCCCCCGATCCGGCGCTCTACATCGGCTCCGGCAAGGCCGACGAACTCAAGGCCCTGGCCCACGCGCATGGGGCGCAGGAAATCCTGTTCGACCAGTCCTTAAGCCCAGCGCAGCAGCGCAACCTGGAGCGCCACCTGGAGCTCGCGGTCAACGACCGGGTGCTGCTGATCCTGGAAATTTTTGCCCAGCGCGCGCGCAGCCACGAGGGCAAGCTGCAAGTCGAGCTGGCGCGGCTGCAATACCTCAGCACCCGGCTGGTGCGGCGCTGGTCGCACCTAGAGCGCCAAAGCGGCGGCATCGGCCTGCGCGGTGGCCCTGGCGAGACGCAGATCGAGCTCGATCGGCGCATGATAGGCGACTCCATCAAGCGCACCCGCGAGCGCCTGGAGCGCGTCAAGCGCCAGCGCGATACGCAGCGGCGCCAGCGCGAGCGCAGTGGCACGTTCAAGGTTTCGCTGGTGGGCTACACCAATGCGGGCAAATCCTCGCTCTTTAACGCGCTGGTGAAAGCGCGCGCCTACGCCGCCGACCAGCTCTTTGCCACGCTCGACACCACCACGCGCCAGCTCTACCTGAGCGAAGCCGGGCGCAGCCTGTCGCTCTCCGACACCGTGGGCTTCATCCGCGACTTGCCGCACAGCCTGGTCGATGCCTTTGCCGCGACCTTGCAAGAGGCGCGCGAAGCCGATTTGCTGCTGCACGTGGTCGATGCCGCGAACCCTGAGCACCTGCAGCAGATCGACAACGTGCAGCAGGTGCTGCGCGAAATCGGGGCCGAGCAAATCCCGCAAATTTTGGTTTTCAACAAGCTCGACGCCTTACCGCCCGAGCGCGAACCGCTGCAATTGCTCGACAGCATGGAACTCCAGGGCCGTTCGATGACTCGCATCTTCTTGAGCGCGCACAGCGGCATCGGCTTGGACCGCTTGCGCAGCCTGCTGGCGCAGCGCCTGCCGGAGTTGCCTGAAAAGTCCCATCCGCTGTGGCAAAGTACCAACGCCCAATTGGGCACAATAGAGCCTGTTTGACTTACACCTGCGACCATCCATGAACCTGAATTTGCCGCCTTTGCGTTCCACGGTGTGGAGTCGAGTCAAGGGAATGTTTAACCTCAACGACCCACGTTGGGGCCGCGACGACGAGTCCTCCGGTGCGCGCGATTCCTCGCACCGGCCCGACCCCAGCCACGACGACCACCGCGGTGAGCGCGGCAACGACGAGCAGCCGCCCGATCCGCGCCCGTGGCAAGGCCGCCCCCAAGGCTCTGGGCGTGGCCCCAAGCAAGGGCCGCCCGACCTAGACGAAATCTGGCGCGACTTCAACCGCAAGCTCAACGGCCTGTTTGGCGGCGGCGCGCGCGGAGGTGGTTCGGGCGGCTCCGGCGGTTCCGGCGGCTCCGGCGGCGGCATGCCAGGCTTCAAAGCCCCCACGCCCAAGGGAGCGGGCGTGGTGGCCGGCATGGTGGGCGGCGCGGCGCTGGTGGTCTGGCTCGGCACCGGTTTTTTCATCGTCCAAGAGGGCCAGCAGTCGGTGGTGACCCAGTTCGGCAGCTACCACAGCACCGTTGGGGCTGGTTTTAACTGGCGTTTGCCAGCACCCATCCAGCGCCACGAGACCGTGTTCGTGACCACCATCCGATCGGTCGATGTGGGGCGCGAGGAAATCGTGCCCGCCACCGGGCTGCGCGATGCGGGCATGCTCACGCTGGATGAAAACATCGTCGAGATTCGCTTTGCGGTGCAGTACCGCCTCAACGACGCACGCGCCTTCCTGTTCAACACCCGCGACCCCGACAACGCCGTGCTGCGCGCCGCCGAAACCTCGGTGCGCGAGGTGGTAGGCAATATGACCATGGACCAGGCCCTGGTCGAAGAGCGCGACCAGATCGCGCCCCGCGTGCGCGCCCTGATGCAAACCCTGCTCGATCGGGCCCAGATCGGGGTCGAGGTGGTGGCCGTCAACCTGCACCAGGGCGGGGTGCGTCCGCCCGAGCAGGTGCAGGCCGCATTCGACGACGTGCTGGTGGCCGGCCAGGAGCGCGAACGCGCCCGCAACGAGGCCGAAGCCTATGCCAACGACGTGATCCCACGCGCCCGCGGTGCCGCAGCGCGCCTGATGGAAGAAGCGCAGGGCCACAAAGTGCGCGTGGTGGCACGCGCCGAGGGTGATGCCGAACGCTTCCGGCTGGTGCAAGCCGAGCACGCCCGCGCACCCCAAGTCACGCGCGACCGGCTCTATTTGGAGACGATGCAGGAGGTGTTCAGCAACGTCACCAAGGTGTTGATCGACTCGCGCAACAACAACAACCTGCTGCACCTGCCGCTGGATCGCCTGATCCAACAAGCTGCAGCGGCCACGCCCTTGCCCGTTGCGCCGACCGTTGGCGCCCCGGCGGCACCGGCGGCCCCGGCACCGGCCCTAGACCCCCGCGCCCGTGAAGCGCAGCGCGCCCGCTGAACGGAGCTGATGCAATGATGAACAAAATTGGTATTGTCCTGGTCTCGGTACTTATCCTGCTTGGGGTGGGGAGTTCGATGCTGTTCGTGGTGGATCAACGCCAGTTCGGCGTGGTCTATCAACTCGGCCAGATTCAGCGCGTGGTCGTCGAGCCAGGGCTGAATTTCAAAATGCCGCCGCCGTTTCAAAACGTGGTCTATATCGACCGGCGTTTGCTCACGCTCGAGAGCGCCGACGTGGAGCCCATGCTCACGGCCGAGCGCCAGCGCGTGGTGATCGACTGGTTCGTGCGCTGGCGCATCTCCGACCCGGCGGCCTACATCCGCAACGTCGGGCTCGATGAGCGCGCCGGGGCCATGCAGCTCAACCGGGTGGTGCGCAACGCCTTCCAAGAGCAGGTGAACCGGCGCACCGTGCGTGAGCTGCTCTCGACCCGGCGCGAAGAGGTGATGAGCGACGTCAAGCGCGACGTGCTCGCTGCCGTGCGCGGGGCCGAGCAGCCTTGGGGCATGGACGTGATCGACGTGCGCATTACGCGGGTCGATTACGCCGAGACCATCACGCGCTCGGTCTTTGATCGCATGATCGCCGAACGCCGCCGGGTGGCCAGCGAGCTGCGCGCCACCGGCTTTGCCGAAGGCGAGCAAATTCGCGCCGACGCCGACCGCCAGCGCGAGGAGTTGCTGGCCGAGGCCTTCCGCGAGGCACAAAAGCTCAAAGGTCAAGGCGATGCGCAAGCCTCGCGCCTGTACGCCGACGCCTTCGGCCGCGACCCGGCCTTTGCCCAGTTCTACCGCAGCCTGGAAGCCTACCGGGCCAGCTTTAGAAGCCGCACCGACCTGATGGTGGTTGACCCGAGCTCCGAGTTCTTCCGCGCCATGCGTGGCAACGTGCCGGCTGCTGCCCGATGATGATCGGCTCCTTTGAGGTGCTTGTTTGCGGGCGGCAGATTGGCTGCGCCATGACCGCTGTATGGCGCGCGCGCTTAAGCTAGAATTCGCACTATGAGTCGAAAACTGGTGCTCCTCGTGGCCGTTTGGGCCTTGCTCTGGCAAGGCTTGGCGGGCGCAGCCTTGCCTTCGCTGGCCAAGGCTGCGGCAGACGCCGCCCACGCCGCATTGCACTGGAAAGACGTGGGGCACCACCACCACGCCGACGGCAGCGTACATGCCGATGCCAGCCAGGCATCTTTGCAGCATGTGGCGCTGGACGGCTCGCACATCGTGGCCTCACCCTTGGCGGCACCCAGCTTGTCGTTTGCGCTGCCCCTGGCTGGGCTGCCGCGCTACTGGGCCGAGCAACTGCCCCACCCTTACTCCGACCCCCTGCACCGACCTCCGCGCACCCTGAGCTGAGCCGCGCCCGCGCGTTCCGTTGCGCGGGCTCGATTGCTTGGTCTGGCGCTGGCCTGCACCCTATCCTTGGCTTTGGCCTAGGGCGCGGTGTGGCCGATGCCAGTCCGTCTTAGGCTGCTGTTTGCAGGGGTTTTCATGTTTTTTCCTTCCCGTTTGCGGGCGATCGGTGCTGCCGTCGCCCTGTGTGTGGGTGCGCCGGGGCTTTGGGCCCAGACTGCGGCTGCTCCCGTTCTTGCTCCCAATCCCTTAACTGCGTCCGTCGTTGCACCGGCTGCCGCGCCCATCTCGGGTGCGCCCAGCGCGGCGCAGCCGCCAAGCTGGGCCCAGGCGCTCGACGCCGCCTGGGTGCGCAGCGCCGAGTCGGCCGCCGCTGCAGCCGCTGCCCAGTCCGCCGGGGCCGAGCAAGCCGCCGCGCGCGCCTGGTTGCCGGGTGCGCCGGTGCTCGAAGTGGGCTGGCGCACCGACCAGTTCAACCGCAACGCCGGGGCCCGCGAAAGCGAGATCGGCGTGGCGCTGCCGCTGTGGCTGCCGGGCCAGCGCCTAGCCAGTGCGCAACAGGCCGAGGCCGCCGCCGCCGTTGCGCAAGCCGGTAGCAGCGCCCAGCGCCTGCAGTTGGCGCACGCCTTGCTCGAAGCGGCCGCCGGCGTGCAGCAGCAGCAGTTGGCGCTGGCGCTGCGCACCGCAGAAGTGGAGGCGTTGCGCCAGTTGGCCGCCGATATGCAGCGCTTGCTGGCCGCAGGTGAACGCGCCCGCACCGACAGCCTGGCGGCGCAGGCCGAGCTCTTGCAAGCGCAGGCGCTGCTGCAGCAGGCGCGCAGCGAACTGCAAAGCGCCGAGCTGCAGTGGCACAGCCTGAGCGGTTTGAGCGCCATCCCGCCCTTAGAAGCGCTGCGGGCGCAGGCGGGCGTGGGCACGGCTGCGGTCGAATCCGCTGCCCGTGGTGCCGAACCGGCTTCTGCCGAAGCGGGTGCAGTGGCCCCTGCCGCTGCTGCGTCTGCGTTTGAAACTGCGCCCGCCCTAGCGCAACACCCGCTGCTGCTCGAAGCGGCTGCGCGCAGCCAGTGGGCGCAGCGCCAACTGGCGCTGGTCGAGCGCAGCCGCCGCACCGCGCCCGAATTGCAGACGCGCTGGGTGCAGCAGACCGAGGCGCGCGGCGCGGCCGCCACGCAGAGCCTGGGTCTGAGCTTGCGCATCCCCTTGCACAGCCCGGCCCAGCACACGCCGCAGTTGCTCGCGGCCCAAGGCGCCTACGCGCTGGCACAAGCGCGCCAGCAGGAGCTGGAGCGGCAATTGCAAGCCCAGTGGGCGCAGCAGCAGGCTGCGTTGGCAGGGTTGCTGCCACAAGTCGCGCACGCCTCGGAGCGTGCCGGGCAGTTGCGCGAACGCGCTGGCCTGATCGAAAAATCCTTCCGCAGCGGCGAAACCGCGCTGGCCGACTGGCTGCGCACCCGCGCTGCGGCCGCCGAAGCCGAATCCGCCCTGCAAACGCTGCGGCTGCAGCAGCAGATCGCCCAAGCGCGGCTGCAACTCTCCATTGGAAACCTGCCATGAATACCCCCATTCGCACCCACTTGAAACACACCCTGGTTGCGGCGGCCTTGTGCGCGCTGGCGCTGGTCAGCCACGCCGCCCCCGGTGCCCATGGTCCCGATGGCGAACACCTCGATGCGGCCCCTGGTGCCGCCGTTGCGGGCGTTGCGGCGCTGCCGCGCTTCGAGGCCAAGTCCGAATTGTTTGAGGTCGTGGGCCGCCTGCAAACCGAGGGCCTGAGCCTGTACGTGAACCAGTTCCAGAGCAGCGAGCCGGTGCTGCAAGCGCAGTTGCAAATCGAATCCGGGGCGCTGCAAGGCACGGCGGCCTTCAGGCCCGAGCAGGGCGACTACCTGCTGAGCGACGCGGCGCTGCTGCAATTGCTGCGCCAACCGGGCCAGCATGCGCTGGTGTTGACGGTGATTGCGGGCCAGCAGTCCGACTTGCTCGAAGGCACCCTCCATGTGGCTGCGCCGCTGCAAGGTGGACACGGCCACGAGCACACCTTGCTGCAAGAACTGGCGCTGCCGTTGACGCTGGTCGGCGGTGGTCTGCTGCTGGCCGGTGGCGGAATTTGGTTTTTGCGCCGCGGCAAGGCCGTGCGCGCTGGCAAAGGATTGTGATCATGAAAAAATTTCTGCATGGTTGGCGGCACACGGCCGCGCTCGCTTCGGCACTCATGGTTGCGCTGCCGGTGGCGCTGCCACTGGCCTTGCCGTCTGCTGGCAGCGCCTGGGCCGCTCCGGGGGCCCACGGCCCCGACGGCGAACACCTCGACGCACCGGGTGCGGCCGCACGCCCCGACGGCCTGACGCGCCTGCCCGATGGCAGCGTGCAGGTGCCTATGGCCTCGCAGCGCCTGATGGGCGTGCGCACCGTGCTGGCCCAGCCGACGCAGGTGCCGCAAACCAGCGAACTGCCGGGCCGGGTGGTGCTGGACCCGAACGCCGGAGCGCGCGTGCAAAGCCCGGTGGCGGGCCAGCTCGAAGCCGGGCCGGGCGGTTTTCCGCTGCCGGGGCAGCGCGTGCGCCGGGGCGAGCTGCTGGCCTATGTGCAGCACCTGCCGGACCCGATCGGTGCCGCCGGCGTGCAAGCGCAACTGGCCGAACTGCGTGCGGCCCAAGCCCTGGCCGAGCAGCGCTGGCAGCGCTTGCGCGGCCTAGAAGGCTCGGTGCCACGGCGCGAGATCGAGGCCGCGCAGTCTGAACTGCAAAGCCTGCAAGCGCGGCAGCAGGCCTTGGCCGCTGGGCAGCGCCCGCGTGTGGCGCTGCGGGCCCCGGTCAACGGCGTGATCGCCCGCGCCGAGGCGCTGGCCGGCCAGGTGGTGGAGAGCCGCGACGTGCTGTTTGAGATCGTCGATCCGGCGCGCCTGCTGGTCGAGGCCAGCACGGCCGACGTGGCGCTCGGCCAGCGCATCGCCGCCGCCACACTGGTGGGCGTGCCCGGTGTGCGCCTGGAGCCGCTCGGCACCGGTGCCGCCATGCGCGACGGGGTGCTGCCGCTGCTGTTTCGGGCCCGCCTGAGCGCGCCCGCTGCGGGTGCGGCGGCCAGCCCAGCCCCCACGCAACTGCCGCTGGCGCTGGGCCAGCCGGTGACGCTGATCGTGCAGCGCACCGACACCCTGCAAGGCTTTGTGCTGACGGCCGAGGCCATCACGCGCAACCCGGCCAACCAGCCGGTGGTGTGGATCAAGTCGGGCACCGAGCGCTACATCCCGCAGCCGG
>BBPE01005188.1_pt1 | contig 11707 bp, 13 predicted proteins | sample 1344301 | NCBI WGS metagenome assembly BBPE01 (sample SAMD00019089, study PRJDB2971) | groundwater metagenome | isolation source: The Cedars highly-alkaline
GCTTTGACGGAATTGTCAGTAGAGAGCAAAGAATAAGATGAAAATAGCCCAAGTTTGCCCCAGATACCATCCAGATATCGGTGGCGTGGAAACGCATGTAAAGGCGATCAGTGAGCGGTTGGTAAAATATGGATTGGATATTGAAGTTATATGCACAAACCCTTTTAGAAAAAGCGTTTACGGAAAAACGCCCCACAGGGAAGAAACAATCAATGAAGTAAAGGTAACACGATTCAGGTCAATCGCACCTAACGATGCCTTTTTCTTTGCACCGGGGATTTATAATTATCTTAAAAATCGAGACTACTACGTAATTCATGCGCACAGCTATCATGCGTTTCCAGCGTTATTTGCCGCCTTTGCCAAAAAGGGTCGAAAATTAGTTTTCACACCCTATTATCATGGAGCAGGGCATTCATTCATCCGAAATATACTCCTCAAGTCATATCGCCCGCTTGGAGCAAGGATATTTAAAAAAGCAGACAAAGTAGTATGCGTATCGCAGTTTGAGTTGAATTTGATAAAAAAGCATTTCAACGTTCCTGCATCTAAGTTAATCCACATTCCTAACGGCATAAATTTAGATGAGTTCAGGGATGTTAAACCACTCGAAAGGAAGCATAAAACGATCTTGTTCGTAGGGCGTCTCGAAAAATATAAAGGTGTGCAGCACATCATCCAAGCGTTGCCGTTACTGGAAGAATATCGATTGGAGATTGTAGGAACAGGACTATATGGGCAAGAATTGAAAAAATTGGCAAGTAAACTTGGTGTAAGCGAGAGGATTGACTGGATAAAGGAGCTTTCAAGAGCCGAATTATTGCGACATTACAAATCCGCTGATGTTTTCGTCATGCCATCACAGTTTGAGGCATACGGGATTACGGTGGCAGAGGCGCTTGCAAGTGGGGTTCCTTGCATCGTGGCTACGGGAAGCGCTCTTGAAGAATTCGTGGACGATGAAACATGCATAGGCATGAGTCATCCGATAGAAAGTGCTCTCCTTGCCAGCACAATAGAATCTGTGTGCAGCCGACGTGCAAATAAAGTCAAAAATTTAATGGATTGGGATGAAGTTGTGAATAAATTGACTAAGATTTACGATGAAAAGTAAAATCAGTCTCTTATGCATAATAAATTTGTAGAATATACTTTTTCAGGAGTATATGTTTCTACTAACTTGGCGATTTCAACTGGTTCTATTTTCTTTTCTTGTGCATTTATTTCATAAAGCTTGAAACCGTGGTCTATGAGTAAATTTATATACTCTTTTGGCTCGATACCAAATTTTATAAGCCCCATGGGCCAAAATTCGGTGATTATTTTTAGATTTTTATTTTTCTGTAAAAGCAAGGGTGCCCCTTGAATCGCTTTTATTTCTGCCCCCTCAATATCCATCTTAATAAAGTTGATCTTCCCATCATAATTCTTGAAATAATCATCTAATCGTATAGATTCGATTTCGATAAACTTATGACAAGCATCAGGTGAGTCATGTATTCTGTGCTCATCTTTACATAAGTATGATTTGTTCTTTCCAGTTTTGTCTGAAACTGCTTTCTGTTCAAGAATGACATTTTTATACCCATTTATTTCGATATTTTTTTTAAGCAAGCCAAAAAAATCCGGATCCGGTTCAAAAGCATAAACCCTGCCAGTTTCTCCAACCAGATTTGCAGCGATTAAGGTGTAATATCCAATACCTGCTCCAACATCCAGGACGACATCACCCTTTTTAATTTCTTTCTTAAATTGTCCTGTTGTTAATGCTTCCCATACCCCCCATACGGACAATGCATACTGATCTCCAGGATCTAAAAACATTTTATGACCCTGAACAAGAGCAACATTTTTAGAACTCTTCAGATGAGAAATTATGAACTCATATACAACTCTGACAGGGTAAAGTTTGCCAATTTTATGCTCTCTATGAACCGAAAAAAGTTTAACTCCACCTCTAAATATTGAAAGCTTTATTTCATGGATATTCATAACTTAAACAGACCAAGCGGTTATTTTTATTATCACTACTGATATTACATGACTTAAGCATTTTTATTACTTTACAATTTACAAACCAAAAAAATCGTTAAAGTTTGAATCAAAAAGATTTTGTACCATCAAACGGTAATCTTTTAAGTAATCATACAAATGCAGAATAAAGTGTATGGTTTAATACTCAGGAAGGCATTTATGAGGATAAGTAAAATAATGAGATCGGAACTCCAATCAGAATCTTTGAACATTAATAAGTTTTACAAAGATCATTATGCCAGTTACCTGGAAGATAATAAAGATCTTCTTGGCCCCAGACTTAAACGAATTTTAGAACTGTTCCAGAAAGAAAAACCTTCAAATATCCTTGATATTGGTTGCGGGAATGGTAAATTCGCATACTTGCTTGGTAAAGTCACAAATGCCGAGGTTACTGGAATTGATGTTTCAGAGTCTGCGGTTGCTCTGGCATGTCAGAAGATAGAAGCTATCAGGGTCGATGTCGGGCAGGACATTTATCCATTTAAAGATGGAGCTTTTAACAGCGTTTTTTGCGGTGAGATAATTGAGCACCTGTTCAATACCGACCATCTGCTGGACGAAATCTACAGGGTTATGGCAAAAGACGGGTTTTGCATTCTTACCACGCCAAATCTTGCCGCATGGTATAACCGAATAAGCCTTGCGTTGGGATATCAGCCGTTTTATACAGAGGTCAGCATTTATCATAACGTTGGCAAGCTCAGCAGCAAAGGAGGGATGACGTCAACAGGGCACATTAGAGGATTCACATATCGCTCACTCAAAGAACTTATTGAAATACATAACTTCAAAATAATAAAAGCTTATGGCGTACATGATCCTCATATTCCTTCACCCTTGAACATAATCGACAGAATAGCATCTTTCTTGCCATCAATGGGCAGCGATATTATTATAATGTTTAAGAAGGCAGAAGAACTCAATTAATAGGAAACATTATGAAAATCGCACTAATTGTTCCATATTTTCAGAAAGAATGGGGCAGCTACGAATATTATCTGGCAAAAAACCTGTCACTGCTAAACCAAGATGTGACCATAATAACTTCTGCCACAAAGGTAAGGAGATATTATCTGAATGACAGGTCTGCTCTGACGGCAGATGAGCAAATAGAGGGTTTTTATGTAAAACGCCTGCCAATAAAATTCGAGATGAAAGAAGTGCCGTATATGCAGAACCTGAGGAAAAACCTTGAATCAGGCGGTTTTGACATTGTCCATTCAACCGAAGACTTCCAGCTATGCTCGTGGCAGGCAAGCTCGTATGCAAAAGAACATAAGATTCCTCTGTTCATCACACGCTGGCTCTACTGGAAACCCAATATCAGGCTTGCCTCTCTGTTCCAATTTTACGACAGGTACATCTCAACAATCGTTAGAAATCGTGCTGCAGCCATTATTGCACCCTCAGCTTCAATAAAAGAATATCTTCTTGATTATGGAGTAAATGAAGAGAAGGTCCACTGGATACCGAGCGGCGTTGATCTTGAAACATTTTCCCCAAATCCATCCTCCATGCTGCGGGAGAAACTCGGTCTGGGTGATGAAAAAATCATCCTGTCCATAGCAAGGTTACATCTCCTCAAGGGTCTCCATTACCTGATTCAAGCCTATGGGACTGTGGCAAGAAACTTTCCAAACACACGACTTGTAATTCTAGGTAAGGGTCCGCAGGAAAAAGAATTAAGAGATATGGCAAAGCAATTAAACATAGAGAAAAAGGTGAGCTTTTTAACAGAACACGTACCCCATGAAAAAATATCTCAGCTTTACAACAGCGCTGACATCTTTGCTTTTCCAAGCGTAGTTGAACCGTTTGGTATGGCAAATTTAGAAGCAATGGCTTGTGGGAAACCAACAGTTTCCTCTGATACGGGTGGGATGAGGGACATGGTGCTTCACGGTAAAACCGGGTTTCTATTCAAAGTGGGGGATGTAAAAGGAATTGAAGATGCCTTGATGGCAATGCTCAGCGATGAAAAAAAGACAGAGGAAATGGGGTTGGAATCCAGAAAAAGAGCGCTTGAATATGATTGGAGGAAAATTGCCAGGCAAATATTGGAGAAATATGAAGAAGCTTTGCCAAAATGAGTGAAATTAGAGGTATTAAAATGAAAATCGCGCTGGTTACAGGTTCTGCGGGCTTGATAGGTGCCGAATCCGTCAGGTTTTTCAGTAAAAAAAGCTTTGATATTGTAGGAATAGACAACGACATGAGAAGGGTATTTTTCGGTGATGAAGCCTCTACTGAATGGAGCCGGAAAAAACTTGAATCTGAGATAAAGAATTATATCCATTACAATGAAGACATCAGAGATAAAACTGCAATGGAAAATATTTTTAATAAATATGGCGAAGATATAAAAGTTATAATCCATACAGCGGCTCAACCCTCTCATGACTGGGCCGCAAAAGACCCATTTACAGATTTCACGGTCAATGCAAACGGAACGCTCACGCTGCTTGAAATGACAAGAAAATACTGCCCTGATGCCGTATTCATATTTACTTCTACCAACAAAGTGTACGGCGACCAGCCAAACAGCTTGCCGCTGGTAGAACTTGAAACAAGATGGGAAATTGATGAATCACACCCGTATTACAAGAACGGGATTGACGAATCCATGAGCGTTGACCAGACAAAGCACAGCCTGTTCGGCGTGTCAAAATTGGCAGCGGATATACTCGTGCAGGAGTATGGTAGGTATTTTAATATGAAAACCGTTAGTTTCAGAGGAGGATGCCTCACTGGACCGGGACACTCTCCCACCGAGCTTCATGGATTTTTGGCTTATTTGATGAAATGCGCTGTTACAGGAAAACCTTATACTATATTTGGCTACAAAGGCAAACAGGTCAGGGACAATATCCACAGTTACGACCTTGTAAACGCTTTCTGGCATTTTTATCAGAAACCAAGAATAGCTGAAGTATATAATATTGGAGGAGGAAGACAGGCTAATTGTTCAATGCTTGAAGCAATTGAAATGTGCGAAGAGATTGCTGGAAATAAATTGAACTACTCATATACTGAGAATATTAGGATTGGTGACCATATATGGTGGATAAGCGATGTTAGCAGGTTCAAGTCCCATTATCCTGGATGGGGTTATAAATATGCTATTAGAGATATGTTGATTGAAATATTTCAAAATGGCGTTTTTACACCAATCCGATGAAATTAATTTCACAGTTGTAGAAGATTTCTCAAAGGTGACAAAAATGTATAAAATATGCTATTCTGAAGCATTTACATGGTATAAATTAAGAAAAATGATTTGCCAATATTTTTCCGAAGAAGCAAAGAAAGGCATGAAGGTTTTGGAGGTTGGTTGTGGTGCAGGCACGAATATTTGGATGTTCAATGACCTATTTTACGATGCAAAAGGAATAGAATTTTATGGAATGGATATTTCACTAAAAGCAATAAAAGCGGCAAAAGAGTATGAAGTGGAAATGGAATCGAAAAACTGTTTTTTTACAGTCGGGGATGCAGAAAGATTAGGATATAAAGACGATAGCTTTGACATCGTTGTTTGTACCGAAGTGTTAGAGCATTTACCAAATCCAAATGAAACTTTAAAAGAGATTCATAGGGTATTGAAGTTGGGGGGGTCGCAATCATCACAACACCAAATAGAGAAAATATTTTAAAGAAAATAGCGGGAAAAATGATAGAAGAAAAGGTTGAAGCTGATTGTCAAAAAACAGAATCATATCAGAAGGTGGATGACTCCTTTGGACATATATCGGTATTAAGCAGCAAGGAGATAATTGAATTATCAAAAGAAGTAGGGTTCAAGATAGAAAAAATAAGAAAAGGAAGTTTAGTATATGGTTTACCTTATTTTGACCGTCATCAAATATTATTTGGAGTAATTCTCATCTTTGATGCAATTTTGGACCACTTACCTCATAATTATAATTTCTCTTGGCATGTAGTTTTGAAACTCAGAAAAATCTAATTGTTATCCAAATATAATAAAGTAGATCTCTATGCATTACTTCGTAGGTTCTTTACCAAAAACTTTATAGTTTCCAAAAATAATTACTTACCATAAGTGATTAAGATGGACTGTATCGTTACCATGGATAAACAAGGAAGAATATACCTGCCCAAGGAGATGAGAGAGAAATTTGACTACAAAGTACTTAAGGGAGTCGTGGAAGGGGACAAACTCATCTTAAAACCCATGAATATTGCAAGGAAATCCAGAGGTATCTTCAAAGTGAAAAAGCCCATCGAGGACGTCGATGAGCTGGCAAAGAAATACTCAAGGCGGCTAATCGAAGATGAAATATGTTGACGTAAACGTCTTTGTATATTGGCTCAGCGATCATCCCTTGTTCGGGGAGAGAGCCACTAACATCATAGAGAGAATTGAAAAAGGCGAGAGATCAACCACGTCAGCTCTTACAATCTGGCTCCTTCATGTCATTCTTGAGAAAGAAGCAGAGGATTACTCGATAGGGGAACTGCTTCAGAGAATAGGGGACCTAAAGTACTTGAGAGTTGAACCATTGATATCTGAGGACTTCATCCTCGCATCAAAGAACAAGGATAATTACTCCATAGACCTTGAGGACGCATTACACTTTTCTGTTTGTGAGCGTCTGGGAATACGTGAAATATATTCAAATGATGATGATTTCGACAGAACGCCCTTGAAAAGAATGTTTTAATATATGGCATGTGCAAAGCCTAAAAGAGTTATTGGCACAAGAGTTGGCGGGACGCTCGACACCATAACAGACTGTGAAACTGGATTATTGAGGAAGAAACTAGGGTAAAAATGCAAGGGAGAGGATGATAAAGCATTTTGATTGGAAAAATAGGGATAGAATACCAGCCCTTCAAAAAGGTTTTTGTATGCACTGACAATATATCCTAAACTCGGGAGTTAAAGGAAGAGTGAAAATGAGAGCGAAAGTTCTGGAAAAGGAAGAAGTTCTACAAAAAATAGGCGAGGTTTTGTCCGGATTTGAGGAAATAGACATTGGATATGTCTTCGGTTCTTTTCTCAAAGGAGAGTTTGAGGATATAGATGTCGCCTTGTTAGTATCAAAATCACCTTCTCCTTATGAGAGTATGAAATTTGCCATGAAAGTAGGAAGAGAGGTTGAGAGGACATTAAAATATAGTTTTGAGATTGACGTTAAGATCCTCAACTCATCTCCAACCTATTTTCAGTATGAGGTAATTAAAAACGGGAAGGTTGTTTTTTGCAAGGATGAAACAAAGCGGATTAGATATGAAGCTAAAGTACTTTCTAACTACCTTGACTATAAGGATACCTTAGATTGGATTGACAAGAAACTGCTTGCGAGGGTTTAAACATGTTTGACAAAGAAGGGGTAATTGACCACCTAAGGGAGCTTGAAGAGGCAACAGGAGACTGGAAGAGGTATCAATCCATCTCTCTGAAAGAGTTACGTTCAGATAGAGATAAGAGAAATATGGTGCTCCATGCTTTGCTTGTTAGTATTCAGACAGCGATAGACATAGCTAACCACTTGATAACAGAACGCGGCTTAAGAAAACCCTCTACATACAGGGAGAGTTTTGAAATTCTTTCTGAGGAGGGCATACTTCCTTCTGAGCTTGGCGATGCTCTTTCAGACCTGGCAGGCTTCAGAAATGTGCTGGTCCACATATACTGGAAACTCAATCTGGAAGAGGTTTATGGCGTATTGAAAAATGATCTGAAAATCATTAAAGAGTTCAGCGATATAATAAAAAAATTACTGAGGTGAGATTAAAATAAACAAAGCCTCAATATTTCAGGAACTTCCAGGAGAGCGTAATGATTCGAAATTTGATACAGTGCTTAGGAGAAGCATTAGATGAAAATAGCATTTACTACAACTCGCTTGGTTGAACATGATGCGGTGAGCAATTATACTATGGCGGTGATAGCGGAATTATCTAAGAATAATAAAGTAGATCTATATTCGTTTTGTACAGAAAGAGAAATACCAAAAAGAGTAGAACAATACAACTACACCGGAAAAAATGAACACAGTTTACTATCGGTTCTTTCTGCAATTACAAAGATACATAACTTAGCGAAGAAGCTCTCTAAATATGATATACTAGTTTTGGTTGGTCCTGATATCACAATTTTGCCGAGTATTCATCTGGCAAAGCGCTTTAATCCGAATCTTAAGCTTGTTTGGGACTTTCATGGTCTTACTCCTTCCCAATTCCTTGGGAGTAATAAACAGAAGCTTTTGACGAGAATTAGGCAAATAGCATATTTCTGGTCAATGAAACGGAGTGATTGTGTAAAAGTAGATAGCAATTACATAAAAAAAGAAGTTGAAAGTAAGATTGGTAAAAAAGACATAGAGATAATACCAATAGGGATAAACCCCACTAGATTTAAGAATGTGGATGGAAAAGTTATCAGAGAAAAGCGTCATCTGAATGGTAAATTTGTTATTATCTGTGTAGGTCGTCTTGCAACATCTAAACGGATCGATTTTTTGATTGAAGCAATACAAGCCTTAGATGGGGTGGCTCTTTTAGTTGTTGGTGGTGGTGAAGAGAGGGATAAATTAAATGATTTAGTACACTCATTAAATCTCGAAGATAAAATAATTTTTGTCGGGAGAGTATCTGACGAAGATTTGCCAAAGTATTATGCTGCATCAGATGTTTTCGTAACCGCGAGTTTACATGAAGGTTTTTGTGTTCCGATTATAGAAGCATTTGCAAGTGGCAAGCCGGTTATTGTGCCAAATAGAACCGCGATGCCCGAAGTAGCCGGAGATGCTGGCTTGGTGTATGAGTATGAATCGATGGATGATTTTGTATCTAAAGTAAAGATGCTTAAAAATGACTGTGATTTAAGAAAACAACTTTCAAGAAACGCCAAAGAAAGGTCTAAAGATTTTGATCTTAAAAACTCAGTGGAAAAATATGAGGATTTTTTAAAAAGATTGAAATAAGTTTTGGCTTTTTATAATTCGTTTCTATATAATGAACTTAATAGAATAAATGGTGCTAATATCGCCATTACAGTCTTAAAAAATAAGAACCAAAAACTGGCGAAATCTTTCGTGTGCATATACATTTTCACTGATATATACAAACAATACAGAACAAAAATTGGCAATGCTAAAAGTACTAAAAATCTAACTACAAAAAGTTTTAGAAAGGTATTGTTATAATGTGCCCGTTTTCCATGCCAGAAGGTATAATCTATTTCTTTTTTGAGCACTTCTTTAATGCTTGATGGCTGTTCTCTACTCATCAGGCAATCAGGTTCATAATAAAAGACATAGCCCTTTTTTGATATTTTTTCTGATAAATCACAATCCTCACAGCTCCATAATCTTACATCAAACCCACCAACCTCATCTAAAACGCTTTTCTTAATCAGTGTGTTTCCAGTCCCTGCACCACGTGTAATCTGTCCACGAGTGAATATAGTCGTTGTTAAATAATCCCAATACCTGGCAATTGAGCTCTCAGAATTAATTGCCTTACTTAATGAGAATACCGCCGCAATTTTTTCGTCTGTGAAATTGCTCAGCATCTTTTCTACCCAATTTTTATCGGTGATAAAACCGTCACCATCTAACAAAGCAATATATTCGCCAGTTGCATTTTCAAGGGCTTTTTGGCGAGCCTGTCCTCTGCCTAGCCTCCCATCATTATGTATATACGTTATATCTCCATACTTTTTAACCAACTCTTTTATTATTTCATTAGTCCTGTCTGTGCTTCCGTCCTCTACAATTATAATCTCTTTGTTAGAATAAGTTAGATTGAGGATGCTTTCTATGCATTTTCTTATCGTATCCTCGCAGTTATAAGCAGGAATGCAAAAACTTACTTTTTCATTCATCATGCAACTTTATTCTCCGCCCTTCCCGATACGGTCTCCCCTTTTTCCACTCATCGGGGATGGCTTTCAGCGCATTCCAGAATGGTTTATAGTCTTTATCTTTTCTAAATGATTTCCAAACAATTGCTTTCATCATTCCAGCAAAATAATATACAGCTATACCAGCCATACCCAGAAGATTGGAGTTTTTAGATATGACCCACACGGCATCAATATTAGATTGGTCGTGCAGCTTTTTCCCTTTTACACTGCCCAACATCTTGTGATAACAGACTGAGGTGGGCACGTACATTGCCTTCCATCCAGCATTTTTTGCTCTCCATGAGAGGTCAACATCATCGTGACCAAAAAAGAATCTCTCATCAAATAGGCCAATTTCATCCAGCATTTTTTTACGATAGAGAGCTGAGGCAGCACATACACCATCTACTCTTTCTAATTTTTCATATCGCCCAACTTTTTTGCCTGGACCTCGATCGTATATAAAAGCATTCCATATTATAAAAAATCCCGCCGAATTATAAATGTTTGGCGTATCCATCAATATTAATTTTGAGCCGCATATTCCTATCCTTTCATCTGTTTCTGCCACCTTAACAAGCTCTTCAAGCCAGTTGGATTCCACCCTCGTATCATTGCTCAAAGCCACGATATAGTCTGGCATATTTGATGCACGTATCCCAACATTGCACCCTTTAGCAAAACCAAGATTATCTTTGGTTTCGATGATTTTTACAGATGGATATTTCTCCTGCACATATTCCACAGAGCCATCGGTAGAGGCATTATCTACCATAATTATCTCGAAGTTCTTGTATGTCTGATTCGATGCACTGGAAAGACATGCATCTAGATAGTGTTTTCCATTCCAGTTTACGATGACGATTGAGGCTTTTGGATCCATTAGGATAAAAACTCCTTGAAAGCACGTAGATAAGGCTTAATACCAACATTATTTTTCCCTAATAGCATTCCAATCCAGCTCATAGCAGCGGTTTTTGTAAATACTAATACAAATACAAATTTTTGTAACAGAGTTGCATGTCTCTTGACAGTTATTGCCCAGTTTCTTGCAAACAAAAAACCCATCTCGCGTTTAAGTTTTTTACTATTTTTGGTTGTTCCGCCACCTTCATGGTACACTATCGAATTAGGAACATATTTTGATTTCCATCCTTTTTTATAAGCCCGCCATGATAATTCGAGATCTTCGCAATATGCAAAGAAGCTTTCATCGAACAAACCAATATCTTCCAGCATTTCTCTTTTATATAAACAGGCTGTAGCATTCGCAGCATATATGTGATTACCATACTGCAATATATAATATAAAGATTTTAATCGGTGAATTATTTTTCTCCAAATTTGCGCATTATCCATGGAGTAAATACTTTGACTGTTCATTGGTAATATTTTTGAAGCTGTGATTCCAATCTTCTCATCTTTTTTTGCAACTTTGACTAATTCAAACAGCCAACTCTTATCAACTTTTGTATCATTGTTAAGTAAAGCGATGTATTTCACATCTTTGTCTTTTAGTGCTTCTTTCATTCCGATGTTACTACCTCTCGCAAAGCCATAGTTCTCCTTTAATACTATAACTCTAACATTTGGGTAATTCCTCCTCACGAATTCCACAGAGCCATCGGTCGANNGCCAACTCTTATCAACTTTTGTATCATTGTTGAGTAAAGCAATGTATTTGACGCTATTATCTTTTAGTGCCTCCTTTATTCCGATGTTGTTGCCTCCTGTAAAGCCATAGTTCTTCTTTAATGCTATAACTCTAACATTTGGGTAGTTCCCTCTTACGAATTC
>BBPE01000606.1_pt2 | contig 11705 bp, 14 predicted proteins | sample 1344301 | NCBI WGS metagenome assembly BBPE01 (sample SAMD00019089, study PRJDB2971) | groundwater metagenome | isolation source: The Cedars highly-alkaline
CCTGCGGCGCGAGATCGCCGCGCACGAGCGGGAGCTGGAGGCGCTGGGCGTGAAGAAGGGGGCGAAGGCGTTGCGGCGCTTGCCGCGCGGCGCGGGCCGCGGCAATGCTTCGCGGATGCCCGGCGCGCTCCTCGTCGCCCTTCTCGCCGCCGCGGCGCCGGTCTTCGCGCACGGCTCGGAAACGTGGTTCGGCCTCGTCCCCTGCGAGCTCTGCCGGTGGCAGCGCTGGCCCTATTGGGGCGCGGCGCTGGCGGCGCTGGCGGCGGCGCTGCTGTGGCGGCGGGCGGGCCGGCCGCTGCTGCGCGTGGCCGGCGGGCTGGCCTTGGTTTCCGCCGGCATCGGCCTGTTCCACATGGGCGTCGAGTTCGGCTGGTGGCCCTCGCCGCTGCCGGGCTGCGCCGTCGCCTCCGCGGGCGCCGCGCAAACCGTGGAGGACCTGCTCGCCGGCCTGCGCGCGGCGCCCGCCAAACCCTGCGACGAGCCGGCCTTCCTCATCCCCGGCCTGCCGCTTTCCATGGCGGCGCTGAACGCCATCTACGGGGTCGGGCTGGGCGCCGTCGCCCTGGCCCTCCCCCTCGGCCGCCGCAAGGACACGACAGACGCATGAGCACCACCCCGCGCGAATACCTCGAGCGCGTGGTCCGCGTGGACCACGCCGGCGAATACGGCGCCAAGCGCATCTACCAGGGCCAGCTCGCCGTGCTGCGCGGCACGAGGCACGAACCCACGATCCGCCACATGCAGGAGCAGGAGCAGGTCCACCTTGACACCTTCTCCCGCCTGATCGCCGAGCGCCGCGTGCGGCCCACGGCGCTGCTGCCGCTCTGGCACGTCGCGGGCTTCGCCCTCGGCGCGATCACCGCCGCCATGGGCCCGCGCGCCGCCATGGCGTGCACGGTGGCGGTGGAGGAGGCGATCGACGACCACTACGCCGAGCAGGCGGCCGCGCTGGGCGAGGACGAGTCGGCGCTCAAGGCCGACATCGAGCGGTTCCGCGCGGAGGAGCTGGAGCACCGCGACATCGGCCTGGCCAACGAGGCGGAGCTGACGCCCGGCTACCGGCTGCTCTACGCGGCGATCAAGACGGGCTGCCGCGTGGCGATCAGGGTGACGGAGCGCGTGTAGGGCGCGGGGCGCGTCAACACCTCGTTCAGGCTTGGCACGCTTCTTGGATAGCCGTGTTGACCGGGGCGCCGCCCGACCGCATAGGTTGCGCGTGGACACGCTGCCGCAAACCCCCTCCGCGATCGCGACCGCGCGCCGCGTCCTCGCGCTCGAGGCGGGCGCGCTGGCCGCGCTGCGCGACGGGCTGGACGCGGGGCTTTTCGGCGCGGCCGTCGCCGCGCTCGCGGCCGCCACGGGGCGGGTCGTCGTGTCGGGGATGGGCAAGTCGGGTCACGTGGCGCGCAAGATCGCGGCGACGCTCGCCTCCACCGGCACGCCCTCGCAGTTCGTCCACCCGGGCGAGGCGAGCCACGGGGACCTCGGCATGATCGTGCGCGGCGACGCCGTGCTCGCTCTCTCCAACTCGGGGGAAACCTCCGAGCTGTCCGACCTCGTCGCCCACGCCCGGCGCTTCGCCCTGCCGCTCGTCGCCATCGTCGGCCGCGCGCCGTCGGGCCTGGAGCGCGACGCCGACGTCGCGCTCGTGCTGCCGCGCGCGGAGGAGGCGTGCCCGATGGGCCTCGCGCCCACCACCTCGACGACGATGCAGATGGCGCTGGGCGACGCGATCGCGGTGGCGCTGCTCGAGCGGCGCGGCTTCACCCCGGCCGAGTTCCGCCTGTTCCACCCCGGCGGCAAGCTCGGCGCGCAGCTGCGGCGCGTGGCGGAGCTGATGCACGCGGAGATGCCGCTCGCGCCGCCCGGCCTGCCCATGCGCGAGGCGCTGGTGGCGATGACGGCGGGCCGCTTCGGCTGCCTCGGCGTGGTGGACGCGGCCTCGGGCCGGCTCGCGGGCATCGTCACCGACGGCGACCTGCGCCGCGCGCTGCGGGATGGCGGTGACCTGCTCGCGCGCAACGCCGGCGAGGTGATGACGCCGGCGCCGCGCACCGTCCCGCCGGAGACGATGGCGGCCGAGGCGCTGCGGCTGATGAACGAGCGCGCGATCACCGCCCTCTTCGTCGTGGACCGGGAGGGGCGGCCGGTCGGCATCCTGCACGTCCACGACCTGCTGCGCGCGGGTGTTGCGTGAAGGCGGAGGCGGCGTGAGCGGGAGCGGCGCCCGGAGGGGCGCGGCCGTCGTCCGCGTGCTGCCCGCGCCGCGGCGCGAGATCCTGGCGCCCTCGCGCGCGCGGCGCATGCCCTCGGCGCGGCAGATCGCGCGGCGGCAGCTCTTCGTCCGGGCGGCGAAGCTCACCCTGCCGCTGCTCGCCTCCGCGCTGCTCGCGCTGCTGCTGTTCTGGCCCGACATCGAGGGGCGCGAGGGGCGGCTGTCCTTCCGCCGCGGCCCGGCGCTGACGCCCGAGAGCCTGCAGGTGACGGAGCCGCGCTTCCAGGGCGCGGACGAGCTGCGCCGCCCCTACACGGTCACCGCGCGCCAGGCCCGGCAGCCCGGCCGCGAGGAGGTGCTGCTGCTCGACGCGCCGCGCGCCGACATCACGCTCACCGACGGCGCCTGGGCGCTGCTCGAATCCGAGCGCGGGCGCTACGACCGGCCGACCCAGGTGCTCGACCTGGAGGGCGACGTGCGGGTGTGGCACGACGGGGGAACCCTGTTCCGCACGGAGCGCGCGACGGTGCGCCTCGACGCGGGCGAGGCGGACGGCGACCGGCCGACCCGCGCGCAGGGGCCCTTCGGCACCATCGAGGGCGAGGGCTTCGCGCTGCGCGAGCGGGGCGCGGCCATCGTCTTCACGGGCCGCGCGCGCGCGGTGCTCGAGGGGCAGCAGAAGTGAGGGCGGCGCTGTTCCTCGGGCTGCTCCTGGCCACGCCGCTGGCGGCGCAGACCATCGACCTGACCCAGGGCGGGCCGGTGGACATCACGGCCAGCGACGGCATCGAGTGGCGGCAGCAGCAGCAGGTCGTCATCGCCCGCGGGAACGCGCGCGCGGTGCGCGACAACGTCGCCGTGGACGCGGCGCGGCTGCTCGCGCGCTACCGCCCCGGCGCCGCGGCGCAGCCCGCCCGCCCCGCGGCACCCGGCGAGACGCCGCTCTCGGGCGGCAACGAGATCTGGCGCCTGGAGGCCGAGGGCAGCGTCCGCATCGCGACGGCCACCGACACGGCGACCGGCGAGCGCGCGGTGTACGACATCGACCAGGCCGTGCTGGTGCTGACCGGCCGCGGCCTCGCGCTCGCCACGCCGCAGCAGCGCATCACCGCGCGCGACAGCCTGGAATACTGGAGCCGGCGGCGGATGGCGGTCGCGCGCGGCAACGCCGTGGTGGTGACGGAGGACGGGCGGCGGATCCAGGCCGACACGCTCGTCGCCCACCTGCTGCCCGACGAGCCACCCGGCGCGGCCCCGCGCGGCCCGGCGCAGGCCCGCCCCGGCGCGCAGCCGGCGGCGAACCGCACGCCGCCCGGGCAGGGCCGCGTGGACCGCGTGGAGCTGTTCGGCAACGTCGAGGTCCGCACGGCCGACGAGGTCGTGCGCGGCGACCGCGGCGTGTATTCCGCGCAGACCGGCATGGCGCGGCTGCTCGACAACGTGCGGCTCACGCGCGGCGACAACCAGCTGAACGGGCGCGAGGCGTTGGTGGACCTCAACACCGGCGTGTCGCGGCTGGTCGGTGCCCCGGGCGGGGAGCGGGTGCGCGGCCTCATCGTGCCGCAAGGCCAGGGCACCCCCTCCCAGCAGGGCCAGCCCCGCACCGGCCCGCCAACGCAGCGCCCATCGCAGCCGGCGCCCGCGCGATGAGGGTGTCCGCATGAAGGTGGTCGAGAGCGACCCTGCCGCCGGCCTCGTCGCCACCGGCCTCGGCAAGCGCTACAAGAAGCGACCCGTCGTGCGCAACGTCTCGCTCTCTCTCAAGCGCGGCGAGGCGGTGGGCCTGCTTGGGCCGAACGGCGCGGGCAAGACGACGACGTTCTACATGATCACGGGCCTCGTCGCCCCCGACGAGGGCACGGTGACGATGGACGGCGCCGAGGTCACGCGCCTGCCGATGTACCGCCGCGCCCGCCTCGGCCTCGGCTACCTCCCGCAGGAGGCCAGCATCTTCCGCGGCCTCAACGTCGAGGACAACATCCTCGCGGCCCTCGAAGTCGTCGAGCCCAAGCGCGACCGGCGGGAGCAGATGCTGGACTCGCTGCTCGCCGAGTTCGGCATCACCCATCTCCGCCGCGCCCCCGCGCTCGCGCTCTCGGGTGGCGAGCGGCGGCGCTGCGAGATCGCGCGCGCGCTCGCCACGCACCCCTCCTACATCCTGCTCGACGAGCCGCTCGCGGGCATCGACCCCATCGCGGTGGGCGAGATCCGTGACCTGGTGAAGCACCTGAAGGATCGCGGGATCGGCGTGCTGATCACCGACCACAATGTGCGCGAGACGCTCGAGATCATCGACCGCGCCTACATCCTGCACGACGGGCAGGTGCTGATGGAGGGCAAGCCGTCGGAGATCGTGGCGCATGAGGGCGTGCGGCGCGTCTATCTGGGCGAAAGCTTCAGCCTCTAGCCGATGCTCACCCCGCGCCTCGATCTCCGGCAGTCGCAGACGCTGGTGATGACGCCGCAGTTGCGGCAGGCGATCAAGCTGCTGCAGTCCTCGAACATCGAGGTGCAGGCCTTCGTCGAGGAGGAGCTGGCGCGCAACCCGCTGCTGGAATCGGCGGAGGAGACGCGCGTCGCCGTCGCCGCCGCGCCCCCCGTCGAGGCGAGCGCCGCGGACGCGCCGGCGGCGCCCGCGGAGAGCCCGCTCGACGGCGATTTCTCGAACAGCTTCGACTCCAACAGCTTCGACGGGGGCGAGGCCTATCAACCGAGCGTCGGCGCCGGCGGCCGTGCCGACTTCGCCGAGGACGGGCTGGCCGGCGTCGAGGAGATGGCGGGACGCGGCCCGACGCTGCGCGAGCGCCTGGCCGAGCAGATCCGCCTCGGCTTTACCGACCCGGGCGATCGCACCATCGCCGCGGCGATGCTCGCGCTGCTCGACCCGTGCGGGCGGCTGCTGGCCGAGGATGGGCAGATCGCCGCGGCCATGGGCTGTGCAGAGCCCCGCGTCACCGCTATCCGCGAACGGCTGCTGCGCTTCGAGCCGACGGGGATGTTCGCGCGCGACCTGCGCCAGTGCCTCGCCGCGCAGCTCGAGGAGCGCGGCCGCCTCGACCCGTTCATGGAGCGGCTGCTCGACAACCTGCCCCTGCTTGCCGCGCGCGACACCCGCGCGCTGATGGCGGCCTGCGGCGTGGACGCGGAGGATTTGCAGGAGATGGTGGCCGAGCTCCGCCGCCTCGACCCCAAGCCGGGCGCGGGGGCCGACGACGCGCCGCTCCAGGCCCTGCGCCCCGACGTGCTGATGCGCGCCGCCCCCGACGGCGGCGGCGGCTGGCTGATCGAGCTGAACCCCGACACGCTGCCGCGCGTGCTGGTCAACCGCGGCTTCGCCGCGCGCGCCCTCGTCGCCGCGCGCGACCGCGAGCAGAAGGCCTTCGTCGCCGAGCAGCTGCAGGCGGCGAACTGGCTGGTGAAGTCGCTCGAGCAGCGCGCCAACACCATCCTCAAGGTGACGTCGGAGATCGTGCGCCGGCAGGACGGCTTCTTCCGCCACGGCATCGCGCACCTCCGCCCGCTCATCCTGCGCGACGTGGCCGAGGCGGTGGAGCTTCACGAAAGCACGGTGAGCCGCGTGACGGCGCAGAAGTACATCGCGACGCCGCGCGGCACCTTCGAGCTCAAGTACTTCTTCACCACCGCGCTCGCCGGCGCGGACGGCGGCGCGAGCGTCAGCGCGGAGGCGGTGCGCCACCGCATCCGCGACCTGGTCGCCGCCGAGGACCCGGTGAATGTTCTGTCAGACGACCAGATCGTGGCGCGGCTGCGCGCGGAAGGCGTGGACATCGCGCGCCGGACAGTGGCCAAATACCGCGACGCGCTGCGCATCCCCTCCTCGGTGCTGCGCAAGCGCGAGAAGGCCGGCGCGGCCTGAGAGCGGGCCGCCCCGGCCGCCAACGGCGAAGGGACGAACGCCTGATGCTTATCACCGTGGCCGGAAAGCAGGTGGCGACGAGCGACGCCCTGCGCGTCCATGTCGAGGACGGCCTGACCGCCATCACGGGCAAGTATTTCGACCACGCGCTGGAGGCGCGCGTGACCTTCCACAAGGACTCGAAGGGATCGCAGGGCGGCCACTTCGCCTGCGACATCAACCTGCACGCCGGCCGCGGCCTGACGCTGCGCGGCGAGGGCCACGGCCCCGACGCGCACCGCGCCTTCGACGAGGCGGCGGAGCACGTCGCCAAGCGCCTGCGCCGCTACCGCCGCCGCGTGAACGAGCACGCGCGCGGCGCGGCGCCGGGGCGCGAGGAGGCGGCCGCCGAGAGCGCGCGGGAGTACGTCGTCCGCACCGCGGACGACGACGAGGCGGCCGAGGAGGCCGCGTCGATCCAAGGCCCCGACCACCCCGCCGTGGTGGCCGAGCCGGCGGCGGAGGTGCTGCGGCTGACCGTGGGCGAGGCGACGATGCGCCTCGACCTTGCCGGCGCGCCGGTGCTGATGTTCCGCAACCGCGCGAGCGGCTCGCTCAACGTCGTGTACCGACGGGCCGACGGCCACATCGGCTGGATCGACCCGGGCCAGTAGCGGCAACCGTGCGCCACCTTGGGCGTTGCGTGGGCGCCATGGCCACGCTCCTCTCCCGCCGAAACCTCCTCCGCGCCGGGATCGGCGCGGGGGGCCTCGTCGCGCTTTCCGGCGCCGGCTTCTTCGCCTGGGCCGGGCTGACCTACAGCGAGGGCTGGCGGATGGGGCGGCTGACGAAGTTCAGCGCGCGCTCGTCGTGGAAGCGGCTCTACCTCGTCGCCACCGGCGAAGGCGAGCTCGCGCTCGGCAACGACAGCGCCGACGCCGAGTGGGTGGGCGCGGACGGCGAGCGGCAGGCGAACCCCTGGATCTTCTCCGCCAGCCGCGGCTTCTACGACGCGCACCGCGAGCTGATCGGCCGGCCGGTCGCCGTGCGCTACCGCCAGATCATGCACCGCGTGACGAGCCTCGGCGGCGACACGGACTACCGGGCGGAGGAGATCGTGCCGCTCTCGGGCGAGGCCGTCGGGCTGTGCGCCGCCGAAGGGCGGGGCCTGCGCTCGTCCGGCGAGCGGGTTGGGCGGCTCGTCAAGGTGACGTCGAAGGGCAACCTCGCCAAATCCTGGGAGTGCACGATCCAGGAGGGGACGAGCGGCAACCGCTTCACCGAGATGAGCATCCTCTCGCGCGAGATGCACGACTGCGCGGTGGCCTACCTCCGCGCCGGGCGGCTTGCGGTGGTCGGCTACCGCGAGAGCGTGGTGCGCAACCCGCTCAACCGCGACACGAACTACGACGTCACCGCGCTGCGGCCGGCGGAAGGCTGAAATCCGGGGTAGCGGCGGGGCGGGGCGCGCGGCGTCTTGGCGCCGGTGGGAGAGGGCTGTCGCCCTGGGCGAGACGGTGGAGGCGACGATCCCGGTGGGCGCCGGCGCGGAGCGGGCGCTTGGCGACCGGGGCACGCGCGAGCGCGTCGGGCGCGCGGTGAGCGCGATGCTCCGCGCGGAGGGCAACGCGCGGCTGTTCGAGGCGATCCGCGCGCTGCAGGCGGAGGCGCACGCGAACGGCCTCACCCACGAAATCGTGGACGCGGAGCTGGCCGCCTGGAACGCCGAGAACCGCGACCGGTCCACGGCGCCGCCGGGCGGTTGATCGTTTCGACACGTCGGCCCCCGTGGGCGCGGCCATCTGGAAGGACGGGGTGCCCGAGCGCGCGCTCCTCCTCGCGCTCCGCGGGCATTGGATCGCCATCCCGGCCGAGATCATCGCCGAGTTGGTGGAGGCCGTGCATCGGCCCGCGCTGGCCCGCTTCATCCCGCCCGCGCGCCGGCAATGGCTGCTGGACGCGCGGACCCGCCGCAGCGTGGTCCTCTTCCCCAGCCTCCGCGTCCGCGACTGCCGCGACCCGAAGGACGACAAGATCCCCGAACCCGCCCCCGCGGCCGGCGCCGACACGATTGTCGCGAGCGACGCCGACCTCCTCGTGCTGCACCCCTGGCGCGCGTCCGGATCCTTTCGCCCGCGGGGTCTCTCGCCCTTGCAGGTCTGGCTCACCCGCGCCGGCATCGGCTAGCCTTGGCGGTGCGGAACTTCTCGACCTCCGCCGCCACGAAGGCGCGCGTGCTGGCGGGGGTGGAGGGCTCGGCCGGGTCTATCCCCGCGGTGGCGAGGCGCTGGCGCAGCACCGGCTCGGACATCGCCTCGACCATTGCGCGGTTGAGCCGCTCCGCGATCGGCGCGGGGATGCCGCGCGGGCCCTGCAGGACGTTCCAGGTCACGACGGAGAAGCCGGCCAGCCCCGCCTCCTGCATCGTCGGCGCGTCGGGCAGCGTCGGGTGGCGCGTCGGGCCGGTCACCGCCAAGGCCCGCGAGGAACCGTCGCGCAGGTGCGGCAGGGCGCTGGCGAGGACCTCGAAGGAGGAGGTTGATCTCCGCCTTCTTCATCGCCTCCAGCACCGCCGCCCCGCCGCGGTAGGGCACGTAGTCGCCCCGGACGCCGGCGCGGTGCGCGAACAGCTCGCCGGTCAGTTGGCCGATGCCGCCCGTGCCGGAGGAGCCCCACAGCATCGGCATCCGCGCCTCCCGCGCGGCGGCCACGAGCTGGGCCACGGTCTGGGCCACGGTGCGGTGGGGCGAGGCGCCGGGCACGGCGCACACCATCGGCCCGCCGCCGAGGATGCCGATGTGCGTGAAATCCTCGACCGGGTCGCAGCGCACCGTGTCGGGCGGGGCGGCCGGGTTGGTGGCGTGGGAGGACGCGCTCGACATGGTGAGCAGGTGCCCGTCGGGGTTCTGCCGCGCCACGAACTCCGCGCCGACCGAGCCGCCGGCGCCGGGGCGGTTCTCCACGATCATGCGCGCGCCCGGGCCAAGGCGCGGGGCCATGCGCTCGATCAGCAGCCGCGTGCGCGTGTCCACCGAACCGGCGGGGGTGAAGCCGAGCACGACGGCGATGGGGCGCTCGGGGAAGGCGGATTGCGCGCGGGCGGCGCGGGGCGCGGCGAGCGCGGGCGCGAGCAGAAGGGCGCGGCGGCGCGGCAAGGTTCGGTTCCTCCCCGTGTTCGGGCGAGATTGCCCCTGTGTTCGGGCAAGGTTGCCGGCCGGCAAGGCGGCGGTCCAGCGCTGGCGGTTTGCCGGCCGCGTCGCTATTTCCAGGCCCGACCCTGGAACACCGCCATGCACAACCCACGCCCCGGCGCGGAGGCCGCGCGCCGCCGCACCTTCGCCATCATCGCCCACCCCGACGCGGGCAAGACCACGCTCACGGAGAAATTGTTGCTCAAGGGCGGCGCGATCCAGCTCGCGGGCCAGGTGCGCGCCAAGGGCGAGGGGCGGCGCACCAAGTCGGACTGGATGAAGATCGAGCAGGAGCGCGGCATCTCGGTGGCCACCTCGGTGATGACCTTCGAGCGCGGCGGGCTGGTGTTCAACCTGCTCGACACGCCAGGCCACGAGGACTTCTCGGAGGACACCTACCGCACGCTCACCGCCGTGGACGCGGCGGTGATGGTGCTCGACGCCGCCAAGGGCATCGAGAGCCAGACGCGCAAGCTGTTCGAGGTGTGCCGCCTGCGCGACATCCCCATCGTCACCTTCGTCAACAAGATGGACCGCGACGGGCGCGACCCGCTGGAGCTGATCGACGAGATCGAGAAGACGCTGGCGCTCGACGTGTCGCCCGCCGCCTGGCCGATCGGGGCGGGGCGGGATTTTCGTGGGGTGCTGGACCTGATCGAGCCGTCGCTGCGCCTCCTGCGCGCGGGGGAGGGCGACGTGCGGATCGCGCTCTCCGGCCTGGACGACGCCGCCATCGACGCGGAGGTGCCGCAGCACGCGACGCCGCTGCGCGAGCAGGCCGAGCTGGTGCAGGCGGCCTACCCGCCGTTCGACCTCGCGGCCTTCCGCCACGGCACGCTGACGCCGGTCTTCTTCGGCTCGGCGCTGCGCGACTTCGGCGTGGAGCACCTGCTCGACGGGCTCGCCGCCATGGCCCCGCCGCCCGGCCCCCGCGCCGCCGACGCGCGCGCGGTGGACCCGGGGGAGGAGAAGCTCACCGGCTTCGTGTTCAAGGTGCAGGCCAACATGGACCCCAACCACCGCGACCGCGTCGCCTTCCTGCGCATCTGCTCGGGGCGGCTGGAGAAGGGGATGCGGCTCGCGCAGGTCCGCACCGGCAAGCAGGTGCCGGTGAACGCGCCGCTGTTCTTCTTCGCCAAGGAGCGCGCCGTGGCGGAGGAGGCGTGGCCCGGCGACGTCGTGGGCATCGCCAACCACGGGACGCTGCGCATCGGCGACACGCTGACCGAGGGCGAGGGGATCAACTTCCAGGGCGTGCCCTCCTTCGCGCCGGAGCACCTGCGGCGGCCGCGGCTCGAGGACCCGATGCTCGCGAAGAAGCTCAAGAAGGCGCTGGACGAGCTGGCCGACGAGGGCGTGGTGCAGGTGTTCCGCCCGCTCGACGGCTCGCCGCCCGTGGTGGGCGTCGTCGGGCTGCTGCAGATCGACGTGCTGGCGAGCCGCATCCGGGCCGAGTACGGCGTGCCCGCCTCCTTCGAGGGCGTCTCGTGGGAGCACCTGCGCTGGGTGACCGGCACGGACCAGGCCGCGCTGGAGCGCTTCGCCAAGGCCCACCGCCTCGACAGCGCCGAGGACCACGACGGGCGGCTGGTGGCGATGTTCGCCACCGACTGGCGCCGCCGCCGGGCGGAGGAGGAGTGGCCGATGCTCGCCTTCCACGCCGTGCGCGAGCAGCACGGCGTGGCGGCGCTCCCAGGCGGCGCTCCCAGGCGGCGCTCCCAGGCGGCGTGACCGCGGCGGCGTGACCGTCGCTCGGCGCCCGGGTCAGTACCGCCGCAGCAGCCCGACCAGCCGGCCCTGCACCTGCACCCGGTCCGGCCCGTAGATCCGCGTCTCGTAGTTGCGGTTCGCGGGGACCAGAGCGATGGAGTTGCCGCGGCGGTGCAGCTTCTTCAGCGTCACCTCGCTCTCGTCCACCAGCGCCACCACGATGTCCTCGCTCTCGGCCGTCTCGCCGCGGCGGATGATCACCGTGTCGCCGTCGAGGATGCCGGCCTCGACCATCGAATCGCCCGACACTTCGAGCGCGTAGTGCTCGCCGCCGCCGAGCATGGAGATCGGCACCTCGACGGTGGAGCCCTGGTCGCGCAGCGCCTCGATGGGCGAACCGGCGGCGATCTTGCCGAAGAGCGGCAGGGTGAGGATGCCGTCATTCGCGGCGCGGGCGCGGCCGAAATTCGCCTGGACGACGTTGGAGGGCGCGGGCGGCGCGTCGGCCACCGGGGCGGCGGCGGCGGCGGCGGCGCCGCGGCGGGGCAGCGCGCTGTCGGGCAGCCGCACCACCTCCAGCGCGCGGGCGCGGTGGGCGCGGCGGCGGAGGAAGCCGCGCTCCTCCAGCGCCGTGATGAGGCGGTGGATCCCCGACTTGGAGCGCAGGTCGAGCGCCGCCTTCATCTCCTCGAAGGAGGGGGAGAAGCCGGTCGTCTCCAGGTGCTTGTGGATG
>BBPE01002661.1_pt2 | contig 11702 bp, 11 predicted proteins | sample 1344301 | NCBI WGS metagenome assembly BBPE01 (sample SAMD00019089, study PRJDB2971) | groundwater metagenome | isolation source: The Cedars highly-alkaline
GCGCTCGATGATGTTGTGAACTTCGGCATCGATATCCTCAGCCACCTTGTCGCTGTAATCTCTCTGCTCGGAGATCTCCCTACCAAGAAATACGAGCTCTTCCCTCTTGCCGAAGGTCCGTGGTCCCAGCTTATCGCTCATTCCGTACTCGGTAACCATCATGCGGGCGATCTTCGTTGCCCGCTCGATGTCATTCTGGCTGCCGGTAGTCATCTCACCGAAGATTATCTCCTCGGCACTGTGCCCGCCGAGCAGGGTGGCCAGCATGTCATTGAATTGGGAACGAGTCACCAGATAGCGATCTTCGGTAGGCAACTGGCGGGTGTAACCGGCTATCATCCCCCGGGCGATGATAGAAATCTTATGCACCGGATCGGCGTTGGGCAGCATGCGAGCGACCAGGGCATGCCCGGCTTCATGATAGGCAGTTATCTCCTTTTCTCTGCGGCTCATCAGTCTGCTTTTCCTCTCCGGCCCGGCAATGACCCGGTCAATGGATTCCTCGAGTTCCAAAAGGCCGATCTCCTTTTTCTCTCGCCGGGCTGCCAGGATTGCGGCCTCGTTTATCAGGTTCGAGAGGTCAGCGCCGCTGAAGCCGGGGGTTTGCCTGGCAATGACCCCCAGATCAACTGTGGAATCCAGCGGTTTGCCTTTGGAATGAACCTCCAGTATTGCCTTGCGTCCATTGATATCCGGCTGATCCAGGACGACACGACGGTCAAACCGGCCAGGGCGCAGGAGCGCCGGGTCGAGAATGTCCGGCCGGTTGGTGGCCGCAAGGACGATAACGTTGGTATTGGTGTCAAAGCCGTCCATCTCTGAGAGGATTTGGTTCAGGGTCTGTTCCCGCTCATCATGTCCTCCACCGAGTCCCGCACCGCGATGGCGGCCCACGGCATCGATTTCATCTACGAAAACGATGCAGGGCGCGTGGCGTTTGGCCTGGTCGAAGAGGTCTCGAACCCGAGCCGCACCAACGCCGACGAACATCTCCACGAACTCGCTGCCGCTTATGGAGAAGAAGGGCACTCCGGCCTCACCAGCGACCGCCCGGCTGAGGAGCGTCTTTCCCGTCCCCGGCGGCCCCACGAGCAGCACCCCTCGCGGGATACGAGCCCCGATGGCAAGAAATTTCTCGGAATGCGACAGGAACTCAACCACTTCACGGAGTTCCTCCTTGGCCTCTTCAACCCCGGCAACGTCAGAGAAGGTTATGGTCGGCTTATCGCCGGAGAACATCCGGGCCTTGCTCCGGGCAAAGCCCATTGCTTGATTGGCCCCTCCCCCGGCGCGACGCAGGAGGAAGAATAGCAATCCGCCGAAGAGAATCAAAGGCAGGAAGTTGAGGATCACCGGCCAGGCCGCAAACCGCGGTTCGTCTGCAAATCGAATAGGCACTGCGCCGGGGCCAGTGATCGCTACCCCCTCCCGACTGAACACCTCCAGTATATCGGTGTTTACACCTATGGTGGACGTCAGTTTCTCGCCATCAATGGTGGTGATCTCGAGAGCGGTTCCCCGGACCAGAATGTCCTGGATTTCCCCTTCCTTTGCCATCGAGATAAGCTCATTTATGGCTAGCTCCCGGGGCCTCTCCCCTTCTGGTGAGAGCTCCGTAACCAGGATGGCAGCCACTAGTGCTATGACGATGAGCAGGATAATGCTCTTCCTCGACATGTTCAATTCACTCCCCGTTTAAGGTGGCAAACGTCAATCTCTAGACTAGAATCCCTTTTCGCTTTCCATTTTGCGCAAGACTTTAGATTTAAGCGCCTATAGTAATTATAGCACAAATGAGGGCAATTTGACAAACAGTGGAGTATTTCGTGAACGCCCATCAGCGACTTTCATGCCAACGACCTAGAGCTGAGGGCTGATTGCTGACTGCTGAACGCTTATAACTCAGCCAGGATGCCTTCGTCCATCGTGGGGCTATGCTCGGGGGCGGGAAAGCTACCTGCCGTCACCTCGGCTTTATATTCGGCAATGGCGGACTTTATGATATCGGCAAGCCTGGCATATTGCTTTGCGTGTTTGGGAACAAAGTCAGCTGATAGGCCGAGAAGATCATTGATCACCTGAACCTGCCCATCACAATCCCTCCCCGCCCCGATGCCGATAGTAGGGACACTGATTTTCCCCGTCACGAGCTTTGCCAGGGGGGCGGGGACCAGTTCGAGGACGATGGAGAAGACCCCCGCCTCGTCCAATGCCCGGGCATCCTGGAGCAACTGCCTCGCGGCCTCGGGGCTCTTGCCTACTGCCCTGGGGCCTCCCAGTTGATAGGTTGACTGGGGAGTGTACCCCAGGTGTCCCATCACCGGTATGCCGCTGGCAATGATATGCCTGACCTTCTCGGCCACCGTTTCGCCGCCCTCCAGTTTTACCGCCTGCGCTCCACCATCCTGAAGGAATCGAGCTGCATTTCGCAAGGCATCTTCAATCGAGGTGTGATAGGTCATAAAGGGCATATCTCCCACCACCAGGGCATTCCTGGTTCCTTTGGAGACTGCCCTGGTGTGATGAATCATTTCCTCCATGGTCACCGGGATGGTTGATTCATACCCCAGCAGAACCATTCCCAGGCTATCACCCACCAAGATGAGCGGCACCCCGGCGTGGTCGACGAACCTGGCGGTGGGGTAATCATACGCCGTCAACATGCAGAACTTCTCTCCCTTCCGTTTCATCTCCATCAATTGACCAATAGTAGTACGCATTTCTACCTCCAATAAGGGATAAGGGATGAGGGATAATCCCTAGCCCCTATCCCCTATCCCCTAACCCCGTTTCATTAAAAACGATCTCGTTCTGTGAATTGACGTAGACCAATTTTGGATGACAGGACCGAGCCTCCTCCTCAGGGACGAGATGGTAGGCAAGGATGATGATGGTATCACCCTTGTAGATCAGCCTGGCGGCAGCCCCATTGATGCAGATTTTACCTGGTCCGCCCTCAATGGCATAGGTCTCCAGGCGAGCCCCGTTGGTGACGTCGAGAACGTGGACTTGCTCATACGGCAGGATGTCGGCCGCTTCCATGAGGGTTGGATCGATGCTTATGCTTCCCTCGTAATCAATGTTGGCTTCGGTAACCCGAGCCCGGTGGATTTTGCCTTTGAGCATCATTCTCATTGCTGTCCCTCCAGTCAGTGATTAGTGAATAGTGATTGGTGATTAACGATTGGTGAGCTGTTAGCTCTTTGCTGTTAGCCCTAAGAGCCAATTACCGATTACCGATTACCGATTACCTCCTTTAGCAATTGGCTTAATTCTTCCGCTTTTCGATTGTTGATCTTCCCCTTGCTCAAGGATATCGGAATTGTCTGGAGCGCCAGGTCGCGGTATGTTGCGGCTATTGACGGCGCCCTCTTCTCCAGAGCATCGAGATGCTTACCGATGGTGCCCAGGTCGCCACGGGCGACAGGGCCGGTGAGACAATCTGGCAGCCCGACATTCTCGATATTATTGATCGTCCCTCGAAGCAAGGGCAGCAGGGCTTGCGTCGCCTCTGAGGTTGGGACACCAAAGGACTCCCAGAGGTCGGTAGCCATCCTGACTAAAGTAACCATGTAGTTGCAGGCGATCACGGCGGCGGCGTGGTAAAGCACTTTATCTCCCGGACCAAGCACTACCCAGTGCCCGTCCAGAGAGTCTGCCATTCCCTTGAGGACTTCCAGGAGCGGCCCTTCGGCCTCCAGCGCAAAGGTGGAGCCGGGAAGATTCTCGATAGCATGAGTCACGCTGGCAAAGGTCTGCAAAGGATGGAAGGCGCCGACTTGAGCACCATCGCCTTTCGCCTTCTCCAGCACATCGAGTGAGTCAGCTCCGCTGCAATGGACTACACTTTGCCCCGGACGCCATTTGACCTCGGTGATCACCTGAGGGATGACATCATCGGGGGTGGTCACAAAGACGAGCTCTGCGCTATCTGCTACCTCCTGTTTGCTATCGTATGATCGACAGCCGCTGACCGCAGCCGCCAGCTTATCCGCCGATGACCTGGTGCGGCTGGCCACCGCCGCCACCGGGTATCCCTTTTCTCGCAGGCGCACTGCCAGGGCGGTTCCCGTGGCCCCCGCCCCGATGAATCCCAGTTTCAACATCTCAGCACCTCATTAACTGACGGGATGCCGCAAAGACCATCAGCCTGAGTTATCCCTCTGATGATCGATTGGGCCATGACCTCAGCGGCAACCGTCCCCACCGTGGTCACATCGGCCAGCTTCCTGCTATCCTTGCCAACGGAGAGAACGAAGATAACATCGCCGTCAAACATGGTATGCACCGGCCGGATAACACGCGCCAGTCCATCGTGGGTCATTTGGGCAACCTTAGTGGCCTGTGTTTTGCTCAACCTTGCGTTGGTAGCTACAACACCGATGGTAGTGCTCGTGGGAAGAAACGCTCGAACTCCCGATCCACTCTTCAAAATTTCCGAAGTGTTGAGAAAACCGCTGCCGTCGAGCCGGCGGGGCCCGGCGATGATTCGACCCGTCTCGGAATCCACCACATCACCGAAGGCATTGATCGCCACAATGGCCCCAACGATTATGCCATCGCCGAACTGCTGGCTCGCTGTTCCAATGCCGCTTTTTACCGCTCTGTCGGAACCCAACGCTTTCCCCACTCTCGCCCCGGTGCCCGCGCCAACCGTTCCCTCGAGGAGCTTTCCGCTATCGGCGGCAAGGCAAGCCTTATAACCCTCTTCAATCCCTGGTCTTACCCCGGGATCTCCGATGGACAAGTCGAAAAGAATAGCGGAGGGAACAATAGGCACCCTAGCGACGCCGGTATCATATCCGCAGCCCTGCTCTTCGAGGTAGCGCATTACGCCGCCGGCAGCGTCGAGTCCAAAGGCACTTCCGCCGCTGATAAGAACTGCGTGAGCCTCTTCAACCAAATGAAGAGGGTTGAGCAAGTCGGTCTCGCGGGTGCCGGCGGCTGAACCTCGAACATCTACCCCTGCCACTGCGCCAGCTTGACATAAGATTACACTGCAGCCAGTTGCCGCCTGCCTGTCGGTATAGTGGCCCACCTTTATGCCAGAAATATCGGTGATTGCATTATGCATTAGACGCCACCTAAATGAGCAAAGCCTTCCCGGTTAGCACCCGAGAAGGCTTTTGATTTACCATTCCTACCGTCTCGGTCACACCGGATCCAAGCGGCTCACTCGGAAATCCTATCGGCAGTTTCAATCCGCGCCCCCGTGTGGGGGGCGATTCAAAAATTCTATTGGCAAACCAGGTTTACCGGCACAGCCCACCAGCTTATCGCCCGGAGGTCGATAGCCAGCAACCCTATTATATCAGTTAGATGGAGGCCGGTCAACCTGCCGAATTAAAGTCTTTTGTCGGTTTCTTCGTTGCTTGAGGTGGGTTTTGCCATCTTTTTGCCAGACCCAGAGATGGTGGTCAGGAATGAGCCAGGATACTACGTAGTATTTGTTGGGATAGGCAATGAAGACAGCATCGGCTACGCGGTTAAGCTCGGTCAAGGCTTTCTTAGCATCCCTGGTATCTGGTAAGTGTTCCAGCACGTGACTGACAAAGACAGCTCCAAAAGTCTTATCCGAAAACGGGATGTGCCTGACGTCAGCGATTACGCCGGAAGGGCAACCCCGAAGCGCCCGGAGATCGATATCCATGCAAACATCGCCATAGCCATGCGCCATCATTTCGGAAAAACGCCGCAACCAGGTGATACCCATCGGGCCACCGATCACCAGTAACGGCTTACCAACTTCTGCTGCAAAGGCGCTGGCCGCTTCGTATTTCTTATTCTTGTCCAATGTCTGGTGAAGGAGGGCTGTCCCCTGCCAGATCATTAGCCCCAAGAGAAAACCAAATCCTATAGTGTATATAGACACTGGCTGTTGTAGGGGTTATCCCCTATCCCTTATCCCTTGTCGGTAATATTATACCCCCTTGCAGCGATGAAATCAACACCGAGCGGATTTGACACTGATTGCAAAATCGGATAAACTCTAGCTTGACAATGTTAAATTAAATCTGAGCCAACCAAATTCTTCTCGTCATTGCGAGCAGAGCGAAGCAATCCCTTACTTAGAGATTGCGGAGCTTGTTCCGAGCGTAAGCGAGGAATCTTGCTCCTGGTTTACTTCGGCTACGCCTCGCAACCGCTGACGCTTCTCGCAATGACTTTGGGAAATTTAACATTGCTAGTGTGATGAGTTTTACCCAGGGGGGATCGGATGAGCTCCAGCGCCAATAAGCAGGAATGGCAGGAGAAGACGCTTGATCCGGCGTTGAAGCGGTCTGCGCAGAGGGAAGACGAATTTCAGACTGCCTCAGGCATAGCGCTCGATGTAGTTTATGCCCCCGATGACCTGAGCGGGTTCGATTATGCCCGGGAGCTGAGTTATCCCGGTGAATACCCCTATACCCGTGGTGTCCAGCCGACCATGTATCGCGGGCGAGTATGGACCATGAGGCAATACGCCGGCTTCGCCTCGGCCGAGGAATCCAACCGGCGATACCGTTATCTCCTGGAGCAGGGACAGACTGGCCTGAGCGTTGCCTTTGACCTCCCCACCCAGATCGGATATGACTCCGATCACCCACTGGCAGAGGGAGAAGTAGGCAAGGTTGGGGTTCCCATCGATACCCTGGAGGATGTAGAGACGCTGTTCAAGGAGATACCGCTGGCTGAAGTCAGCACCTCAATGACCATTAATTCCACTGCTCCTATCCTGCTGGCGATGTACATCGCCCTGGCCAGGAAGCAGGGGGCCGACTTAACGAAGCTCGATGGCACCATCCAGAACGATGTGCTCAAGGAATATATTGCCCGTGGCACCCAGATCTTCCCGCCTCAGCCATCCCTGAGGTTGACCACCGATATCTTCCGCTATTGCCGGGAAAGCCTTCCCCGATGGAACACCATTAGCATAAGTGGCTATCACATTCGAGAGGCTGGATCCACAGCCGCTCAGGAAATAGCCTTTACCCTGGCTAATGGCATTGCCTACGTGAAGGCCGCTGTCGACGCCGGACTGGATGTTGATGCCTTCGCTGGAAGGTTGTCGTTCTTCTTTGCGAGCAACACCGACTTGCTGGAGGAAGTAGCTAAGTTTCGGGCGGCGCGCAGGCTCTGGGCCAGGATCATGAAGGAGAGATTCGCTGCCAGAGACGCAAGATCCATGATGCTGCGGTTTCACACCCAGACTTGCGGCCATACCCTGACAGCCCAACAGCCGAGCAACAACATCGTCCGGGTTGCTATTCAGGCACTGGCCGCGGTATTGGGCGGCACTCAGTCTCTGCATACAAACTCCTGGGATGAGGCATATGCCACCCCAAGTGCCGATGCGGTCACGACTGCGCTGCGTACCCAACAGATAGTGGCCTACGAGAGTGGTGTTGCCGATACCGTAGATCCACTGGGTGGCTCGTATCTGGTAGAATCACTGACCGATGCCCTGGAGGCCGAATCAAGACGTTACCTGGACAGGATCGATGCGATCGGTGGGGCGCTGGCGGCTATTGAACAGGGATACCAGCAGCGTGAGATTCAGGAGAGTTCCTATCGCACACAGAGAGGCATCGAGGCCGGGAAGAAGATAGTGGTGGGCGTTAACAGATTCGTTTCAGCTTATCCCGGGATTGAGGACATCATCCGTGTTGATCCTGCTGAGGCTTCGAAGCAAAAAGAGCGGCTGGCCAGGGTGAAGAAAGAGAGAGACAATACTCAAGTTGCCAGATCTCTGGCGAGACTCGAGGAAGTGGCCAAAGGCGACGAGAACACCATGGAGGTATTCGCCGAGTGTGTTGAGGCCTACGCCTCGATCGGGGAAATCTGCGGTGTGCTGCGTAGGGTGTTTGGTGAACAGAAGGAGTTCCTGGTGTTTTAGAGATAAGCGCCTAACAGCATTCAGCACTGAGTGAATAGCAACGGACACTGGGGCCGTCGCCTCCAGCGTTATTCACGGAAGTAACTACGATGGCATGTCCACGATGACAGTAGTCGGTACTTGGATGAGAACAGGGCATTTCATACGAAAATACTCTTGGCAGAATTCTAGTTACTTAGGAGCAATCTGAAAGCTGACCGCTGACGGCTAAACGCTTACAATTTGTGCCTGCCAGCGTAGCTCAGGGGTAGAGCAGCGGTTTCGTAATTCTAGGCGAGGTGTATTAAACAGTGCTTTTAGATACAAAACAGTCTTTTGCGTTAGTGCGTTTTGTGTCTGGAGTGATGTTGCGTTACATTCAGTTATTTGCAGTACATCGCCAAATTAGCGTCAAATTCTAGCTTCGTTTTGAGTGTGGCCGGGCAGCACTGACAGTGGCAAAACAGGGTGTGGATGTTTATGGCGAAAATGACTTTACCCATGATAGAATAGCCAGGGAGGAGACCGAAATGCACAGTGATAATAAATTCAAAGTCGGAATATTCATTGAACCCGATGGCGATGGCTTCCACGCCTATTGCCCGGCCCTCAAGGGTTTGCACACCTGCGGCGATACTGAAGAGGAAGCCCTGGAGAATGCTAAAGACGCCATCAGGGCTTATTTAAGATCGCTTATCAAGCATGGCGACCCGATTCCTGTAGGCATTGTATCTAATGGAAAGGCTAAGGTTCCTCACCACACAGAAGAGGTATTGGTGCATGCATGAAGTTCTCTGGGAATGTATGGAGTCAACTCAAGAATAAGACCGCTGATGACTTGATTGCTGCCTTAATAAAAGATGGCTGGGATTTAGACGAGAAAGTTAGAACTGAGCGAATATACCGTCATCCCGATGGGAGGCATGTTTCTATTCACTACCACCCCGGGAAGACTTATGGCCCAAATCTATTGAAGGCATTACTCAACGATATTGGATGGTCGGCGAGTGATATGCGCAGGTTGAAGCTAATCAAATGACCTTCCCTATTTATCAAATCCTCAAAACGAGGCTCTAAATCAGTGGTTTTAGGAGGTTGAGATGAGACACAAACTGATCATAGGCTGTTTGCTTGGCCTGGTAGTCCTTATGGCTGCCTACATGGCTGCCTACAATCTATTCCCAAAGACCGATTCTAAGCGAGAGGAGATTATCTCCTTCACCCGACAAGCCCTTGAGATTGAGGCGGAGCGAAATGACCTGGTTGAATTTGCCTTAAGTCGGATGTTCGATTTCCGAAATGGTATCTTTTTGCAGGGCACGGGGGTCCTCTTTAAGACCGACCCGCCACTTGCAGGCGTCACTACTCTAAAGAGTAATCTCATGCTACTTAGCTGCCCGCCCTCTATGTCAGGCGTAAAAGACTTACTCATGGAAGCCTATAGACTTGAAATCGAAGCAGTCAGGTTAGATGAAGAGTGGCGTATAGATAGGCTTAAACCGTTATCAGAAGAACGTGGGTCGCTTAAGCGCCAATTCTATCTGGAAATTAACCGCTTCAACGTGAGTGGAGACCTGCCTCTTCGGTATGACCGGCACGGTCCCTGGATAATAGCGCAAAAGCTACGCCGAGATGCTTACTTAAAATGGGTTGAAATTCTCCAGGAACATGATATTGACCCAGCGGAAGAGGAATTTACTGCGGCGCCTGCAACGACATTGTCTAACATTATTGAAGAGGCGGTGGCGGACTCAGACCCTTATGCAACCTGGGCTGACTATCTTGGATTACCAGCGTTTGGGCGGAATCCGTTCCAGGAATGGTTGGCAGACCAATTCAGCCCAATGTATACTGCTTATTTGCTCAGTGGGCTGATGGCAAGTGTGGATCCCGCGGCAGTCTATGAGCCACCTCGACTTGCGGAGCATCTTGCGGGTGGGCCAGGGGACTGGCGCGCCCAAGCGCCTGCGCAATTCGCATTTGCAAGGGGTTTGTCGCCGGAAGAGCAGGAGAGGGTCAGGGAAGCGATCGGTGGGTGGCAACCGCTGATACATAGTTTATTGCGAGGAAGACACACTGGCCGTGGTGCAGAGATGATGGCTGAGAGAGTGCCAAGGTATCGCAGACAATGGGAAGCTGCGGGGGCAGAAGGGTCTTTCCTTGACTACTTAGCGCAGAAAATGGGGCTGTAATATGGATTGGTGGAGAGTGTGGTTTGAAGAGGAGACAAGGTTAGATAGACCGTCTGACTCATATTAGGTGAAAAAGGTAGCCAAGCGGGCAATGAAGGCTTGTTCTGACTTTTCTATCTTTTCCATGAGTGCCTCGCGCTTTTCAAACCACTTGTTGAACGTGCGCCGGTGTTGCCCCTTGCGTTTGCTAATCCAATCCTCGCTAATCTCACCCAACCAGCGCTCCTCGATTCTTTCTGCGCGGTGTTTGAAAGTCCAATACTTGTCGCGGTCTTGCCGTTGCAAGTATGTCAAGTCATAGCAGAACCTGCACCGGAACCACACCACACGCCGGTCGCCATAGTACATCTGGCAAGGCAGGTAGACCTTGCCCACACGCCGCCCGCAAGATGGACAGGCAAACCACGCACGCCGTCCGCCGAATCTGCAAGGTGTGAATGTCAAAGCTATCTCCTGCGCGTGCTTGCGCCCGTCGCGTGTGAATCGAATCACCACGCTTTGCTCACCAAACACCCATTCAAAATAGTCTTGCTCATCGAGGCCTGCCCACATCTGAGCGAATTGAAAGTAACCCCCCGCGCTCAAGGAATGGCAAGACTCTACCGGCAAGTGAGGGCGCCCGTGCCGTCTGCCGCCTCTACTCATTTCATTTTCCCCCTGTCATAAATCCTTTGAGAATAGCGCCAGTTGGTTTAGCAATCGCTTACGTTCCGCCGTGTCCTGGTCTTTAATGGCAAGCCACGCCTCATCATCAGTTATCATATCCTCAACTGCTTGGCTACATAGCCTCACCAATTCATCAGGCTCTATGGCGTCTAACTCCCAACACTCGTCACCATACTGGCTAACATAGGCACTGCTGCGGGTATCCGTCAGCTTCGCTGGGTTAGGTATCAGGCTATACCGTCGCACCTGGTCATAATTAAGCGCAATTCGCTTTACCTCAACGGTACCGCAATATCTATCTAACCTGTCCTGTAAGTCCCGGCTCATGTCAATACCACTAGGGTCATGATCTGCGAAGTGAAGGATCACAGCAGCCTTGCCAAATACCAGATCGTCATCGCCGTCACAATATCGGCTAATCCTGTCTGCAGCCTCGCGTAAGTAGCTGTATGAGCTGTAGCCGCGTGAAGGCGCCACTATCGTATTGAACGGGTAAACGGCTTCGGCCATTACCTGGCTCAATGCGTCCTTTTCCACCCACACCTCACAGTAGACCGGTTGACTATCCCAAAAGCGCCTTACATATTGCCTCTTTAGTGTGCCCCGACATGCCTCAAGGAAGTCCTCAGGACTATCAAAAGACATATCATCAATTCGCCGGCTGCGGTCAACAATTCGTGTGCCGTCTATATCGCCTTTCTCACGTGCCATCACCAGTTGGCTAGACAATTGGTTGTAATTACTGCGTGTATTCTGTATCAGCCCTGCAGCTACCAGCCGGTAATAAATTTGACGCAAGGTTAACGGAACAGTATAGGCGGACATAATTTGGTTCACTGCATTTGTCAGCTTTGTATATCTCATTTTACGCACCTCCTAACTTCGGATGGCACCGCCAGCATCACCACTCCCCCCCAATCCATCAACCTTCTTGAACTGACACTTCCCCGGGTTCTCGGCGCATTGAAACAGCTTGCTGTCATCTGTCC
>BBPE01001366.1_pt1 | contig 11696 bp, 6 predicted proteins | sample 1344301 | NCBI WGS metagenome assembly BBPE01 (sample SAMD00019089, study PRJDB2971) | groundwater metagenome | isolation source: The Cedars highly-alkaline
GCCCGCCGCTGAGCGTGACCATGCGGCCAAAGTGGCCTTGCAGCAGCAGTTGCGCGGCCTGGTTGCCGTACAGGGTGGCGAGCACGCGGTCGAAGGGGGTGGGGCTGCCGCCGCGCTGCACGTGGCCGAGCACGGTGGCGCGCACCTCGGCTTGCAGCAGCGGCTGCAATTGCTGGCACAGCAAGTGCGCCACGCCGCCCAGGCGCAGCGGCGCGCTGGCCTGGTGCGCTGGGTCGGCGGTTGGCCAGGTGGCGGCCTGCAACGTGGCCGTGCCGCCCAGCGCCTTGGCCCCTTCGCCGATGCAGATCACGCTGTAGCGCTCGCGCTGCAGGCGCGCCTGGCAGTGGCGCGCCAGGGTGGGCAAGTCGTAATCGAGTTCGGGCAGCAAAATCGCGTCGGCGGCGGCGGCCAAGCCGGCTTCGAGCGCGATCCAGCCAGCCCAGCGGCCCATGGTTTCCACGATCATGACGCGCCGGTGGCTGTGCGCCGTGGTTTGGATGCGCTCCAGCGCCTCGGTCACGGTGGCCACGGCGGTGTCGAAGCCGAAGCTGCGCTCGCAGCCGTAAAGGTCGTTGTCTATGGTTTTGGGCACCCCGACGATGGCCAGCCCCTGCTGCGCCAGCGCGTGCGCGATCGTCATGCTGCCGTCGCCGCCGATCACCACCAGCGCATCGAGCCCGAGGCGGCGCACGTTGGCCAGCGCGAGCGCCGTGGCTTGCGCCGAGGCCAGCGGGTTGGCGCGGTTGCTGGAGCCCAAGATGGTGCCGCCCAGCAGCAGAATGCCGCTCACGCTGTCCCAGTCGAGCCGGCGCGCGCGTGGCGGCTCGCACAGCAGGCCGGCAAAGCCGTCTTCGATGCCGATCACTTCGGCGCCGCACTGGCGCAGCAGCGACTGGGTGACGGCGCGGATCACGGCGTTCAGCCCTGGGCAGTCGCCGCCGCCGGTGAGGATGCCGACGCGCCGGGGGCAGTTGGGGGTGTTCATGGGCGGGGGCTTCATGGGGCGGGCCGGGGCCACAGCGCCCACAGGTGCACGGTTTGTTTGATGCCCGCCGCCTGAAAAAACGCCTGCTCGCCCCAGCCGGTGAAGAAATCGGCCCGGGCCGCGCCGACGATGGCGGCTCCCGTGTCTTGCGCCAGCACCAAGCGGCGCAGCTCGATGAAGGGGCCGCTGGTGTGCAGCCAGACCGGGGTGCCGTAGGGGATGCTGCGCGGATCGACGGCGATCGAGCGCGCTGGCGTGAGCGCCACGCCCTGGGCACCGCGCGGGCCGAACTGGGCATCGAGTTCGTTTAGGGCTTCTTCGCGAAAGAACACGGTGCGCGGGTTGCTCCAGAGCATTTCGTTGAGCTGCTGCGGATTCGCTGCGGCCCAGGCGCGGATGGCCTCCCAGGTGCCGGCGCGGATGGCACCGCGATCGAGCAGCCAGCGCCCGACGCTGCGGTAGGGGTGGCCGTTGTGGCCGGCAAAGGCCAGCCGCACCAGGTGCTGGCGGCCGTCGGGTTCGCGCACCAATATGCGGCCCGAGCCCTGGATTTGCAGCAGCAGCGCATCGAGCGGGTCGGCCAGCCAGACGATCTCGCGCCCTTGCAGCAGCGCCTGCGCCTGCGGGTCGGAGTCGATCTGCTGGCGCGTAAACCAGGGCCGATCCCGGCTCAGGCCTGGAGGCAGCGCGTGCAGCGGCGTCTGGTAGGGGCCGTGGCGCAGCCGGCTGGCGGGCAGCAGCGGCTCGTAATAGCCGGTGAGCAGGCCGCGCGGGTTGCCGTCGAGCGCCTGCACGCGGTAGGGTTGCAGGTGCCGCATCATCCACTCGTGCTGCGCGCTGGAGCTGGCGATGCTCAGGCGGCGCACCTCCTGGCACAGCGCCCCAATGGCCGGGGCCGGGCGCTCGCAACTGCGCAGCCAGGCGTTCCAAGCCTGGGGCAAGGCGTCGCGGCCCCAGCCGGGCAGCTCGCTCCAGTGCACCGGCTGCCACAGGCTGTTGGGGCGGGTGATGGGGGGTGGCAGCGGCTGCGCCTCGGCCCACTGCCAGACCGCGGCCTCGGGGCCGAGCACGGGTTCGGGCCAGAGCTCGTCGAAGCCGGTGGCGCTGCGCTCTGCGGCTGGCGGTGTGGGCTGGGTGGATGGGGCCGCAGGGGCCAGGGGCGCAGGCGCGGTGCGCGCTTCGGCCTGGTCTGGGGTGGCCGGTGGGCTGGGTGGGGCTGCGCACGCCGCCAGCCCAGCGGCCAGCGCCAAGGCAGCCAGCAAGCGCAGTGGGCGGGGTAGGTGAGGCAATGCGTACATGCCGCGATGATAGGGCGTGTGGCGGTGGCCGCTCGCACGGCCTGGGCCGCCTGAGCTGCCTGAGTCGCCTTATAGCCGCCGGTGTTGCAGCGCGGGCAACTGCTGGCGCACCTGCTGCAGCCGCGCCCATTCCAAATCGGCCAGCACCACGCCCGGCCCGCTGGCCTGCTGGGCCAGCACCACGCCCCAGGGGTCGATCAGCAGGCTCTGGCCCCAGGTTTGGCGGCCGTTGTCGTGCTGGCCGCCTTGGGCGCTGGCGGCCACAAAGGCCAGGTTTTCGATCGCGCGGGCGCGCAGTAGCAGCTCCCAGTGCGCCTGCCCGGTGCCGTGGGTGAAGGCGGCAGGCACGAGCAGCAAATCGGCCGCCAGGTGCCGGTAGAGCTCGGGGAAGCGCAGGTCGTAGCACACGCTCAAGCCCACGCGCCAGCGCTGGCCGCTGCGGTCGGGCAGTTCGAAGGCGACCGGCGCGCTGCCCGCGACCAGCACGGCGGCTTCGTCGTAGCGTTCGCGCCCGTTGTCGTAGCAAAAGAGGTGGATCTTGTCGTAGCGCGCCACCGGCGCTCCGCTGGGGTCAAAAACCAGGCAGGCGTTGGCCACGCGCCCCGGCACCGGGCTTTGCAGCGGCAGCGTGCCGCCCACCACCCAGAGCCCAAACTGGCGCGCCGCACGGGCCAGAAACTCTTGGATCGGGCCGCTGCCGTGGGCCTCGGCCAGCGCCAGCTTGTCGGTCTCGCGCTGGCCCATGAGGCAGAAGTATTCGGGCAGCACGGCCAGTTCGGCACCCGCTAGGCTGGCTTGTTGCAGCAGCGCCTGGGCCTGATCGAGGTTGGCCTGGAGCTGGCTGCCCGAGACCATTTGCAAGGTAGCGACTTTCATGGATTAGTTGGCTCCGGTGGCTGGGTTGGGGATGGGTTGGCGCTGCACCGGCGTGACCACGGGGTCGGCCCAGGGGCCGGTGATGTGAAACTCGCGTGTGGCCGCCTGCTGCAGCGGCTGGCGCAGCAGAAACTGGGCCAGAAAAGTGCCCAGCCCGGTGATCGGGTTGATCAGGGTGGCCACCAAGGACACCGTGTCGGCGTTGAGTTCGGGCACCACCACCACGCGCAGGTCTTGGGTTTCGCGCACGATGTCGGCGCTGCCTTCCATGAGCACGGCGGCGTTGACGCCCTTCATTTGCAGGTTGTTGCTGCGCGCCACGCCTTGGGCGATGGTCACGTGGCCGCGCACGAAGTCGAAGGCAAAGCCCTCGCTGAACACATCGCGAAAGTCCAGCAGCAAGCGCCGCGGCAGCGCCTGCAGGCTCAGCACCCCGAGCAGCTTGGCTACCCCAGGCTCGGCGCGCAGGAACTGGCCGCGCCCCATGTCGAGCTGCAGCTCGCCGCTCAGGCTGGGGGTGTCGAGCGCCAGCGGCGAGCCGATCCAGCCCAGGTGCCCTTCGATGCGGCCTTGGCCGCCGCGCAGGGTCTGGGGCTGGCCCATGCGCGCCAGCAGTGCACCGGCGTCGCGGATATCGAGCTCGACGCGCAAGGCGGTGCGCCGGGTGCGGGCATCGCGCCCGTGTACGACCCAGTTGCCGCTGGCTTTGAGGGTGGCTTCTGGTGTGCTGAGCGCCAGCGCATTCAGACGCCATTCCGATGCACCCCCTGGTGCTTCTTGCGCCGCCAAGCGGTTCACGGCCTGCACCTCCAGCCGCCCAAGTTCGCGTCCATCCAGGCGCAGGCGCTCGATCACCAGGTCGATTGCGGGTACCGCCTTGGGCTGCTGCTGCAGCACCTGTTCCACTTGCTGCACACCCGCGCGCTGCCAGTCGAGCCGGCTCAGGCGGGCGTGAATCTGGCCTGGGGCTTGGGCGCTGCCGGCGCGGTAGCTGATCTGCCCGGCCCCTTCGCGCGCTTGCACCGATAGGCGCCAGGTGTCGCGCTCGTGGCTGCCGCTCAGGCTCAGGTCGTGCCAGTGGCGGCCGCCTTGGGTCAGGCGCGCGGCCTGCAGCCGCCACTGCGTGGGCCAGTAGATGCGGCTGTCGTCTAGGGTGAGGGCGCGCTGGGTGGGTTGGCCGGGTGGGTTGACCGGGGCGGCGGCAGGGGCAGGCACCGCTGCGGGAGTGGCAGGGGCGGCGCTGTAGAGCTGCGTCCAGGCGTCGGCGTCGAATTCGCCCAGGTCGAGCACGGCCAGCACGCCCGAGGCGGGCAGCGCGGGGCGGGCGCTGCGCACGGCCAGGCTGCCGCGCAGCACCTTGGTGGCCGCGCCGCGGTGCTCGCGCTGGTACTGCAGGCTCAGCAAGGGGGCCGGGCCGCTGCCCAGGTCGAGTTGCAGTTGGTCGCGGCTGGCCCCGGTGGGGGCACCAGCCAAGGGTTCGATGCGCAGCCGCAGCAGCAGCAGCTCTTCGGCGCGCTTGTGCAGTGGGGCGGGCAGTTGCAGCGCCAGGCCCTGCAGATCGGAATCGACCCGCACCGTGGTGCCTTCGGGGCCGATGCGCAGTTCGGCCTGGTAAGCGGCGCTGCCGCTGCCCGAGCGCCCCAGCGGGGCCAGCCAAGGCCACGGATCGCCCTGGGCCAGCCCCTGCGCCGTGGCTAGGCCCTGCCCGCGCAGGTGCAGCACCGAGTGGCCCTGTTCGGTCGCCATGCGGCCCGAAAAGCGCAGCGGCCCGCCCAGCATTTGGCCGCTGGCGGACGGGATGTCGAAGCCGCGTTCGCTGAAGTTCAGCAAGCCCTGCAGCGCTTGCAGGGGCGGGCTGTCGGGGCCCAGGCGCAGCTCGTTGCCCGCCAGCCGCAACTGCCCCTGCACGCGGGTGGCGTCGCTGTCGTTGAGCGGCATATCGAGTTGCAGATCGAGTTGCAGCGCGCCGCTGGCCTGGGCCTGGTCCAGCGCGGCCTCGGTCATCTGGCGCAAGGGCGAGCTTTTGACGAAGGCCAAGGCAGCGTCGGCCGGGCCGCGCACCTGCCCCTGCACGCGCAACTGCGGTTCATACGCCATGAAGTCGGGGATTTCGGCTGTGGTTGGCCCGATTTGCAACTGCGGCCACTGGCGCACCAAGCCGCTGGCTTGGTCTATGCGCAAGCGCGTGCCTTCGATTTGCAGGCGCGCTTGCTGCACCCGCAATACCGGCCAAGGCGGGCTGCCTGTGGGCAGCAGGTGCGCCGGGGCGTAGTCGAGCAGCACCTCGTGCAGCGGTGCCATCACGGTGAACACCCCGCTGCCCGGCTGCTGGTAGGGGAAGTTCCACAGATCGCCCTGCACGCGCACCTTGGCTTGCTCGATGCGCCCGGCGACGATGGCGCTGCGCAGCCAGTTTTTGGTGTAATCCCCCACGTTGAGCGGCAGGTAGCGATAGACCCGAGCCGCGTTGGCGCGCAACAGGCGGCCATCGAGCTCCAGCACGCCAGGAAAGCGCGCGCGCGCCGGGCTTTGGGCCGGGTCGGCGCTGCGCCAGTTCAGTTGCAGCTCGGCTTCGAGGTCGGGGTTGCGCAGCAGCAGGCGCGGCACTTGGAGCGTGATCTGCTCACCCTGCACGCGCCAGCTCAAGCCCGCTTGGAGCAGCTCCAGCTCCAGCCGCGGCTGCGCATAGACCCCGGGCAGGTCCAGGTGCCCGTTTGCCAGCCGCAGCTCGGCTTGGCCGCCGCTGGGCGTGAGGCTGAAATCGAGGTCGGCCCCGGCTATGCCCGGCCGCCCCGGCGTGTGGATGAGCCAGCCCTGGGGGTGCCGCTTGGGTGCCGGGGCCGCCCCGGCCTGCAAGCCCATGCCGCGCAAGCGCCCGCTGGCGCTCCAGGTGGCGGCGGCATCGCCTTGCGGCGCGCTCCATTGCAGTTGCAGCGCCTCGGCCAGCCCGCGCGGCTGCGTTTCGAGCAAGCCGAGGCGCAGCGCCTCGGGCAGCGGCAGCGGTTGCGCCAGTTGCGCCAGCGCCTGCAAGTCCAGCCGTTCGCCCTGCAGTTCCAAGCCGCTCAAGCTGCCGTCGGGGGCCGTGGTGTGCTGGATGCGCACATTGCCGCCTGGCCAGATCGCGCCGGCAGCGGTGCGAAACGCCAGCCCGTGGCTGCTCAGGCGCGTGGTCTGGCCCTCGCGCTGCAGATCGAGCCGGGTTTGCAAGTCGTGCAAATCGAAAGCCTCGGGCACCCCAGGCCACTGCAAGCGCACCCGCTGCAAGGCCAGATCGGTGCTGGCCTGGCGCAGCACACCGCGATCGAGTTCCAGCCACAGGCGCGCCGCCCCTTGGCCCTGTTGCAGCTCCAGCCCGAGCAGGGCCGGGGCATCGAGGTGCAGCCCCAGGCGCTGCAAGTCGATCCAGGGCAGATTGGCGTACAGGGTGCCGCGCCAATCGCGCCACGAGCCGGCCCCGGTTTGCCACCACGGCCGCGTGAACTGGCCCTGCACGCTAAAGCGCTGGCCCCAGGCCGCAGGCGGCGTGGCATCGAGGCGCAATTGGTGCGTGCGGCCGCTGTGGCGCAGCACCCAGTCGATTCCTTCGAGCACCAGCGGCTCGGCGGCGGGGCGGGTGTCGTCGTGCCAGCGCAGCGTGCCCTGCAAAATCGCCAGCTCGCTTTGCTCCAGCAACCAGTCGGCCAGCGGGCTGCCCTCGCCGGCTTGCTCCATCTGGCCCAGGTCGATGCCACCCAGCAGCAAGCGGCCGTCGGCGCTGCGGCGCAAATCGAGCACCGGGCGCTCGATCACGAGCTGATCGAAGCCCAGGCGCCAAAGCGAATGCAGCGAGAGCGCGGCGCGCACGCTGGGCAGGCGCAGCGCCTCGTGGCCGGCGGCGTCGCGCAGCACCACATCGCTCAGGTGCAGGCTGGGCACCGGGCCGCTGGAATTGGCCTGCAGTGAGCCGATTTCCACCTTCACCCCCAGCGCCTCGCTGGCCATGCGCTCCAGCGCCGGACGCCATTCCCCGACTCGCGGCACAATGACCCCATGCAACAGCCCCCAACTGAGCGCAAACAGCAGCCAAGCCAGCGCCACCGCCCAGAGCACGGCGCGCAGCAGCGCCGCTTGCAGGTGCAGCAGGCGCGAGGGTCGGGGAATCAAGGGTTCATCGGGCACGCGAAATTATGACTGTCGGCAAGGCTGCGCGGGAGGTTCAAGCGCCTCAATTTGTATCCAAACCTATCGCGCTGGCGGCGCACTCGCGTTATGTGCAGCGCATCCGCCGCCGCTACGAGCATGAGCTGGGCCTGCTGCCACCCGGCCTGCCCAGTGCGGGCACGATGCGCCAGACGCTGGATGCGCTGCAGCAAGGCGGGCTGGAGCTGGGAGCGGCGCTGCGCGTGCTGCGCCACCTGGTGCTCGAGCGCTTGGCCGTGCTCGACGTGGAGCAGCAAGCCCCCCTGGCCGGCGTGACCGGTGCCATGACCGACTTGGCCGAGCTGGCTCTGGAGCAGGCGCTGCAGCAGGCACTGGCCGAACTCGACCAGCGCCACGGCATACCGCAGGCCGCTGCGCCCCTGGCACCAAACACCCCCGCCGCGGTGCCACGGGCCGAGCTGTGGATCGTGGGCATGGGCAAATTCGGTGCGCGCGAGCTCAACGTGTCGAGCGACATCGACCTGATCTACGTTTATGACCAAGACGGCGAAACCGCTGGCACCCCGCAGGGCCGCAACCGCATCAGCAACCACGAGTATTTTGCCAAGGCGGTCAAGCGCATTTACGGCCTGATCGGCGAGAGCACCGAACACGGCCAGGTGTTTCGGGTCGATCTGGCGCTGCGGCCCAACGGCAATTCGGGCCCGGCGGCGCTCTCGCTGGACTCGCTGGAGGAGTATTTTTTGGTGCAGGGGCGCGAGTGGGAGCGCTTTGCCTGGCTCAAGAGCCGGGTCGTGGCCCCGCAGGCCGCCAACGCGTCGGGTGCCACGCAGGCGCTGCGCGCGCTGGTGCAGCCCTTTGTGTTTCGGCGCTACCTAGACTACAACGTGTTCCAGTCGCTGCGTGCGCTGCACCAGCAAATTCGTGAGCACGCCGCCAAGCGCGCCGCCGGGCAGCCCGAGCGCGCGCACGACGTCAAGCTCTCGCGCGGCGGCATCCGCGAAATCGAGTTCACGGTGCAACTGTTGCAAGTGGTGCGGGCCGGCCAGTTTCCCGAGTTGCGCACCCGCGCCACGCTGGAGGCGCTGCCGCGCCTGCAGCAAGCCGGGCTGATGACGCCCGACAAGGCGCAGGCCCTGGCGCTGGCCTACGACTTTTTGCGCCGCCTGGAGCACCGCATCCAGTACCTAGACGACCAGCAGACCCACATCCTGCCCACCCGCGACGACGACCTGCTCTGGATCGCACACAGCCTGGGCCTGCCCGATTGCTGCGCCTTGCTGCACACGCTCGACGCGCACCGCGAGCGCGTGGCGCTGGAGTTCGACACCTTGCTCGGTCAAGACGCACCGGGCTGCAACGGCAAAGGCTGCAACGGGCGCGCCCGCCCCGCCGCAGACGATCTGCACACCGTGCTGGCGCAACTGCCGCCGGCTTACGCCGCGCGCGTGGCACCGTGGCTGGAGCAGCCGCGGGTGCAGGCGCTGCGCGAAGATGCGCGCCGCCGCCTGCTGCTGCTGGTGCAGCGCACCGGGGTTTGGCTGGAGCAGGGCCGCATCACCGAGGCGGCTGCGCTGCGCTTGAACGACTGGATCGAGCCGCTGCTGCGCCGCGAAAGCTACCTGGCGCTGTTGCAAGAGCGCCCTTCAGTGCACGAGCGGCTGCTGCACATGCTCGGGGCGGCGCAGTGGCCGGCGCGCTATTTGCTGCGCCACCCCGGCGTAATCGACGAACTCGCCGGGCAGCAGTTGTACCAAGAGCGCTTCGAGGCACCGCAGTTCGAGGCCGACCTGGAGGCGCGCCGCCAGGCACTGGCCGCCAGCGGCGAAGACGACGACGAAGCGCTGCTGGACCTGCTGCGCCGTGCGCACCACGCCGAGGTGTTTCGCACCCTGGCGCGCGACGTAGAAGGCGTGCTCACGGTCGAGCAAGTGGCCGACGACCTAAGCGCCTTGGCCGACGCGGTGCTGCGCGTGACCGGGCGCTGGTGCTGGCAGCGCCTCAAGCAGCGCCACTGCGAGCAGCCGCGCCACGCCATCATCGGCTACGGCAAGCTGGGCGGCAAGGAGCTCGGCTACGGCAGCGACCTCGACATCGTGTTCGTCTATGACGACCCGGACGAGCGCGCCAGCGAAGTCTATGCCGCGCTGGTGCGCAAGCTCATCAGTTGGCTCACCGTCAAGACCGGCGAAGGCGATCTGTACGAAATCGACACCGCTTTGCGCCCCAACGGCGGCTCCGGTTTGCTGGTGACGAGCTTTGCGGCGTTCCAAAACTACCAGCAAAACCGCGGCAGCAACACCGCCTGGACTTGGGAGCACCAAGCCATCACGCGCGCGCGCTGCGTGCTCGGGCCGCCCGATCTGCAGCAGCGTTTCGACGCGGTGCGCCAGGCGGTGCTCACGGCACCGCGCGAGCGCGCCGCGCTGGCGGCCGAAATCTGCGCCATGCGCGAGCGCCTGCGCCTAGCGCACCCGGTGCGTGCGGGGCGGTTTGACATCAAACACAGCCCCGGCGGCATGGTCGATGTGGAGTTTGCGGTGCAGTTTCTGGTGCTGGCACACGCCGCTGCACATGCTGAGCTGTGCCGCAACAGCGGCAACATCGCCTTGCTGCACGCCGCCGAGCAAGCCGCCTTGTTGCCCGCTGGCATGGGGCAAGCGGCGGCACGCGCCTACCGCGCCTTGCGCCAGCGCCAGCACCGGGCCCGGCTGGACGAAGCCAGCACGCAAATCGACCCGGCCCTGGTAGCCGAGCACAGCGCGGCGGTGCGAGCGCTGTGGGCGCAGGTGTTTGGCGCTTGCGGCAGCGGGCAAGCGGCGGCCTGATCCGCAGGCCCACTCTTGGCCGCAGCGCGGGCGCACCCATGAGGGTTTTCATGGGGTCGGTGCAACCCCATGGGCGGCGCTGGCTGGCATACAGTTGCGCTTTCAATTATTTGATTTGGAGCAGCGCCATGGCTGAAGCTATCCCCAACCCGATGGGTTTGTGCGGTTTCGAGTTCGTCGAATTTGCCTCCCCCGCGCCCCAGGTGCTGGAACCCTTGTTCGAGCGCATGGGCTTTAGCCTGGTGGCGCGGCACCGCTCCAAAGACGTGCTGCTGTACCGCCAAGGTGGCATCAACTTCATCGTCAACCGCGAGCCCAAAAGCCTGGCGGGCTACTTCGCCGCCGAGCACGGCCCGAGCGCCTGCGGCCTGGCCTTTCGCGTCAAGGATGCGCACCGGGCCTACGCGCGGGCGCTGGAGCTGGGCGCGCAACCGGTCGAAATCCCCACTGGCCCGATGGAGCTGCGCCTGCCCGCCATCAAGGGCATAGGCGGCGCGCCGCTGTACCTGATCGACCGCTACGAAGAGGGCAAAAGCATCTACGACATCGATTTCGAGTTCCTGCCCGGCTTTGCCGACCCCGCCAGCCGCCACCCCGTGGGCCACGGCTTCAAGCTGATCGACCACCTGACGCACAACGTCTATCGTGGCCGCATGGCTTACTGGAGCGCCTTCTACGAAAAGCTGTTCAACTTCCGCGAAATCCGCTATTTCGACATCCAAGGCCAGCACACCGGCCTGACCAGCCGCGCCATGACCGCCCCCGACGGCCTGATTCGCATACCGCTCAACGAGGAGTCGGGCCGCAACGGGGGCCAGATCGAAGAATTCCTGATGCAGTTCAACGGCGAAGGCATCCAGCACATCGCCTTGCTCACCGACGACATTCTGGCCAGCGTCGATGCGCTGCAACTGGCCGGCATTCCCCTGCTGAGCGCGCCCAACGACATCTACTACGAGATGCTGCAGCAGCGCCTGCCCGGCCACGGCGAGCCCACCGCCGAGCTGCAGGCGCGTGGCATCTTGCTCGACGGCAGCACCGCCAATGGCGAAAAGCGCTTGTTGCTGCAAATTTTCAGCCAGACCCTGCTGGGCCCGGTGTTTTTCGAGTTCATCCAGCGCAAGGCCGACGAGGGCTTTGGCGAAGGCAACTTCAAGGCCCTGTTCGAAAGCCTGGAGCGCGACCAGATTCGCCGGGGCGCGATCCAAGTCGAAGCCGCACCCAAATGATCCCCCCAAAGGATGGGTGTTGTGCGTTCAGCGCGCCGCGCACCCCTGAGTTACCTGCTGCGCCAGCCGCCCCAGCGCCTGCCAGGGGTCGGTGGGCCAGTCCGGGTGGCGCAGGCCCTTGACGATGCCATCGACGGTGTGGGCGGCCAGCAGCCAGCGCTCGATCTGCGCCAGCGCCAGCCGGGGCAGCACGCGCTCGAAACGCTTTTCACGCGCGCCCCAGACGCGCTGCTCGCGCAGCGCCAGCGGCAGCGGCTTGCCCTGGGCCTGCTCGGATTTCACGCGCCACAGGGCGCGGATGTCTTCGGCCAGCGCCCAGTGCACCAGCACGGCGGCGCTG
>BBPE01003372.1_pt1 | contig 11692 bp, 6 predicted proteins | sample 1344301 | NCBI WGS metagenome assembly BBPE01 (sample SAMD00019089, study PRJDB2971) | groundwater metagenome | isolation source: The Cedars highly-alkaline
AAGTGAAAATCCAGCCGCCGCGACGGGCTTTGCCAATCGGCCTCGGAGCGCAGGCGCAACTGCAACTGGTCTTGCAGCGCGGCGCTGGTGATGGGGCCGGCAAACACCAGGGCGCGTTCGCCCGCCACCAGCCGCCCGGCCAGCAGACGACCCTGCGTGGTCCAGACCGCCTCCATGCTGGAGAGGGGCTGGTCACGCGCCAGCACCAGGTAGATGTGAGCGCTGCGCCCGATCCAGTCGCGCGTGTCGATGTGCACGTTCACGTGCAGCCAGGCTTCCATGCCGGCTTGCGGCGCGCCGTGGGCCGCGCTGCGCCACTGCATCTGCACCTGGGGCGGCACGGTGTGGGTGAGCGAGTCGTCGAGCCGGTGCGGGTTGGCCAGGGCCAGGGCGGCGCTCAGCAGCAAAGCGAGCCCGCAGCCCGCCTGCCTTAACTGCCAGCCCGTGCCCACGGGTTGAGCGGCACTCATGGACTGCTCAAGGTGTAGGTGACCCGGCCGCCATAAGTGCCGGCGGCGCGCAGCGCGCTGTTGGCAAAGAAAAAGCTGTGGCAGTTTTCAATATACCGGTTGGCCGGCACCGTGGCCAGGGTCTGGCTGGCGCCGCTGAAGGTGCCAGCCAAAATCACGTCGGTACTCGGGCTGCCGGGCGCTGCAACGGTCCAACTGATCTGCGAGAACGGTATCGTGTCGCCGCCCGGGCTGCTCAGGTAGGCCGGCGAGTTCACGCTCAGCGTGGCGCTGGCCGGTCCATCGCCGCGGTTGCTGCGCCGGTACGAGGCGCCGATCAACACCTGGCTGGCTGGCGTCGGGCAAGTGAGCCAGTTGTCGAGCAAGCTGGTGGCCTGCGTGCTGTTGCCGGTCATGGGCAGGGCCGCGCCGCTGAGCAGTTGCGCAGCGCTCACGCTCACCTGCACCAGGTTGATGCTGGGGTTGTTGGCCCAGGCGCTGCCGTTGCCCACGTGCAGAAAAACGCGGCGCGGCGCGGGGCTTACCTCGAGCGACCAGGCCCAGGCGGCGCCGAGCTGCGCGACGCACAACAGCAGCGCGGCGGCGCTGCGCAGACGGCACGGCGATAACAGGCGCTTATTCGTTCTCATGCGGTTTTGACGGCGCAATAGGTGTTTCGGTTCCATGCCAAAGCATCGCACAGCGCCGCCGTTCTCAGGCGAACCTGGGGCGGCATTTGCAGCCAGAGCGTCGCCTTTGAAGCGGCCTTATTGATCCGGCCCAGAGAAGTTTTGAGTTCCATTCGGGCTGAGCTGGCATTTCCGACTGCCCTGAGCCTGTCGAAGGAAGCCCTTCGACAGGCTCAGGGCGAACGGTTGATACTTCACCGAGCCGGTCAATAGCCTTTCTCAGGGCATGGCGGCGGTGTAGATGATGCGGCCGTGGTTGGCCACGGTCGCGCCGTAGGTGCCAGGCGGGAACAGGGCCGTGTTGGCAAAAGCAAAGGTCCAGTTGGCGCTGCGGTCGGTGATTCTGGTGCCCGACGACAGAACGACGTTGCTGGCGGCGCCCGACCCGGTCAGCGGAATGACCGGACTGGGCAACTGCGCCAGGCTGCTGGTGGCGCTGATCTCAGACCAGGGAATGGTGTAGGCCGGCGTGTCGACGTTGACCAGGGCGCCGGTGGTAGAGGCGCTCAGCGTGATTTGGCCGTTGTTGCCCAGCACCCGCACCGGCACCACGTTGCCGGTGATGACGGCCGCAGCCGCGCCGGTTCCCAGCGCCGCCGGGTTGGTGCTGTAGTCGAAGGTCACCATGTCGATGGTGGCGTTGTTGCCTAGCGTTGCAGCGCCGGTGCCTACACCCAGGAACAGCACGCGCGGAATGATGATGCGAAAGTCGAGCCTGGCCGTGGCGCTGCCGGCGCCGACCACCAACTGCGACTCGGCGCTGACCAGCATCGGAGCCGCGAGTGCGGCGATCAGGGTCGACTTGAGAATGAGCGATTTTTTCATGATGATCTTTGGAATGAGGCCGAAAAACGAACGCAGCCGACGCCCATCCAAAACACGAGCGCCGCCTTGATAGGGCCCCATGCTAGGGAAAACCCGTTCGGCTGGCAAGTCGGATGTGGGTGCAAATTGACAAATTCGTACGATTTGAGCGCTTTGTCTTCCGAGCGGTATCGACTGGGCGACAGGAGGTTGCGGGTTGACCTCAAGTTTCGGCCGGTTTTGCCGCTTCGTTCATCCGACCGGGTCAGCGCAGCAGGGTCGGCCTGCAGCCGGTGCCGACGGCGATCGAGGGTCACCAAGCCGGCGCAGATGCAAGTCGGAGCCGCTGTGGCACACTGGCATCAGCAGTGGCCCACCCGGCCACGCCGCCATTGCGCACCGCTCACGAGGCGGATGAACACACATGGAGACAAACAATGAACGCCCCGTTGCCGCAACACGTCCGACGCGCCCTGGAAGCGGTCACGCTGGACGATAAATACCGGCTCGAGCACGGCCGCGCCTTCATGAGCGGCGTGCAGGCGCTGGTTCGCTTGCCGATGCTGCAGCGCCAGCGCGACGCCCTGCAGGGCAAGAACACCGCCGGTTTCATCAGCGGTTACCGCGGTTCGCCGCTGGGCGGCTATGACCTGGCCTTGCAACAGGCCGCGCCTTTCTTGCAGGCGCAAAACATCGTTTTTCAGCCCGGTGTCAACGAAGAATTGGCCGCCACCGCGCTCTGGGGCACCCAGCAACTGGGCTTTGCGCCGCCGGGCAGCAACAAGTTTGACGGCGTCTTTGGCATCTGGTACGGCAAGGGGCCGGGCGTGGACCGTTGCGCCGACGTCTTCAAGCACGCCAATATGGCCGGCACCAGCGCCTGGGGCGGCGTGATCGCGGTCGCGGGCGACGACCACGTGGCCAAGAGCTCGACCGCGGCGCATCAAAGCGATCACATCTTCAAGGCCTGCGGCCTGCCGGTGTTTTTTCCGGCCTCGGTGCAAGACATTCTGGACCTGGGCGCACACGCCATCGCCATGAGCCGCTTTTGCGGCGTCTGGGCCGGCATGAAAACGATTCAGGAGATCGTCGAATCCAGCGCCAGCGTGCTGATCGATCCGCAGCGGGTGCAGATCGTCAGCCCCGACTTCGAGTTGCCTGCCGGCGGCCTGCACATTCGCTGGCCCGACGCCGCGCTCGAGCAAGAGGCGCGGCTGTTTGATTTCAAGTGGTACGCCGCGCTGGCCTATGTGCGCGCCAACCGGCTCAACCACAACGTCATCGCCGGGCCGCAAGACCGCTTCGGCATCATCGCCAGCGGCAAGGCGTTCAACGACACGCGCCAGGCCTTGCTCGACCTCGGGCTGGACGACGCCACCTGTGGCCGCATTGGGCTGCGCCTGCACAAGGTGGCGGTGGTCTGGCCGCTGGAGGCGCAGACCACGCGCGCGTTCGCCACCGGCTTGCGTGAAATCCTGGTGGTGGAGGAAAAGCGCCAGGTGATCGAATACCAGTTGAAAGAGGAGCTGTACAACTGGCGCGCCGACGTGCGGCCCAACGTGCTGGGCAAGTTCGACGAGATGGAAGGCGACTGCAGCGGCGGCGAGTGGAGCGTGCCCAACCCCAGCGCCCGCACCTTGCTGCGCGCCAACGCCGACCTCTCGCCCGCCCTCATCGCGCGCGCCATCGCCAGCCGCTTGCGCAAGGCGGGCCTGCCGGCCGATGTGCAGGCGCGCATCGACGCGCAGCTTGCCATTCTGGATGCGCAGGAGCGCTCGATGCAGACCTTGCTGAGCGAGCGCGCCGCCGGTGCCGAGCGCCAGCCCTGGTTTTGCTCCGGCTGCCCGCACAACACCAGCACCCGCGTGCCCGAGGGCTCGCGCGCCATGGCCGGCATCGGCTGCCATTACATGGCGATCTGGATGGACCGCGCCACCGTGGGCTTTACCCAGATGGGCGGCGAGGGCGTGCCCTGGGTCGGACAGCAGCCGTTCAGCCGCGAACAGCACATGTTCGCCAACCTGGGCGACGGCACCTACTTTCACAGCGGTTTGCTGGCGCTGCGCCAGAGCATCGTCGCCGGCGTCAACATCACCTACAAGATTTTGTACAACGACGCGGTCGCCATGACCGGCGGCCAGCAGCTCGGCGAACGACCCGAAGGCCACAGCGTGCAGCAAATCGCGCACAGCCTGCGCGCCGAAGGGGCGGCGAAAATCACCATAGTCACCGACGAACCGGACAAGTACGCCGGCGCCAGCGGCCTGCCGGCCGGCGTTGCCGTCCTGCACCGCGACCGGCTGGACGCGGTGCAGCGCGAGTTCCGGGCCATCCAGGGCACCACGGTCATCATTTACGACCAGACCTGCGCAACGGAAAAACGCCGCCGCCGCAAACGCGGTGCGCTGCCGGAGCCGGCCCGGCACGTGCTGATCAACGAGGCGGTGTGCGAGGGCTGCGGCGATTGTGGCGTGCAGTCCAACTGCCTGTCGGTCGAGCCGCTGGAGACCGCCTTCGGCCGCAAGCGCAAAATCAACCAAAGCACTTGCAACAAGGACTACTCCTGTGTGCAGGGGTTTTGCCCGAGCTTCGTCACGGTCGAAGGCGGCCAGTTGCGCAGGAAACGCCAGCCGGCTGGCCAGATCGCCTGGAGCGGCGGCGCCTTGCCCGAGCCGGTGCTGCCGGTGCTGGGCAACGAAGTCTGGGGCATCGTCGTCGCCGGCGTCGGCGGCACCGGAGTCATCACCATCGGGCAGTTGCTGGGCATGGCAGCCCACATCGAGGGCAAGGGCATCGTCACGCAAGACGCAGCGGGTCTGGCGCAAAAGGGCGGAGCCACCTGGAGCCATGTGCTGATCGCCGCCGAGCAAGACGCCATTCGCACCACGCGGGTGGCTGCTGCAGCGGCCGATCTGGTGCTCGGCTGCGACCCGATCGTCGCTGCCCAGCAAGAAACCTGGTCCCGCCTGCGCGCCGGGCGCAGCCGGGTGGCGCTCAACCTCGGCGCCGCGCCCACGGCGGCGTTCGTGCACAACCCGGACTGGCAAAACCCGGCCCAGGACTGCGTGCGAGCGCTTGCCAGGCATCTGGGTGACGAGGCGCTGGGCGTGTTCGATGCCACCGCCGCCGCCACCCAACTGCTGGGCGACAGCATCTACACCAACCCCTTGTTGCTGGGTTACGCTTGGCAGCGCGGCTGGGTGCCGCTCGGCCTGGATGCGCTGCTGCGCGCCATCGAACTCAACGCGGTGCAGGTCGAGAAGAACAAGGCCGCTTTTGAATGGGGCCGCCGCGCCGCCCACCAGCCGCTGGCGCTGCAAGCGCTGCTGCAGCACACCGGTGCGGCCGAGCAAGTGATTCGTTTCGACAAACGAGAAACCATCGACGAGATGATCGCGCGCCGGGTTCGCTTTCTCACCGAATACCAAAACGCCGCCTACGCGGCCGAGTACCGGCACTTCGTCGAGCACGTGCGCGCGGCCGAGCAGCGGCTGGGGCGCGCCAGCCTGACCGAGGCGGTGCTGCGCTGCTTGTTCCAGCTCATGGCCTACAAGGACGAATACGAGGTGGCGCGGCTGCACAGCGACCCGGCCTTTCATGCCCGCATCGCGGCCGAGTTCGAAGGCGATTTCAAGCTCAAGCTGCACCTGGCGCCGCCCTGGCTGGCGCGCAAGAACGAACGCGGCGAGCTGATCAAGCGCCCCTTTGGTCCGGCTGTGTTTGTCATGCTGCGCTGGCTGGCGCGCCTCAAGGGTTTGCGCGGCGGCTTCTTTGACGTATTCGGGCGCAGCACCGAGCGCCGACAAGAACGTGCCCTGATCGGCGCCTACCGTGACTGCATCGAGGAATTGCTGCGCGGTCTGGACGCCGACAACCACGCGCTGGCGCTGGAGATGGCCCGCCTTCCAGAGCACATCAGGGGTTTTGGCCACGTCAAAGAGCGCCATCTGCAGGCCGCGCGCAGCCGCTGGACGGCGCTGTTGGCACAGTGGCGCCAGCGCGCGCCGACCAGCCCTTGAAGCGACGGCCCGGCAACGTACAATGCGCGGTTCTCTCGTTCTTGAACCTGCTGGAGGTTTTTCGTGTTTATTTCCCCCGCTTATGCCCAGGCCGCTGCTGGCGGCGACACCCAGTCCACCTTGTTGGGTTTGCTGCCACTGGTGCTGATGTTCGTGGTGCTTTATTTCGTCATGATCCGGCCGCAGATGAAGCGGCAAAAAGAGCACAAGTTGATGGTGGCCGCGCTCTCCAAGGGCGACGAGGTGGTGACGGCCGGCGGCATCTTGGTCAAGGTCTCCAAGATCGGCGACACCTACATCGGTGTGGAACTTGCCGACGGCGTTGAGGTCCAGATGCAACGCACCGCAGTGGTTCAGGTTTTGCCCAGAGGCACCATCAAATAACTTGCTTGCTGCGCAAAAGGCGCTCTTGAATGCGCTTCGTTTGAGCGCATATGCGGTGCTGGTGTGCAGCCGTCGGGTGGGGCGGTGTTTTTGAGCAGGCTTGAGTTTCTTGGCGTTCGAGGTCGCTGAACATGAACCGTTACCCGTTGTGGAAGTACGCGATGCTGGTCGTCGCGCTGTTGATCGGTGCCCTCTACGCCTTGCCCAATCTGTATGGCGAGTCGCCGGCGGTGCAGGTCTCGTCGATCAGGGCGTCGGTGGTGCTCGACACCGGCACCGTCATGCGGGTGGAACAGGCGCTGGCGGCACAACAGCTCAGCGCCAGCACCATCGAACTGCAAGACAACTCCTTGCGGGCGCGCTTTGTCAGTACCGACGACCAGATCAAGGCGCGCGACGCGATCGAACGTGCGCTCAACACCGACCCGGCCGACCCCGGCCACGTGGTGGCGCTGAGCCTGCTGCCCAATACGCCGGATTGGCTGGCGCGCCTGGGTGCCGCGCCGATGTACCTGGGTCTGGATTTGCGCGGTGGCGTGCATTTTCTGTTGCAAGTTGACATGCCGGCTGCGCTGGAGCGCCGCGCCGAGGTGCTGGCCGGCGAGCTGCGCGTGGCTTTGCGCGAGGCAGACATACGCCACGGCGGCGTCAGCCGCAGCGGCGACACGCTGGAGCTGCGCGCGCGCGACGCGCCCACGCTGGCGGCGATGCGCAGCCTGATCGAACAGCAATTCCCCGACCTGCAGACCAGCCAGACGCCCGACGGCACCGGTTTCAGGCTGCAAGCGCGTGTCACGCCCGAGGCAGCGCGCCGCGTGCAGACGCTGGCCTTGCAGCAGAACAAAACCACGCTGCACAACCGCATCAACGAACTCGGCGTGGCCGAGCCGGTGATTCAGCAGCAAGGCGTGGACCGCATCGTGGTGCAACTGCCGGGCGTGCAAGACACGGCGCGCGCGAAAGAAATTCTGGGCCGCACCGCCACGCTGGAGGTGCGCCTGCTCGACGAGAGCAGCGCCGGTCTGGCGGCCGAACGCGGCACCGGGCCGGTGCCGTTTGGCTCCGACCGCTTCCTCGATAGCGAAGGGCGGGCGGTGATTGTGCAGCGCGAGGTGCTGCTGACGGGCGAGAACCTGACCGACGCCCAGGCCGGTTTTGACAGCCAGACGCAAGAAGCTGCGGTGCACCTGACGCTCGACGCCAAGGGCGCGCGCATTTTCCGCGACGTCACGCGCGCCAACGTCGGCAAGCGCATGGCCATCATCTTGTTCGAGAAAGGCCGCGGCGAAGTGGTCACGGCGCCGGTGATCCGCACCGAAATCGGCGGCGGCCGGGTACAGATCTCGGGCGCCATGACCACCATGGAGGCCAGCAACACCGCGCTGCTGCTGCGCGCCGGTTCGCTGGCCGCGCCGATGGAGATCATCGAAGAACGCACCATAGGCCCGAGTCTGGGGGTGGAAAACATCGAGCGCGGCTTCAACAGCGTGCTCTGGGGCTTTTTGCTGATCGTGCTGTTCATGTCGGCTTACTACGCGCTGTTCGGCGTCTTCTCCAGCATCGCCCTGGCGTTCAACGTCGTGCTGCTGGTGTCGGTGCTGTCCATGCTGCAGGCCACGCTCACCCTGCCCGGCATGGCGGCGATGGCGCTGGCACTGGGCATGGCGATCGACTCCAACGTGCTCATCAATGAACGCATTCGGGAAGAGTTGCGCCGCGGCCTGCCGCCGCAGACGGCGATCCAGAACGGCTACGAAACCGCCTGGGGCACGATTCTGGACTCCAACGTCACCAGCCTGATTGCCGGTGTGGCGCTGCTGATTTTTGGCTCCGGCCCGGTGCGCGGTTTTGCCGTGGTGCATTGCATCGGCATTCTGACCAGCATGTTCTCGTCGGTGGTGTTTTCGCGCGGTCTGGTCAACCTCTGGTACGGCCGTCAGAAAAAGCTCAAGACGCTGTCGATAGGCACCGTCTGGCGGCCCGAAGCCGAGCCCACGCTCGCTGGCAAAACCAAATAAACACAGGGTCAGACCATGGAGTTCTTTCGCTTCCAACGCGACATTCCGTTCATGCGGCATGCGAAGGCGCTGAACGCGTTTTCCGCGCTGCTGTTCGTGTTGTCGGTTTTTTTCCTGGTCACGCGCGGCCTGAACCTGTCGGTCGAGTTCACCGGTGGCACGGTGATGGAAGTCAGCTACGAGCAGCCGGCCGATTTGGCAGCGGTGCGCCAGGTGGTCCAGACGCTCGGTTATGCCGACGTGCCGGTGCAGAACTTTGGCACCTCGCGCGACGTTTTGTTGCGCCTGCCCATTCAGGCCGGCCAGACGTCGGGGCAGCAAAGTGCGGCCGTTTTTGCGGCGCTGCAGGCGCAGAATCCGGCGGTCGAGCTGCGCCGCACCGAGTTCGTCGGCCCGCAGGTGGGGCAGGAGCTGGTGCTCGACGGTCTGAAGGCGCTCGCGCTGGTGATTGTCGGCATCATGGTTTACTTGGCTTTTCGCTTCGAGTGGAAGTTCTCGGTTGCTGCCATCATTGCCAACCTGCACGATGTGGTGATCGTGCTCGGATTTTTCGCTTTTTTCCAGTGGGAGTTTTCGCTCGCGGTGCTGGCAGCGGTGCTGGCGGTGCTGGGCTACTCGGTCAACGAGTCGGTGGTGATCTTCGACCGCATTCGCGAAACCTTTCGGCGCCAGCGCAAGATGACACCGTCCGAGGTGATAGACCACGCCATCACCTCGACCATGAGCCGCACCATCATCACCCACGGCTCGACCGAGGCCATGGTGATTTCGATGCTGCTGTTTGGCGGACCGGCGCTGTTTCACTTTGCGCTGGCCCTGACCATAGGCATTTTGTTTGGCATTTACTCCTCGGTGTTCGTGGCCTCTGGCATTTCGATGTGGCTGGGCATCAAGCGCGAAGATCTGGTGCCGGTGCTCAGCAAAAAAGAGGGCGATCCGGACGATCCGAACGCCGGTGCGGTCGTGTAGGCGGCCAGTGTCTGCTCGCTGTGGGTTGAGTTGATCGGTGCGCCTGTTTCGTGCAAACTAAGCGCATGGCCTCCTTGCCCGATCCGCATGTCTCCAGTTTGGCCAAGCAGGCGCGCGAGGTTTTTGTCGTGGAGATGGCGCGCGCCGTGCCCGATCTGGCCCGGTCTTGCCTGGCGCGCCTGAGCGGCCTGCTCGACCAGGTCGGCCCGGCGCGCGAGATGCAGTTGCGGCGCGACGCCTGGGCAGACTTTCAAAAACACCAGAGCGCCTGGGACGCTCAGACCCGCAAGGCGCTGCAGCGCAGTCTGCTGCCCCGGTTTACCCGCTCTGGCACGCCGCAGAGTCAGTCGGATCAGCTCGAACTGGTCGCCGTCGGGGCGATGGATGATCAGATTCTGGCTTCGCGCCTGGCCATGCGCGTGCTCGACTTGGTGTCGACCGAACTCAATGAATTGCGGCTGCGGGTGCAACACTTGGAGGGTCGAACCGAGTTGCCGTGCGCCGACGTGCTGCTGCCCGACGTGACGGCCCGCATTCTGGTCGACCAGTGGTTTCAGTTGGCGCTGACACGCGAGGCCTGGCAACTGGTGCAGGACGCGCTGGCGCCTGAGTTGGCTGGCAAACTGCTGCAAGCCTACAAGGCGGCCAATGCGTTCTTGATCGACAGCGGTGTCATGAAAGAGATCGACCTGCAGGCCCTGGTCAGACGTGCGCCTGACGCGCGCGGCGCCCGAGCCGCCGAACAAGCGCCCGACACGGGCGGGCGCAGTACCGGCTCGGGTCTCGGCGCCGTCTCAGCAGGATGGGGCGCGTCCGCGTCAGCAGCGTCCGCAGCCGGCGTGCACGAGGAGACGCGGCTCATGACCCGTGCTTCACCGCTGTCGCGTGCGCGCATGCGTGCCCAGGGTCTGGTCGGCCGCCTCAAGCGGCTGCTGCTGGACCAGGTGGGGGGCGATTTTGAAGCCACGCAGCGGCTGGCGCCTTCGCCCCGCTTGCAGCAACTCATCGAGCGGTCGGGGGGTGCGCCGAGCGGCGCCGGCGATGGTGGTGGTGGCGGTGTCGTCGATGCGCTGCAAGTCGAACGCGCTGTCAGCGCCTTGCGCCAACGCAGCAATGAACTCAAGCAAGCGGCTGCCACGCCTACGGAAAAAGCCACCGTCGAGGTGGTGGCGCTCATGTTCCAGAGCATTCTGGCTGAGGAACGCATAGCGCCCAGCGCGCGGCTGTGGTTTGCCCGTTTGCAAATGCCGGTGCTGCGCGTGGCGCTGGCCGAGCCGGAGTTTTTCAGCGCCTTGCAGCACCCGGCGCGCCGCCTGATCGATCGCATGGGCTCTTGCGTGCTGGGGTTTGAATCCAACGTCGGCTCGGCCGCGCTGGAGGCCGAGATCAAGCGCGTGGTGCAGGTGGTCGAGCAGTATCCGGAAACCGGGAGCAAGGTGTTTCGACTGGTGCTCGACGAGTTTCAGACATTCATCGCCGCTTTTTTGAGCGAAACAGGCAGCGCCAGCCGCTATGTCGGGGTGGCGCAGCAGGTCGAGGAAAAGGAAACGCTGGCGATCCGCTACACCATCGAGCTGCGCCAGTTGCTCGAAGGCTTGCCGGTGCGACACGAACTGCGCGACTTTTTGTTCAAAATCTGGGCCGACGTGCTGGCGCTGGCGAGTGTGAAATACGGCCAGAAGCACGCCGACACCGATGCACTCAAGCGCGTGGCCACCGATTTGTTGTGGGCGGCCAGCGCCAAGCCGAACCGCAGCGAGCGCGCGCGCGTGATTCAGCAGCTGCCGGGCTTGTTGCAACGCCTGCGCCAGGGCATGGGCTTGCTGGGATTGTCGAGCGGCGTGCAGGATCAGCACATCAAGTCGATCAGCGACTTGCTGGCTGATGCCTTCATGTCGCGCACCGAAGCGCTGGCGCCAGAGCGCCTGGACCAACTGGCGCAGCGGCTGGCGCAACTGGAGGATTTTTTGCCCCCCGGCGGCGACGGCGACCTCAAGCTCGATTCGCACAGCATAGAGATGATCACCGGCGTCGACGCCAGCAACATCGAGGTGATCCACCAAGGAGGCAGCCAGCCGAATGCGGCGATGCAGGCCTGGGCGGCGGAGTTGCAAATCGGTTGCTGGTTCGGGCTCGACCACAACGGTGCGCTGCACCAGGTGCAGTTGGCTTGGCGCAGCAAGCGCAGCCAGCTTTACCTGTTTGCGGGCAGCCACGGGCGCTGCTTTTTGATTCAGGCCGCGCGCGTGGCGGCTTACTTGCAGGCCGGTTTGCTGCTGCCAAGCGAAGAAGAAGCGCTGACGGTGCGCGCCACACGCGCCGCGCTGCTCAAGCTAGACGCCAACCCCGAGCGCTTGTTG
>BBPE01013375.1_pt2 | contig 11684 bp, 10 predicted proteins | sample 1344301 | NCBI WGS metagenome assembly BBPE01 (sample SAMD00019089, study PRJDB2971) | groundwater metagenome | isolation source: The Cedars highly-alkaline
ACTAATCTGTGTAATCATACCTTTATTTATTTGACAGAGCACCATAGAATATAAAAAAATGTCAAATACTCGTATTTCGTATACCGTATTATGTCGCCTGTCACCTGTATTTCGTTTTTTTAACGATATACGGAATACGATATACGGCTTTCACCTGTCACCAGTTGCCAGAGGAGATGGAGTTTGCTTCTCTTTTTGCCCACTCTGCGCTTTCAATAACATCCTCTACGCTTTTTACTTTTTTTACCCTGTGTTTTTTCATAACATTAAAAATAATCTTTGGTATATCAATAAATTTTATTTGCCTTTTAAGAAATTTTTCTACCGCAACCTCATTAGCAATACTCATAACACAGGGAAGTGTGCCTCCTATTTTTGCAGCCTTATATCCCAGTGCAAGACAGGGAAAAAGTTTTTTATCAGGTTTTTCAAATGTAAAATTTTTAATCTTTATTAAATTAAGATATTTTGCAAAAGATTTTTCTCTTAAAGGATATGTCAGTGCATACTGGATAGGAATCTTCATATCGGTATCACTCAACTGTGCAACCACAGAACCATCTATAAACTCTACAAATGAATGAACAATAGCCTGCGGATGGATAAGAACCTCTATTTTATCCGAAGGTATATCAAAAAGATGCGTTGCCTCAATAACCTCAAGTCCTTTGTTCATAAGGGTTGCAGAATCAACGGTGATTTTTTTCCCCATTTTCCATTTTGGATGTGATAATACATTTTTAATATCTACCGAGCCTATCCTATCTTTTGAATACCCTCTTAAGGCTCCTCCAGAACCTGTAAGATATATCTTATGAACCTCTGTTTTTTTACCTGCAGAAAGACACTGAAATATTGCACTGTGTTCCGAATCAACCGGTATTATCTGTGAACCACATCTATTGGCCATTTCCATAATTAAAGAGCCAGCCATAACAATGGGTTCTTTGTTTGCAATTGCAATCCTTTTGCCCTCCTGTATGGCACTTAATATTGCGGTAAGACCGTAACTTCCGCTTGTTGCAATAACAACTGTTTCAGAATGTATCTTTACCGCTTCTATCAGTCCTTTTTCTCCCCATAATATACTTGTTTTTTTTAGAGGGGTAAGTCTTTTTTTTAACTCTTCTGCTTTCTTTTCATCTTGGACAACCACAAGACTGGGAACATATTTCCTGCACTGTTTTTCTAAAAGTTTTATGTTTTCTCCGGCTGCAAGTGCAACAACCTTAAAACCCTCTTCAAGGGTATCTATAACCTCAAGGGTATCTGTTCCGATACAGCCGGTAGAACCAAGTATCGCAATATGTGTTATTGTCTGCATAATTTTTCTTACCAGTGAACTGTTGACTGTGGACTTAAATTATTCTTCCTTTTGTGGACGGAAAATCTGCCCTTTTTTCAATGGCTACGGCTTCTGCAAATGCCTTACCGCATGCCTTGAATATAGATTCAATTGTATGGTGGGGGTCCTCAGATTTTAACACATCTATATGCATAGTAATAAGAGATGAACCTGCAAAGGACTTGAAGAAATGTTTTACATCCTGTAATAAATATTTAGCACCTTTTGCTGTTTGTATTGCGCCTTGCGGGATTGATATATTTTTTACTCCCCTCGGTGTTGTCCAGTAAAAACCAGACCTTCCGCTTATATCCACTGCGACCCTGACCCCTGTCAAAGACTCATCCATAGGAACTATTGCACTACCAAATCTTTTTATACTTCTCCTATTTTTTAAGGCATCCGATATTGCCAGGCCCAGCGCAATACCTATATCTTCATTTGTATGGTGTATATCTACACTTAAATCACCTGCTGATTTTAAGTTTATATCTACAAATGAAAATTTACAAAAAAGTGCAAGCATGTGGTCAAGAAACGGTATCCCTGTATCTGTCCTTGCACTTCCTTTTCCGTATAATCTTAAATCTAGTGTTATATCGGTTTCTTTTGTTTTTCTATGAATTTTTATAGTTTGTTTTTTCATATCTAAAGTCTTGCATTCACAGACTCTAAATGTTTTGACATACCCTCGGCCTCTGAAATTTTCTCTACAACACATCTTATATTCTCAAGTGATTTTTTTGTCATACCAATGATATGGGTCTTCTTAACAAAATCCAGAACAGAAAGTCCTGAGAAAAATCTTGCTGTTCCTCCTGTTGGAAGAACATGTGACGGACCTGCCACATAGTCTCCCACTGCTGTGGGAGTATACTGACCTATAAAAATTGCACCTGCGTTTCTTATATTTTTTAAAACATTGTAAGGATTTTTTACCATTATCTGAATATGTTCGGGCGCAATCCTGTTTGAAATCTCCGCCGCTTCTTCCAAATTTTTAACCTTTATTATAAAACCTCGGACATCTTTATCTTTTACCTGTCTTATAAGGCTTTTTGAAGGGGTTATCAGTATGGAAACACCCATAGAATGTTCTGCCTGTGCTTTCATATCTGCAACGATATATTTTGGATTTGTGTGTTGGTTTGCAATTATTACAACTTCACTGGGTCCTGCTAAAGAATCCACATCAACATAACCAAATACCTGCCTTTTTGCCTCTGTTACATAAACATTTCCGGGCCCCACTATCTTATCTACTCTGGGTATGGTTTTTGTTCCCAGTGCAAGCGCAGCAATTGCCTGTGCTCCCCCTACCTTAAACACAGCCTTTACTTTCAAAAGGTTTGCAACAGCCAGTATATACGGATTTACATATCCCTCTTTATCCGGAGGGGTTGTAAGATAAATTTCTTTTACACCCGCAATCTGTGCCGGAACCACTGTCATATAAACAGTAGAAATAAGGGGTGCTGTTCCGCCTGGTATATAGATGCCTACTTTTTCTATCGGAGTTATAATCTCTCCGAGCACCATCCCATCAGGATGCTTTGTCTTCCAGGATTTGAGAGGTTTTTTCTCATAGAAGTTTCTTACATTTTTTATTGCAAATTTTAGAGCATCAAGAAAATCGGGTTTTAAGTCCTGGTATGAACCGTTTATTTCGTTTTCTGAAACCTGTAACTGCTTACTATGAATTTTTACCCTGTCAAACTTTCTTGTGTATCTTAAAAGTGCCCTGTCACCGTTTAGCCTTACATCTTCTATTATCTTTGATACAACAGACTCTACCCGCCTTCTTCTTTGTATAGACCTGTTATAAATTTCTTCTAATCTTCTTTGTGAAAACTTAATGACCTTCATTTTTCTCTCTGACTGATAATTGTTGCTTTTAGATATTCTTTTGCAAATGCAATTGCTTCGTCTATCTTTTCTATGTTTTTTCCCCCAGCCTGACCCAAACCTGGTTTTCCTCCACCGGCACCGCCTACCTTTTTTGCAACCTCATTTGCAAGTCTTCCGGCATTTATCTTTGAAGTAAGGTCATTGCTTACAGCTGTTGCAATTATTACCCTGTCTTCTTTTATAGAAAGCAGGACAACGCTTGCACTTTTTACACTGCTTTTTATCCTGTCTAATATGGCTCTTAACTGTTTATCATTGGCATCTTTAATATTTTTAACTACCACAAGTGTATCCTGTATCTTGCAGGAATCCTGTAAAATATCTGATATATCTTCCGTCCCTCTGGTTTTAAGCAGAAGGTTTTCTTTTTCAATATCCTTCAGACAGATTTGAATCTTTTCAATGGCAGGAATAATCCTTTGTTCCTGCGTATTTAACACTTTTGAAATCTCTGATAATTTTTTCTGTTTTTCTTTTACAAAATTATATGCTTCTTCTCCTGTAATTGCTTCAATTCTTCTTATACCGCCTGCAACAGATGTCTCACTTAAAATTATAAAAAGCCCTGTCTGACCTGTTGACCCTATGTGTGTCCCTGCACAAAGTTCTTTTGACACTTCCTGTATGCTTACCAATCGTACCTCTTCAGTATACTTCTCTATAAAAAGTGTCGTGGCACCCTGTTCTTTGGCATCTTCAAATGTTGTCGTTCTTATATCCAACGGGATATTTTCCAGTATAACCTGATTTACTTTTTTTTCTATCTGGTCTATGTCCTCATCATCTATCGCCTCAAAGTGTGTAAAATCAAAACGAAGCCTGTCAGGTCCCACATATGAGCCCGATTGCTCAACATGGCTTCCAAGAACCTGTCTTAAAATAGACCGGAGGATATGTGTTGCAGTGTGATTTCTTGCAATAGAAAGCCTTCTTTGTTTGTCCACAATTGAAGATACACACTGTCCTATGCCAATGCTTCCCTGTTTGACCCTACACCTGTGTAAGATTGTATCTGCTATTTTATATGTATTATAAACCTCTGTTATAGAATTTTCTGTCTTTAAAAAGCCAGTATCTCCTACCTGACCGCCTGATTCTGCATAAAAAGGGGTCCTGTCTAATATAACCTCAACCTCTGCCTCAGACTCTTCTTTTCTTACCCATTCCTGATTTTTTAATATGCCTATAATTTTTGAATCTGAAAACAGCGTCTCATATCCTACAAAAGAAGATATAATATCTTTATCTTTTATTTTTTCTGAAAGAAGAGAAGTGGCAAATATCTGTCCTGCCATACTGCTTACCTTTCTTGATGCTTGTTTTTGTTGTTCCATACACAACTTAAAGCCTTCAAAATCTATATGAATATTTTTTTCTTTTGCAATTGTCTCTGTAAGATCCACAGGAAAGCCACATGTATCGTATAACTTGAAAACAACCTCACCAGATAAAACCTTCCCACCCGCCTTTACAGTATCTTCAATATAGTTGTTTAACAGGGCACTGCCCTCTTCAAGAGTTTTAATAAACCTTTTTTCTTCTGCAAGTATTATGCCTGATATACTTTCTCTTTTCTGCTGGAGTTCAGGATAGGGCTGTTTCATAATCTCTGCAATAAGAGGCACCATCCTATAAAGAAAAGGTTTTTTAATATCTATCTGGTTTGCAAATCTCATTGCCCTTCTAATAAGCATTCTTATTACATATCCCCTTCCATCGTTTGACGGCATAACACCATCTCCTACTGCAAAACAAACCGCCCTTATATGGTCAGCAATAACTTTTGATGAAACATTAAACTGTCCATTACCATTTTTTTTTGAATATGTTTTTATTATGTCTATAAGAGGTTTTATTATATCTATCTCATAGTTTGAAGAAACACTTTGCACAACTGCGGCGATTCTTTCAAGTCCCATACCCGTATCTATATTTTTATTCGGAAGGGCTTCAAGGATTCCATTACCTTCTTTAGACAATCTGTTGTATTGCGTGAACACAAGGTTCCACATCTCAACATATCTTCCGCAGGAACACTCTATATTACAGGAAGGATTATTGCATTCTTCTGAAGTGCCCTGGTCAAAATATATTTCAGAACAGGGTCCGCAAGGGCCATCAGGGCCTTCTTTTATTACATTAGAAGGCCAAAAATTTTCTTTATCTCCGCGCTGAATTATTCTTGAAGAAGGAACACCTATGTTTTTATTCCATATTCTGTCCGTCTCGTCATCACCTTTGTATGTTGAAATCCATAAAAGTTCTTGTTTAAGATTCATCCTCTGTGTAAGGAATTCCCATGACCATTCTATTGCTTCTTTTTTAAAATAATCCCCAAATGAAAAATTACCGAGCATCTCAAAAAATGTATGGTGTCTGGGGGTTTTCCCCACATTGTCTATATCGCTGGTTCTTAAACACTTCTGGCTGGAACAGGCTCTTTTAAAGTTTTTTACAAAACCGGTAAACTCTGCCTTAAACTGGTTCATCCCCGCACCGGCAAAAAGAAGTGTCGGGTCATCAAAAGGTATAAGAGATGAAGATGGAACTATCCTGTGCCCTTTGCTTTTGAAGAAATCTAAATAGATACTTCTTATTTCATCGGTTTTCAATTGCTTTTCAGGTTATTTAAACCGTAGGTGGCTATCAGTCTAATAGCCTACAGCCTGCCTGTTTTACACCTTGGCTTGCCCAATATAGTGTTAAAAATAATATACTTCCTTAAACTTTCTACTGATTCAATCTCTAACCAGTCTTTTAAGTGAACAGGTGCTACACAATCTTTTTTTACAGGTATGTATTCTTTTTTTTCTTCAGTTTTTATCCCACCTGCCATAACCTCTGTGCGCGAAGGCTGGGCAGTGCCTTGTGCTTTAGCCTGCAGATAGGTGTTTACAGGTTGGGTTGATTTATGCACCTGTTTCTGAGGAGGAATTTCAACCTCCTCTTCCTGACCTATGACTTTAAAAATATCTTTCAGTGTCCACCCTTCATGTCCCTCGGGAGCAGAAGACTTTTTTTCTTTGATTGCATTAAGAAGGCTTGCTATTGTTGATATAACAAATATTACAATAACAATAAGGTATATCCATTTCTCTGCATTTTCCATTATTCTTCCTTTATTTTTTCAGGACCTGCTATTTTTTCTCTCATTTGTGTATCTGCCTGTATATTTTTTAAGTTATAATAATCCATAACTCCGAGTTTTCCCTCTCTGAATGCATATGCAATTGCCTTTGGAACCTCTGCCTCTGCTTCTACAACTTTGGCTTTCATCTCCTGTGTTTTTGCTTTCATTTCCTGTTCCTGTGCAACTGCAAGGGCCCTTCTTGTTTCGGCTCTTGCTCTTGCAACCTGTAGGTCTGCTTCTGCTTGTTTTGCCTGCAACTGTGCGCCAATATTTTCTCCGACATCTATATCTGCAATATCAATTGAAAGTATCTGAAATGCTGTTCCTGAATCAAGCCCTTTTGCAAGAACCGTTTTTGATATGGAATCAGGATTTTCAAGAACCCTTTTATATGTTTCCGAAGAACCTATGGTAGATACTATCCCTTCTCCAACACGAGCAACGATTGTTTCTTCTGTTGCTCCTCCAACAAGCCTTTCAATATTCGTTCTTACAGTGACCCTTGCCTTGGCCCTTAATTGAATCCCATCCATAGCAACTGCGTCTATGTTTTCTTTTCTACTGTCTTTTGCAGGACAGTCTATTACCTTCGGATTTACACTTGTTTTTACAGCATCAAGGACATCTCTCCCGGCAAGGTCAATTGCACAGGCTCTTTCAAATGTAAGCCCTAGGTTCGCCTTATCTGCTGCAATAAGTGCATATACAACCTTTACAACATCTCCTCCTGCAAGATAGTGTGCTTCTAATGCATCGGATGAAAGCGAAATACCTGCCTTATGGCTACTTATCAGAGACGGAACAATTATCTCAGGCCTTACCGCTCTTAACCTCATACCAACAAGACTGATTACACTTACCTTTACCCCAGATGCAACTGCTGCAATCCACAGCCTTATAGGAATAAGATGTACAAACAAAAAAAGGAAAACTACTACTACTGCTACAACAACAATAAATACTAGTGGCACTTGCATATTTTCCTCCTATATTATTAGAGCACCAGAGCACCAGTGCACCAGTGCACCAGTCGCCTGTCGCTCAGTCGCCTATATTCTGTTATCCATTGCCTTTCTTCACTATCGCTGTGCTTCCTTCAATACAAACAACAACTATCTCTTTGTCCTTTTCTATAAATATCCCTTCTGCTTGAACATCTGTCCTTTGTCCTTCAATCTCTGCAATACCAGAAGGCCTCAAAGCAGAAAGGGTTTTCCCCTTTTTTCCAATAAGATTTTCAATCCCTTCCGGAGACGACTTAAAACCGGACTTAGAATCCACAGTCTTTGAGAGGTTCAACTTTTTCCATGCACTGGTTTTTGGTAATAATTTGAGTCCAAGTATAATAACAAGCAAGCTTCCAGCACTTACTGCACTGCCGGCCCATATATTTAGTTCTGTATAACTTAGCCAGGATCCATATGCAAGAAGCCCGAGTCCTGATATACCAACTATACCCAAACCTGGGATTATAAAAAATTCTATCAATAATAGAACAAATCCTAAAACGAGCATAGATAAAATAAAAAATATTATTGGTAGTGTATCTATGTTTATACCTCTTTAACTATTACCCTGGAGCCTTCAATTTTTACTACTATAACAGGATTCCCATTTTCTATAAATTCACCCTGTGTTTCTGCATCTATAAGTTCGTTTTCAATTCTTATTCTTCCGCTGGGTCTTAAATATGTATCTGCAATACCTGTCCTGCCAACGTACTTTTTTAGTCTGTTTGCTTCCGATGTATAGCCTAGCTCTTTTTTTTGTTCTGTAGCAAGTATAAGACGTTTCCAAAAATGTGTTCTTGGTAAAAATCTCATAGTCAATATCCATACTAAAATGGAACCAACAAGTGCATATGTTATAACATAAAATGCCTGTGTAATTTCAAACTGCTCTGGTTTGAATGGGTGCTTTACCATAGCAAGAAACAGGCTTGTAACAATGAGTATTATACCGGAAATACCTGCAATTCCAAATCCGGGTGTAATAAAAATTTCAAGAATTAAAAGCCCTACGCCTACTGTAAAAAGTATTATCTCAATCCAGTTTGCAAGTCCTACAAGATAATGTCCCCAGAAAAAAAGTATAAGGAATATTACACCAATTGTTCCTGAAATTCCCCACCCGGGCATCCGTAATTCACTCAACAGCCCTAAAAATCCCAGTGTAAGAAGAAGAGAACTAACCATAGGGTCGGTAAAGAATCTTACCATAGCCTCGGCCCAGTTCATTGTTTTTTTAATCACCTCATATTCAGAGAAGCCTTCCCCCCTTATTACATCATCAACTGTATCTACAACATTGTATGCAAGTTTAAGGGTTTTTGCTTCACCGGCACTTAAATTTAAAAGCTTTCCTCTTCCAAATCCGACAGGAGCAGGAACAGTCCTTATCTTTCCTTCACCCACCCGCTCCTTTTTAATATTATATTCTTCTTCCTTGACTGCACTTGTAATTCCTTCATACTCTATCATTTTTAACAATATATCCTTATCTACCATTTTTTCAGCCAGAACAGGACTATGTCCATTTTCTTCTGCAGTTGAACGAAATTTTGCCCTTACAGCAGATATTGATTTTTCGTCAATCTCAGGAGAGCCGAAGAGACTAACCCTTCTTGGTTCCGCAGAACCTATGCTTGAGCCTTTAGCCATATATATTTTTTGACAAGAAAGACTGATAAGGGCCCCTGCTGACCAGGCTTTTCCTCTTACAAATGCAATAACAGGTATTGGTTTTGCGCCTGAAATATAAGAACTTATCTGGTCAACAGCATCAAGCCTTCCACCATGGGTATCTATATCAAGTATTATTGCAGAAGCGTTTGATTGTTTTGCCTCTTCTATTGTTCTTTTTACAAATGAGGAAAGTCCAAGGTCTATTGTGCCCTTGATAGGGATTATATAAGCATTTGAAAAAAGATTAAAAGGAAAAACAAGAAAACACAATAATATCAGCATTCTTAAAACCATAGGCTTATTATACCATCATCTTTATATTTTTGTAAAATTAAATTTTTAAAAAACCCGAGCCTAACAATGGCATTATGATATTCGTTCCTATTCCTAAATGGGGAATATACCCAAAGAATTGAATTTAAATATTTTTATGAGATAATATAAAAAAGAGTGAAGATTATACCAGGAGGTAGATATGAAAGCAAAAATATTTTTAATATTGTTTTTAACAGTTTTTTCAATTCAGGGTTTTTCAGGCAGACTAAGTAAAGATGAACAGTTAAGAGAACTGCAAAAAGAGTTTCAATGGTGGCCCACAGATGCACAGCCAGGTCCTGTCCGAGATGAAAGGGGCGGATACTGGTGGTGGCCCAAGGAGCCGGGCGAGGCACGTCCCTGGGGAAACAGGGGATATATTTTTGTACATAAAATAATATATGACTACAAAGCAGATGAACTTCCCCCACCTGAACCAGGGGAATTAAGACCATCTCTTCTTGTTAAGAAAATACTTAGAAATGTAAAGATATATTTTGATTTTGACAAAAGTGATTTAAGGAAAGACCATATAAAAATATTAGAAGATGCCGCTAGAGTATTAAGAGCCAACAGGGAAACAGATATACTTATAACAGGCAACTGTGATGTAAGAGGCTCCATTGAGTACAATTATAGATTAGGTAGAAGAAGAGCAGCATCTGTCCAAAGGTTTTTAATAGAAAGAGGGATCTCTGAACAAAGGATAAGAATGATAAGCAGAGGCAAACTTGATGCGGTTGCGACTGTAAAAGATATCAAAGGTATGCAAAGAGACAGGAATGCCCACTTTATTATTGCAGAGGTAGAAGAGATAATGCTTCCAGCAGGGGAGGTGCCGAAAGATCATCGGGCAATCAAAACAGGTGAAGAAACATATATCATAGAAGAAAGATTGTATATAGAAAGTGCTGAAAAAGTTTTTCAAAAAGAATACACTGTAAAAAAAGGCGATACCCTGTGGAAAATTGCAAAAGAACACTTAGGTGACGGGAACAGGTGGCGGACACTGTATAATTTAAATAAAGCAAGAATAAGAGATCCAAACAAATTAAAACCCGGAACAAAGATAACAATAGTGATTGAATAGCCTCAATATCTGGTGCCTGGTGCTCTGGTGCCTGGTGCTCTGGTGCCTGGTGCTCTGTTAACATAGGAGATTAAAATGTCTGAAATAAATGTTGCAGCACCGGGAAGAGTAAATCTTATAGGGGAACATACAGACTATAACGACGGATTTGTCCTTCCTGTGGCAATAGATAGATATATAAGAATAAGAGCGAAAAAAAGAAGCGACAGGAAGATAATTCTTCATTCAAAGCTATTTGACCAGACATATGAAGGGAGTATTGAAAAAATAGAAAAAAGTCAGTTCCATTGGGCAAACTATATACTGGGGGTTAGTTTTGAATTGCAGAAGCAGGGTGAGACCCTTTCTGGTATTGAGGCTGAGATTGACGGAAATATCCCCATAGGTTCTGGTTTAAGTTCATCTGCTGCAATGGAGGTTGCGGGTTTAATGATGTGGATGAAATTAAATGGTTTTGATGTTGTCCCAATCAGAGGAATAAGGTTATGTCAGAGGGCTGAAAATGAGTTTGTAGGAACAAGATGTGGAATAATGGACCAGTTTGCATCTGCACTGGGAAAAAAAAAGAATGCACTATTTCTTGATTGCAGAAGTCTTAAATATAAGTATGTTCCTGTACCGGATGGGTTCTGTTTTGCTGTTGTAGATAGCAAAGTAAAACGGCAACTTGTTGATTCAGAGTATAACAGAAGAAGGGCTGACTGTGAACAGGGTGTTCGGATGCTTAATGCCGGTGGATTAAAAATAAAAGCGCTCAGGGATATAACCCCTGATGTATTGCTCAGATACAGAAAAAAGTTTTTAGGAAACATATGGTCAAGATGTGAACATGTTGTAAGGGAAATAGAAAGGACTGTGAAGGCTGCTGAATTTCTTAAAAAAAATGATGTTGTTGGGTTTGGCAAACTTATGTATGAATCGCATACATCGCTTCGTGATCTTTATTCGGTAAGTTGTAAAGAACTTGATATACTTGTAAGGCTTGCAAAAAACTTTCCCGGTGTTTATGGAAGCAGAATGACAGGCGCAGGCTTTGGGGGATGCACCGTTACACTTCTTAAAAGGGAAAGGTTTGATGGATTTTCAAAATATATAAAAGAAGACTATTTTAAGAAAACTAGCATAAACTGTGATACATACAGATTTGAACCATCAAAAGGCGCCTTATTATTATGAAAGCAGAAATTATTTGTATAGGGACAGAACTTCTTA
>BBPE01000924.1_pt2 | contig 11658 bp, 13 predicted proteins | sample 1344301 | NCBI WGS metagenome assembly BBPE01 (sample SAMD00019089, study PRJDB2971) | groundwater metagenome | isolation source: The Cedars highly-alkaline
TAGAGCAGATCGCCGGAGAGCGTCTTCGCTCGGAGGCGTGAACCTGCTCTGAAAACAAGGGCTGGAGGCAACCGCCCTGACGACAGTCAGGGTGGATTGGCTCCAGCCTCGGACAGGGTCGCCGGAGACCTGCCCCGCCGAGAGAGGGCACCTCACGGCCACACCCACCAGACGTAGCCTGCATAGCACGCCAGGAGCCCGGCGCCTTCGCGCCTGCCGATGCGCCATCCGCTGCGCCCCGCCACCAGCACCAACGCCGAGGCCGCGACCATGACCCAGACATCCAACCGCGCGATTTCGGTCGGGATCGCGGTCGGCGCGATCAGCGCCGTCATGCCGCCGATGCCCAGGATGTTGTAGATATTCGACCCGAGCACATTGCCGAGCGCGACATCGGCATGCCGGCGGTAGGCCGCCACCAGCGAGGTCACAAGCTCCGGCAGCGACGTGCCGATCGCGACGATGGTCAAGCCAATCACCGCCTCGCTGACGCCAAGGCCACGCGCCAGCTCCACCGCCGCGCCCACCAGCAGCCCGCCACCCACGACGACCAGGACGAGGCCCGCGGCGGCAAGGGCCGCGGCGATGCCCCACTCGCGCGCGCCGCCGGTCGCCGGCGCGGATTTGCGGGGCGGGTGCGTCTCCTCATAGGCGTGCACCTTCTCGAACGCCGCCGTGTGGTCGCCCGGAACCGCCCGGCTCTCCTCCCGCCACGCATAGGCGATGTAGCACGCAAGCCCGAGCAGGAAGACGCTGCCCAACGCCCGATCGAGCGTGCCGAACATCGCGACCGCGGCCAGCGCCAGGGCCGCGCCAAAGCCGATCGTGCCGTCGCGCCACAACGCGCCCCGCCCGACGGCGACCGGCACCAGCAAAGCGGACAACCCCAGGATGACGAGGATGTTGGCGATGTTGGAGCCGACGATGTTGCCCACCGCGATGCCTGGCGACCCGGCGAGCGACGCCTTCACGCTCGTCACCAATTCGGGCGTCGACGTGCCGAAGCCCACGAGCGTCAGGCCGATCAGCAGCGGCGAGACGCCGAGCCGTTCGGCGATGCGCACGGCACCGCGCACGAACAACTCGCCACCGAGCGCCAGCAGGAACAGGCCGCCCAGCAGCGGCAAGGCGATGTCCATCACGTAGCTCCCTCAGCCTTCCTCGGCGCCGGCGAGGCCCAGGCGGCGCATGCGTTCCCACAGCGTGGTGCGCGAGACGTCGAGCATGCGCGCGGCGTCACCGATGCGGCCGCCGCACCCCGCCAGCACGCGCCGGATATGGGTCCGCTCCGCGGCATCGCGCGCCTCGGCGAGCGTGACGGCGGGCGCCACCGGCGCCTTCTCCGGAAACAGCTCGTGCACGCCGATCTGCGGGCCTTCGCCGAGCAGCGCGGCGCGTTCGACGCGGTTGCGCAGTTCGCGCACATTGCCCGGCCAGGGGTGCGCGCGCAGCGCCGCCGCGGCCACCGGCGCGAAGGCCAGCCCGGCACGCACCCCATCGCGCGCGGCCTGACGCAGGAACGCGTCCGCGAGGTCCACCACGTCCTCGGTGCGCTCGCGCAACGGAGGCACGGGGAGTTCGACGACGGCGAGGCGCCAGTAGAGATCGCTGCGGAAGCGGCCCTCGGCCACGCGGCCGGCAAGGTCTGCATTGGTGGCCGCCACCACGCGGGCCCGCAACTCCAGCTCCTGCCCGCCGCCCACGCGGGCGAAGCGCCGGTCCTCCAGCAGACGCAGCAGCTTGGCCTGGAGGTTCAGGTCCAGCTCGGCCACCTCGTCCAGCAACAGCGTGCCCTCGGCTGCGCGCTCCGCCGCACCCACCCGGCGTTCGTGCGCGCCGGTGAAGGCGCCGCGCTCGTGGCCGAAGACCTCGCTCTCCAGCAGGTCCCGCGGGATCGCCGCGCAATTCAGCGCCACGAAGGGCGCCGACGCGCGCGGCCCGAGCGCGTGCAGCCGGCGTGCCGCGACCTCCTTTCCGGCGCCGCTCTCGCCCAGCAGGAGCACCGTGGCCGCGGCCGCGGCGAGGCGTCGCAACGCGGCATCCAGCGCCTGCATCGGCGGCGACCGCCACCCTGCGTCAAGTGGTGCCCCAGCCGCCTCGACCGGCGGCGACAGCGCGCGCAGCTTGGCGATCACCACGTCCACCGCGAAGGGCTTGAGCAGGTAGTCGTCGGCGCCGGCGCGGATCAGCCGCACCGCCTGGTCCACGCCGCCGAAGGCGGTCATCGCGATCACCGGCGTGCGGCCGAGATGCGGCAGCAGGCGAAGCAGCAGCTCCTCGCCCGAGCCGTCCGGCAGGCGCATGTCGCACAGCACGCAGAGCGGTGCCGCGCCCCGACGCAGCATCGCCTCGCCCTCGGCGATGTTGCGCGCCCAGAGCGGGGCGAAGCCTTCCAGGCCCAGCCGGTGCTGCAAGGCCCCGCCGAGCACGGCGTCGTCCTCGATCAGCACCACGGCGCCGCTCATGGCGCGAGCTCCCGGCGCGGCGGCAGGCGGATGGCGATGCGCGTGGCGCGCCCCGGTTCCGCGTGGACGCCGATCTCGCCATCGAGGCGTGCCAGTTCGCGCATCACGACGGTGAGGCCGAGGCCTGGTCCGGGTGCGCCCAGCCCCTCCAGCCGGCGGCGCTGCGCATCGGGCAGGCCACCGCCCTGGTCCTCGACCTCGATGAGCAGCCGTCCATCGGGCTCGGTGCCCACCCGCAGCCGCACGCGCCCGCCGCTTGGCGTGGCCTGCACCGCGTTCAGCAGCAGGTTGAGCAGCGCCTGCCTGACCGGCACGGCATCGGTGGCGAACGGTGCCTCCAGCGTGCCCTCGCGGCCGAGCATCACGCGGCGGGCCGTCGCCTCGGGCGCCAGCAGCCGCAGGACGTCGTCGATGTCCGACTGTTGGAGCGGGCGCACCTCGAGCGTGCCGCGATGGGCCGAGAGCGTGTCCTCCACCACCCGCTGGATCTGCCGCAGGCCGCGTTCCAGCAGGTCGAGCGACTCGCGGCGCACCTGCGCATCCGCCCCGAAGCACCGCGTGGAGTCGATGGCTGTGAGCATGCCGGCAAGCGGATTGCGCACCTCGTGCGCCACCGTGGCGGCCAGCTCGCCCAGTTCGGCCGCACGGTCGCGCTCGGCGAGCCGCAGCGCCATCTGCTCGCGCTCGACGAGGCGCGCCATCATCAGGTCCATCGCCGCCATCAGCCGCGCCGCCTCCGTGCCGGCAGGCACCGCGCCCTCCGGCGAGCGCGCGAAATCGCCACCACCCGCGCGGCCGATCGCGCCCACCACCGAGAGCAGCGGCGCCAGGGCGCGCCTCGCGAGCAGGGCGGCGATGAGGCCGGCGACGGCTGCCAGCGCGAAGTCCAGCGCCAGCAACCAGCGCGCGGCGCGGCGGCCCCGCTCGACCGCTTCGGTGAAGTCCAGTTCCGCCGCCAGGATGGCGGTGCGCCCATCGGGCAGGGCGAAGCCGCGCTGCACCCACGCGGTCCGGCCGTCCGGCGCGGCCTCCCACGCCACATCCCGCAATCCGCGGCTGGCGGGTGATGCGCGCGCGGAGCCTGCGGCGCTCTCAGCGACGAGGCGCCCGGCCCCGTCGGGCAGGAGAACTTCCAGCCGCCGCTCCCGGATGCCCTGCTGGAAGGTCATGGCACCCTGCATCGCGGCAAGGAGCGCCGCCTGGTCGCCAAGCCGCAACGGCCCCGCCAGCGCGGCCGAAAGCCCGTCGAGATAGACCGCGCCGACCCGTGCCGCGTCCCGCACCGCCTCCCGCCCGAGCGTCAGCGTGGCGACCTGTGTCGTGGCCACCGCGGCGACGAAGACCACGAGGCCGGCAAGGACAGGCATTTGCAGGGCAATCGGCGTCGAGTTCCAGAGCCTGGCGAGCATCCCCCATGTTGCACCGGAAGCGGCCTCAGGCCAGCAGGACGCTGGCCGGGCCTTCGCGCAGGCTGCGCCAGGCGGCGGGCGCGGTGGCGGAACGCGCCGCAATGACCGCGAGCGCCGGGCCGCTGAACGCCGCCTCCGGCAGCGGTTGGTCGGGGGGAAGCAGCGTGCGGACCGCCCGCGCCCGCCGGCCGCGCGATGTCGCCAGCGCGACCGCGTCCGCCTGCGCCTGCGCCGCACCCGGGACGTCCAGCGCCATGATGGCGAGCGGGCAGCCGGCGAAAGCCCCGGCGGCGAGCAGGCGCTTCAACGCCTCGCCGGATGCGGCGTCGCCCTCGTGCAGGAAATGCAGTTCGCGCGGCACCCGGAACCCGGGCCCGACGATCAGGAGGCCAGGGACTGCGATGTCCCGCGCCCGCGCTTCCGCGAGGCCAGGGGGCAGCACGAGGCCCTGGTCGAACCAGGCGGCGCGCGGCAGCAGGGTCAGGTCGTGGTGGGCGGCGGCACGCTCGAGCAGGGTCAGCGCGTCGCCCTCCTCGTGGCGGGCCGCGAAAGCCATCCCCCGCGCCTCGCACGCCGCCTGGAAGCGGCTCATCAGCGCGCCCGCCCCCTCGCGCGCGGCGGCCATGCGCTTCTCGACCAGCCGCTTCGCGTAATGCACGCCGCCGAGCGGCACTGGCCCCGTGCGCGACAGGCTCGGCGCGCAGAGCAGGCTGAGGAGCGTGACCTCGCTCTCGTCGCCGGCGGTGGCCTCGAGGCCGGCGAGCAGCACCGCCTCGCTCCCCTCGCCCTGCGCGAGCGCCACAAGAACCCGGCGGGGGTGGGTGACCGTGGGCATGGCGGTGTCATCCTCGGGCGGGGCCGCACGGAGGGGCTGGTCGATGGCATGGCGCGGCAACACGCCGGCCAGCGCATTCTCGCCACCTCCGGGCCAGAGGGGCGCGCCGCCGAGATAGGCCGCGCGGCCGAGCGCGTGCGACGAGATCGGCACCGTCACCACGAGGAACAGCACGATCAGGCCGACGCGCAGCCAGGCCTCGCCTGTGCCGAAGGCGAAGCCGGCCCCCAGCAGCAGCAGGCCTGCGCCGACCACGCCGGCCTTGGTGGCGGCGTGCATCCGCAGGAAGGCGTCGGGCAGTCGCGCGACCCCGATCGCGGCGATCAGCGCGATACCGGCGCCAAGCACCAGCAGCAGGGCGGCGAGGGCTTCACTCATCGCGCGCCTCCGGCGGGCGCGCCGCGCGCGCGATGAAGGCGGCCACACCGACGGCACCGACGAACCCGACCAGGCCCAGGCCGAGTGCGATGTCGAGCAGCGCGAGGTGCCCGCCCGCGAGCGCCGCCAGCGCCGTCGCGCCCACCGCCAGCAGCCCGAGCAGGTCCATCGCCACGGCGCGGTCCGCGATGCCGGGGCCGCGCAGCATGCGCCACCCCGTCAGCGCCACCGCGGCCGCCAGCATGGTGGCCGAGAGCGCGAGGGCCGCGCCGAGCAGCGTCACCGCAACACGCGCATGGTCGGCGCCTCCAGACGTTCCGCGATGGAGCGGCGCACCGCCTCCGGGTCGCGCGCGTCCATCGCGTGGATGTAGAGCGTGCGGCGGTCCTCCGAGACGTGCAGCGCCGTGGTGCCCGGGGTCAGCGTCACCATGTTGCCCAGCAGCGTGATGCCGGCGGCGGAGCGCAGCCGCAGCGGCACCGCGACGATGCCGGGGCTGAGGTCGAGCCGCGGCGACAGCGTCGCGCGGATCACCGCTGAGGCGGCGAGCAACAGCTCGCGCAGGAACAGCAGCGCGAGCCAGATCCAGGCGAACAGGTTCCAGGGGCGGGGCGTCGTCATGGCCGGCCCCCAAGCACCGCCGCGAGATAGGCTTCGCGGCCGGCCAGCTGCTCGCCCGCGGCCAACGCATAGGCCGCGAAGGGCTCGGCCCAGAGGCCGATGGTGAGCGTGACCACCGCCAGCGCCGCGACAGGCCCGAGCAAGAGCGCGCGTTCGCGACCGCGCAGGGACACGATGGGCGTGCCCTCCGGTTGGTCCTTCCAGAAGGCCTCCATCCATATCTTCAGCATGGAGTAGAGCGTCAGCACGCCGGTCGCGAGCGCGATGCCGGCCAGCACATACCAGCCGGCGTCGAAGCCCGACCTGACGACGAACAGCTTCGCCCAGAAGCCCGAAAGCGGCGGCAGGCCGGCGAGCGACAGGGCCGGGATCGCGAACAGGATCCCGAGCCATGGGTCGCGCCGCCACAGCCCGCCGAGCGCGGCCAGCGAGAAGCTGCCCCCCGCGCGGCGGATCGCGCCCGCCACCAGGAACAGGTTCGCCTTCACGATGATGTGGTGCATCACGTAGAGCACGGTGCCGGCGATTGCGAAGGGGGTCGCGATGGCGATGCCCACGATCATGTAGCCGATCTGGCTGATGATGTGGAACGAAAGGATCCGCCGGATGTCCCAGTGCGCGGCGGCGCCCAGCACGCCAACCACCATCGTGCCGGCGGCCACCGCCCAGAGCAGCGGCGGCAACCACTCCTGCCCGGCCGGGAAGATGAGCGTGACGACGCGCAGCATCGCATACACGCCGACCTTGGTGAGCAGCCCGGCGAAGATCGCGGCGACCGGGGCGGTGGCTGTGTGGTACGAGGCGGGGAGCCAGAAGAACAGCGGGAACACCGCCGCCTTGGCGGCGAACGCCGCGAGCAGCAGGAAGCCGACCGCCGCCACGGCGCCCTGATTGGCCACCTCGGGCATGCGACGCGCCATGTCCGCGAGGTTCAACGTGCCGGTGAGGCCGTAGGCGAGGCCCACGGCAATGAGGAACACCGTGGTCGCCACCAGGTTCAGCACGGCGTATTTCACCGCGGCGTCCAGCTGCTCGCGCCCGCCGCCCAGCACCAGGAGGCCGAAGGAGGCGATCAGCATCACCTCGAACCACACGTAGAGGTTGAACAGGTCGCCTGCCAGGAAAGCGCCGGCGACGCCCAGCACCAGGGCGGCGAGCAGCGGGTGCCACAACCCCTCCTCGGCGCGCACGCCGTCGTCGGCGTGGGCGTGGATCGCGGTCACGGCGTACATCAGGGCAGTGATCGCAACCATGGCGGCGGCCAGCAGGTCAGCCACCATCGTGATGCCAAAGGGGGCCGGCCAGTCGCCCATCTGCGACGCGATCACGCCGTGCCGCAGCACCTCCGCCACCAGCAGCCCGGCGGCGACGAGCAGCGCTGCGGCCGCGACAGCGGTCACGCCGCGCTGCATGCGCGGGCGGCCACGCATCACGGCCGTCAACGCGCAGGCGGCAAGGGGGATCAGCACCGGCAGCGCCAGCAGCCAATCGGCGCGGGTGGCGATCATGGCACGGCCTCGGCCCTGGCCCCTGCCTTGGTCCCTGCCTTGGCCCCGACCTTGGCCCCGACCTCGGCGCCGACCTTGCCCTCGGCCTCGGCCTCGGACGCGGCGGCCGCCTTGCTGTCGGTGCTCGGCAGCGCCGGCGGCTCGGCGCGGCGCAACGCTTCGGCGTCCAGCGTCGCCTCGCTCCGCCAGGTGGCCCAGGCGAGCACCATGACAAAGGCGGTCAGCCCGAAGGAGATCACGATGGCGGTCAAGACCAGCGCCTGCGGCAGTGGGTTGGAGGCGCCGGCGGCCAGCGCCGCGGCACCGCGTTCCACCAGCGGCGGTGCGGTGCCGAGCACCCGCCCGGCGGCGATCATCGCGAGATTGGCCGCGTTGCCGAGCAGCAGGAGGCCCAGGATCATCCGTGGCAGCGACCGGGCCAGCAGCAAATGGCAGGAAGCGGCCAGCAAGACGCCAAACAGCAGGGCGAGAAGCGTTTCCATCTCAGTGCCCGCGCCGCCGAAACAGCCGGCGCGTGAGAAGAGAGGCGATGGCCGCGGCACCGGCCGGCGCAACCGGGATGCCCATGGCCAGCATCACGCGCTCGCCCGTGCTCATGGCGCGTCCCCGCCGACGAAGGGCAGGACAAAGGCGAGCGCGAAGCCGAGCACCACGAGATACACGCCGATGTCGAAGGGGATGGCGGTGCCGATGGGCAGGCCATCCAGCCACAGATGCGTCAGCAGCGGTTCGCCGTGCATCAACAGCGCCGGCAGCCCCGACAGCGCCGCGAGCAGGAGGCCGATGCCGGCCCAGGCCAGCGGGTCCAGCCACAGGACGCGGCGCGTGGCGGCGGGCCCGCGCGCGATGGCGTGGAACACGAAGCCGAGCGCGCCGATCAGCCCGCCGATGAAGCCGCCGCCCGGCTCGTTGTGGCCCCGCAGCAGCACGAACAAGGACAGCGCGACGGCCGCCCACAGCACGTAGCGCGCCGAGGCGCGCATGATCAGGCTGTCCTGCATCAGCCGGGCCTCCGCGCGCGGCGCAGGAGCACGGCGGCGGCCAGCGCCGCGATCAGCAGCACGGCGATCTCGCCCAGCGTGTCGAGCGCGCGGAAATCCACGATGACGACGTTGACCACGTTGCGGCCCTTCGCCTCCGGCACGGCGGCCTGGCCCATCCACTCCGGTATCTGCGGATCGAAGGGCGTGGAGAGCACCGCCAGCAGCACCGCCGCACCGACGGCGCCCACGCCGACGGCCAGGGCGGCATCGCGCCGACGCTCGGCGGCACGGCGCGCGTCGAGGGCGTGGAAGGGCAGCCGCGCGAGGATCGCGACCAGCAGCACGATGGCCAGGAGCTCGACGGTGAACTGGGTGAAGGCGAGGTCGGCCGCGCCCAGCGTGAGGAACAGGATGCCGATGCCGAAGCCGACGAGGCCCGCCGCCATCACCTGCCCGAACAGCGCGCGCAACCGGCACGTGGCGATCGCGCCGGTGACGATGACCGCGGCGAGCGCGAGCTGCGCCGGCGTCGCCCAGGCGCCTGGAAGCGGCAAGGCCAGCCCGCCGCGCAGCGCCAAGAGCAGGCCGGCGCCGCCGAAGATTAGCGCGAGGCTTGCCGCGAGGTAGGCGCGCAGACTGCCGCCCTGCACGCGGCGCGTGACCGAAACGGCACCCGCCGCGATGCCGCGCATCGCGCGCGTGTAGCCGACATCGGGACCATAGGAATCGAGCCAGGCCTGGCCCGCCAGCGTCGGCTGCAGGCGCCGCCAGCCGAGGAACATCAGCAGGCCCAGCCCGAGCGCGGCGAGCGACACGGCGAAGACCCAGTCGTCACCCTGCTTCGCGCCCAGCGTTATGCCGGTCGGCCGGCCCAGGATGGCCGCGGCGGCCGGCTCGATCAGGCTGGCCGAGACGAGCTGCGGCGCGATGCCGAGGACCAAGCCGAGCGCGCCCAGCACCACCGGAGCGGCCAGCATGGCGAGCGGCGGGTCCGTCACGTCGCGCACGGTCTGCATGGGCGCACCCATGAAGGGCCGCGCGGCGACCACGCCCGCCACCACCACCATCGCCGCGTTCACGAGGAGCGCCACCACGGGCAGCAGGCCGGGCACGCCGAGCTGCACGGTGAACAGGAGGTCCTTGGCCAGCGCGCCGATGAAGCCGGGCGCCCCGGCCATCGACAGGCCGGCGAGCAGCGCGGCCGCCGTGGTCAGGGGCATGCAGCGGCCGAGGCCGCGAAGCTGCATGGCGTCGCGCGTGCCGGCCTTCTTGTCCACGACGCCGGCGATGAGGAACAGGCTCGCCTTGTAGAGCGCGTGCACCAGCAGGAACACAACCGCGGCGGTGGCGGCGAGCGGTTCCTCGATGCCGATCAGCGTCACGAGCGTCCCGAGGGCCACCACCGTGGACCAGGCAAGCTTGCGCTTGAGGTCGCGCTCGCGCAGCGCCAACAGGGCACCGGCCAGCATCGTCGCAGCGCCGGTGCCGGTCAGCAGCCCCTGCCACAGCGGCATCTCCTGGAACGCCGGATTGAGCCGCGCCAGGAGATAGACCCCGAGCTTCACCATCGTCGCGGAATGCAGGTAGGCGGAGACCGGCGTGGGTGCCGTCATGGCGTTCGGCAGCCAGAAATGCAGCGGCCACTGCGCGCTCTTGGCGAAACAGCCGATGGCGATCAGCACCACGATCCAGGGCGCCAGCGGGTCGGCGGCCAGCGCCGGCCCCTGCGCCAGGATGGCCGAGATCGAGAAGCCGCCGGCGGCGCGGCCGAGCAGCAGGATGCCGGCGAGCATGGCGAGCCCGCCGGCCACCGTCACCATCAGCCCCTGCTGCGCCGCGCGGCGTGCCTCGGCGCGGTGCGCATCGAAGCCGATCAGCAGAAAGGAGGTGAGGCTGGTGAGTTCCCAGAAGACGAGCAACACGAGCAGGTCGTCCGCCAGCACCGCGCCGAGCATGGCCGCCATGAACAGCGTCAGCACCGTCATGAAGCGGTGCAGCAGCGGATGCCCTGCCAAGTAGGAGGAGGCGTAGAGGAATACGCCCGCGCCGATACCGGTGATGAGCAGGGCAAACAGCCGCGACAGCCCGTCCAGGCTGAAGGCCAGTTCGACACCAAGGCTTGGCAGCCAGGCGAACCTGAACGACGCCTCGCCCGGAGCGAGGGCCAAGGCGACGAACAGGGCCGCCGGCAACAGCGCGAGAAGCGGCGCCGCTTTCGGAAATCGTCGCAGCGCGGGGCCGATCAGCGCGGCGGCGGCCAACGGCGCCGCGATGACCCACAGGAGCAGCATGCCGAATTGCTCTGCACGTGTTGTGCCACAGGAATGCGCTCGCAAAATCAGCGTGTTGCACGGGCTTGCGTGGCTTGGTGTTCGGCCCCGCGAACGCGGCCCTGCCCATGTGTTCGCCGGCTCGAACACAGGAATGAACCGCGGATGATGCGGGATGGGGGCCAAGGCAGCCCCCTCGGCGGGGAAGTTCAGCGTCCGCCGCCCACCACCGCGCCTGAGGCCTTCCCGCCCCGCTCCGCCACACCCGGCCTGTTTTCGCTGTCGCTGCGCTTGCCGAAACCAGGCAAGCGGGTTGACCCGCCGGTTTTCTCAAGTGGTGGGAACAGGGCAGCCTTCGCGCGTGGACGATCCGCACAGCCTGAGGCGCTTGCTGCACGCTTAGGAGCCAGTCTTCTCGCATGTGCTCGCCGAGCTTCCGAGCGAGCGGGCGGGCGGGCGCAGGCGCAGGCGCACGCAACGGAGGTGGTCGCTCTTCCCGCTGCTGCGCGGTCTGGGCCTGAGCGCGACCGCGCTGCCCTACAGCCTCGCCGCGCTGGACGGGGCGCGGGCCTGCCTCGCGCACCCGGTGCTCGGGCTGCGGCTGCGCCACTGCGCGAGCCTCGCGGCCGCCGTGAAGCTGCGCACAGCGCGCGAGATCTTCGGGAGCCCGGACGACCAGAAGCTCCATTCGTCCATGACGCTCGTCGCGGCGGCGGCACCCGGCGATGCGGTGCGCCAGGGGGCGCTGCGGCGGTTCTTCGGCGGCGCGCCCGACCACCGCACCCTCGACCTCCTCGCCGCGAGATGCTGCGGGTCACACCATCTGCAGGAGCCCCGCGAAAAGCCGCCCCCGACCGGCCAGGCTCGGCACCTCGATGTGCTCCTCGAACGTGTGCGCCATTGCCCCCTGCACGCCGAGGCCGTCCAGCGTCGGCACACCCATCGCGCCGGTGAAGTTGCCGTCGGAGCCGCCGCCGCTCGGCTGGTGGGGCAGCGCAAAGCCCAGGCGCCGGGCGATGCGTTCGGCGGCGGCGTTCAGCGCGACCACCTTGGCGTCCGCCTCCCACACCGGCCGCGTGACGCCACGTGTGACGGCGAGTTGCACATCGCTCCCGGCTGGGCGCAGCGCGAGCATCCGCTCCACGGCCGCGTCGAGGTCCTCCTGCCGCTTGGCCATGGAGAGCGCCTC
>BBPE01002116.1_pt6 | contig 11621 bp, 10 predicted proteins | sample 1344301 | NCBI WGS metagenome assembly BBPE01 (sample SAMD00019089, study PRJDB2971) | groundwater metagenome | isolation source: The Cedars highly-alkaline
GAGGCCAGCAGGGCCGCGACGCGGATGTCGAGGCCGAACTCGCCCACGTAGTACTGCACCATCCACAGCGACAGCGCGACGTAGCCGCCCAGCACGACCGAATAGTACTGGCAGTATTTCCAGACCTTGGGGTCTTTGAGCGCGACCAGTTGCTCGCGCCAGGTGATGCGCGAGTCCACCAGGTGTTTGGGGTCGCTGTAGCTCATGAACCAAAACAGCAGGGCCATTGCCAGCATCGCCAGCGCGTAGGCCTGCGGTACGAACACCCAGCCAAAGGCCACCAGCAGGGTCGATGCGACCAGCTTGCCCACCCCGGCACCCATGTTGCCGGCGCCAAACAGGCCCATCGCAAAGCCTTGCTGGCGCGGCTCGAACCAGCGTGCCACGTAGGGGGTGCCGACCGAGAATGAGCCGCCCGCCAAGCCGACAAACAGGCCCAACACCAGAAACTGCCAGAACTCGGTGGCGTAGCCGATGAGCCAGAGCGGGATCACGGTCGAGAGCATGAGCAGGAAAAAGACGATGCGCCCGCCGTATTTGTCGGTCCACATGCCCAGCGGGATGCGAATCAGCGCGCCGGTTAGCACCGGGGTGGCGGTGAGCAGGCCGAATTGGGTCGCGCTCAGCCCCAGCTCTTGCTTGATCGGCACGCCGATCACGCCAAACATCATCCAAATGGCGAAGCAGACCGTGAAGGCCAGCGTGCTCATGATTGCCACCTGCCATTGTTTGGCCTTCAGGTTGGCACCGCTGTGCGTCTGCGCTTGGACGTGCTGGGGTGAACTGCTCATGGAAGGGGGCCTTTGCGATGGCTGAATGGGGTAGCAGGCGTGGAATGCAGCGCCACGAATAAAAGTGGGGCCGCGCTGCCTGCACCTAGCGTGAAGCAGACTGTGCCAGCCAGCCAGCCCTTTGCCTATCCTTCCTTGGTGCGGGTGAGGGGGCTCCCGAAAGAGCTAGTACCTTGGTGCTGCGCCGAACGGGAAACGGCTGGGTTCGGCCCGCAGACTGTGGCCGGGTTTGGCCGCGTCGCCTCAGCTCAAGCCGCGCTCGCTGGCATAGACGGCGGCATGGACGCGGTTGCTCAGGTTGAGCTTGCGCAGGATGTGCTGCACATGGATTTTGACCGTGGTTTCGGCGATGCCGAGCGCGCGCCCGATGAGTTTGTTGCTCTCGCCCTTGGCGATCAGCTTGAGGATTTCGGTCTCGCGCGGCGACAGGGTGTGGATCGGGTCGTCGGGCTTGAGGGCGGCCAGCGGGTTGCTGGCAGTGGCCACTGCGGGCGGGGTGGTGCCGGGCTGTGCCGGGGCTGGGTTGGGTGCGCTTGCGGCGGGCGGGGTGTGGCGCAGCAGCCCGACCAGCTTGCCCATCATCTCGGGGCTGATGACCGAATCGCCCTCCCAGACTTTGAGTATCGAGTCGCACAGGGCTTCGGTGTTGATGGTCTTTACCAAGTAGCCGTCGGCCCCGGCGCGCAGCCCAGCGGCCAGGTCTTCCACGTTTTCGCTCACGGTGAGCATGAGCACGCGCAGCCCTGGGTGCGCGGCCTTGAGGTCGGCCACGGCATGCACGCCATGCACGCCCGGCATGTGGTTGTCGAGCAGCACCAAGTCGGGCTGCAACTGGCGCACGGCGATCAGCGCCTGCGCGGCGTCGCCCGCTTCACCGACCACGCTGAAGCGTCGGTCCTGCGCCAGCAGGGCGATCAGGCCGCGGCGAAACAGGTTGTGGTCATCGACGACCAGCAGTCGGATCGGCAGGCAGGGTTCGCTCATGGGGTTTAGGCTTGCAGTTCGAGGCAGACTTCGGTGCCTTGGCCGGGCTGGGAATCGATGCGCACGCTGGCACCTATGCGCTCGGCGCGCTCGCGCATGATGTGCAGCCCGACGTGGGTGTCGGCGTCCGCCGGTGCGCGGGCAACGAAGCCGCGCCCATTGTCGCGCACCCGGAAGCGCCACAGCGGGCCGCGCTCGACTTGCAGCCAGACTCGGCTGGCGTGGGCGTGTTTGCGCACATTGGAGAGCGCTTCTTGCACCACGTGCAGCACCTGCAGTTGCACATCGTGCGGCAGTTCGATCGCCTGACCGCTCAGTTCGAGTTCGGTTTTGATGCCGCTTTGGTGTTCGAATTTTTGCAGCGTGGTTTGCAGCGCCTGCTCCATGTCGTCTTGGTTGGTGCGGGTGCGAAAGTGCACCAGCAGCTCGCGCACGTCGTTGGTGCTTTCGAGCACGCCGGCATCGATTTCGCCCAGGGTCTGCTCGATTTGCGCAGCGTCGGCACGCTGCATGGCCTGGCGCAGCAGGCTGACCTGGATTTTCAAAAACACCAGCGACTGCGCGATCGAGTCGTGCAACTCACGCGCCAGCAGGGCGCGCTCCTGGCTCACGGCGGCTTCGCGCAGCAAGGCGGCGTTGCGCAACTGGCCCAGTGCAGTCGCCAATTGGCTGGCCAAGGCTTCGTAGAGCGAGCGGTCGGCTTCGGTAAGGGTGATCGGGTGGCGATAAAACAGATCGATCTCGCCCAGCACCTGCTCTTGCACCCGGATCGGCACGTTGAGCAAATTAACAAAGCCGGCCTTGGCGCAGTGGCCCAGGCGGCCCTCGGTTTCGCTCACGATCGGGATCACGCGTGTGCGCGCCTGCTGCGGCAACTGGCCGCAGGCACACAACCCGGCCTCGATGCAGTGCTCACCCTCGATCAACTCCGGCGGCAGGGCGTCGCCGCCGAGCATGAGGTAGTTTTGCGTGGCCTCGTCGCTCCAGCGGATGGCGACCGCGTCGGCTTGGCTGAAGGCGCGCACGCGCTGCGCAAAGCCGCGTGTGATGTCTTCCAGCGTTTGCGCATCCATCAGGAAATGGCCGACCTCGTAGAGCAGGCGCAGGCGCTCGCGTTCGGCGCGCAGATCGCGCGTCTTGGCCTCGACCTTGCGCTCCAGCCCCAGGTAGAGCTCGCCCAGGGTCTGGGTCATGTGGTTGAAGCCGTCGGCCAGTTGGTTGAACTCCTCGTGCGTTTCTGCCTCCACGCGGGCCCTGAAATCGCCCGCTTGCACGCGCCGCTGCGCCTGCAGCAGGCGCTGGACCGGGAACACCACATACAGGTGCCCCATGTAGAGCGCCAGTATGGCCCCGGCAACCGCCAGCGCCATCATCACGAACTGGAACAGGGCCAGCAAAGCCCCAAAGCGCACCAGCACCTGCTCGATAGCCCGCACCAGTTGATCGACTCCGGTGACGAAGCGATCGACTTCGGCGACCAACTCATCGAGCTCTGCTTGCTGGCCATGCTGGCCGGCCAGCGCGGGGCGCAGATCCAGCCAGGCCGCTTGCAACAGCTCGAACTTGCGTGCGGTTTGCTCGTCCCACGGCACCAGCAGCGGGCGTTCGGGGTCGCCCAAGCGCAGCCGCTCCAGCGTTTGGTCAAACTCTTGCACCAGCTCGGCGCGCGCACCCACGTCGTGGCGGATGATTTCGGCGCTGAGCAACCGCCAGGCTTGCATGCGCAGCCGCCCGGCTTCGTTAACCGCCGCCGCCCCGCCGTCGAGCTTGCGCGTGACCCACATGGTGGAGGCGATCGAAACCATGGCCAAGCCCAGCAGGGCCAGGCCCAATACCATGAATTGGGTCGATAGTCGGCGTTTGTGGGTCATGCGCTGCGTTCTGGCTCGCTATTGTGCGCCCTGGAAGACCTGGGTGCCCTAGTTCTAAAGAACTATATCGGGCCCGGTTTGCTTCCTCCCCTTGGCGTGTTTGCGCCGCCTTTTGGGGGATGGTGCGAAGCCAGCCGTGCAGGCACAGTGTGGATCTGTTCTTTCCTTGCCTGTGTCTCCGGCCTCCGATGCGGCCGGTGCGCAGGTTCGCCCTGCCGCACTTGCGCCCCAGACCGCCGCCATGCCTGCCCATTTGAACCCCGCCGCCGCGCCGCCGCCTTGGCACTGGCGCACCCTGCTGTGGGCGCCGCACCGGCTGGCTTTTGCGCTGGCGTGCCTGCTGCTGATTGGTTCCAGCCTGTGGTGGGCCAATGTGCAGTTGGCGCGCATCGGCTGGCTGCCCGGCTGGCTCAGCTTGGCGCAGGATTTTCACCCCAGTCTGGTGCATGGCACGATCATGACCTTTGGCTTCATGCCATTGTTTTTTGTGGGTTTTTTATACACCGCCGGGCCGAAGTGGCTGGGGCTGCCGGGCCCAACGGCGCAGCAGGTCGCCCCTGGTCTGCTGCTGCAGGCGCTGGGCTGGTTGGTTTGGCTGGTGGGCGCGCAGACCGCCCCGGCGCTGGCCTTGGGGGGCGCGGCGCTGGCCGGGCTGGGTATGGGCTTGAACCTGTGGGGTTTTTGTGCCTTGCTGTGGCGCAGCCGGGTGCCGGATCAGACCCATGCGCGCCTGATTGCGCTGGCCTGGGTGCTCGGGCTGCTGAGCCTGGTCGGCTTGCTGCTGGCGCTGAGCGTTGACAACGCAGCGCTGGCGCGCGCCTTTTTGCAGACCGGCCTGTGGGGCTTTGTGGTGGCGGTGTTTGTGACGGTGGCGCACCGCATGATTCCCTTTTTCACCTCCAGCGCCTTGCCCATGGTGAGCATCTGGCGCCCGCAGTGGCTGCTGGTGTTTATGCTGTTTGCCGTGGGCCTGCAGGTGTGTAGCGTGTGGCTGCAGTGGTTGCAATGGGATTGGAAGGCGTGGGGCACGCTGAGCAGCTTTTGGTTGCTGGTGACGGGGCTGGTGGTGCTGGGGCTGGCCTTTGTCTGGGGCCTGGTGCAGAGCCTGCGCATCCGCCTGCTGGCGATGCTGCACATCGGTTTTTTGTGGCTGGGGCTGGCGTTTTTGATCGACTCGATCGGGCACTTCTGGATGCTGATTTCAGACGAGCGGCCTTGGACGCTGGGTGCCATGCACGCCATCACCATGGGTTTTATGGGTTCTTTGCTGATGGCGATGGTGACGCGGGTCTCGTGCGGGCACGGTGGCCGGCCGTTGGTGGCCGATGGCTGGGTCTGGGCCCTGTTCTGGCTGCTGCAACTGGCCACGGTGCTGCGCGTGGTGGCCGATTTGGCCGAGCCGCGCTTCATGCTGCACCTCACGCTGGCGGCGGCGCTGCTGTGGCTGCTGGCCGTGCTGCCGTGGGCGCTGCGGCTGCTGCGCTGGTACGGCCGCCCGCGCCTAGACGGGCAGCCGGGTTGAGCAATTTTGTTTATTTTTGAAGCATGATCATGGCATATCTACCATCTGCGGCCCCAACTTGGCTGGGAATCGATCTGGTTAAAAACCGTTGGATTTTTCCCCTGCTCGGCGCGCTCACTACCTTGATTGGCGGGGCTGCCTATGCGTTTAGCGTATTCGTGCGCCCGCTCGAGGCCGAGTTCGGCTGGAGCCGCGCCGAAACGGTGAGCGCCTTTTCGACCGCCATGTTTGTGTTCGGGCTGTTGATGTTTGTCGGGGGTTACTTCGTTGACAAATACGGACCAAAAATAGCCTTCTTTGTCGGTGCGGCCTTCCTGGTTGCGGCACAGATCCTGTCGGCGCAAGTTCAAACCGTTACCGGTCTGGTGCTGTCCTTTGGCGTGGTTGGCGGAATCGGCCTGGGTCTGACCTACGCGGCTTCCACGGTGGCGGTGAGCTCGCGCTGGTTTCCCGATAAAAAGGGGGCCGCGATCGGCTTTGCGGTGCTCGGTTTTGGCTTGGGTGCAGCGGTTTCTGGACCAGTCTGGAGCGCCGGCATCGAGGCCATAGGCTGGCGCGAAACCTACCTCTGGACTGGGGCGGTGTTTGCGCTGGTGCTGCTGGTCATTGGCAGCGTGCTGCGCTTTCCGCCTGCAGATTGGCATTTTGTACCCGGCCAAGGCTGGCAACCCATGGATGGTGCAGCCGCAGCCGCACTGGGCCAAAACGAGGTGGCAGTCAACTCGCAGGATCTGAGTTTTGCCGAAGCCGCGCGCACGCCGCAAATGTGGCTGACTGGATTGATGTTTTTCCTCAGCATTTTCGGCGGCCTGATGGCGGTCTCGCAACTGGCGGCCTTTGCCCGAGATCTGCCGCCATCTGGCGTAGGCATGGCTTCGACCGGGGCGGGTCTGGTGGTGATGACGCTGGCGATCTTCAACGGTGCTGGGCGGCCGGCTTGGGGTGCATTTTCCGACCTCATCGGCATACGCAACGCTTATATGGTGGTGATCGGACTCATGATCGTGGCCATGCTGAGCCTGAGCTTGGCCGCCACGCCAACGGCGCTGTTTGTGGCTGCCGCGCTCACGGGTTTTGCTTTTGGCGGCACGCTGGCGCTCAACCCGATCCTGACCACGGCTTTTTTTGGCAGCTCCTACGTGGCCAGCATTTACGGCTTGGTGTTTCTGATCGGTTTCGGTGGCGGTGGCTTCTTTGGCCCCATGGTGGGCGGGATGGTGCGCACGGCTACGGGCAACTACGACATGGCGTTTTTGACTGCGGCGGCAACGGCCACGCTGGCCCTGGTGCTGGCCTTCTTCCTCGTGCCCAAGAGTGGGCAGGAGCACCTCAGGCGCCCGCAGCGCAGGGAGCCATAAACCCTGGCGCTTGGGCTGTCATGACCGGGTTTGGGGGTTTGTTACACTGGCCAAACACGTCCGCCGCCTGCCTGTGCTCAAACGGTGCTGGCGAGACCTGAAAACAATAGTCTGCACAGAGTGTCTTCCATGGAAGTTTTATTTCAATTTGGCCACACCTTCCTGACCCAGTTTCAAACGCCCACGCTGGCGTTTTTGCTGGGCGGGATGTTGGCGGCGGCGTTGGGCAGCAAGCTCGATATACCGGATGCGATTTACCGCTTCTGCGTTTTCATGCTGCTGATGCGCATCGGCATCCAGGGCGGCATGGAAATTCGCGACGGCGACATCGGGGCCATGCTGCTGCCGGCCTTGTTCAGCGCCGTGATAGGCATGGCCATTGTGGTATTGGGCTGGTTGACCCTGGCGCGCTTGCGTGGCGTGCGCATGGACGACGCCCTGGCCACGGCGGGTTTGTTTGGTGCCGTGAGTGCCTCGACCATGGCTGCTGGCATGTTCATGCTGGAAGACGAAGGCATATTTTTTGAGGCCTGGGTGCCGGCCTTGTATCCGTTCATGGATATTCCGGCGCTGGTGCTGGCGATTGTGTTGGCCAACCTGTACCTGAGCAAAAAGAACGGCGGTTCTGGTGAGCGTGTGGCGATTTGGCCGATCGTCAAAGAGAGCCTGCAAGGCCCGGCGCTATCGGCCATGTTGCTGGGTTTGGCGATAGGTCTGTTCACGCGCCCCGAAGTGGTGTTTGAAGGCTTTTACGATTTGCTGTTCCGTGGTTTGCTCACGGTGCTGATGATCACCATGGGCATCGAGGCCTGGCAGCGTTTGAGTGAGCTGCGCAAGGTGGCGCATTGGTACATTGCCTATGCCTTGGTGATGCCCATCGTGCATGGCTTGATTGGTTTTGGCTTGGGCTACGTGGCGCATGTGCTGGCGGGCTTTAGCCCGGGTGGCGTGATTTTGCTGGCGATCATCGCCGCATCGAGCTCCGACATTTCTGGCCCGCCCACGCTGCGCGCGGGCATACCATCGGCCAATCCTTCGTCCTACATCGGCGCCTCGACCGGGGTCGGCACGCCAGTGGCGATTGCCATCTGCATTCCGCTGTTCCTGATCCTGGGTCAAGCGGTTTTTGATCTATGATTCAACCCACTGATCGGGGTGTAAAAATGATGCACAAAGCCAAAAAGGTGGTGGTGGTCACCGAGAAAATCTTGCTCGGGAAGATCGTCAATTTGATACTGGCGGCCGGTGCGACCGGCTACACCGCAGTCCTGGCCAGTGGTCAGGGAGGCAGGGGCGTGCGCACCGATGCCTTAACCGGGCACGGTGATATTTTTAGCAACATCAGGATTGAAGTCATCACGGTGAACGACGAAGTGGCGCAAAAAATCATCGACCAGGTGATTGCGAAGTATTTCAACAACTATTCCGGCATCGCTTACGCAGAAGATGTTTGGGTGGCCAGGAGAGATCATTTCTGATTTTTTGGCTGCGGTTTTTTGTTTGGCAGGCTCTGCCACACCCTTGTACGCTACGTGCCCCACAAGCTCGATAGCGGTGCCGCCCAAATGCCCTCACCCAGGGGCAGCGTTTCGGTGCCGTCGTAGAGCAGCACACCCAGCTTGAATCGTGCGCCAGCCAGGTTGGCCAGCTTGCGCAGGCTGCGCAGGTCGATCTCCCGGACGGTGGCGGCTGCCTTGACCTCGACCGCAACCAGTTCCCCGGCCGCGTTCTCGATCACCAGATCGACCTCGACCTGATCGGCGTCCCGGTAATACAGCATCTGATAGTCGGCGTCGGCGGTGCTGCTGTGCTTGAGCAATTCGGCAAAGACGAAGGTTTCCAGTGCATGGCCAAAACGGGCGCGATCCCGCTGCACTCCCTCGGGGCCAAGATCGAGCAGCGCGGCCAGCAAACCGGAATCGATGAACTGCAGCTTGGGCGTTTTGAGCACCCGCTTGAGCCGGTTGCGCGCCCAGACCTCGACGCGCTTGAGCAGGTACATCTGCTCGAACACAGCGACATAGCGTGCGGCGGTTTTGCCATCTAGCCCGACTTGGCCGCCGAGTTGGGTGTAGTTGCACATCTGGCCCGCCGTCTGCGCCAAGACACGCAAAAAACGTGGCAACTGATCCAGCTTCTCGATGCCGGCCACATCGCGGACATCGCGTGCAATCAGGGCATCGAGGTACTGCCGTGCCCACGCCACGCGCCGCCTAGGCGTTGCGCGTGTAAGCGCTTGCGGGTAGCCGCCACGCAGCACCCGTTCGATCAGATCGTGGCCCAGTGCGGGCTGGTCGGCCTTGAGAATCTGGCCTGCGAAGGCGCGGTCGATCCAGTTGGCGGTGCGCAAGCCGATTTCGCTTTGCGACAGGGGCAGCAAAGACAGCGACTCCATCCGGCCGGCGAGCGAGTCGGCCACGGTGGGCAGCGCCAGCAGATTGGCCGATCCGGTGAGCAGAAAACGGCCCGGGCGGCGATCCTCGTCCACGCTTTTCTTGATCGCCAGCAGCAACTGGGGTGCACGCTGTATTTCGTCGATCACCGCCCGGTCTAGGCTGCGCACCATCCCGGACGGGTCTTGCCGTGCCGATAGCAAGGTCAGCTCGTCGTCGAGGGTCAGATAGCGCAAGCCCTGCCGTGCAGCCATCTGTTTGACCAGAGTGGTTTTGCCCGACTGTCGCGGACCAGCCAGCAGCACGACGGGTGTGTCGTGCAGGGCCTCGGTGATGCGCCGCTCGATCCGGCGCGGGTAAAGCGATTCCGTGTTCATGCGCCTATGTTAGCGTAAATTACGGAAGCAAGCGGCGTAAATCTCGGAAGTAGGAAGCGTAGATTGCGGAAGTAGGCAGCGTAGATTGCGGAAAGTCAGGGTGCCTTTTAAGCCGCAGTTGAATGCCCGATGCTCTTGGGGCTCACACTTGGGGCGCTGGAGCGCGCGGGCCGCTACACTTGTACCATCTGCCGCTTGGCCTAGGCCAGGGGCGCGGATTCAGGACCAAGGCAATCCCGATGCAAGAGCTTTCATCTGTCGAACAGGGGCTGTGGGCCCAGGCTTTGATCCAAGGCCGACGCAGCACCTCGCCGCGGCGCTTGTGCGCGCCGGGGCCGGATGCGGTGCAGCAGCAGCTCATTTTGGCTGCCGCTTCCGCCGCGCCCGACCATGGCCGCTTGCTGCCCTGGCGCCTGATTGAGGTGCCCATGGAGCAGCGTGCACGCCTGGGAGTGGCCTTTGCCGAGGCGTTGTTGGAGCGCGACCCGCAAGCCAGTGCCGAGCAAATGGCGCAGGCGGCCGAGAAGGCGCAGCACGCGCCCTGGCTGCTGCTGGCGCTGCTGCGTTTGGGGTCTGAGGGCGCTGCTGCAGGGTCTGGGGCTGCACGGCGGACTGCAGGGGCTGAAATTCCCGAGCACGAGCGCCTGCTGGCGGCTGGGGCGGCGCTGCAAAACATGCTGCTGCAAGCCAGCGCGCTGGGCTTGGGTTCTTGCCTGACGAGCGGCCAGGCGCTGCAATCGGAGCCGCTGCGGCGCTTGTTTGGCTTGGCTGCGGATGAGCGGGCGCTGTGTTTCGTCAACATCGGGCAGGTGGAGCGGGCGCGGGCGCCGCAGCAGCGGCCTGCGCTGGCGGATTTTTACAGCCGCTTGGCGCCAGCCGATGCAGGCTAGGCCGGCCGCTATGCTGGGCACCACGTTGGATTGCACCGCTGGCCCTAAATCTGGCCCTCAATCTGGCCCACTGCCAGCCGAACACGAGCCGGTTTTGTCGGTCACGGGGCTGGTGCTGGCCGGTGGCCGCGGCAGCCGCATGGGTGGGGTCGAGAAGGGCTTGCAGCGCTTGGCGGGGCAGGCGCTGGTGCAGATCGCGCTGCAGCGCTTGCGCAGCCAAAGCGGTTTGGCCGTGGCCGCTTGCGCCATCAATGCCAACCGCGAATTGGCCGCTTACGCCGCCTTTGGGGTGCCAGTCTGGCCCGATCCGGTGGGGGATTGCGCCGGCCCTTTGGCCGGTTTTGCGGCGGGCTTGAAGCACGGCCACACGCCTTGGTTGCTCACCGTGCCTTGCGATGTGCCGCGGTTTCCGCTCGATTTGCTGGCGCGGTTGGCCCAAGGGGTGCAGAGCGAGCAAGCCGATTTGGCTGTGGCCGCCGCACCGGATGCGGACGGGGTGCTGCGACTGCAGCCGGTTTTTTGTCTGCTCAAAGCCGATTTGCTGCCCAGCTTGCTGCGCTACATCGAGCAAGGCGGGAGCAAGGTGCAGGCTTGGAGCCGGCAGCAGCGCTGCGCCGTGGTGCCTTTCGATGCCGCGGCAGACGATCCCAGAGCCTTCGACAACCTCAACACCTGGGCGCAGTTGCAGGCGCTGGAGGCCGATTTGGCGCGGCCTGAACCCTAGCGCGCCTCGCTGCGCTGCTGCTGCACGCGCTCGCTCACGTCGCGCAGCCGCGCGTCGATGATGGACTGTTCGATGTGGTCGGGTGCGGGCGCGCTGCGCGCCAGTTGTTGCGCGGCGCGCAGCCGCTCCAGCGCGCCGGGGGCGTCGAGCTGGGCCAGCCGCGCTTCGGCCTCGGCGCGGGCGGCGCGCACCGGCTGCTGCTGCGCCAGGTGCAGCCCGGCCAGGGTCTGCCAGGCCAGCGCGTCGGTGGGGTGCAAGCTGGTGCGCGCCTGCAGCCGGGCTATGGCCAGGCGCTGCTCGGCGGCACCGTGGCGCAGGCTGGCTTGGGCGGCGAGCAGCACGGCGGCGCGGCTGGGCGATTGCAGCGCGGCGTGTTGCAGCTCGGTCAGTTGCTGCTGTTGCGCGGTGCTCAGGGTTTGGGGTGGCAGCAGCAGCAGGGTTTCCAGGTGCAGCCAGCGCAGCACCTCGCGCGCGGCCGGGTCGGGCAGGGCCAGCGCGTGCAACTGCTGCCAGCCTAGCCGCGCCAGCGCCGCATCGCGCAGCCGCGCCGCAGCCAGGGTGGCGGCGTAGAGGCGGCCCAGTTCCTCGGGGCTGGGCTCTGTGGCAGCAAGCGCCGCTGTGGCTCCAGCGCGTCGGAACGCCGCAGCATTTTCTGGTGCAGCCAGCCCAGCACCCGCACCCGCACCCGCACCCGCACCCGCACCCGCACCC
>BBPE01000170.1_pt4 | contig 11604 bp, 7 predicted proteins | sample 1344301 | NCBI WGS metagenome assembly BBPE01 (sample SAMD00019089, study PRJDB2971) | groundwater metagenome | isolation source: The Cedars highly-alkaline
CCCGGCGCCTGCAGGGGACCAGCGCCGGAAGGGCCCGGCGCGCGATAATGGGCCCCGGCTTGGCTAGGCTTTGGCGCCGGCCTTGAGGGCCTGTTCCCAGGCGAGTTTCGCCAGTGGCTCGACGGTTTCCGACATCGCCCTTGCGTGCGCGCTGGCGGCGGTGCCGCGCACGACCCGGCCGCGGATGCCGTGGACGATCGCTGCCAGGCGGAACATATTGTAGGCGATGTAGAAATCCATGTTGGCGGTGACGCCGGCCGGATCGCGGCCGACGCGCTTGCAATACATGTCGATATAGGCCTGCTCGTCGGGGATGTTCATGTCGGCGAGGTTCACGTGGGTGAGGCCGACTGTGCCGGTGGGGGGCATGCGGTACATCATCAGGTGGTAGGAGAAGTCGGCGAGCGGGTGGCCGAGCGTGCTCAGTTCCCAGTCGAGGACGGCGAGCACCCTGGGTTCGTCGTGCGCGAAGATCATGTTGTCGCAGCGGTAGTCGCCGTGGACGATGGCGACTTCGTCGCCGGGGGGAATGTTTTCGGGCAGCCATTCGACCAGCCGGTCCATGTCAGGCACGCGGCCGGCGGGCTCGTCATCGAGATACTGCTTCGACCAGCGGCCGATCTGGCGGAGGAAATAGTTGCCGGGCTTGCCGAAATCCGCGAGCCCGGCGGCTTCGGGCGAGATGCTGTGCAGCTGGGCCATGGTTGCGTTCATGGCTTCGAAACAGGCCCGCCTTTCAGCGGTTGGCACCTCGGGGAAGGTGCCGTCCCAGATCACCCGGCCCTCGACGCAGTCCATGATGTAGAACCAGGTGCCGATCACGCCCTCGTCGGTGCACAGGCCGAAGGTTTCGGGGACCGGGAAGCCCAGCGCGAACAGCGCCGTGATGACGCGGTATTCGCGATCGACCGCGTGGGCGGATTTCAGGAGAAGCCCCGGCGGCTTGCGGCGGAGCACGTAGGACCGCGTCGGCGTTATCAGCTTGTAGGTCGGGTTGGACTGGCCGCCCTTGAACTGTCGCACCTGAAACGGGCCGGCATAGCCGCGAACATTCGCGCGCATCCAGGCGTCGAGCGCCGCTTCGTTGAAGCCGGCGCCTGCGCGCACCTCGCTGGTGCCCGAAAACTGCTCCTGGCGGCTTGCCATGTGACTTGTCCCTCTCTCAGCCCGTCGTGTTTTCGCGGGCGATCTCGCGCCAGCCGATATCGGCCCGGTGGAACCCATCGGCAAAGCTGATCTTTTCGATTGCCGCATGGGCCGTGGCGACCGCGGCGGCAACGGTGGGGCCGGTGGCGGTGACGCCGAGCACGCGTCCGCCCCACGCGATGAGCTGACCGTCGGCCGTGAGGGCGGTGCCTGCGTGGTGGATGATGGCGCCCGTCTGCTCGGCGGCTTCGAGGCCGGTGATGACGCCCCCTTTGGCCGGGGTGCCCGGGTAGCCGCGGGCGGCGATCACGACGACGGCGGCGGCGCCCGGCTTCCAACGGGCCTGGTGGCCGGCGAGTTCGCCTTTTGCGGCTGCAAGCAGCAGTTCGCCGAGGTCGCTTTCGAGGAGGGCCATCAGCACCTGGCATTCGGGATCGCCGAAGCGGACATTGTATTCGATGAGCTTGGGCCCGTCGGATGTCAGCATGAGCCCTGCGAAGAGGACTCCCGTGAAGGGGGTGCCGCGCGCGGCCATTGCCGTCAGCGTCGGCTCGATGATTTCGGCCATGGTGCGGGCCTGAAGCTCTGCTGTGAAGACGCGGGCCGGGGCGTAGGCGCCCATGCCGCCGGTGTTGGGGCCGCTGTCGCCTTCGCCGACGCGCTTGTGGTCTTGTGCGGCAAGGAGGGGCAGCGCGGTGGTGCCGTCGGCCAGCACGAAAAAGCTGACTTCTTCGCCGACCAGGCACTCCTCGATTACGACTTCCGCTCCGGGGGTGGCGAACAGGTCGCGCAAGGCGGCTTCGGCTTCGGCATGGGTTGCAGCGACGGTGACGCCCTTGCCGGCGGCAAGGCCGTCCGCCTTGACCACCACGGGGAGCGGGTGGCTGTTCGCACAGGCGAGTGCTGGTTCAGGCGTGTCGAAGCGGCGGTAGCGGGCGGTGGGAATGCGTGCTTCGTCGCACAGCGCCTTGGTGAAGGCCTTGGAGGCCTCGAGCCGGGCGGCAGCGGCGCCGGGGCCGAAGACGGGGATTTGCGCCGCGCGGAGCGCATCTGCCACGCCGGCGGCGAGCGGCGCTTCGGGGCCGACGACGACGAGGCCGATGTTCCGGGCCTGCGCGAAGGCGACGACGGCGGCGCTGTCGGTGATGTCGAGGTCGGGCACGCGCGTTGCAAGGGCGTCGATTCCCGGGTTTCCGGGCGCGACGGCCAGCCGGCGGCAGAGCCCCGACCGGGCGAGCTTGGAGGCCAGTGCATGTTCGCGGCCGCCCGAGCCGAGCAGGAGGATATCGATCTGGTCTGCCATGGGGGCTTTGCATAGCGGCCAGTTGCCGCCGCTGCCACCCGGCTTTGCGAACGCGCGACGGACGGACTATCTGTCGGCGATGGCGACCGCCCCCAATGTGCCCGAATATTCGGTGTCCGAACTGGCGAACAGCGTTCGGCGAACGCTGGAGGATGCCTTTGGCCTGGTGCGGGTGCGCGGCGAGATTTCGGGCTTCAAGGCCTATGCCTCGGGCCATGGCTATTTCGACCTGAAGGATGCCGATGCGGCGATTGCCTCTGTGATGTGGAAGGGCAATCTGCAGCGGCTGGGTTTCCGGCCCGAAGACGGGCTGGAGGTGATCGCGACTGGCAAGATTTCGGGTTATCCCAAGACATCGAAATACCAGCTGATCGTGGAGCGGCTGGAGGTGGCGGGTGTCGGGGCGCTGCTGAAACAGATCGAGGACCGGCGGCGGCGGCTGGAGGCCGAGGGGCTGTTCGACCGCGCCGCGAAGCCGAAGCGGCCTTTTCTGCCGACGCACATCGGCGTGGTGACCTCGCCCCAGGGGGCGGTGATCCGGGACATATTGCACCGGCTGGCGGATCGGTTTCCGCGACGGGTGACGCTGTGGCCGGTGCCGGTGCAGGGGGACGGCGCAGCCATGCGGATCGCGGCTGCTATCAATGGCTTCAACGCGATGCCCGACATGCGGCGGCCCGACCTTTTGATCGTGGCGCGCGGGGGCGGCTCCATCGAGGACCTGATGCCCTTCAACGAGGAGGCGGTGGTGCGGGCGGCTGCTGCGAGCGCGATCCCGCTGATTTCGGCGGTGGGGCACGAGACGGACACGACCCTGATCGACCATGCCTCGGCGCTGAGGGCTCCGACCCCGACTGCTGCTGCCGAGCTGGCGGTGCCGGTGCGCGCCGACCTGCTGGAGACGCTGGCCGAATTGGGGTTTCGGGCCCAGCGCAGCGAGCGGCGGGCGCGGCTGCTGCGCGCCGAGCGGCTGCAGGCTGTGGCGGCACGGCTGCCCCGGCCGCAGATGCTGGCCGGGCTGGCGCGGCAGCGGTTGGACGAGGCGGGCGAGCGGCTGCCCCGCTCGCTTCGGGGGCGGGCGCGGCTGCTGAGGACCCGGCTGGCGGCGCAGGGCGACCGGCTTTCACCGCGGCTTTTGGTGCAGGGCGTTGCGCGCGAGCGGGCGCGGCTGGGGAGCCCCCGGGTGACGCCGAACCCGGCCCTGCTGCGGGCCCGGTTTGACTCTGCCCGGGCGGCGCTGGCCGCGGGGTTCCGGATGGCCGAGAGCCTTTCGCCCAAGGCCGTGCTGGCGCGCGGGTTTGCGCTGGTGCGGCTGCCCGACGGGTCGATTGCCCGCGCGTCCGCCACTGCGGCTGCTGCCGCCCGGCTGCAGATCCTGTTTGCGGATGGCGAGCTGGCCGCCCGCCCGTTGCACGGTTTTGCGCTGCGGCAGGAAACCCCCGGCGGCAACCCTGATTCCCCGCCCCAACCTGGCCCGGCCGGCCAGGGCCAGGGCAAGCTGTTCTAGAAGGACAAGACCATGCTGAACTTTTCCGGCGGCCGGCAGGCAAGGCTGCGCTACATGCCCGGCAGTTTCAAGGTCCTCTCGGACGGGGACCATGTGGTCTGCGCCGTGACGGCCGGAAGGATTGCGCTGTCGTCGCTTCGATACTGGAGCCACGAGTTGCAGGAACCCTATGTTTCGGCCGAGGTTGCAAGCGCCCGCTATGCAGAGGCCAAGGCCCGCGGCCTGCTGTAGCCCCGCCTGCTGTAGCCCGGCCTGCTGTAGCCCGGCCTGCACCGGGCGCGCGGCACAGCCCGTGCCGGCAATGAAGTGTGACAAACGTGCAACAGCGGCTGCGAACTCTGCGTCCGGCCGGGCAAGCTGCTTTACACAATGGGGTCTTTGCGCAGAGTAACAATCGCAAGCCGCAAGACGACCCTGGGGGATCCGCCCATGGGCTGGGCAACCAGCCCGAAGACCGGAACGGGTCGGCAGGCCAAAAAAAAGCGTTTCCAGGTGGGGGACATCTCGCCTGCCGGGAAGCCGTATCAGGAAGGACTGACAAACATGACACATCTTACCTGGCAAATGCGCGCCGTCCTTCGGGGTTCGGTCGCCTCTGCTGCCCTTTCGCTTGCAATGCTCGCCGGGCCGTCCGCCATTGCGCAGGAGGTCGCCGCCGCTGCCGGGGCAGAAGACGAGTTCATCGTCGTCACGGGTTCGCGGATTTCCCGCCCCGACCTCGAGCAATCCAGCCCTGTTTTCGTTATCGGTTCCGAAGAGATTTTGCGGCAGGCGCCGGTTTCCGTGGAAGAGGTGCTGCGGCTGCTGCCGGGGAGCCCTCCGGGCATCGGTGCGCAGGTCAACAACGGCAATGGCGGTGTCGCGACCTTCAACCTCCGCGGTCTTGGTGCGAGCCGGAACCTTGTCCTGCTGAACGAGAAGCGGGTTGTTCCGTCCACGCTTGGAGGCGCAGTCGACCTCAACATCATCCCGCTTGCCCTGCTTGAGCGGGTGGACGTGTTCACTGGCGGCGCGGTTACGGCCTATGGCGCGGATGCCGTGGCCGGCGTGGTGAACTTCGTTACGCGGCGGGACTTCGAGGGGGTCGCGATCGACACGCTGACGGGCTTGACCGAGCGCGGCGACGGGCAGCAGTTCCGGATCAGTGGCGTGGTCGGCGGCAACTTCGCCGACGGCCGGGGCAATGTCGTCGTCGGCATCGACTACACCAAGACGAGCCCAGTGCTGCAGGGTGACCGCCGGATCAGCCAGGTTTCGCGCGCATCGACTTGCCCCACCGCCGTGAGCAACGCCGATTGTGCCACGCGCGAAGCCGGCCCCGTTCAGGGGTCGGTCACGGCCACGCCGGCCACCTTGCTGTTCCCGCTGCCGCCCGCGGCGACCGGCAGCCCGTTCGCCGGCGGTGCACGGGTTGACCCTGCGACCGGCTCGTTCGTTCCGGGCAACTCCGACTTCAACTTCAGCCCGCTCAATCTCTTCCAGGTGCCGCTCGAACGCTGGAGCGTCTATGCGGCCGGGCGCTATGAGATCGCATCGAACGTCGAGGCCTACACCGAAGCCCTGTATGCACGGTCGACGGTCCGGACCGCGATTGCGCCGACGGGGACATTCTCGGGCGCGTTCCAGGTGCCGCTGAACAATCCGTTCCTGACCGCCACGCAGGCAAATCAGCTCTGCACCTTTACCAACCAGGCGAATGCGGCCAATCCCCGGTTCACGCCGCTGGTTTGCCCGACCGCGATCGCAGCCGGCACTGAAGTGACCGTGCAGCCGTCACGCAGGTTTACGGAAGGCGGTCCGCGGCGGAACGAGTTCACGTCGGACGTGTTCCAGGTGACGGCCGGTGTTCGCGGCAAGCTGACCGAGACGCTGAACTTCGACGTCTTTGGCCAATATGGGGAATCCACCCGCACCAACACGGCGCAAGGCGGTGCTCTTGCGGCCCGCGTGCAGCAGGCTCTCAGGGTAAATCCGGCGACCGGCCTTTGCGCCGATGCGTCGGGCGGTTGCGCTCCGATCAACCTGTTCGGTGCCGACGGCAGCATAACGCCGCAGATGCTCGCGTTTGTCGGCGTGCCGACCACCCAGTTCACGTCCAGCACCTTCAGCTCTGCACAGGCCCTGATCAACGGCGATCTGGGTGTCAGCTCGCCCTTCTCCGATCGTCCGATCGGGATTGCAGTCGGTGCCGAGTATCGTCATTATGGCGGCAGCCAGTTCGGAGACCTGCCGGCATCGACGCCGGGCGCGATCCTGGGTGCTGGCGGCGCGTTCCTCGCATTCGACGGCTCCTTCCACTCGAACGAAGCATTCGCCGAGATCAACATCCCGCTGGTGACCGACGTGCGGTTCGTTCACGATCTGTCGTTCGATGGCGGCATCCGCTTTGCGGATTACAACAACACCGGGGGCAACTGGACGTTCAAGGCCGGCGGCGTCTATGCGCCCGTTCCGGACCTGAAGTTCCGCGGCGCCTGGACCCGCGCGGTTCGCTCGCCCAGCATCGCCGAGCTGTTCGCGCCCGAGAACACGGTGCTGAACAACCGGGCCAATGAGCCGTGCGCCGGCAATGTCACCAACCCGACAACGATTGCCCTTTGCACAGCGCAGCTGCAACGCGTGGGTCTGTCGGCTGCCAACATCGGCGGTATTCCGCAGCCGATCGCCGGCCAGATCAACGTGACGACCGCCGGAAGCCCGATGCTGCAGCCGGAAATCGCGACAACCCTGACCGCCGGGGCCGTGTTCCAGCCGCGGAACTTCCTGTCGGGCTTTACGGCCACTGTCGACTGGTACCGGATCCAGGTGCGCGACGCCATTACCTCGCCCACGCCTTCGGACGTGATCGATGGCTGCTTTGCGCCTGGTCAGACCAACCCGAACGACTTCCGCTGCCAGCTGATCGGGCGGAATCCGCTGAACGGCGGCCTGAGCGGCGATCCGGCCAACACGCGCGGGCCGTTCCTGGGTCTGTCGAACCGCGGTTTCATCGAAACGTCGGGCGTGGACTTCAGCCTGAACTATGACCGCACGTTCGGTGAGGTCCGGTTCAACTGGTTCCTGAACGGGAACTACACCTACGACCATCGCTTCCAGTCCCAGCCCGGATCGATCCTGCGGGAGTGCGCAGGCCATTATTCGGTGTCCTGCAGCTCGCTCGACACGAACCCGGTGCTGCCGCGCTGGTCGTGGGTGAGCCGAGTGACCGTTGGCTATGATCTGTTCGATGCGTCGCTGCTGTGGCAGCACATCGGGGGTGTCTCCTATGAACCGCGCACGGTGGCGGGTGTCATCACGCCGGTTGACCAGAGGATCATCGGCAGCTTCGGCGCCCCGGCACCGGAGCGGATCGTGGGCGCCTACAGGAACATCCCTTCTTGGAACCTGTTTGACCTGAACCTGGGCGCGAACCTGTCGGAAACCATCCGCATGAGCTTCCTGGTGCAGAACCTGTTCGACAAGGGTCCGCCCGAGGTTGGGAACACGATCGGTTCCACCGCGCAAAACACCGGCAACACCTTCCCGTCGACCTATGATGCGCTTGGTCGTCGCTACACCGTGACTGTCGGCCTTCGCTTCTGACAGCAGGGCAGCCTGCGATAGCCGGAGGACATGACGGGGCGGCGGGTTATCCTGCCGCCCCGTTCGCACCGAACTGCGGCATTCTCTCCCTCATGCTGCATCCTGCTTGCCATCGGTTATCCGCGCAGCGGCAAGCGCGACCGCGCGCCGGCCGACAGGCCGAACGCGACGGGTCATGCGCATCGGGACCTGGCCTCAGTCCGCGACTGCGAGAATCAGCTGTCCGTCGCCGTCGGTGGCTGTGACGGTTGCGCCGTCGGGCACGTCGCCGGCCAGCAGCAGTTCGGCCAGCGGATCGACGAGGTGCCGCTGGATCGCGCGCTTCAGCGGGCGGGCGCCATAGACCGGATCATAGCCGACACGGGCAAGCCAGGCGCGGGCGCCTTCCGTGAGCCCGAGGCCGATCTTGCGGTCCTTCAGCAGCTTGCGGACGGCGCCGAGCTGGATATCGACGATCGCGCCCATATGCTCGAGGCCGAGGCGGTGGAAGAGGATGATCTCGTCAAGCCGGTTCAGGAACTCGGGCCGGAAGGCGCCGCGCACCACCTCCATCACCTGGGGTTCGGCCTGTTTCACGTCGGCGCCGTCGGGAAGCGCTGCGATGAACTGCGAGCCGAGGTTCGAGGTGAGGACAATGATGGTGTTGGAGAAGTCGACCGTACGGCCCTGGCCGTCGGTGAGGCGGCCGTCGTCGAGCACCTGCAGGAGGATGTTGAAGACGTCGGGGTGGGCCTTTTCGACTTCGTCGAAAAGGACCACCTGATAGGGCCGGCGGCGGACGGCCTGGGTGAGGACTCCTCCCTCGTCGTAGCCGACATAGCCCGGAGGGGCGCCGATCAGCCGGGCGACCGAGTGCTTTTCCATGAACTCCGACATGTCGATGCGGACCATGGCATCGGACGAATCGAACAGGAAGTCGGCCAGCGCCTTGGCAAGCTCGGTCTTGCCGACGCCCGTTGGGCCAAGGAAGAGGAAGCTGCCAAGCGGGCGGCCGGGATCCTGCAGGCCTGCGCGGGCGCGACGGACGGCCTTGGAAACCGCCTTTACCGCATCGGCCTGACCGATCACGCGGCGGCCGAGTTCGGCTTCCATGTTCAGGAGTTTTTCGCGCTCGCCCTCCATCATCTTCGCGACCGGAATGCCGGTCCAGCGCGAGACGACGGCGGCGATGTCCTCGGCAGTCACTTCCTCGCGGACCATGGCTTCGCCGCTTGCCTTTTCGGCTTCGGCCAGCTGCGCCTCGAGCTGCGGGATCAGGCCGTAGGTGAGTTCGCCGGCGCGGGCGAAATTGCCCTGCCGCTGGGCCTGGTCGACCTCGAAGCGGGCCTGGTCGAGCTGCTCCTTGATGCGGGTGGCGCCGGCGAGCTTCTCCTTCTCGGCCTCCCAGCGCGACATCAGGTTGCCCGCCTGAAGCTCGAGCTCGGCGAGTTCGCCTTCGAGCGCTGCAAGTCGGCCCTTTGCGGCGTCATCCTTTTCCCGGGTGAGGGCCTCGCGCTCGATCTTGAGCTGGACGATGCGGCGGTCGAGCGCCTCGATCTCCTCGGGCTTCGATTCCACCTCCATCCGCAGGCGCGAGGCGGCCTCGTCCATCAGGTCGATCGCCTTGTCGGGGAGGAAGCGGTCGGAGATGTAGCGGTTGGAAAGCGTGGCCGCCGAGACAAGCGCGCTGTCGGTGATTCGAACGCCGTGGTGGAGTTCGTATTTTTCCTTGAGGCCGCGCAGGATCGAGACGGTGTCCTCGACGGTCGGTTCGCCGACGAAGACGGGCTGGAAGCGGCGTTCGAGCGCTGCGTCCTTTTCGACATGCCTGCGATATTCATCCAGCGTGGTGGCGCCGATGACGTGCATCTCGCCGCGGGAGAGGGCCGGCTTCAGCAGGTTGGAGGCGTCCATCGCGCCTTCCGATTTGCCGGCGCCGACGAGGGTGTGCATCTCGTCGATGAAGAGGATGATCTGGCCCTGGGCTGCCTTCACCTCGTCGACGACAGCCTTCAGCCGCTCCTCGAACTCGCCGCGATACTTGGCGCCGGCGATCAGCGCGCCCATGTCGAGCGCCCACAAAGACTTGTCCTTGAGGCCGTCGGGCACATCGCCGTTCTTGATCCGGATTGCGAGGCCCTCGGCGATCGCGGTCTTGCCGACGCCGGGCTCGCCGATCAGGACCGGGTTGTTCTTGGTGCGGCGCGCGAGCACCTGGATGGTTCGGCGGATTTCCTCGTCGCGGCCGATCACCGGATCGAGCTTGCCGTCGCGGGCGGCCCGGGTGAGGTCGCGGGCATATTTCTTCAGTGCGTCGTAGCTTTCCTCGGCCGAGGCCGAGTGGGCCGCGCGGCCCTTGCGCAACTGCTCGATGGCAGCGTTCAGGCCCTGTGCGGTGACCTGCGCCTCCTTCAGGGCCTTGCCGGCCTCGGTTTCGGGGGCGAGCGCGATTGCAAGCAGCAGGCGTTCGACGGTGACGAAGCTGTCACCGGCCTTGGCGGCAACCTGTTCGGCCTGGTCGAGCAGGCGGGCGACATCCTGGTCCCACTGGAGCTGGGCGCCGCTGCCGGATACCTTGGGGAGCCGGGCAACGGCTGCATCAACGGCAAGGCGGGCGGCCTGCGGGTTTCCGCCGGCGGCCGCGATGAGGCCGGTTGCCATGCCCTGGTCGTCGTCCAGCAGCGCCTTCAGCAGATGGGCGCTGGTGACGCGCTGGTGGGTTTCGCGCATGGCGATGGTTTGGGCGGCCTGCAGGAAGCCCTTGGCCCGGTCGGTGAATTTCTCGATGTTCATGCCCGCGTTCGCTCCTCGTTCCAGCCTGTGAAGACGATGTTCCATCGCCTTCACAGATTTGGCCTGGCGGCCGGCGCGCGGTCGCGCTTGTGCCCCCCGTTGCCCGCGCCGATCGCCGGAAGGCGATGGCACAGCACCGATGTAGTGTGACAAATCTGCCACACAAGCATGGCCTCCGGAAAAATCGAGAGGTGGTTTGCCCCCGGCCCCCATGCCCGGCTTTGACCCGGTGCCGATGCGAAGATTGGCGATGCAGGGCAACAGGCTTTGCGCGGTGCTGGGGATTGGGCGGCCGATCATCCGGGCGCCGATGGGCTGGATTGCGCGGTGGCAGCTGGCCTGTCGCGACCGGGGGGCTCGACTGCTCGGGGGCCACCATTTCGCCCTGCCGCAGCTACCCGGGGATGGAGGACGCCCTGCTTGTGTGGGTGCCTTCGATCGCGCCGTCGGGGCTGGCGGTGCATCGCGGGGCCATGTTCCCGGAATGGACCGGCGGCCTGCTGGTGGGCGCGCTGGTGGACCGCGAGCTGCAGCGTATCCGGCTGTCGGCCGACGGCCGGGTGCTGCGGGAGGAAAGCCTGCTCGAGGGGCTGGGCGAGCGTATCCGCGACGTGCGGGTTGCGCCCGATGGGAGCCTGTGGGTGACGACCGACGATCCGGCCGGCAAGGTGCTTCGCGTCAGTCGCTAGGGGGCCAGGGCAGCATTCCCGGCGGAGGCGGCGGCCCATCGGGCACCAGGGAGGCGGCAACTGCTGCCACGAAATCGCCGCCGGACTGGTGGGCGACCAGCAGGCGAAGGAACTGGCGCAGCGCCCGCTGGCGCTTTTCATGATCGAAGGTGAACGCGTGCGCGCGGGCCGTGCCCTCGGTGATGAAGCGCACCACATCGGGCACGAGCTGGAAATCGTGCAGGGCGATCATGTCGTGCGGGAGGGCGCTGAAGGTGGCCCTGGAGCGCATGTGATCGAACCAGGCGGCAGCCGGGGCGACGACGGCGGCAAGTTCCGGGTTGGTGCGCGAGGCCAGCAGCAGCTCCTGAAAGGCGATGTGTTCGGGCTGCAGTGCCTGGGCGAGCGCAATGTCAACCACTTCGAGCCAGATTGCGGCCTTGTCGTCGGCGTGCCGCGCGATTGCCTGTGCTGCCGCCTCCTGGAACAGGTGGATGCGGCGCCGGGCCAGATAGTGGATGGTGGCGTTGAGCAGCTCCTGGCGGGAGCCGAAATGGTAGAGGATGGCCGGCCGGGTGAGGCCTGCGCCATCGGCGACCGCAGTTGTCGAGAAGCCGGCAAATCCG
>BBPE01003282.1_pt3 | contig 11596 bp, 11 predicted proteins | sample 1344301 | NCBI WGS metagenome assembly BBPE01 (sample SAMD00019089, study PRJDB2971) | groundwater metagenome | isolation source: The Cedars highly-alkaline
TCCCGTGGCGCTTCTTGCTAGCACTTGGTCTGGGCATCGGGATTGCCATTTTTACCCTGGCCAGGTGGGTGCTGTGGGCATTTGATCACTATCCTGAGCTGGTGTGGGCGTTCTTCCTCGGGCTGGTGTTGGCTTCTGCGGTAGTGATTCGCAATCGTGTGTCACGCTGGAGTCCGGTTACACTCTTGATCAGCGGACTGGCGGCGGTTGCAGCATTCGTACTTATGGGGCTGAGGCCTCATCAGACACCGGATACGGCATGGTTTTTGATGCTTAGTGGTGCGATCGTCATCTGCGTGATGATATTGCCTGGTCTATCCGGCGCCTTTGTTTTGGTACTGCTAGGGAAATACCAATACATGTTGGAGGCCGTTGTGCGCCTTGATGTGCTTACTCTATTGATCTTCGCCATCGGAGCCGCAGGGGGATTGGTAGCCTTCGCCCGCGCCGTTCGCTGGCTATTACTCCACTGGAAAGACAAAACTATCGGTGTGCTGGTGGGCCTGATGCTGGGATCGCTGCGTGGGATATGGCCCTGGCAGGAACAGGGAGCCATTGTGATGCCAAGTGCTTTCACTCTGGAGGTGGCGCTGGTGCTTGTCGTTGCGGCGTTTGGGGTCGGTTTGGTATTGATTTTACAATACCTGGCTGAACGCCACCATTTATCGGGTAACGCATAGCGTGTAGCGTGTCTTGAACCGTGAACCTCGAACCTGAGTAGTTACTCTTGCTTATGCTATCCTCTCTGTGATATGTTAAAGTGGAAGGGGAACGATGCCTTCAACCGAATTATTCAACGGATCCGAAAAACTGCGCACTGAAGTGCTGGACATGATCGATGCTATCAGGCAAAATCATGCCCTAGAGCACGCTACCATCGCTCTTCTTATGAGGCGACCGGAGGGCAAGGTTCGGTTGATCGGCCGGGCGGGACTGACGGGATTTCATATCTACGGCGACGTCTCCACCAGGGCGCTGGAGGAAGCCGCCAGGGAGGCATTACATCGCCTTCAATCTGGCGAAGAGGAGCTGGCGGTCTCACCGATGTGCGGAACAAATCTCGTTGTAGCCGGACTGGCAGTGGGGACGGCTTCGATGATCGCCGGACGAGGGCGTAGAGGGCTGGGAAAGTTTGTCTGCATCGTTGAGGCGGCGATGTTGGCGATGCTGGTTGCCCAACCATTGGGCAGGCTAGCCCAGAAATATCTTACCACTACAGCAGACCTGGGCAACGTCAGCATCGTGCGAGTGGTCAAAAGGGGAGAGGGGAAATGGGTCCGGCACAAGGTCGAAGTCATCCGTGAGTAGAATAAGGGGCACAATGCAGAGGAATGGAACAACGTCCGGTTACCATCGCTTGGTGATCAAGTTGGGAACCAACCTCATCACCGCTGGCGGTGATAACCTGGACCGCGAGATGATGACCAGCCTTGTGGAGCAAGTGGCACAGCTTTGCGAGCGCGGACTGCAGGCGATAATCGTTTCCTCCGGAGCGGTGGCTGCCGGGAAGCATCGACTGGGCATAAAGAAGAGGCGTCGCGATATCCCCTTCAGGCAAATGCTGGCTGCAGTGGGACAGTGTCGTCTGATGCAAGCCTACGATGAACTCTTCTCCGCCCGCGGAATCACTGTGGCTCAAACATTGCTCACCAGGCCGGATTTCTTAAATCGGCTGGGCTACCTCAATGCACGCAATACTCTGCTGGCGCTGCTGGAACTCGGCGTAGTGCCGATTGTCAACGAGAACGATGTGGTCTTTGTCGAGGAACTCGAAGGCACGGTCTTCGGCGATAACGATAACCTATCCGCTATGGTGGCCAATCTGGTAGATGCCGATCTGCTCATCATCCTCAGCGATGTAGCAGGGCTCTACACCTCGGACCCGAACCAGGATGCCACCGCCAGGCTAATCCCTCAAGTAGAGAGGATAGATCAATCGATTGAAGATCTCGCTGGGGGGAGGTGTGGGGAGAGGGGCGTCGGTGGAATGGCCACCAAGATCGAGGCAGCCAGGCTGGCCACCTCCTCAGGGACGGCGGTGGTCATCACCAGCGGGCAGGAGCCGCGGGTGATCCTCAGGCTGGTGGAGGGTGAGGCTCTGGGGACGTTCTTCTCCCCCGTCACCACCGGGATCGAGAGCCGCAAGCGCTGGATGCTCAGCCTGCCGGTTAAAGGCAGAATCGCCATCGACGCCGGAGCGAAGACCGCCCTCCAAAAGCGCAACAAGAGTCTTCTCCCGGCGGGGGTTGTCCGGGTGGAGGGCAGATTCGAGCGGGGGGATGTGGTGGCGATTATAGATTCGCAGGATCTCAGCCTCGCGACTGGCATATCGAACTACAGCTCGGCAGATATAGCTCAAATCAAGGGTTGCCGCTCCGATAGTATTCAAGGGATTCTCTGCTATGAATATGGGGACGAGGTGGTGCACCGGGATAATCTGGTGGTGTTTTGAGTAACGAGTCTGGAGTCTGGAGTCATTGAGTCTAGAGTTCTGAGTTTTGAGGCCCCCCTATATACTCCTCTAAACTCGATACTCAATACTCGATACTCTCGACTCTTGACTCGCATCAACAGGAGGGAGAAAAGTGCAATCGGCGATCGCAGAACTCGAATCGAAGGGGCAGGCTGCCAGGGCTGCCTCCCGGCGGCTGGCCTATCTTTCGACCGAGACCAAGAACAGAGCTCTGCAAAACATCGCCGAGAGCCTGATAAGCAGGCAGGAGGAGATCCTGGCGGCCAACAGGATTGACTACGATAAGTCCAAATCTGCAGGCATGGGTGAAGCGATGCTCGATCGATTGATCCTCTCAGCGAGTCGGCTTGAGGGGATGGCTCATGATGTGCGCGCCGTGGCGGCGTTGCCCGATCCGGTGGGCGAGACCTTCGACATGCACACCATGCCCAACGGCTTGCAGGTGGGCAAGAGGCGAGTACCTTTGGGCGTAATAGGCGCTATCTACGAAAGCCGCCCCAATGTCACCGTTGATATATCAATACTCTGTCTGAAGTCGGGCAACGCTATCATCCTGCGGGGTGGTCGGGAGGCGGTGCATTCCAATGGCGCTCTCGCCCGGATAGTACAGGATGTGGCAACCAGGGCCGGCGTGCCGCAGGGAGCGGTGCAGTTCATCGAGTCCGCCGAGCGTGCTCTGGTAGACCACATGCTGAGGATGAAAGGCACAATTGACCTGATTATCCCACGTGGTGGGCAGGGGCTCATACTCAAGGTGGCAGAGAATGCCGCTATGCCGGTGGTTACCGGCGGTGTGGGGGTGTGCCATACCTATGTGGATCGCCGTGCCGATCTTGACAAGGCGGTTGCCATCGCTTATAATGCCAAGGTGCAGCGTCCCACGGTTTGCAACGCTTTGGACACCCTGCTGGTTCACGAAGACGTCGCTGAAAGTTATCTTCCGCTGGTTGCCCGGGAATGGGCAAAGGCAGGGGTTGAGATGCGTTGCGACGAGCGAGCGCTGAAGATTTTGCAGCCTATCCCCATCTTAAAGCTTGTCCGGGCCACCGAGCAGGACTGGGGCAAGGAATTTCTAGCGCTCATAGCCGCCATCCGGATGGTGGAGTCCCTCGATGAAGCATTGGATTATATCGGGCGCTATGGCTCCGGGCATTCCGAGGCCATCATCACCGAGGATTACTCCGCAGCGATGCGCTTCTTAGCTGAGGTCGATTCTGCCTGCGTTTATGTCAACGCCAGCACCCGCTTCACCGACGGGGGTCAGTTTGGGCTGGGAGCGGAGGTGGGAATCAGCACTCAGAAGTTTCACGCGCGCGGCCCGATGGGACTCAAGGAGCTAACGACCTACAAATGGACTATACTGGGCAACGGACAAATAAGACCTTGAAAGGAGGACATAATGCCAGACTATCGTTTTGAGAGGGAGTGTCGTACACCCTATTCCGAGGCCTACCTTATCACTCTGGATGATGATCAGGTGGGGAGGGTGGATCTCCATTTTACCACATATATAGTCAACGCTACCCTGTGCGTCGGCGAGAATATGACCGCGGAAGAGATTCGGGAGCTTATCGATACTATCGATGAACAGTTGGTGCTTCCCGCCGACGCAGCCCGAGATGACTTTCTGGTGACAGTCTATCAGGGGCGTGAGTCCGGCGTCTTCAGCGACGCGGGATTCGATGAGGAGGATGAAGAGTTCGAAGAGTGATCACACATGAAAATCCCTAGATGTAAGGGGGCCCGAGACTTGCTGCCCCAGGATATGTCACGATTCCGCCGCATCGAGGAGGTGTTCCGAGCTTGCTGCCTGGCCTGGGGGTATGGGGAGATCCGAACGCCCACGCTGGAGTATCTGCAACTCTTCACCTCGGCGGGTACCCTAAGTCCGAGTATGCTGGACCGAGTATATTCATTCCTCGATTGGGATGGTTGGAGCGGCGAGCGAGTGGTCTTGAGGCCAGACGGCACCATTCCATCGGCCCGGCTCTACGTAGAGAACCTATCAAAGAGCAGGGGGCGAGGGTCAGGGGGCGGGGGTCAGGGGACTAACAACTGTCAACTGACAACCGACAACTGGCCTGTAGCCAGGCTCTGCTACATTGAGAATATGTTCTCCTTTGAGGGATCAGGGCAGGAATCGAGGGAGCGGTGGCAATGCGGCGTCGAGCTGATTGGAGGCACTGAGCCGGAAGGCGACTCCGAGCTTATTATGCTAGCTCTGGAAATTCTCCAGAAACTCGATGTGAGGCTCGTCAACGTCAGGTTATCCCATGTCGGACTGCTCAAGGCTTTGCTGCAGGAGCTGGGCATGGAAGACAAGGAACAGGCTCAAATGCTGGGGGAGATGCTCGCCGGCGATACCGGTGCCCTCAGCCGATATGCGAGTCAAGAGTCGAGAGTCAAGAGTCAAGAGTCAAAGGGAGGGGGACTCCAGAGCGAAGCGTCTCCAGACTCCAGACTCCAGACTTTCATAAGGCTGCTTGGCCTGCAGGGGAAGTCGCCCGGATTCCTGGCAAATCTCAAGAGCGTCCTGCCGGAGAAGTTCTGCGCCATAAAGACTTACATTGACGATCTGGCTCAGGTTGCGGAGCTCCTCGACAGTATCGGACAGAGTTACCAGATAGACTTCGCTTCCGGTGAAGGATTTGAATACTATACCGGCATGGTGTTTCGATTTTACAGCTCAGAGGAGCTAGTGGGGAAGGGCGGCCGGTATGACGAGCTGATCCCGCTTGTCGGAGGGGATAATGTCCCTGCTTCCGGATTCGCCCTTTTCACCGATAGACTCATCTCCCTCCTAGGAGCCATAATAGGAGAAGAGAAGTCCGAAAGGATTCTCCTGACCGGAAGGACCGGTAATATCCAGGAAATGAAATCGTCCTTTGAGATTGCCAGTCTGCTCCGGGAAAAGGGCTGCATCGTCGAGAACGACCTGGGGCAGAGACACGGGGATGACTATCGCTGGATTGTCTCCTTAGAGAAAGATGGGGAAGCCATCCTCCTCACTTTAACCGATAAGACGACCGGCAGGGAGCAGAAAGGACTGTCCGTTGATCAGCTCCTACAACGAGTCGAGAGTCAAGAGTCTAGAGTCGAGAGTCGGGGAGGGGCGGGGGACTCCAGACCCCAGACCCCAGACTCCAGACTCCAAGAGGAGGAGGCCAAGTGCCACTAAAACTGTCCCTGCCTAAGGGTTGGCTTCAAGGTAGTACCGCCGCCTTTCTCGAAAAGGCCGGTCTGGTATACCCTGACTACCACCAATCGAGCCGTTCCTATTGCCCGAAATGCCCGGGCTTCCCCGGCCTATTCAGCAAGGTTTTCCAAGAGAAGGATATCGCCATCCAGGTTGCCATCGGGAACTACGACCTGGCGATCTGCGGGCTAGACTGGATTCAAGAGCTGCTGGTAAAGTACCGCAGTGATGCGATCGTAAAAGTCCGCGACCTGGGATATGGGCAGCGCAATCTCTATGCGGGAACCAGCAGGTTCTCTGCTCTGCACTCGGTTGAAGATGTGAAAGCCGCGCCCGATGCCGTGCGCATCGTCAGCGAGTATCCCAATCTGGCCGAAGCCTTTGCCCTGAAGCTTAGACTGAAGAGATTTAGGGTGTTGCCTGTCTGGGGAGCAACCGACGCCTATCCACCGGAACACGCCGATCTGGCCATCGTCTCTGCCGCATCGTGTGAGGAGCTTGGGGAAAGAGACCTGATCCCCATAGCAAAGATTCTCACCGGTAATGCCTGGCTTATAGCCAATAGAAGCAGCCTCGAGCAGAAAGACATGAGTTCTCTGCTGTCGCCGTTTTACAGGACCGATCCCGTGGTAGAGGCCGGGGAGGAATTATCCATCTCGGAGATTGATTCCGAGGGCGAATTTCAAGAGTCGAGAGTCAAGAGTCAGGTAAATAGACTGAAGGTAGATAGGCTGAAGGAGGGGGGAGGGAGCCTTCAGCCTTCAGCCTTCAGCCTTCGGAGTCCAGACTCCAGACTCCAGACTGTATCGCTAGCACTGCCTGACGGTCACCAGCAAAGCCATGCGATCAAGCTCCTGAAAAAGGCTGGACTGAAGATCAATGGTTATGGTTCGGCCACGCGAAGGCCCCTGATGGATTTCGGCGAGGTCAATTCGAGTCGAGAGTCGAGAGTCGAGACTCCAGACTCCAGACTCCAGACTCCAGACTTCCTTGTGAAGGTGATCCGTCCGCAGGATATGCCCCTTCAAGTGGCCAGCGGAAACTTCGACCTGGCCATCACCGGCCGAGACTGGCTCAGGGATCATCTCTGCCGGTTTCCGACCAGCCCCGTCCAGGAGATAGCCGATCTTGGCTTTGGCTGGGTGCGCATTGTTGCGGTAGTTAGCAATAATCTGCCTGCAGATGACACCGGCGAATTAAGGAACCTGCTCCGATTCGGAAGTCGGGAGTCAGGAGTCAGGAGTCAGGAGTCGAGGAGAGGGGAGGAGGACTCTAGACTCCAGACCCTAGACTCTAGACTCGTGTTGCGCATCGCCTCGGAGTACACCAACATCGCCGACAAATACGCCAGAGATAATCACCTTGCCCCATACAAGGTGATCCCCACATGGGGGGCTACCGAGGCATTTCTGCCGGAGGATGCCGATGTGCTTATCGAAAACACCGAGACCGGCAGGACTCTAGCCAAACACAATCTCAAGATCATTGAAACCCTTTTTGAGTCCACGGGCTGTCTGATAGGCAACTCATCTCCAAGCCCGCTGAAGGAGTCAAGAATAACCAGCCTGGTAGAGATTCTGAAGAAGGGCGTGAATTCGGCCTGAGGAGACCCAGGAGACAAGCTCATGCCCAATCCATTGAGCTCTATCATTCCCATATTAGATGTGCTGGGAAAGGAACTCAAGATCCTCCCTGCTACTGGTGGTGCCGTAGAGGATCTCCAACACCCGGACCAGGATGAAATAGAGGACGTCCTAATAAATAGGGATGCGGGGGAAATCACTGCTTTCGCCGAGATACCTGAGCCTGATATTTCTGACATCTACAGGCCAACACCACCTCTTTTCCGCCAGGAAAAACACCTATTCAGATTTTTCATTGAAGGACTAGGTTTGAGGATTCGGAGTCAATAGAGCTTGCCTTCATTTACGGCTCGGTAGCTAGGAACCGGGAAGAAGCGGAAAGTGATATTGACCTATTTGTCGTGGGACAAATTGAGGAGGACGAACTCCACAAGCTAGTGTCTGACATCGAAAAAGAAATTGGCCGGGAAATCAATTATAACTTGATGACGAAAAAAGAGTTCCGGGAAAGAAGTAAGAAAGGCGAGCCATTTATCAAGCGAATTGAGAGGGAAGAGAAACTGATACTCAAAGGTAACCTTGATGTCTATTGAAGAACTCATTAAAGAGGGTGGTATCCATCCATTCAAAGCAACTCAGGAAGAGATTAACAGAGCTATTGAGATTGCTCAGCGCGATTTAGCCTTAGCTGAGAATATCCTGGGGGAAAGCCTGGACTGGACTTACTCCGTCGCCTACAATGCTGTGCTGCAAGCTTGCCGAGCTTATATGTTTCACCTCGGATACAGGCCTGCCAGTGCCGAAGCACACAAGAACACTTTTGAGTTCATGCGGTTCGCTGTGGATGAACCTTTTAAGAATTCCGTTTCCTACTTTGATCGGGTCAGGAGAAAGCGACACCGCACTATATATGATGAGGTTGGCTTGGTCAGTGAAAAAGAGGCGAGGGAATTACTCAAAAGGGCGAGAGAATTTCTATACTTACGTAGAGGGTAAGCTAAAGGAGTGATAAGTGCAGCGATGTATAATTCGTTTCTCCCTCAGATAGCCCAGGTAAGAGTCGTAGTATATTGCCTCTATGGTCACCTGGATACACCGGATGACTTTCTTCAGCGAATAAAAGACCTCACTACCTGGGGTGTCGTAGCCTATCCAATGAGATACCAGCCACTGGAGCCCTGTGACAAGGACAGCTATATCTCTCCCAATTGGAGTAGAGAGCAACTGGAAATGATAGCTAGGGCAAGGCGAGTCATCGGGTATGGAGGTGCCTTCCCACCCTACGAAGGACTGAAAAGGAAGCTTCTTGACGAAAAAGACTTTCAAAGAGTCTTTGAACTCAGGCCTGTGCAACTGGGTTATAGGTAATAGGTTATAGGACGTCGGACGTAGGACATCGGACTGCTGACAAGTGGGGACGGGGTTACCTCGTCCCTACTAGAATGAGGGAACCGAATTGAGGGTAATCCAGGATATAGAACTCGCTAAATCCACTCTGCTTAAGCGGCTGCCTGCGGAATCGGTAAAGCTGCCGCTAGAACGCATCAAAGAGACCTTCGGCAAGGAGCTGACACCTGAGGAGGCAGTAAGGCAGATAATCACCGATGTGCGAGATCGGGGCGATGCGGCCCTTCTTGACTACGCCGAAAGGCTGGAGGGAGCGAAGCTAACTCGTCTGGAAGTTTCCAGGAAAGAAATCACCGCGGCCCGGAATAACGTAGACGAAGAACTTCTGGCCGCCCTCCAAACCGCCGCCGAGAGGATTAGAGATTTCCATCAAAAACAGCGGGACTTGCTGCCAACGGGGCAGATTGACCTCGGGGAAGGACTGGGGCAGGTCATTTCTCCACTGGAGCGGGTGGGAATCTACGCCCCTGGTGGGACGGCCTCATATCCATCGACCGTCCTCATGACAGCCATCCCCGCCAGGGTGGCTGGCGTCGACGAGATTATCCTCGCCACCCCGCCCCGACCCGATGGCCATATCCCACCGCTTACCCTGGCGGCGGCAGATATCTCCGGGGCCGACCGGGTATTCGCCGTCGGGGGAGCCCAGGCTATTGCCGCCCTTGCCTTCGGAACGGAGTCGATTCCCCGGGTTGACAAGATATGCGGGCCGGGGAACATCTTCGTTATACTGGCAAAAAAGCAGGTCTTCGGGGCAGTTGGTATAGATGGACTTCAGGGGCCAACTGAAACCATCGTCCTGGCCGATGACTGCGCAAATCCGGGCTCCTGTGCCGCCGACCTTCTGGCCCAGGCCGAACACGACGAGCTGGCCACGGCAATCATGATCACCACCTCGCCTGAATTGGCCCACGAGGTCAATGTTGAGGTAGAACGTCAGCTTGTCGAGCTGGAACGCCGCAAGATCGCCGAGAGGTCTCTGGAGCAACGCGGAGGCATAATAGTGGTCAGCGGAATGGATGAGGCGGTCGAGCTAGTCAACGCCTACGCCCCGGAGCACCTCTGTCTGATCGTGCGGGACGCCGAGTCCGTTGTTGCCCGGATTCGAAACGCCGGAGGCATATTCATCGGCGAAAGTTCGCCTGAGGTTGTCGGCGATTATGCGGCCGGGCCGAGCCACGTAATGCCCACCGGAGGCACGGCTCGCTTCAGCTCGCCGCTGAGCGTGACCGATTTCCTCAAGATCACCAGCCTCGTCGCCCTGGATAAGAAAACCCTCAAGAAGCTGGGTCCCCATGCGGCCGCCATCGCCAGAGCCGAGGGACTCACCGCCCATGCGGCGGCAGTTGAGAGAAGAATGAGAGATGCCTAGCATAGAGAAGCTCATCAGACGCCATCTGACCGATCTGAAACCCTATGAATCGATCGACCCGGTGGGGGTAGTGGCCGAACGCGCCGGCATTCCTGCCGAGCAAGTGATCAAGCTAGATGCGAATGAGAATCCTTATGGATGCTCGCCGCGAGTCCAGTGTGCCCTCGGCGAAGCCGATTCTTACCACATCTATCCGGATCCCTTAAACCGCGAGTTACGACAGCTACTGGCGGGATACACCGGATTTGACCCGCAGTATATCGCCGTCGGCAGCGGCAGCGATGAGCTGATCGACCTCATCCTGAGACTTACCCTTGAACCGGGAGACAGGGTTATTAATTGCCCCCCTACCTTCGGAATGTATCCCTTCAGCACCGGCGTCTGTGGGGGGGAGATCGTCAATGTTCCGCGGGGGCCAGATTACAGTGTCAATGTTGCCGCGATCAGATCGGCCGTTGACCAGCGCACCAGGGTCATTTTCATAACCTCCCCCAACAACCCTACGGGCAATCTCACATCAGAGGGAGATATACTTCAACTGCTCGAAACTGAGGTGCTGGTTGTAGTAGACGAGGCCTATTATGAGTTTGCTGAAGCAAGCGTAGCCCCCCTCGTCCCCTCCCATGCCAATCTCATCGTGCTGCGCACCTTCAGCAAGTGGGCCGGACTGGCAGGATTGCGGGTCGGCTATGCTATTCTGTCACCCCAGATCAACGAAGTCATCTACCGAATGAAGTTGCCCTATAATATTACCATCGCTGCCGAGATCGCGGTCCGGGAGTCGCTGGCGGATATGGACTACCTGCAGGGCAAGATCAGAGCAATACTCACTGAGAGGGAGCGCCTCTTCCAAGAGCTGAAGGTGCAGGGGATTCTTGACCCCATCCCCTCCAGGGGTAGCTTCCTGCTGTGCCGGGTAGTCAAGGGGGAGGCGCTGGAGATCAAGCAGGACCTGGAGAAGAGGGGCATCCTTGTCCGCTACTACGATGTCCACAGGCTGAGGGACAAACTTCGCATCAGCGTCGGCAGGCCGGAGCACACCGATACTCTGCTGCGGGCGCTTTCAGAAATATGCCCGGGATTGTAACTCTAAGTAACTAGATTTCTGGCAAGGGTGTTTTTGTATGAAATGCCCTGTTCTCATCCAAGTACCGACTACTGTCATCGTAGAATTCATGTTGTCGAAATGGAGGTAGGTTCAGAGCGCAAGCAGGGTGTGACCGGAGGGAGCAACCGAGCTCGTGAAGTGCTGAGGGCCTTGGGGATCACGGCGCTCACCCCACCCCAAGTGCCAGAAGCAGACTGAAAAAGGCGATGTAATGACAAAATCGCCTCAAAACCCTAGACTTTGAATCTGTTTTCAGACCCAATTGTCAAACATGTGATAGTTAAGACATTGGTCAACTTGGGCTAAGAGCTGACCGCTGAGCGCTCACCAGGCTTTATCCAGCGCAAGAGCCACCGCACCGAGAATTACCGAATCGTCCCCCAAAGCGGAGCGGATTACCCTGGCCCGATTCCTAAAATCAGGCATGGCTCGCTGTGCGATCACCTCGCGGATAGGC
>BBPE01003041.1_pt1 | contig 11594 bp, 11 predicted proteins | sample 1344301 | NCBI WGS metagenome assembly BBPE01 (sample SAMD00019089, study PRJDB2971) | groundwater metagenome | isolation source: The Cedars highly-alkaline
GGGCTGTTAACTTATCCTGGAAGCAAATCAGAGCATGTAAATAAGGCAGATAACTGGGCAAGTCAAGTACACTTAGATGAATGATTTAGAGCAGTCCGAGCACGCAGCTAGATTCATTTGCAATGCGTCGGTGTGATGCTTTCTCAGCGATAGATACTGCGAATTCTTCCATATTTCTGCGATTGATGATTTGCCCAGGTCGCCGAGGATAACGCTCCCTTCGAAATCCAGGCAACAAAGCGATGACTTTCCATCGGCTAACACCGTAAATGTTCTCCAGATTCGTGCGCAAGGTTTTCTTGTTTTGCTGGTTCCCGGGCTAGTAATCACGGCATTGCCCCAATTGTGTAATTTTCCAAACGAAAACTTGTCAACACAGTTTTTCAGTGATTCCATGGTCGCGCTTTTATCTGAGGTGCTGTTGCAGGATATTTCAATTTTAAGGGGGGATGCCATCTGGTTTCTTACGGCGACTAAGGTCTTGATGTTGTCGATGATTTGATCAAATTTTAATGGTGTTCTTAATCTTTCAAATTCCTTTTTGTTTGCTCCGTCAAAACTGATTTTGATTTCATCCAGACCTGCTGCAATTAGTTTTTTTGATATTTCTGCGGTAAGCAAAGAACCGTTAGAGAAAATTTTTATTCTTCGGAGACCTTTTTCCTTGGCGTACTTTATTCTTTGAACAATTTTATTATCCAGTAGTGGTTCGCCAAAGTTATGCAAATGAACATTGGGGCAATTATGTTCAGCGCATTCATCTATCACTTTTTTGAAAACACCGTCATCCATGATCTTGGTGGCTCTTTTCATGGTACGGTGTGGGCAAATGATGCATTTTGCGTTACAGGCGTTCGTCGTTTCAATTTGAACGGTGTTCGGAAAATTGTTCGTTGTGATATTTAAAATGTTTCCGGCTGTAAGACATAGTATCTTTGATAAAACCTGTTGAATTGAGCTGGTCAGGTTGCGGTCGTCGGCCATTTTGCCGTTGCCCCATACGTTGTGGTTGAGTTGTTTAGACCCGATATCGGTTGTTGTCAGCTTGGCGGACCGATTCGGCTGTCAGATCGACCGGATGTTCGATTGCCGACCCGGCTGGATGTTCGCAAACTCAATAACACAAACCACTTTACCTGTCACCTGAATCCGGCAATTGAGTGGCGGAACCAGACCCATATACTTGCGGCCACCCTGAAAAATTGCTCTGGCGTATGGTTGATATTATGTTGCTAACAGAAACCGGAAAAAGGTTGCCGTTTGGAACAGAACCAACTATACTGCGGACTCTTTATGGAAGTGGAAAGGGTACTGGTGGCCCTCCCGGACTTCAAATCCGGCGCACCGGGTTAACAGCTTGGTGGGTGGGTTCGATTCCCATGCACTTCCGCCATCTCTTCTTTGATCGCCCCCCAAAGAACAAGCTTTACCGACGTCTTCCGGTCGCTTCATCTTCTCGTGAAAACAAGCGAAAAATCACATTTCCGGACGTAACAGGGGGAAACCCAAGGTCTTTCTTTTGGCTACGTACTGCTCGGCCACGTGACGGGTGATATTGCGAATTCGACCGATATAGCGGGTCCGTTCGGCCACGCTGATCGCCCTGCGGGCATCGAGCATGTTGAAGGTGTGCGAACATTTCAGGCAGTAATCGTATGCGGGCAAGGTTAGTTCCAGATTCAGCAGACGCAGGGCTTCAGCCTCGCAGATGGCGAAAAATTCCAGCAGTTTGGTGACGTTGGCGTGCTCGAAGTTGAAGGCTGAGAATTCCTTTTCGGCCTGGAGAAAAATATCGCCGTAACTAATTTGATTGTTCCAGGAGATATCGTAGACACTTTCTACTCCTTGCAGATACATGGCAATCCGTTCCAAACCGTAAGTTAGCTCCACTGTTACCGGACAGAGATCCAGGCTGCCGGCCTGCTGGAAATAAGTGAACTGGGTAATCTCCATGCCATCAAGCCAAACCTCCCAGCCCAGGCCGGAAGCTCCCAGGGTCGGCGACTCCCAATCATCTTCGACAAAACGAATATCATGCTCCAGGGGATCCAAGCCCAAACTGGTCAGGCTTGCGATGTAAATCTCTTGAATATCCGCGGGTGAAGGCTTGATGATCACCTGGTACTGGTAATAATGTTGCAGCCGGTTGGGATTTTCCCCGTAACGACCGTCGGTTGGCCGCCGGGAGGGCTGAACGTAAGCCGTGCTCCAGGGTTCCGGTCCCAGGGCCCGCAGGAAGGTGGTTGGGTGAAAGGTTCCGGCTCCGACTTCCATGTCGTAGGGTTGCTGAATGGTGCAACCCCTTGCCGCCCAGTAGTGTCCCAGGGCAAAGATAATGTCTTGAAAATGCATAAGCCGCCAACGAAAAAAAATCACGAAAAAGATCGCGGTCTTTGTCGGGCCGCGCTCAGAACATATTGCCCTTCGGGCAAAAGGGGGGCAGGGGTCGGTGATCAGGAGACAGGGGACAAAGATTTTATGAATGTGCTCTGTTTTCCGGCTCTTGACCCTTGACCCCCTGTCTCTGGTCCTCTGTTTACGGGACATCCCCCCGGCATGTCAAGCAAAACGTCCACCAAAAACCTGTTTACTACTTTATGCGAGCCAAGGCCGCGGCGACCAGTTCATCCACGGTGGCGGTGAGCAAACGTGGGTGTTGATAAAAGACCAGGGATTGAGACTGACCCAGTAACAAACGCAGGGCGGGAGTGGCGGAACCGGCGCGGAGCAAACCCAGGGCGCGGGCAGCCAGGCCTCGAACGGTAGCATCCGGGGAATCCAGGTAAGGCAGCAGGTAGTGGCTCGCCCTTTTTTTTTCGAGCAATTGGGGCCGAACCTGGGCTAGTCGACCCACACCCCACATTAGCCCTTGCTGCAATGGGGGATATTCGAGAAAAGCCCCATCCTCCCGCATAAAAGAAACCAGGATGTGGGTGTATTCATCAGCCAGTTGGGCATGATACACCAGGCATGCAGCTATGGCCTCAGGGGCCCCCCAACCGATGCCGCCGGACTCGTCGTTAAGGCTCCACATCAGGCGGCGCATCACTACCCGCGCCGCCTCCTTATTATTGTTTGCCAGGTCCGCCACCAGGGGGCCCATGACGCTCACCGTCCGCCAGCGCAAAAGGGGGTCATTATGACAGAGCAGAGAGAACAGGGCCTGCAAGACCCGGGGCCTTGGCCAAGCCAGCAGCTTGGCCACCAAGTCGTTCAACTCGGCGGTCGGCTCTTCACCGGGGGTTGCCGACATCTCCTTGGCGGCAAGGCCATTTTCCGCGACAAACCTTGCCTCCACCAGGGGGCCGACTTCGACTAGTAGTTGCGAAACCTGCTTTTTGACGGTTAACAAGCCCATGAAAAATCCGCCATTGCCGATTAGGCAATTTGATGAAGTGGAGGCAAACTTTTACGATTTATTCATGGCTTGAGCCACCGATCTTCCCAACTCTACGCAATCCTTGAGGGTTTTGTGGGTCGGCACATTTTTAATGCGCACCCCGTCTTGCGCTGCGGGTATTTCCATATCTTCCAAATACTTGTTGAGCTGTTTCAGGGCCTCACCGCTCCAGCCGTAAGAACCAAAGGCCGCGCCGATTTTGTTCTTCGGCCGCAGTCCTTTCATGTAGGTGAGAACATCGGCCATGGCCGGCATCAGGTTGTTGTTGAGGGTGGGCGAACCCAGAATAACCGCCTTGGCATCCAGAACCTCGGTCATGATGTCGCTGCGGTGATTTTTGCGGACGTGCAGCAGGCTGACGGAATTGATTCCCTCCTGTTGCAGGCCGCTGGCCACCGCCTTGGCCATCTTTTCGGTGCTGTGCCACATGGTATCGTAAACAATAACCGCCTTGTCGCGGGCTTCCTGATTGGCCCAGCGTTGGTAGGCCTCGATGATCGCCGTCGGGTTTTTTCGCCAGATCAGGCCGTGGTCCGGGGCGATCATCTCGATCTCCGGGCCGTTGGCCTTGATTTCGGCCAGCAACTTTTGCACGATGGGGGAAAAAAGCAGCAAGATGTTGGCATAATACTTGGCGGCATGGGCCATCAATTCGTGGGGGTCTACCTCATCGTCAAAACGTTCGGAGGTGGCCCAGTGTTGACCGAAGGCATCGCTGGAGATCAACAGCTTGTCTTCGGGGATGTAGGAAAACATGCTGTCCGGCCAGTGCAGCATTCGGGTTTCGACGAATTTGATCGTTCGCTTGCCTAAAGCAATGCTGTCCCCGGTTTTGGCCACCATGTAGGGCCAATCAGGCCGGTGAAAATGCTCCAGCAGGGCCTTGTGTCCCATGGGCGAACAAATAATTTTTTCCGGTTTGATCAGGTCAATCATCTCCGGCAGGCTGCCGGAATGATCCAACTCCACGTGGTTGAGCACGATGTAGTCGATCTTGGCTGGATCAACAACTTGATGAATGTGATGAAGCAGGTCGTTTTTAAACCCCGAGCGGACGGTGTCGAAAAGAACGGTCTTCTCGTCCCGGATCAAATAGGCGTTGTAGGTGGTGCCTTTCTTGATCGAATAGCCGTGAAAATCACGACTGTTCCAGTCCACGGCCCCCACCCAGAAAATATTTGGTTTGATCTCAACGGCTTTCATTATTGTCTTTCCTCTATCATCTTTGGGTTTTTCCTTTTATGCCCGCCAGAGTCCGTGCAGGTTACAGTATTCCCGAGCACTGACTTCTTGAGCGCTGATCGCAAAGACGGCCTCGGGGGCTTGATCCGGTTCCAGAAACTGGCGATATACTTTGCCATCGGCCACCAACTCGATCCATTCAATATAATGTTTTTCATTCATGGGATGCGCCACCGAGCCGACCTTCACCTGGTAGCCACCGTCAATTTTTTCAATCACCGGCACGTGTTTTTCTTGGGCCGCGTCTACGGTGTTTTCGCTGACCAGCCTCATGGGCTGGCCGCAGCAGACCAACTCGCCGACTCCGGTATGGAGAACTTCGACAATATTACCACAAACATCGCACTTATACACTTCCAGTTTATTCGTCATGATAAAATCTCCGTTTACCAGTTTTCCTTAAGGAGCTCGAAATGAGCCTGGACGTGATCGCAGGCGGGACAACGATCGGGAGCTGTGGTCCCTTCGTGAGTGTAAGCGCAGTTACGGCACTGCCAAGTGGTCGTCTGTTGACGACTAAAAACCCGGCCCGCTTCGATGTTGGCTCGCAGGGCCCGATAACGTTTTTCATGAAAGACTTCGGCCACCGCGATTTTTAAAAAAATTTCCGCGATTTCAGCAAAGCCCTCTGCGTTGGCAACTTTGGCAAAGTTGGGATACATCTCGGTATGCTCATAGTTTTCTCCCGCTGCGGCCTCGGCCAGGTTTTCCATGGTATTGCCGATCATCCCGGCAGGAAAAGTCGCGCAAATTTCCACCTCACCCCCCTCAAGAAGCTTAAAAAGGCGTTTAGCATGTTCCTTTTCATGGTTGGCGGTCTCTTCGAAAACCGCTGAAATTTGCACATATCCTTCTTTTTTGGCCTGAGAGGAAAAATAGGTGTAGCGATTGCGGGCCTGGGATTCGCCGGCAAAGGCGGTTAGAATATTTTCTTCTGTTGCAGTGCCTTTCAATGTTTTCATCGAAACAGTCTCCTTAAACTTGATGGGTTAGTGAGGGGTATACCGGTAAGCAATCATAAACACCATCGGGTTGCCGCCACGTTGCAAAGTGTCAGTGGACCCTTTTGGCAACCACATTTGATAAGCGCTTTGGGCGCGGGCCAATCAGGGTCGAATTCAGTCCTGACGCGAGATATGCCGACGTGCGATGCCGGCCATCAGGCAAATTTGTTTTAACGGCAAGCCGGGCAAAGACCGGTGAACTCCAGGTTATGGCGCAAAATGGTAAAATCAGTATGTTGCTTAGCCTGACATTCGAGTTCAGTATCAATGGGCAGGTTTGGCAAATCGTCGAGCCGATCACAATTGAGACAGCGAACATGATAGTGGTGAACGACTTTACCGTCGAAACGCTTTTGGGTTCCGCCAGCCTCCAGCTTCCGGATCAGTCCCTGTTCGGCCATTAGCTCCAGGTTACGGTAAACCGTGCCCAAACTAATCCGGGGCAATTTTTTCCGCGCCAGCTGATAAAGCTCATCAGCGGTGGGATGAGTGTGCAGTTTGCAAAGCTCATCCAGTAAAACCTGTCGTTGCCTGGTTACCCGCATGGAAGTGCCTAGCCTAGAGACACGAGATCCTCCTTAAAATTTAAGCAACTGCCGCCGCTCCGCCCGGAAGGGAAAGCTTCCGGCAGCTACAACCGCCCGCAGCCAAACAAAACAGGAAAGGTTACTACCACGACAAGGTATAGCAAGAGTCCTCTGAACGCAAGGGGGCAAAAACAATTTATTTTCAGCCGACAGAAGAACCTAAGTAGGTTCCATCCGGAAACTAATTTTTCAAGGTAGCCTCAAGTTCGTTGAGCAGTCGTTCAAGCGGTTGGGCGGTGTTGATGACCAGGAGTTGGTCGCCGCTGAGTTCGACAGGGTACTGGAATTTGTCCCGCTGACGGTGGTAGATTTCCCAGCGTCCATCGGAGACGGCCTGAGGATCGCCGGCCCGGATGGCCAGTCGCTCCCGCCTGACCTGATCTGAACACTCGCAGAGTACAAAGTGGGCGATAAGGCCCAGCGAACCGGCCAGGGCGTTGACCTCGTCGCGTTCCAACCGACCCAGGTAAGCGGCATCAAGGACCACCTTTTTATTCTGGTGTAGATCGGTGGCGGCCCGGCAGAGCAGTTCGTCGTAGGTAAGGCGGCTGAACTCCGGCGAGTAAATGCCCTGGGCGGCATCCTCTGGGCGCCTGGTAGCGGCCGCCAGCCCGGCCAGTTCTTTGCGAACCACGTCGGAATTGTGGTAGCTTAAAGAGTGACGGGCGGCCCAAGCCTTGGCCAGGGTGCTCTTACCGGCGGCAATCATCCCGAAAAAAACGTAAAAGCGGGCAGGCGAAGATGTCGCTGAAGTTTGGCCCACTGTCCGAACGAGGGCTGCGGGCGGAGTTTTAGAAGCTGTGGCTGCGGGCATAGTGCTCGGCCAGGGTGAAATAACGTCCGGCCTGCTCCAGCGATTTTTCCTTGGTGGTTGCATCCACCTCCGGAGCGTGGGCGGTGAACAGGCCAATCTTGCCGCGCACGTAGGCGCGGTAGCAGCAATAGAAGGGCAACATCGCGCTTAGTTCAGGGTCGGCGGTCTGGATAATGAACTGTTCGACGAAGTAACGAGAAAGCCGGCTTAAGCCGTGAAAGTTGAGATCCATGACTAAAAAGGCAATATCACTGGCCACATCGCAGCAACGAAAACGTTGGTTGAACTCAATGCAGTCAAAAATGTAAACCTTTTCTCTATTCTCGGCAAAACAGATATTGGCCGAGTAGAGGTCACCGTGGCCTTCGCAGATCCGCCCCGCTTCCTGACGCTGCCGGAATAATGGCTCTTGTCTGAGAAAATCATGAGTATACGAACTGATTAAGTTGAACTGTGCGTGGCTTAAAGCCGGGCCGCCGACAAATTCGGTAGTTTGCTCAAGATTTTCATTCACGTTGAGCGCTACCGTCTCGACGCTACCCATGAGGGCCATGACCTTCGGATCTCCGGCTGCCGCGCGGTAAAAGGGGACGAGCTTGGCCGTGATCTGATCAAGGTGTCTGGCGCTCAATTCACCCCGCGCGATGACCCCGGCCATCATGCCGACTTCCGGCATCCGCACCATCCTGACCAGGTATTCCACCGGCTCCCCGTTGCCAGCCTGGTTGCGATGGCCGCTCGGGCGGTCAAAGTTAAGCTGGTGGTCAGGAGATATCATCTGATCGTCGTTTTCGTGGTGTTCGGCCAGCTTAAGGGAACCATCAGCTACCCGATTAAGCTCCCATACATCCAAATAAATCTCTGGACAAAGCCGACGGTTGAGCCGCAGCTCCTCTTGGCAAAAATGACGACGCTTAGCCGGCTCAATAAAATTGAGAAAACCGAAATTCACCGGTTTTTTCATCTTGTAAACAAAATTTCCGGCCAGAAACACGTAAGAGATATGGGTCTGAACCAGCTCCACTCGCTCCACCGGATGAGGATAGGCCGTCGGGTTCAGCAAAAACCGCACGGTTTCGGGCAATTCGCGATCTTTTGTCATAGTTACCCCTGAAGCTCAATCTACTTTATAGCTCCCACTAAGGGCCATTAAATTTAGCGAAATTCAGAGCGGTAAAAGTTCACTAGCGCCTCAGCTTCGCCCGCTTTGACCTTCGAAGCATAGTTTGGTTACGTTAAGAAGGCCAAAATGGGCGAAGCTGAGGCGCTGGTGAGTTTTTAGCTGGTTTCTTGCCAGTCCGGGCGTAGTTTTAGTTCCGTCAATTGACGGCGGGCCACCGGGGCCGGGGCCTCGGTCAGCGGACAGGTTGCCTTTTGGGTTTTGGGGAAAGCGATAACGTCACGGATGCTATCGCGCTGGGCGATGATCATCATCAGCCGGTCCAGGCCCAAGGCCAGACCGCCGTGGGGCGGGGCGCCCAGTTCCAGGGCCCGAACCAGAAAGCCGAACTTGTCGTTGATCTCTTCAGGGCTGATCTCTAAAGCGGCAAAAATTTTTTCCTGCAAGTCCTTGTGATGAATGCGGATCGAGCCGCCGCCGATTTCGGTGCCGTTGAGCACCAAGTCGTAGGCCCGGCTACGGATCTTGCCCGGGGCGCGGTCCAACTGGGGCAGGTCTTCCTCGTTGGGAGCGGTGAAGGGGTGATGGACCGCAACGTAGCGTTTGGCCTCCTGGTCGTATTCCAGCAGCGGAAAATCAGTGATCCAGACAAAGGAAAAGTCATCCTTTGAGGTCAACTGGCGACGACGGGCCAGCTCCAGGCGTAGTTCGGCCAAGGCGTTGTGGACCACCGTCGGCTGATCGGCGACAAAGAAGAGCAGGTCAGCGGGCTCGGCTTTGAGGGTCGCCATTATGGCCTGTCGTTCTTCCTCGGTGAAAAACTTGGCGATAGGTGATTGCCACTGGCCGTCTTGTTTGATCTTGACCCAGGCCAGTCCTTTGGCCCCGAATTCGCCGACATAAGCGGTAAGATCGTCGAGGTCCTTGCGGGAAAAATCCGCACAACCCTTGGCGTTGATGCTCTTGATCATCCCGCCTTTTTCCACCACCTCGCGGAAAACTTGGAGTTCGCAATTTCGTACCACTTCGGTCAACTCCACCAGTTCCAGGCCGAAACGGGTGTCGGGATGATCGTTGCCGAAACGGCTTATGGTCTCGGCATAGGTTATGCGGGGGAAGGGCGGCGACAAATCCCGCCCGAGGGTGGCGGTAAAAAGGGCCTTCATCATGCCCTCGGTGACCTCCATGACTGCTTCTTCGTCAATAAAAGAAAGCTCAAGATCGACCTGGGTGAACTCCGGCTGGCGATCGGCCCGCAGGTCTTCATCGCGAAAACAGCGAACGATCTGGTAATAACGATCCATTCCCGCCACCATCAGCAACTGCTTAAAAAGCTGGGGTGACTGAGGCAGGGCGAAGAACCGGCCGGGATTGACCCGGCTGGGAACCAGGTAGTCGCGAGCCCCTTCCGGGGTGGAACGGGTAAGAATCGGAGTTTCAATTTCGAGAAAATCCGCGGCGTTGAGATAGCCGCGAATAGTCTGACAGGCGGTGTGGCGCAGCAGCAGATGGTTGGCCATGGTCGGGCGACGCAGGTCGAGATAGCGGTATTTTAGTCGGAGGTTGTCGGAAATTTCCACCTCTTCGTCCAGGGGGAAGGGCGGGGTCCGGCTCTGGTTGAGAATCTGCAGCTGACCGACCATGACTTCGATTGCTCCGGTGGCCAGCTTGGGGTTGATCATTCCCGCTGGTCGAGCCTGAACTCGCCCCCGCAAAGCCAGCACCCATTCACTCCGCAGACGGTGGGCCTTGTCGTGAATTTCGGGGTTTATTTCCGGATTGAAAACCACCTGGGTAATTCCCCACCGGTCGCGGAGATCAATAAAGATAACCCCGCCATGGTCGCGGCGACGCAGCACCCAGCCCATCAGGGTGACTTCTTCGCCAATGTGGTTTTTGTTCAGAATATTACAATAATGGCTGCGTCGCAGGCTGCCCATGGATTCCATGGAACTCACTCCTTAATTTAGTGGCGTTGGGGTCAGATGTCAAAGGCCGGAGATCAGGGGGTCAGGGGTCGGAAGTTTATTGGCAAGTAGGGCGGCCAATTCATCATTCAGGGGAACCTGGCACTCTTCCTTGCTGGTCAGATCGCGCAATACCGCTTGGCCGGCATTTAGCTCGTTTGCCCCGATGAGCAGGACCAAGCGGGCCTTGAGCCGGTCGGCCTGTCTCATCTGGCTCTTTAGCCCCGGGGTCTGGAAGTTCATCAGGGCGCTCAGGCCGGCCAAGCGGCACTGGTGGAGCAGGGTGAAACCGTATTCGGCGGCGGCCTCGCCCAGGCAGGCCAGAAAAAGGTCCGGGCCGGAAGCTGGCGCCATCGGTTGTTCTTGGAGCAGTAGAACCAGCCGTTCAATGCCCAAGGCAAAACCGATGCCCGGCAGATTTTGGCCGCCCAACCGGTGAACCAGGCTGTCGTAACGGCCCCCGGCCCCCACCGCGCCTTGGGACCCTAAGGCATCGGTGATCAGCTCGAAGGTCGTGCGAGTGTAGTAGTCCAGGCCGCGAACCATAAAGGGGTTGAGGCGGTGGGGCGCCTGAAGGGTGTCCAGGTTGCGGCGCACCGTTGTCAGATGCTGCGCGCAGGGCGGACAAAGGGCGTCGAGAATGGCCGGGGCCTTGGCGTTCAAGGCTCGGCAGTTAGCGCTTTTGCAGTCCAGCACCCGCAGAGGATTGGCTGTGGCGCGGTGCTGGCAATCCTCGCAAAGCTGCTCTTGGTGGCCGGCGAAAAAATTCACCAGCTTTTGCCGGTAAGCGGGGCGACAAGCGGGGCAGCCCAACGAGTTGAGCTGCAACTCAGCGGCCAGCCCCAACTCCACCAAAATTTGCCGGGCCATGGCGATCACTTCGGCATCCAGCCGGGGATGATCGGAACCCAGGGCCTCGACGCTTAGCTGATGAAACTGACGCAAACGTCCCTTTTGGGGGCGCTCATGGCGAAACATCGGTCCGATGGTAAACAGACGACTTAATGGCCGACGCAGATGAAGAGCATGTTCGATAAAAGCTCGCAGCACCGGGGCGGTGCCCTCGGGCCGCATGGTCAGGGACTCACCATTGCGATCATTGAAAGTGTACATCTCCTTTTCGACGATGTCGGTGGCCTCGCCGATGGAGCGGGCAAACAACCCGGTTCTTTCCAGAATAGGCACCTTGATTTCCTCGAAACCAAAACGCTGGAAAACATCGCGGGCCGTAGCCTCCACCCGTTGCCAAAGTGCGGCCTCGTCGGGGAGAATATCCTTGAAGCCTTTCAGGGCTTGCATCAAAGTAACTTCCTGATAATCAGCAACGCTGGTTCTAGGTTGGACTACTGTTCCGGGGCTAACTTAGCATTTCGATTTAGGCCGCCTTGAAAAATCAGTTATTTTGTTCGAGATCAAGGCCTGCGAAAAAAATTACCGCAGGCATAAGGTTGATATTCCGA
>BBPE01000305.1_pt1 | contig 11572 bp, 8 predicted proteins | sample 1344301 | NCBI WGS metagenome assembly BBPE01 (sample SAMD00019089, study PRJDB2971) | groundwater metagenome | isolation source: The Cedars highly-alkaline
CAGGCGCCGCCGCCGGCCACTGGCACGAAGTGCAGGCTGCCTTGGTTGGCTTCGCAAAGCTGGCGGGCGATGTACAGGCCGAGGCCGGTGCCGTGCTCGCTGGTGGTGTAGAAGGGCGCGAACAGGCGTCCGGCGACCGCAGGGGCAATGCCGGGGCCGTGGTCGAGCACGTCGATGTCGAGGCTGCCGGGTTCGGTGCCTTCGCCGCCGGCAGGCCGCGCGCGCAGCAGCACGCGGGCCGGACGGCCGGGGAGGCGGCCGTAGGTGCGGGCATTGTCGACCAGCACGGTGAGCACCTGCTGTAGGTGGCGCGGATCGACCATGGCGACGAGCGCGTCGCTGCTGTGTTCGTCCAGTTGGTCGGCCCCGAGCCGATGCATGGCGCGGTAGTCGGCGACGAAACGCCGCAGCAGGCGCGGCACATCCACCACTTCGGCCTGTGCGCGCTCGCGTCGGGCCAGGCCGAGGATGCTCTCGACGATGCCGTCCATGCGCTGGCACTGGCCAAGGATGATTTCCAGCAGGCGGCGGTCGGTTTCGGCCATGCCCGGCGATTCCTCCAGCAATTGCGCGGCGTGCAGGATGGCCGAGAGCGGATTGCGGATTTCGTGGGCGATGCTGGCACTGAGCCGTCCGAGTGTGGCGAGGGTCAGCTCTTCGGCGCGGCCGCTGAAGTGCCGGGCATCGTCGAGGAACACCAGAAACAGCTCCTCGCGCACGCCGGTGGCGGCGAAGCGCGGCAGCAGTTCGGGGCCGTCCGCACCGATCCGCAGGCTGCGCGGCTGCACCTCGCCGGTGGCGCGCCAGCGCTGCAGCAGAGCATCCAGCGGTGGGTGCAGGTCGGCCAGCCGTTGTACCTCGCCTTTGGCCCCGAGCAGGGCCCAGGCCGCCTCGTTGAACAGGCGCACGCGGTGCTGGGCATCGACCACCAGCACGCCGGTGCGCATGCGCCGGATCACCAGCTCATTCAATTCGGCAAGCTGCGCCACCTCGCTGCCGCGTTCGTCGGCCAGCGCCTCGCTGCGCGCGAGTTCGCGGCGCAGAAACTGCGAGAACGCCGCGCCCGCGAGGTAGCACACCGCGAACATGGCAGGCTCGACCAGCGGACGGTCGTCGCGGGCGGCGAGGCTGCTGAACGCGAACTCGCCGAACACCGCGGCGGCGGCCAGCAGGGCCAGGGCGATGGCCAGCCGCGGCCCGACGATCAGGCTGCCGATAGTGATGTTGAACAGCAGCAGCAGGCCGATGGCGGTATCGAGGCCTTGCTGGGCGGCCATGGCGGTGGCGGCTACGGCGATGTCGAGCGCGAGGCCCCAGCCGCCTTGCAGCGGCAGCGTGGCACCGGGTCGGCGGCTTAGCCCGAGCAGCAGCAGGGACAGCGCGAGGTAGGCCGCTGCAACGGCGCGCAGCAAGGGCGTGTCGACGGCGTCGAGCAACTGGAAATGCCCAGGCACGAAGGCAAACACAGCGAGTATCACCGCCTCGAGCACGCGGTAGAGCGCAAAGCCGAACAGTTCGCGTTGCTGGATGCTGCCGTCGGGCAGTTGGCTGGATGAACGAACGAAAGGCATGGCGGCACTGTAACGGCCGATTGCAGTGCCGAGGAGTCTTCTGGAAGCCGTTTTGCCTTCCCGCGTCCCAGCGATGACAATGTGCGCCCGCCGTCCCGACCCAGGTGTCCTATGAATTTCCACGAGTACCAAGCCAAAGAGTTGTTCATCGAGGTCGGCATTCCGGTGCCCGCCGGCAGCATCGCCCGTAGCGCCGATGAAGCGGTCGAGGCCGCCAAGGCCCTGGGCGGCGATTTCTGGGTGGTGAAGGCGCAGATCCACGCGGGTGGCCGCGGCAAGGCCGGCGGCGTGAAGCTCTGCAAGAGCCTCGACGCGGTTCGGGAAGCAGCGGCGGGCATGCTCGGTACGAAGATGGAAACCTATCAGTCGGGCGGCCGCGCGCTGCCGGTGGACGTGGTGCTGGTCACCGAGGCTTCGGACATCGCCAAGGAGCTTTACGTCTCGGTGCTGGTCGACCGCGCCACGCAGTCGATCACCTTCATCTGCTCGGCCGAAGGCGGCGTGGACATCGAAACAGTGGCCGCCGAGACACCCGAACTGCTGCACACGGTACACGTCGGCTTCGTCGAAGGCTTGCAGGCCTACCAGTGTCGTCAGGTCGGCTTCGAGATGGGCTTGAACGCCAGGCAGTGCGGCCAACTCACCAAGATCATGTTGGGCCTGTTCGAGCTGTTCAACCGCTACGACTTGGCATTGATCGAGCTGAACCCGCTCGCCATCAACACCCAGGGCGATCTCATCGCGCTGGACGGCAAGGTGAACTCCGACGACAACGCCGAGTTCCGCCAACCGAAGACCACCGCCATGCGCGACATCGCGCAGGAAGACGAAGCCGAGGTGCTGGCCGTCAAGTACAACCTCAACTACGTGACGATGGACGGCAACATCGGCTGCCTCGTCAACGGCGCGGGCCTTGCGATGGCCACGATGGACGTCATCCAGTTGAACGGCGGTGAGCCGGCCAACTTCCTCGACGTCGGCGGCGGTGCCACCAAGGAGCGCGTCACCGAGGCCTTCAAGCTGATCCTGAGCTCGGACAAGGTCAAGGCGATCTTCGTCAACATCTTCGGCGGCATCGTCCGCTGCGACATGATCGCGGAGGGCATCATCGCCGCGGTCAAGGAAGTGGACGTCAAGGTGCCGGTGATCGTTCGCCTCGAAGGCACCAATGTCGAGAAGGGCAAGGAGCTGCTGGCGAACTCGGGCCTGGCCATCCAGCCCGCCGATGACATCAACGACGGCGCGAAGAAAGCCGTCGCCGCCGCTGCCTGATGCGCGAAGCGAGCTTCGTCGAAGCCGCCGCCTCCCGAATTCGAATCGAGGAACCAACGAAATGAGCGTTTTGGTCAACAGAAACACCAAGGTGATCGTGCAGGGCTTCACCGGCCAGCAGGGCACCTTCCACGCCGAGCAGATGCTCGACTACGGCACCAAGGTCGTCGGCGGCGTAACGCCCGGCAAGGGCGGCAGCACCCACATCGGCCTGCCGGTTTTCAACACGGTGCAGGACGCGGTCGATGAAACCGGCGCCGACGCCTCGGTCATCTACGTGCCGCCGCCGTTCGCGGCCGATGCCATCCTCGAAGCGGCGGCTGCCGGCATCCGCCTCATCGTCTGCATCACCGAAGGCATCCCGGTGCTCGACATGCTGCGTGTCAAGCACACCTTGGCGCAGTACGAAGATGTCACCTTGATCGGCCCGAATTGCCCCGGCGTTATCACACCCGGCGAGTGCAAGATCGGCATCATGCCGGGCCACATCCACATGCCGGGCAAGATCGGCATCGTCTCGCGCTCTGGCACGCTGACCTATGAAGCCGTGAAGCAGACCACCGACGCCGGCTTGGGCCAGTCGACCTGCATCGGCATCGGCGGCGACCCGATCCAGGGCATGAACTTCATCGACGCCCTGCAGTTGTTCCAGGACGACCCGCAGACGGAAGGCATCATCATGGTCGGCGAGATCGGCGGCAGCGCGGAAGAAGAAGCCGCCGACTTCATCTCCGAGTACGTCACCAAGCCAGTGGTCGGCTTCATCGCCGGTTCCTCGGCACCTCCGGGCAAGCGCATGGGCCACGCCGGTGCCATCGCCTCGGGCGGGCAGGGCACGGCGGCGGGCAAGTTCGCGGCACTCGAGAAGGCCGGTGTCACCACGGTGAAGTCGCCCGGCGATCTCGGTGCGGCGATCGCCAAGTTGCTGAGGAAGTAAGGCCTGCGGCGCGCGAGCGCCGAGGGTTGAAACAAGGCCCGTGGTTTGGGAAGCGAAGGCCGCCTGCGAGGGCGGTCTTCGGTTTTTTATGGCTTACACTTTGGCGGCATGAAGCCGTCTGTCGCCATTGCCAAGCATCGCGCGCAACTCCTCGCGCGATTGGCGCGCGCCCCCGTGTGCAATGCGCGGGTGTTTGGCTCAATCGCATCTGGGAATGATGGTGAGGGCAGCGATGTGGACTTGCTCGTGGAGGCGCTTCCCGGCGCAACCTTGTTCGCCCTCGGTGAGCTGCAGGTCGATCTTGAGGACCTGCTCGGCGTTCCTGTCGACCTGCTGACCGAGCGAGATTTGCCGGAGGCATTTCGACAGTCGGTGATGGCGAACGCGAGGCCGCTCTAGGTGGCGCAGCGATTACGTGATCTGCTTGTGCATATGCACGGTGCGGCCCAAGAGGCGTTGCAGTTCGTCGAGGGCATGTCGAAGCCTGACTTTCTCGAAGATCGACGGACTCAGCAGGCGGTTCTTATGTCGCTCGTCGTGCTTGGCGAGGCGAGTACCAAGATCGGTCAGCTCTATCCCGAGTGGGCTGACGCCCACCCGGAGGTTCCGCTCAGGAGCATGCGTGGCATGCGGAACCGACTCGCTCACGGGTATTACCAGATCGACTTCGATGTGGTCTGGGAGACGGTGGAGCGGGAGCTTCTCCCACTTGTTGGCCGACTCGCGACCGCCCTCGATACCTTGGAAAACGATACCCCTTAACGATGCGCCTCGCCCTCGCCCAGTTCGATTGCCCCGTCGGTGCCGTTGCCGCCAACGCCGACCGCGTGATCGCGTGGATCGCCGAAGCCCGCGACGCGCACCGCGCCGATCTCGTGGTGTTCCCCGAGCTCACGCTCTCGGGCTATCCACCGGAAGACTTGCTGGAACGCCCCGGTTTCTTGGCCGAGTGCGCCGCACAGCTTGAGCGCGTCGCGCTGGCCTGCACGGGCATCACCGCCGTGGTCGGTTGGCCGGAGTCGGTGGGCGGCGTGGTGTTCAATGCGGCGAGTGTGTTGCGCGACGGCCGCATCGAGGCCACTTACCGCAAGCGCCGCTTGCCGAACTACGCGGTGTTCGACGAGCGCCGACACTTTGCGCCGGGCCACGCGGATTGCGTGTTCGATGTGGCGGGTGTTGCGGTGGGTGTGGTGGTCTGCGAAGACCTCTGGCACCCGGAACCGATCGCTTCGACCGTCGCGGCAGGCGCGCGCTTGGTGGTGGTGCCCAACGCCTCGCCTTTCGAGCGCGACAAAGGCACCGACCGCGACGCGCTACTGGCCGCGCGCAATGCCGAAACCGGCGTGGCCATCGCCTACCTCAACCTCGTCGGCGGACAGGACGAACTGGTGTTCGATGGCGCTTCGGTGCTGGCCGATGCCGATGGCCGCCTGCACCCCGCCGCGCGGGCCTTCGAGGATCACTGGCTGATTGCCGATTTCGATGCCGCGAGCGGAGAGTTCACACCGGTGCAGTGGCCGGCTGAAGCCGACGATTCGCACGAGTCGCTGGCCTACCGCGCCGCCGTGCGGGGCTTGCGCGATTACTGCGGCAAGAATGGTTTCAAGACGGTGTGGCTCGGGCTTTCGGGCGGCATTGATTCGGGCTTGGTGCTGGCGATGGCGGTGGATGCGCTGGGAGTGGCGAACGTCACCGCTGTGCGGCTGCCCTCGCGCTACACCTCCGGCCTGTCGAACGACCTCGCCGCCGAGCAGGCCCAAGCCTTGGGCGTGCATCTAGAAACCCTCGCCATCGAGGCACCGTTCGAGGGTTTTCTCGTGGCGTTGGGCCCGCTGTTCGAGGGTCTGGCAGCAGACCTGACCGAAGAAAACCTGCAATCCCGCTGTCGCGGCGCGCTGCTGATGGCGTTGGCCAACAAAAAAGGCGGTCTGCTACTGACCACCGGCAACAAAAGCGAATACGCGGTCGGTTACGCGACCATCTACGGCGATATGTGCGGTGGTTACGCACCGATCAAAGACCTCTACAAGACCGAAGTGTTTGCTCTCGCCCGCTGGCGCAATGCGCAGCAGCCGGCTGGCGCGCCGCCGGCGATTCCCGAGGCCGTCATCACTCGTGCGCCTTCGGCCGAGCTGCGCGAGAACCAGACCGACCAGGACACGCTGCCGCCCTATGCCTTGCTGGATGCCATCCTCGAAGCGCATATCGAGGGCCGCGAAGGCCGCGATGCGCTGCTCGCGCGCGGGTTCCCGATGGAGTCGGTGGACCAAGTGCTGCGCCTGGTGCGCAGCAGTGAGTGGAAGCGTCGGCAGGCCGCGCCGGGGCCGAAGCTCTCGCGGCGGGCGTTTGGGCGCGAGCGGCGCTATCCGATAACGAACGGCTGGAAGAACTAACGAAACGCTTAGCGTCCGCCGCCGAAGGGGTTGAGCTGGCCCCAGAGGCCGCCGCGCTCGGGCCAGCGGCCGGCGAGGTACGGATGCTCGGGTGCGTTCTTCTCCAGCACGCGGCGGGCGTCGGCCGCTAAATCGTCCTTGCCGAGCGCGGCATAGGAGGCGGCGAGCAAGGCCACGCCGTCGGCTTCGAACGCGCTCTGCGGGTAGGTTTCCAGCAGAAACTCGGCGCGGTTGATCGCCGAAACGTAGGCACCGCGGCGGTGGTAGAACAGGCCGGTGTTGATCTCGTGGCGGGCGAGGAAGTTTTTCAGGTACACCATGCGCTGCCGCGAGTCGGCGGCGTAGCGGCTGGTCGGGAAGCGGCGCAGCAATTCGGCGAAGGACTCGAAGCTCGCCTGCATGCGGGTCAGGTCGCGCGCCGACATGTCGGCGCGGGCAATGCGTTGCAGAAAGAAGTTGTCGCGGTCGAAGCCGTTCAGTGCGCGCAGGTAGAACGCGTAGTCGATCACCTCGTGCGTCGGGTAGGTGCGGATGAAGCGGTCGAGGGTCGCGGTGGATTCTTCGTAGTTGCCCTGCTTGTACTGCGCATAGGCCAAATCGAGCTGCGCTTGCTCGGTGAACGCGCCGAAGGGAAAGCGCCCGATCAGCCGCGTCAAGTACAACTCGGCACGCGAGTAGTTGCGGGCGTCGCGCGCTTCGCGGGCTTCGGCGAACAATGCCTCGACCGGCAGGGTTTCGGTTTCCGGCTCGCGGCCGCCGAACCAGCCCCCTATGGTTTGACAGCCCGACAGGCCGCCGACGAGGAGCGCGGTGACGACGAGGCGGAACAGGACATGCGCAGGCTTGAACGACACGGAGCGGCACCAGCTTGGGATCGGAAGGCCGGATAATAGCGTGGAACCGGCGTCATCCCTGAATCGCCGCCGAGCCGAGACGACCCATGCCCCATTCCGACACCCAAACCCTCCCGCATCCAAACGACCGCCTAGACGACGAGCGCGAGCCGGATGAACGCGAATTGCTTGAAGCCATCATTCCGCTTGCTCAGGCGGGCCGTCGCTTCGACCAAGTCTTAGCCGAGCTATTTCCGGATTTTTCGCGCTCGCGTCTGGTGTCGTGGATCAAATCCGGCGAAGCGCTTTTGGACGGCGCCGAAGCCAAGCCGAAGCAGGCCCTGCGAGGCGGGGAGACCGTCACCGTCTGGGTGACGCCGAGCATCGAGACCACCGCCGAGCCCGAGGCCATCGCGCTCGATTTGCGTCACGTCGATGCCGATGTCCTCGTCCTGCACAAGCCGGCCGGGTTGGTGGTGCATCCGGGTGCGGGCAATCCGCGCGGCACTTTGGTCAATGCCTTGCTGCATTTCGATGCGAAGCTGGCGGAATTGCCGCGCGCTGGCATCGTTCATCGGCTCGACAAAGACACCTCGGGTTTGATGGTGGTGGCGCGCAGCCTGCGCGCGCATAGCGCGCTGGTCGAACAGCTTTCCAGCCGCACGGTGCATCGCCAATACCTCGCCGTGGTGGCCGGTGCGATGGTGGCGGGTGGGTCGGTGAACGCGCCGATCGGCCGTCACCCGGGCGATCGCATTCGTCAGGCCGTGACCGAGGGCGGGCGCGAAGCCGTCACCCACTACCGGGTGCGCGAGCGCTTTCGCGGCCACACCTTGGTCGAGTGCAAGCTGGAGACCGGCCGTACCCACCAGATCCGCGTTCACATGGCGCATGTCCGGCATCCACTGGTGGGCGACCCGCTCTACGGCGGTTCGCTGCGTATGCCGCGCGGTGCCACCAATGCCTTGGCCGAAGGTCTGCGCGGGTTCAAGCGTCAAGCCCTGCACGCTGAATCGCTGGCCTTCGCGCATCCCGTAAGTGGCGACACCCTGCGCTTCGAGGCCAGCCTGCCCGACGACATGCTCCGATTGCTGGCGCAACTTCGCGAGGACACGGCGGAAGCGGCCGCCAAGGGGTTGAAGTGAGCATCAACGATGCGTGTGTCGCGTGCGGGACGGGTTCCTACCGGTGAGCGATACCGCGCCGTTTTTTCTGCCCGCCGACTGGCCGGCTCCGCCGGGCGTGTTTGGTGGCAGCACGTTGCGGCGCGGGCTTGGCGTCTCGCTGCCGCCCTTCGACACGCTGAACCTGGGCGGGCATCGCAGCGTTGCGGGCGATGCGGAGTCACGCGTGCTGGCGAATCGGCACGCGCTCTGCGAGGCACTGAGTCTGCCCAGCACGCCGCTGTGGCTGCGCCAGGTGCATGGCACCGTCGTGGCGGATGCCGATACGCCAACCGACCGCTCCGCGATGTTCTGCGCTGATGGCAAACCGATGCAGGCCAGCGATGAAGAACCGGAAGCCGACGCCGCAGTAACACGACGCGCCGATGTGGTGCTGGCAGTGCTGCATGCCGACTGCCTGCCGCTGCTGCTGTGCTCCGACGACGGGGCGGTACTCGCTGTGGCGCATGCCGGTTGGCGTGGTTTGGCGGCCGGCGTCATCGAATCGACCGTTGCGGCGATGCGCGAGCCCGGAGAGCGCGTCATCGCTTGGCTCGGCCCCGCGGCTGGGCCGCAGCGCTACGAAGTCGGCGACGAGGTGCGCGCGGCATTTGTGGCCCACGATCAAGCGGCGAGCGCCGCCTTCGTGCCCACGCGCGCCGGCCATTGGCGAGTCGATTTGTATGCACTGGCTCGGCAGCGACTGATGGCTTTGGGTGTTTCGCGAATTCATGGCGGCGGGCGCTGCAGCATCGGCGAGCCGGAGGCGTTTTTTTCGCACCGGCGCGACGGCCGCAGTGGACGCATGGCCAGCCTGTTGTGGCGCGCGTGCTCGGCGTGAGCCTGCCCTGAACGCCAGCTTTAACCAAAAACGAACAGCCTTGAATCTGGCGCGCCGCATCCGCAGCTAAAAAAGGAACGCGGCCACGTTCCGTGGGCCGCCGCTTTTTCGGAGACGATCTATGCGGATGGACAAGCTCACGTCGCGTTTTGCCCAGGCTCTGCAAGACGCCCAATCGCTGGCGGTGTTGCGCGACCATAATCTGATCGAACCGGCGCACCTGCTCACCGCCTTGCTCGACCAGCAAGGCGGCGGAACTCGCCCGCTGCTCGCGCAGGCTGGCGGCAATGTCGTGCTGCTGCGCGAGAAGCTCGGCGAAGCGCTCGAGCGACTGCCGAAAGTGACCGGTCAAGCCGGGCAGGTGAACATCGGCAACGATCTCGCGCGCCTGCTCAATGTCACCGACAAACTGGCCAGTCAGCGCGGCGATGCTTTCATCGCCAGCGAGCTGTTCCTTTTGGCCTGCGTCGAGGACAGCGGCGACGCCGGGAAGCTGCTGAAATCCTCGGGTTTCGACAAGGCCAGGCTCGAAGCGGCCATCCAGAAAATGCGTGGCGGCGAGAAAGTGCAGAGCGAGAATGCGGAAGACCAGCGCCAGGCGCTGGAGAAGTACTGCATCGATCTCACCGCCCGCGCTGAAGCGAACAAGCTCGACCCGGTCATTGGCCGCGATGAAGAAGTTCGCCGCACCATCCAAGTGCTACAGCGGCGCACCAAGAACAACCCGGTGCTGATCGGCGAGCCGGGCGTGGGCAAGACCGCCATCGTCGAGGGTTTGGCGCAGCGCATCATCAACGGCGAGGTGCCCGAGGGGCTGCGTGGCCGCCGCGTGCTCTCGCTCGACATGGGTGCCTTGATTGCCGGTGCCAAGTTTCGTGGCGAGTTCGAGGAGCGTTTGAAGGCCGTCCTGAATGACTTGTCGAAGCAGGACGGCAACGTCATCTTGTTCATCGACGAATTGCACACCATGGTCGGTGCCGGCAAGGCCGAAGGCTCGATGGACGCCGGCAATATGCTCAAGCCCGCGCTCGCCCGTGGCGAGCTGCACTGCATCGGCGCTACGACGCTCGACGAGTATCGCAAGTACGTCGAAAAAGACGCCGCGCTGGAGCGGCGCTTCCAGAAAGTGTTCGTCGGCGAGCCATCGGTCGAGGACACCATCGCCATCTTGCGCGGCCTGAAGGAGCGCTACGCCGTGCACCACGGTGTGGAGATCACCGACCCGGCCATCGTTGCGGCGGCTACACTTTCGCAGCGCTACATCGCCGACCGCCAATTGCCCGACAAGGCCATCGACCTGATGGACGAGGCGGCCTCGCGCATCCGCATGGAGATCGACTCCAAGCCGGAGGAGATGGACCGCATGGAGCGCCGTCTGATCCAGCGCAAGATCCAACGCGAGGCTTTGAAGAAAGAGAAGGACGAGGAATCGAAGCAGCGCTTGGCCGACCTCGAGGCCGAGATCAAGACGCTCGAGCGCGAGTTCAATGACTTGGAAGAAGTGTGGAAGGCCGAGAAGGCCATCGTCGCCGGCACCACCAAGGTCAAGGAGCAGATCGAGCACCTGAAGCAGGAACTTGAAGCCGCGCATCGGCACCATGACCTCGCCCGCGCCTCGGAGATCCAGTACGGCAAGCTGCCGCAGCTCGAGAAGCAACTCGCCGATGCGCAGGCCGCCGAAACGAAAGGCTTCACCCTGCTGCAAGACAAAGTGACGGCCGAAGAAATCGCCGAAGTGGTGTCGCGCTGGACCGGCATCCCGGTGTCGAAGATGCTCGAAGGCGAGCGCGAGAGGTTGTTGAAGATGGAGGATGCGTTGGCCACTCGCGTGATCGGCCAGCGCGAGGCGGTGCGCGCGGTGTCGGATGCCATCCGTCGCTCACGCGCGGGTTTGAGCGATCCGAGCCGCCCCAATGGCAGCTTCCTGTTCCTCGGCCCCACCGGCGTGGGCAAGACCGAGCTGTGCAAGGCGCTGGCGAGCTTCTTGTTCGACACCGAAGAAGCGATGGTGCGCATCGACATGAGCGAGTTCATGGAGAAGCACTCCGTCGCCCGCTTGATCGGCGCGCCGCCGGGTTATGTCGGCTACGAGGAAGGCGGCTACCTCACCGAAGCGGTGCGGCGGCGGCCCTACAGCGTGATCCTGCTCGATGAAGTCGAGAAGGCGCACTCCGATGTGTTCAACGTCTTGTTGCAGGTGCTCGACGACGGCCGCCTCACCGATGGCCAGGGCCGCACCGTGGATTTCCGCAACTGCGTCATCGTGATGACCAGCAATCTCGGCAGCCAGCACATCCAAGAGCTTTCGGGCGAGGGTGATTCCGCGTACATCCAGATGAAGTCTGCCGTGATGGGCGTGGTGCAGTCGCACTTCCGCCCCGAGTTCATCAACCGTCTCGACGAGATCGTGGTGTTCCATTCGCTGGGGCGCGAGCAGATCCGCGAAATCGCCCGCATCCAGACGGGCTACCTCGCGAAGCGCTTGGCCGAGCGGCAAATCCGTTTCCAGATCGACGATCGGGCACTCGACCTGCTCGGTAATGTCGGCTTCGATCCGGTGTA
>BBPE01001398.1_pt4 | contig 11528 bp, 11 predicted proteins | sample 1344301 | NCBI WGS metagenome assembly BBPE01 (sample SAMD00019089, study PRJDB2971) | groundwater metagenome | isolation source: The Cedars highly-alkaline
CGTCCTGAGCCTGTCGAAGGGGTCGAAGGGGTCGAAGGGGTCGAAGGGGTCGAAGGGGTGGCCGCTGAATACGCCAGACAAAGGCCCTCAGGCAGGCGCTTGGTCCAGCACGCCGCAGGCCTGAAGCGGCAGACGCGGATCAAACTTGGCGCGCTTGAGGCTGAAAAAAGTCTTCACGTTGCGCACATTGGCCTGGCTGGTGAACAGTTCCTGCGCCAGCTCCAGGTGGGCTTGCATGTGCGCGCAGTGCAGCACCAGCATGAAGTCGGGCCCAGGGCTGACGCGGTAGCACTGCTGCACCGCCGGGTGCTGCAGCACGTGTGTCTCAAACGCCTGCAATTCTTCGGCGCCCTGGCGCTCGAGCGTGATTTCCACCAGCGCCGTCAGGCCGTGACCGATCAGTGGAGCCAGCCGGTCGGCGTCGAGCAGTGCCACCTGGCGCTCGATCAGGCCCAGCCGACGCAGCCGCTTGACGCGGCGCAGGCTGGTCGCTGGCGACAGATGCGCTTGTTCGGCCAGCGCCTGGTTGCTGCGCGAGGCGTCTGTTTGCAGCAAATCCAGCAGCCGCAGGTCGATCTTGTCTATGAAATAGTCTTTCACTGCAAGTCAATTATTGAAAGTTTTCTGATTTTATGATTTTATTCAAAATTTTCAGTCAAAAACATAAAAAATTAAATTGATTATTTCATTCTTGATGAACTAGCATTCAGGGCATTCAAGGAGTGGCTTATGTGCGGAATCGTGGCGGGGGTGAGTGGGCGCGACATCGTGCCGGTGCTGGTACAGGGCTTGCAGCGGCTGGAGTACCGCGGCTATGACTCGTGTGGCGTGGCGGTGCATACCGGCGCGGCTTTGCAGCGCGCGCGCAGCACGGCGCGCGTGGCTGAGCTGGCGCAGCAGGTGCAGCGGGAGGCGATTGCCAGCGGTACCGCCATTGCCCATACCCGTTGGGCCACGCACGGCGCACCGCTGGAGCACAACGCGCACCCGCATTTCAGCAGCGGCCCCAACGCAGCCGCAAACACGCCGGGCCGCTTGGCGCTGGTTCACAACGGCATCATCGAAAACCACGACGAGTTGCGCGCCGCCCTGCAGGCCAAGGGCTATGTGTTCGAGAGCCAGACCGATACCGAGGTGATTGCGCATCTGATTGATTCGCTCTACGACGGCGACTTGTTCGCCGCCCTGCAAGCGGCGCTGGCGCATTTGCGCGGCGCCTATGCGCTGGCGGTGTTTCACCGCGACGAGCCGCACCGCGTGCTTGGTGCGCGCGCGGGTTCGCCGCTGGTGCTGGGTGTGGGGGCGTCCCAGGGTGGCCTGGGGCCAGAGCATTTCCTGGCCAGCGATGCCATGGCGCTGGTCGGCGTGACGGATCAAATCGTCTATCTGGAGGAGGGTGACTTGGTGGACTTGCAGTTGGGGCGCTATTGGATCTGCGACGCCAGCGGGCGCGCGCTGCAAGCCAGTCAGCGCCCGCTCCAGACCGTGCAGGCGCACAGTGGTGCGGCCGATCTAGGCCCTTACCGGCATTACATGCAAAAGGAGATTTTCGAGCAGCCGCGCGCCCTGAGCGACACGCTTGCCGGGGTCGCCAGCGTGACGGCCGAGCTGTTTGGCGACGGCGCCCACCGGGTGTTCAAAGAGATCGACAAGGTACTCATATTGGCCTGTGGAACCAGCTATTACAGCGGCTGCACGGCCAAGTATTGGCTGGAGGAGATTGCCAAAATTCCGACCCAGGTCGAGGTGGCGAGCGAATACCGCTACCGTGCCAGCGTGCCCGATCCGCGCACCCTGGTGGTGACCATTTCGCAAAGCGGCGAGACCGCCGACACCCTGGCCGCCTTGCGCCACGCGCAAAGCCTGGGCATGAAGCACACGCTGACCATTTGCAACGTGGCGACCTCGGCCATGGTGCGCGAATGCGCGCTGGCCTACCTCACCCACGCTGGGGTGGAGATAGGCGTGGCGTCTACCAAGGCGTTCACCACCCAGTTGGCCGGCTTGTTCTTGCTCACCCTGGTGCTGGCGCAATTGCGCGGGCGCCTGAGTCCGGCGCAAGAGGTGGAGCACCTGAAGGCGCTGCGGCACCTGCCGCAGGCCTTGCGCGCGGTGCTGGCGCTGGAGCCGCAGATCATTAGCTGGTCGCAGGATTTCGCCCGCATGGACAATGCGCTGTTCCTCGGGCGTGGCCTGCATTACCCGATCGCCCTGGAGGGGGCTTTGAAGCTGAAGGAGATCAGCTACATCCACGCCGAAGCCTATCCGGCCGGCGAGCTCAAGCACGGCCCGCTGGCCCTGGTCACGGGTGCCATGCCGGTGGTGACGGTGGCGCCGAACGACGCGCTGCTCGAAAAACTCAAGAGCAATATGCAGGAGGTGCGCGCGCGCGGTGGCGTGCTCTACGTGTTGGCCGACGCCGGAACCCGGATTCAAAGCGGCGAGGGCTTGCACGTCATTCGTATGCCAGAACACTACGGGCCGCTGAGCCCGCTGCTGCACGTGGTGCCGCTGCAATTGCTGGCCTACCACACCGCCCTGGCCAAGGGCACCGACGTCGACAAGCCGCGCAACCTGGCCAAGAGCGTGACGGTCGAGTGAGCCCAAGATGCCTCCCCCGTGCCAGGCCGGGCGATGGCCAGCGCCATGGCCGCTCGATTGATTGCAGCCATCTGATGGGTGCGTAGCGCTCTCACCCAGCAGGTGACGGCCTTCGTGGTCAAATGAGTGTGTGTTCCTGAGCGTTTCCAGCGGAAACTGCGCGGTCAACTGCGGTTTCTAGGTTGAATCCGGATGGTCTGACAGAACGCGCGTTGATGGCGAGGCGGCGTGCTGGCGCAACTGGCGCCGCAGCACAGCGCTCAGTTGCGCCCGGGGTTTCTACAGATGAGGGCATCGACGGAAATCTTTCCCGGGCCGTGCGCCATCAGGTAGAGCAGCACGGCGGCCCAGACCCCGTGTGTGGGGTAGGCGTCGGGGTACACGAACACCTGGATGACGGCAGTCATGCCCAGTAGCGCCAGCGCCGAGAAACGGGTGGACAGGCCGCTCCAGACAGCCTGGAAATGATCGAACGCCGCAGCATGGCTCGCACCCACAGACCGTGCTACTGGAAGGAAAACCTCGGTGAGCTTGAGAAACTGGCGTCGGGTGGGGGTCATGCGCGCTCCCAGTTGTGGTACCTGGCAATCCACTGCAACAGTTTCTTCGGTGCATGGGCCCGTTTCCATTCGCCGGCCACGTATTTGTTGGCCTCGGCCAGCGTGGGATAGGTGTGAATCGTGCCCAGAATCTTGTTCAGACCCAGGCCGTGCTTCATCGCCAGCACGTACTCGGCCAACAGGTCGCCCGCGTGCTCGCCCACGATGGTGACGCCTAGGATTTTGTCCTTGCCAGGAACCGTGAGAACCTTGACGAAGCCGTGGGCCGATCCGTCGGCAATTGCCCGGTCCAGATCGTCGATGCCGTAGCGGGTGACTTCAAAGGGGACGCCCTGATCCGTGGCTTCGGTCTCCGACAGCCCGACCCGGGCCACCTCGGGATCGGTGAACGTCGCCCATGGGATCACGCGGTAGTCGGCCTTGAATTTTTTGAAGCGCCCAAACAAGGCGTTCACTGCGGCGTACCAGGCCTGATGGGCCGCCGTGTGGGTGAACTGGAAGGGGCCAGCGACGTCACCGACGGCGTAGATGTTCGGATACAGCGTCTGCAGATAGGCGTTGGTTTCGACGGTCTTTCGCGATGTCAGGGGAATGCCCAGTTCCTCCAGGCCGAACCCGGTAACCCGGGGCGCGCGGCCCACCGCACACAGCAGCTCGTCAAACGCAATCACCACCTCTTGGTCGCCGTGCCGGGCGATGAGCCGCTTTTCACCGGCCACCATCTCCACGCGAACCGCCTGGTGTTGCGTCAACAGGCGCACACCATCGGCTTGCAGCGATTGCGCAACGATCTCGGATACCTCCGGGTCCTCGCGCACCATGACGCGCGGGGCCATTTCCACCTGCGTGACTTCGGAGCCCAGCCGGGCAAAGCTTTGCGCGAGTTCGCAACCAATCGGTCCGCCACCCAGCACGAGCAGGCGCTTGGGCAGAGCAGTGAGCTTCCATACGGTGTCGCTGGTGAGAAAACCAGCGTCCTGGAGTCCGGGTATCGGCGGCACAAAAGGGCTGGCACCGGTTGCAATCACGATGTTGCGGGTCGTGAGCGTGCGCTGTCGCCCATCTGCCTGCGTGATCTCGACACTCCACGGCGAGGTGATGCGCGCATGCCCTTGCACCACGTCGACGCCCAGTCGGGTGTAGCGCTCCACCGAGTCGTGCGGCTCGATGTCACGAATGACGCCATGAATGCGTTGCATCACGGATGCGAAGTCGAGACTGGCAGCGGCGCCCTTGAAGCCGAACGCTTCGGCCTTTTGAAACTGTTTGGCCATCTTGGCCGACCGGATCAGGGCCTTGCTGGGCACGCAGCCGTAGTTCAGGCAATCGCCACCCATCTTGTGGCCTTCGATCAAGCTGACTTTGGCCTTCACGGCAGCCGCGATGTACGACGACACGAGACCACCTGCACCCGCGCCGATCACGACAAGGTTGCGGTCAAAAGATGCGGGTTTGGGCCAGCGCGCGTATACCTTGCGGCGCTGCGACCAGCCGACAAGCGCCTTGGAAATCAAGGGAAAGATGCCGAGCAAGGCGAAACTGCCCAGCATCGCGGGAGAGAACACATCCCCGGCTGACTCAAGGGCAGCAACGCGGGTGCCGGCGTTCACGAACACGGCCGTTCCTGCCAACATGCCGATCTGGCTGACGATGTAGAAACGCGTGGCTGTGATGCTGGTCAAGCCCATCAAGAGATTGACCAGCCAGAAGGGGAAAACGGGCACCAGCCGCAGGGTCAGCAGGTAAGCGGTGCCGTCGCGCTGCAAACCTTCGTTGATGGGTGCCAGGGCGCGGGCGTATTTCGCCTGCAACCAGCCACGCAGCAGGTAGCGCGACGCGAGAAAGGCCAGCAGCGCGCCCACGCTGGAGGCAAACGACACGATCAGCAGGCCAACCCAGAACCCGAAGATTGCGCCGCCCGCCAGTGTGAGGATCAAGGCGCCAGGGATGGACAGCGCGGTGGCCACCACATAGAGGCCGAAGAATGCCAGGATCGCCAGGGCGGGATTCGCCTGGTAGGCGGAAATCAAGCTGTCACGGCTGAGCTTGAGGCGCTCCAGTGTCAAAAGCTCACCGAGCCCGAAGTGCTGGTACAGCGCCACGCCGAGCACGGCGGCGAGAGCAAGACCGGCCCAGAGCCACGCCCGTTGCGGGAATCGCGACCCTGACGCCGGGGTCGGCTGAGGCACGCTGGTGCTGTTTGCGGGAGAGGCTTGCATCAGGGACGCCTTGAAAAATTGAAAGGGCATGGAGCGCCTCTTTTTTACGAATCCCATGCGCCTTTGGTTACAGGCAGTGCAGAATTCCAGGGTCGACCCCATGCCTGGGCGGCATTTGATCTCACCTTCACCGACCCTTGTAACCAAAGCAGCCGCTTCAACGAAATGCCCCTAGAGACAGGTCCCAATGACTTCGAAGCGAGCCTGAAACCGCTGTGGCTGCGTGCGCAGCAGGGTGACGAAGTGGCTTACCGCGAGGCGTTGGAGAAGATTGCGTTGCGCATCCGGGGGTTTCTGCGGCGGCGCATGCAATCGACGCCAGATGAAATCGAGGACCTGGTGCAAGAGACTTTGCTGGCGCTGCACCTGCAACGCGCAACGTTTGATCCGACTTTGCCGGTCAGTGCCTGGGTCACGGCGATCGCCCGCCACAAGCTGGTCGATCTGCGGAGGCGTCGTGGACGCAGAGAGAGCCTCCATGACGCGCTGGACGATGTGGACGAGGCCTTGCTGGCCGCCGAGCCGACCGAAGATGGTGCGCGGCGCGATCTGGAGCGGCTGCTCCAGGAACTGCCCGATGTGCAGCGACAGGCCATCGTGCTGACAAAGATCGAAGGTTTGTCGGTCTCCGAAGCCTCGCTGCGCACCGGCATCTCGGAGTCGGCCATCAAGGTTCAGGTGCACAGGGGGTTGAAGCGGCTGGCGCAATGGGTGAAAGACACAGGATCATGAAAACGCAATCGCTTATCGACATGTTGGCCAAGGGCGCCGGGCCTGCTCCGCAGGCGCCGGTGTTGCGTCGCCTGGCTCCGGCGATGGCTGTCGGCCTGTTCGCCAGCGCCCTGTTCGCGCTGTTGAGCATGGAACCCATTCCTGCGGCCATGTACACGACGCCGGCACCGTGGATGAAGCTGATCTACGGCGCCAGTCTGGCGCTGGCGGCAGGCTGGCTGACCGCCCGACTCGCTCGGCCAGTGGCGCGCACGCAATGGCCCCTGCGGGCCATTCTAGCCGTCTTCGCAAGCATGTTGGCCTGGGGTGCGCTGACCCTGCTGACCAGTGCGCCGGATCAACGCATGGCGGCATTGCTCGGTGAAATGTGGCTCGTCTGCCCCAGAAACGTGCTGCTGCTGTCGCTGCCGGCGCTGGCCGGTGCGCTCTGGGCCTTGCGCGGGCTGGCGCCCACCCAACTGCGGGCGGCCGGCTTCAACGCCGGATTGATGGCTGGCGCATTGGGCGCCATGGGTTATTCTCTGGTGTGCTCCGAAGTCTCGGCCACGTTCGTGGCGGTCTGGTACTCACTGGGCATCTTGCTCACCGGTCTGCTGGGCGCCGTTCTCGGGATACGCTTGCTGCGCTGGTGAGGCAGCGCCAAGGTTGCCGACGGCATATCTCTGCCGAGCTGTAACCGGTATGCGGTGGCGCACGACAGGCGAGTCTCAACCCTCAAAACATCCGAACGCCCCATGCACGCCACCCTGCCGCTGCTCATCGCCACCGACTTTCCCGCCATGCGTCGCCAACACCTGAGCACCCTGCAGGTCAATCTGGGCTACCGCTGCAACCAGTCTTGCCTGCACTGCCACGTCAATGCCGGCCCCAAGCGCACGGAGATGATGGACAGCGACACGGCGGACTTGGTCATCGAGGTGCTGCAAGCGCGGCGCATTGCCACGCTGGACCTCACCGGCGGTGCACCGGAGCTCAGCGTGCATTTCAGGCGCCTCGTGGCGGCGGCTCGATCGCTCGGCGTCGAGGTGATCGACCGCTGCAATCTGACCATCCTCAGCGAGCCAGGTCAGGACGACCTCGCCGCTTTCCTGGCTGCGCAGGGCGTGCAGGTGGTGGCTTCCCTGCCGTGTTATTCCCCGGCCAACGTGGACCGCCAGCGAGGCGATGGCGTGTTCGACCTCAGCATCGCCGGGCTGCGGCAACTCAACGCCCTGGGCTACGGGGTCGAGGGCAGCGGCCTCACGCTGAACCTCGTCTACAACCCGCAAGGACCGTCGCTGCCGCCGCCGCAGGGTGCGCTGGAAGCCGACTACAAGCGCGAACTGCTGCAGCATTTCGGCATCCGCTTCAACCACCTGTTTGCGCTGACCAACATGCCAGTGCAGCGATTCGGCAGCACGCTGGTGTCCAAGGGAACGTTTGGCGCCTACATGCAGATGCTGCGCGGGGCTTACCAGGCCGACAACCTCGACACCGTGATGTGCCGCTCCATGATCAGCGTGGATTGGCAGGGGGATCTGTACGACTGCGATTTCAACCAGATGCTGGGTCTGCCAGCGCGTCTGGGCAAGACCTTCCGCCCGCACCTGCGGGATCTGTTGCAGGTCGACCCCGAGGGCGAGTCCATACGGATCGCCGACCACTGCTACGGCTGCACAGCGGGACAGGGCAGCAGTTGTGGCGGTGCGCTGGAGTCGGGTGGGGTGTTGCAAGGCACGCCGTGAGCAGGAGCTGCATCGTGGTGCTGGCGAAGGCGCCGCTGGCAGGGTACGCCAAGACGCGGTTGATTCCAGCCCTGGGGCCCCACGGTGCTGCCAGGCTCGCCGACCAGTTGCTGAGCCATGCCGTGAGCCAGGCGGCCGGTGCCGGCGCGGATGCGGTGGTCCTGTGCGCAGCGCCCGACCGCCATCACCTTGCTTTCCAGCGCCTGCAGCAGCAACAGAACGTGCAACTGAGCGAACAGGGCAGCGGCGATCTGGGTGCGCGCATGCACCGGGCATTCCAGCAAGCCTTCGTGCTGCACGGCCGTGTGCTGTTGATGGGCACGGATGCGCCTGCGCTGAGCAGCAGCGTGCTGCGCGCGGCGTTGCAACGTCTTGAAGCCCCCCCGTCCCATCCGGCTTCGAGCACGGAGCGCGGCTGCGAGGCCATCGATGCGGTGTTTGTCCCTGCGCTCGATGGCGGCTACGCGCTGGTGGGACTGCGGCGCGAATGTCCCGCTCTGTTTCATGACATGCCGTGGAGCACGCCCCAGGTGATGGCCCTCACACGACAGCGCGCCCGGGAGGCCGGGCTTCGATTCACCGAGCTGCCTGCGGTGGCCGACATCGACGAGCCGCAAGATCTTGTGCATCTGCCTGCCGGCTGGACCGGGTGCGAGGCCAGCTCGTGAGGCGCCTGCTGCTGATCGGAGCGGGCCATGCCCACGCACAGGTCTTGCTGGATTGGGCGCATCGCCCGGTTCCTGGCGCCGAGCTTTGCGTGGTTTCGCCCCACGCGCTGGCGCCCTATTCGGGCATGGTCCCAGGCTGGCTGGGCGGCAGCTACGGCTTTGAAGAGATCTGTATCGATTTCGACCAGTTGGCACGCCGCGCTGGCGCCACGTTTCTGACGGACGAGCTGCACGCCCTGGACCCGGGCAGCAACAGCGCGCGATTGGCCAGCGGGGTTGTCGTCGACTTCGATGTGGCGTCGCTCAACGTGGGCTCCACGCTGCGTCCCCCCTCTGTCGACGGCCCACAGGTGCTTGCGCTGCGCCCGCTGGGAGAGCTCAAAACCCGATGGGACCGTGTGCTACAGGATGTCTGCAGCGGCGAGATGGCCGCCGGCAATGCCATTCGCGTGACTGCCGTGGGCGGTGGGGCCGCAGGCTTCGAGTCGCTGCTGGCTGTGCTTGCACGGCTGCGCGCACTTCAGCCCCAGCGGCCGGTGCAGGCCGAGCTGGTGACCCGAGGGGGGCAGCTGCTGCCAGGTCTGGCGCGGGGCGCGGTTCGATCGGCTGAACAGGCGCTGACCAAAGCGGGCGTTCGACTGCGCGTCGCAACCCCCTGGACGCCTGCGATGGCCGAACACACGGACCTCTTGCTGTGGGGCACGGGCGCGCAAGCACATGCGTGGCAGACCGATGCGGCTCGCCGCGGGGGTCTTGCTGTCAGCGAGCAGGGCTTCGTGCGCGTCAACCCTGAGCTGCGCAGTGTCTCCCACCCCAACGTGTACGCCGCGGGGGACTGTGCGCACTGGACCTTCCCGCTGCCCAAGGCGGGCGTGTACGCGGTTCGCATGGGACCGGTGTTGAGCCGAAACCTGCGCGCGGCTTTGGGTGACGCAGCGCCCGCTTCGTTCAAGCCTCAGCACAATTTCCTGGCCTTGCTGGCCACGGCCGACGGACGCGCCATCGGCTCACGCGGCCGACTGCATGCCGAGGGCCGCTGGCTCTGGCGCCTGAAGGATCGCATCGACCGTGGCTTTCTGGCCCGGTTCCAGTCCCCCGCCGCGCACTGCGGCCTTGTCCAACCCGTTTCATCTGGAAACACCCCATGACCGTGCGGTGTCTGTCTGGGCAGCCTGTGGGTCGCGGGCGAGCTGGCGGCGCTGGGGCACGCCACCTGGGTCACGTTCCAGATCGCCACCCCGGGTTCGCTGCTGGGCGCCTTGCTGGGCCAGTAAAGGGCTGCTCGATGTGCTGCGCGCGAACCTTGCTGCGGCTTCAAGACGCCGTGCGCCCACAGGAGAACTGAACCATGCTCGCCATCATCGGAGGCACCGGCCTCTACGAACTCGACGGTCTGGACATCCACGAACGCCTGGGCGGCGACACGCCGTTTGGAACGCCTTCGGGTGAGGTGTTGCGCGGCACGCTGCACGGTCAATCGGTGCTGTTCTTGGCGCGCCACGGAGCTGGCCACCGCCTGTTGCCGCACGAGGTGAACTACCGCGCCAACGTGTATGCGCTCAAGCGCGCCGGCGCCACCCTGATGCTGGGGTTTTCGGCCGTGGGCAGCCTGGCGATGGAGGTCGCCCCCGGTGATCTTGCGATGCCCGAGCAATACATCGACTGGACCCGGGGTGCGCGCGAGCGGACCTTCTTCGGTGGCGGTGTCGCCGCACACGTTTCCACCGCCAAGCCGGTGAGCAGCGCGCTGGTCGATGCGGTCATGGCCGCCGCTGATCGGGCCGGCCTGTCGGTGCACCGGGGACTGACCTACGCCTGCGTGGACGGTCCCCGTCTGGGCACGCAGGCCGAGAGCCACTTGCTGCGCCAGATGGGCTGCCACCTGGTGGGAATGACCAACGCGCCCGAGGTGTTCCTGGCGCGCGAAGCCCAGATGGCGTATGCCACCGTGGGCCTGGTGACCGACTACGACTGCTGGCTCGACGACCCCGCACAACACGTCAGCGTGTCGGCCGTGTTCGAGCTCTACGGGCAGAGCCTGGCCAAGGCGCGTCGGCTGCTGGACGCGCTGTTGTCCGGCGAGGCTGTGGTCCCCGAGGCTTCGACCCGCACAGCCCTGACGGGTGCATTGCTCACGCCTGACGAGGCGATGACCGAGGCCCAGCAGGCGTGGGTGTCCCAACTGCGTTCATGAGGAAACGACTTGCCAAGGTCTCCCGTGAGTGGTGTTGAGTCTCCCTGGCTGAGCGTGATCGTTCCGACCCTGAACGAAGCAGCCGGCATCTCCGCGTTTTTGCAGCAGCCTTCGTTGAAGGGAAACGACGGTATCGAAGTCGTCGTTGTCGATGGCGCAAGCACTGACGGGACCGGGGACCTGGCCGCACTCCATGCCCACCGCGTGCTCCTGGCCCCTCGCGGACGGGCCAGACAGATGAACATGGGCGCGCATGCTGCACAAGGGAGTTGGCTCCTCTTCCTGCACGCCGATACCGTGCTTCCTCCGCGTGCCCTTGCACAGATCCAGGCTGCGGCCCGTGCGGGACGTGCATGGGGCAGATTCGACGTCGCCATCGATGGCGTGAGTCCTGTGCTGCGCCTGGTCTCCGCCATGATGAACCTTCGATCGCGGTGGAGCGGCATCGCCACCGGGGACCAAGCGATTTTTGTGCGGCGCGACGTATTCGACCTCGTGGGTGGATACCCTGATCAGCCGCTGATGGAAGATGTCGAGCTGAGCGCACGGCTGATGTCGCTGCGCCAGCAGATTGGAAAACCAGCCTGCCTACGGGAGCGCGTGATCACCTCGGGCCGGCGCTGGGAGAAGAGAGGTGTGTGGCGCACCATTTTTCTCATGTGGTTCTTGCGCTGGCGCTACTGGCGCGGAGAACCGGCATCCTCGCTGGCTGACCGCTATCGCTGAATTGATCGGTGCCGGTTACTGGACTGGGATCACGCGGATGCATCGGTCCCGGTAGTCAAGGAAGCGTCGTCGATCAAGGCCGCAATCGGCTGGCATCGCACCTT
>BBPE01009674.1_pt1 | contig 11523 bp, 15 predicted proteins | sample 1344301 | NCBI WGS metagenome assembly BBPE01 (sample SAMD00019089, study PRJDB2971) | groundwater metagenome | isolation source: The Cedars highly-alkaline
CCGCCGATGGCGGGGGCGATCTTGATGTTTTTAAAAAGCAGCCCGCACATCTCTTTCTTGGTAGCAAAATCTATTTTTTCCTAAACGTGCGGGTTTAATTAATCCTTTTCTCTCCCAGATCCCAAGTGTAGCTGGGCAAACTTTTAAAGACTTGGAGACTATACCGATAGTATAAACTGGTTCTTTATATCCATATTCCATCCTAAACCTCCTCTTTTTCTCAATATAGAGGTTTTTATATCATATATAAATACTATTGTCAAATGGATTGCAAGTAATTACTCTACAATGTCTCCAACTACTGGCTCAACCTTTACGCCTTGTCGTTCCAAATACCTTCTTCCCTTTTCCAAATTCTCCTTTGTGCCACTCAACTCTAAAGTTACTTCTCCTATTTTTTCTGTAACCTTTGCCCTGCGGATATTCGGGACTACTTCATACTTCTTTGCCATAGTATAAATCACAGGCTTCTTAATTAGCCTTTGGGGAAATACTAAATGTACCATTTTCTTTGCCATAGCTTACTCCTCCTTTATTTTCTTGAGACTACAAAACTCCTCATAATCTATTAGTTTTGTAACTGTTGGGCTTTCTCCGCAAATTTGGCATTTTGGATCTTTGGGAACCTTAACCTGCCGAAAAGAAGAATCCAAAGCATTAAATACTAAAAGCTTCCCTGCTAGAAGATTTCCTATTTCTAAGATATATTTTAGTGCCTCATTTGCTTGGATTGTGCCAATTATCCCAGCAACTGCCCCCAATATGCCTGCTTCTTGGCAACTTGGCACAAGGCCAGGTAGTGGTGGTTCTGGAAATAAACATCTATAACAAGCGCTTTGATGCGGCAATATTGTGATTGCCTGACCGTCAAATCTAAATATGCCTCCATGAGATAATGGCTTACGAGATATGACACAGGCATCATTTACCAAATAGCGCGTTGGAAAGTTATCCGAGCCGTCAACAATAATGTCGTAATTCCGAATAATATCCAATATGTTTTCTGAAGTAAGCCTGAGGTTATAAGTAATAACTTCCACATCGGGATTTATACCAGTCATTCTCTCCTTTGCGGATTCAACCTTAGTCTTTCCCACGTTTGAATTCGAATGGAGAATCTGTCTTTGAAGGTTATTAAGTTCAACCTTATCTGAATCTACAATCCCGATCTTACCAATTCCTGCAGAAGCTAAGTATAATGCGCAAGGAGACCCTAATCCACCTGCACCTATTATTAAGACTTTGGCATTAAGTAATTTCTCTTGGCCTTTTCCGCCTACATTGGGTAGTATTATCTGCCGTGAATATCTTTCAATTTGGTCTTCGCGTAATTTCATTATCTTCCTCCTGCTATTGCTGGAATTATCGAAACTTCATCGCCATCTTCCAGGAGAGTTTGGTCTTGTTGCAGGAATCGTACATCCTCTTCATTTACATAGATGTTTATAAATCTACGAACCTTACCTGTTTCATCACAAATTCTTCCTTTAATCCCTGGAAAATTTCTCTCTAAATCATCGATTAACTCTTTTATGTTTGTGCCATTTGCTTGGATCTCTGACTGGTTTTTAGTTAATTTCTGAAGTGGTGCTGGAACTCTAACTTTAATTGCCATCTTTGCAACCTCCTTATTCCTTTACGTTTTCTTTAAAAGAAGCGATATTAGGTTTAATTTTAATTGGCTTTCCTATCTTCTCTACAACAGCTTCCTGAGTCTTCAAACCATTGCCTGTTACGCATACAACAATAGATTCATCTTTAGGTATCTTGCCTTGCTCAATGAGCTTCTTTGTTGCACCTAAAGTCACACCCCCTGCTGTCTCAGCAAATATTCCCTCTGTTTCTGCTAGAAGTTTTATTGCCTCAACAATTTCATCATCAGTCACGTCTTCAGCATAACCGCCAGACTCCTTTACAGTTCCAACTGCATATACACCATCTGCTGGATTCCCAATAGCTAAAGATTTAGCGATTGTGTTCGGCTTAACTGGTCTTATGATATCGGAATCTTCTTTAACGGCAGTAACTATAGGACAACAGCCTGTGGCTTGAGCCGCATGAATTTCTGTATCAACTTTGTCAATCAATCCTATGGTCTTAAATTCTTTTAACCCTTTCCAGATTTTGGTGATTAAAGAACCGCCGGCACAGGGAACTATAAAGTGTTGACTAACGATACATTAAGTATACAACTTAATGTATCGTTAGTCAACACATAATCAACCTCTAAGGGGCCAAAGCAGTACTCGCATACATAGAGAGGCTTTTTTGGATATGTTCTTTGGCATTCTCTGCACTTTAATCCTTTAACATAACTTATATTTTCACCTCAGGCTTTCTTAATTAACAGTCTCCACTTATTATCTAATTTTTCTACTTTCATGATTTCATGCCCTTCTTCTTTCACAGCCCGAGGAACATTTTTAATAGGCTCGCCATCATCTAAAATCACCTCTAAAACTTGCCCCTGCTCCATCTCTTCAAGTTTAAGCTTTGTTCTAACAAAGCTGTTAGGACACGCTACTTTTTCCAAATTTAAAGTCTCGCGCGGCTTTATAGCATTCATCGGACGTACTCCTTATAATTATCCAACCCGACCCTGTCTAAGGTGTCCCTGAACCGCTCGCCTTGTTTGCCGAATTCTTTGTAAAACTGCAATGTTTTTTCTATAATCTTGAATACCTCTTCCTTTGTTTCCACAAAATCAAATGCCCTTATGCCTAATTTCGGGAATTTGCCCATCTTTCCACCTACAAAGATAGTGTAACCCTCCTGCCTTTTCTGCCAGGCATTGGTTGGACAAGAGTATACACAGTCACCGCAACCTATGCACTTATCTTCATGAAATATAATCTTTTCGTTGTCTTTATCCACCTCTATTGCACCCACTGGGCAAACTTGCGCACATAAACCACAGTAATCGCAGTTTTCCTTTACGAATCTCTTCTTCAGCCGACCCATTATTCCTAAGTCATTCTCCTGGGGTTTAATACAGGCATTTGGACAGCCGGTAATTCCTATCTTAAATTTATGTGGGTATCCCCCTATGCCAAAGAATTTTTTGTCAATCTCTCTTGCCAAAAAGAGACAATCTATTAAACCGTGGCTGCACTCTTTGCCTTGACAGGCAGTTACAGTCCTTACCCTCTGGCCGCAGGCGCCCATTTCAAGCTCAACCTCAGCAAGTTCTTTTCTTACTTTCTCAAAGTCCTTAAAGTTTATGTTGGGGATCTCAACACCCTGTCTTGTGGTCAAATGGATATATCCTTTGCCATATTTATTGGCGATTTCTGAAAGTATAACTAATTGTTCAGACTTAACATATCCACCCACAACTCGCAGGCGCAGAGAAAATAAATCCTTTTCCTTTTGCTTCATTAAACCACCACTTTTTAATTCTTTTATATTGTATTCAGCCATATTAACTACCTCTTACGTTTCGAAATACTGTTCCATAGAAAAATATCTCTCACCTGTGTCAGGTAAGACTACAACTACTCTTTTACCCTCTCCTAAGTCTTTGGCTACCTTTAATGCTGAATATGCTGCTGCGCCTGCTGATATACCTACGAATAACCCCTCTTCCCTAGCTAGCCTTCTTGCTGTTCTGAATGCATCATTATCATCAACCTGAATTATCTCATCAATTATGCCCTGGTTTAAAACATCGGGAATAAAGCCTGCACCAATACCCTGAATCTTATGTGGGCCCAGTTCTTTTCCCGAAAGAACAGCACTTGCTGCGGGCTCAACTGCAACTATTTTTATCTTCGGATTATTCTTCTTTAAAACCTCACCTACTCCGGTTATCGTTCCTCCTGTGCCAACTCCCGCAACAAAGGCGTCAATTTTTCCATCTGTAACAATTAGAATTTCTTTTGCAGTCGTCTTCCTGTGAATCTCAGGGTTAGCCTCATTTTTAAACTGTTGAGGCATAAAACTATTTGGAATCTTCTTCAGAATCTCCTCCGCTTTTTTAATAGAACCCCTCATCCCTTCGGCCCCAGGAGTAAGCACCACTTCTGCACCGTAAGATTTAAGAATATATATTCTCTCTAAACTCATTGTCTCGGGCATAGTAAGAATACATCTATAGCCTTTGACCGCTGAAATCATCGCCAGTCCTATACCAGTATTACCGCTTGTTGGCTCGATTATGGTTGCACCTGGTTTAAGCAAGCCTTTATCTTCAGCATCTTCAATCATTGAAAGGCAGATTCTATCTTTAACGCTCCCCCCGGGGTTAAAAGACTCTAATTTTGCCAGAATTTCCGCAGAACCTCCTCCTGCAATCTTATTGAATCTTACCATAGGAGTCTGACCTATTAATTCTAATACATTTTCTGCTATTCTTTCCGAAAAAGGCAAACCTCCACCCATATAGTAAACGAACTCTAGCCTATCGTTTGGCTTAAGTTGGGTAGATTGATACTTATCTTTACCAATGATTTTATCGTTCAATTCTACTGTAACCACTTCAGGCCTCATCTTTTTAGCGTCCAAAAGACCTGATATGCTAATATTATTCTTAATCTCTTCTTTTTTTCCATTTAAGAAAATAGTTATAGCCATTTTAACTCCTCCTTAAAATTTCTAGTGCTTTACTAATAGCCCGTAAGGTATACTTTAAATCTTTTTCTGTATGCGCAGTAGATAAAAAATTTGCTTCAAATCCTGAAGGAGAAAAATAAACTCCTCCTTTTAGCAAGTTGTGGTAGAATCGTTTAAAGGACTTTAAATCTTGATTTTGTGCGGTCTGATAATCCGTAACATCCTTACCTGTAAAAAATATGCTAAACATAGAACCGATGTGATTGACTTTAATCTTTATTTGATATTCTTTGGCTTTTAATTCTAAATACTGGCTCAATTCTTCGGCCTTTTTTTGCAAATCATTATAAGGGTTATTTTCTTTAAGCAACTTTAGAGTGGTTATCCCTGCTGTAACCGCTACGGGATTTCCTGATAATGTGCCTGCCTGATAAACTTCACCTTCCGGAGAAAGATACTGCATTATTTCTTTCCTTCCTCCAAATGCGCCTACAGGTAAACCTCCTCCGATAATTTTACCTAAACAAGTTAAATCTGCTTTTACGCCAAAATAACCTTGAGCACCGCCATACGAAAGACGAAAGCCGGTAATCACTTCATCAAAAATAAGAACGATATTATATTTATCAGCTATCTTTCTTAAGCCTTCGAGAAATCCAGGCAAAGGTCTAATCACTCCACAATTTGCCTGCACCGGTTCAACAATTATCGCTGCTAAATCTTTTTGAAACTTTTTTGCTGTTTCTTTAGCTCTCTTTATATCGTTATAAGGAAGTACTATTGTATGTTTAATAAAATCTTTCGGCACACCTGAACTGGCTGGAATACCCAACGTCGCCTGACCTGAACCTGCTTTTACCAAAAGATAATCTACGTGACCATGGTATGCGCCTGCAAATTTTATAATCTTATCTTTTTTTGTACAGGCGCGGGCAAGCCTAATTGCGCTCATTACTGCTTCTGTGCCAGAATTAGTAAGTCTAACCTGGTCTATAGAAGGTATTGCCTCTACAATAAGTTTTGCCAATTCTGTCTCTAATTTTGTCACTGTGCCAAAACTGGTTCCATTTTTTATGGTTCGTGATAATGCCTCTATAACCTTCGGATGCGCATGGCCCAAAATCAATGCTCCCCAACTCAGGCAGTAATCAATGAACCCCTTGCCGCATTCTCCGTAAATTTTTGAACCTTTTGCCTCTTTTACAAAAACAGGCAATCCTCCCACTGCCTGAAATGAACGCACCGGGCTATTTACTCCTCCGGGAATATACCTTTTGGCTTCACCAAAAAGTTTATGGTTTATAGTTGATAGTTTATGGCTCATTGACTATCCCGTGATTTAGAAAGTTTACTAAGCATTTTAGCTATGATTTCAGCCCTCAAGTTTCTCAAAACTAAACATTTATTCTCCTTTTTGCTATAAACTATACACCATCAACCATCAACCATTTCCCAACCTCTTTTCCAAAATAACTAATAATGAAATCTGCGCCAGCCCTTTTTATGGAGGTAAGCACCTCAAGAGCTAACTCCTTCTCCTTTGTTTTATCGCCTTCGCTTAACTTTTTTATTGCGCTATATTCTCCACTCACATTATATGCAGCTATAGGTATATTAAACTTTTCTTTTGCCCTATAGATAATATCTAAATACGCTAATGCTGGCTTAACCATAACCATATCTGCACCTTCATCAATATCTTGACCTATCCGTTTTAATGCTTCACTCGGATCACCGAAGTCAAGTTGATAACTCATTCTGTCCCCGAAGCGGGGAGCTGAATTAAGCGCTTCTCGGAATGGTGCATAAAAATTTGAGGCGTATTTTGCCGAATAGGCAAATATTTTAGTCTTTACGAAATCATTCTTGTCCAAGGCCTTTCTTATCGCCTTAACCTGGTGAAGCATCATTGCTGAAGGCGCAACAAAATCCGCTCCTGCCTGAGCGTGAGAAACAGCTATTTTAGCTAAAGTATCTAAAGTTCCATCAACATCTACATCAAGAACTTCGGCATTTTTTTTCAATATCCTGCAATGACCATAAGGAGTATATCCGCATAAACAAACATCGGTAATAATTATTATATCTTTTATTTCTTTTCTGATTGCTCTTACAGTCTTCTGAATAATGCCACCTTCGGCGTAAGCTTCGGTTCCTTTCTTATCTTTTTTACGCGGAATTCCAAATAAGAGTATTGCTTTTATATCCAAAACTTTAGTCTCCTTGATATCCTTAAGCAAGTTGTCGATAGATAGCCGATAAACTCCAGGCATGGACTTAATGACTTCTTTTTTATTTTTTCCTTCAATAACAAAATAAGGCTGAATCAAATCCGAAGCTACAAGCCTTGTTTCGCTAACCAAATTCCTAATTATTTGATTTCTTCTTAATCTATTAAATGCCATTTTTTTGCCTCTTTTAAGGTTACATCACCAATACATCTAACTTTTACACTTTGGGGTATTTTTTTATATCTTCGCTTAAAATTTCTAACCGCAGAGGGGCTGGTAAACATAATCTCATTAAAAGTATTTAACTCTAAGTCTGGCAAATCCTCAGGCATTACATTTTTATAAGCGAAACTGGTAGTTACTCTTGCTCCTAATTTTTTGAATGCCTTCTCCAAACCTTTATCCGAAATATCTGAACGGGGTAAAAATATCCTTTTGCCTTCTATGTCTAAGTTCTTAAATTCCGTAACCAAGCCTTCCGCGGATTCTTTCTTAGGTACCAAATCCGCTATAATTCCAAAGTCTAAGAGTCTATTTTTTGTAGAATTCCCGATAGCTCCAATCTTTATATTTGAAAGCAACCTTGAATCATAACCTATCGCTTTCAACCTCTTGAAGAAGTACTCTACGCCGTATCGGCTGGCAAATACTATCCAGTCAAAATTTCTGATATTCTCTACATAATTATCAAATTCCCTATAGTTATATAAGGGCTCGATCTTAATTAAAGGAAGATGAAAATAAACGCCTTTATTGAAAAATCTCTCCTGCGACAAACCGGTAAACAAAACCCACTTACCTTTCCTCAGCCAGTTAAATTCCTTCTCTAACTTTGCTATCTTGCCAACAATAACTATTGCCGGCGGTTTTAAACCTTGCTCTTTGGCCTTTTTCGCAATATTTTTTAAGGTGCTGGTTAAAATTCTCTGGGTTATTAAACTGGCATCCTGGATTATTGCCACTGGTGTATTCTCATCCCTTCCGTACTTAAGTAACTTGGAAACTATTTCATCCAAATTCTCTATTGCCATATAAAGAACTAATGTGCCAATTTTTGCCAGTGAATCCCAATCAAGCAAACTTTCTTTCTTCGTCGGGTCCTCATGACCGGTAACAAAGACACAACTGGAAGCAAGTTTTCTATCGGTTAAAGGTATGCCACTTAGACCCGCAGCCGCAACTGCGGCAGTAACCCCCGGGACTACTTCAAATTCTATTTTATTTTTGGTTAAGACCTCAAGTTCCTGAGAATACCTGCTAAATATTGAGGGATCACCGTTCTTTAGCCTTGCCACCTTCTTTTCTTCTTTGGCCTTCCTGATTAACAAATTATTAATTTTATTCTGATGAACTAAAAAACCATTAGCGTAGCGTTTCTTACCTAATTCATCGCAACAGATTAATTCTGCGCCATCTTTTGTATATCCTAAAAGACTCTTATCTACGAGGTAGTCATAAATAACCACATCCGACTCTTTAAGGATATTAAGTCCTCTTACAGTTATTAAATCAGGCTTACCAGGTCCTGCACCCACTAAATAAACTTTGCCTTTCATAATAAAACCGCCTCCCGGGAATCGATTGCTGAAAGCAAGTTATGCAGATGTAAATCTTCGGCTCTTCTGACAACTGCCAAAGACCCTTGTAAAGGATGAGGAATAAGGATCTCAAATGGTATCCTTTGGAAAATCCTATCTTCCAGCCCCAACCTAATCAGGCCACAAGCAGCAACCACAATAGCATCTAAGTCTGTTTCATCAAGCATCTTTAATCTCTCCCCGATATTACCGCGGATATCCACAATATGAAAATCATCACGATAATTTTTAAGATGGGTTTTTCTTCTCAAACTACTTGTTCCTATTTTTGCGCCCACCTTCAGTTCATCAAGGGTTAGATTATTCTTTGAAACCAGGGCATCGTAAGGATCAATAGACTTTGTAATGGCCGCGATAAAAAGTCCAGGCGCCAAATTATCCGGTAAGTCCTTTGCACTGTGGACAGAAAAATCAATCTCACCCCTTAAAAGTGCCTCATCTATTTCTTTTGTAAAAAAGTCTGTTCCTTCTATTTGCGATATAGGCGTAAACTTATCCTTATCGCCATATGTATCTATACCTATAATCTTTACATTAAGATCAGGGTAGAATTTCTTTAAATTGTTTACAACCTCTTCTACCTGCTTAAGTGCAAGAGGGCTGGTTCTTGTTCCAACTCTGTAATTCTTTCCCATAATCTTTCCACCTCTATATCTATAATCTTTTTAGCCTTTTGTGCTTCTCGTTTCTTTATCTTCATATTTTCTTCAATTACAGTATCTAAATCTTCTAAACAAAAAAGCTCAATACCCATTATCTCTTTTACTAGAGGATCAACGTCTCTTGGTAAAGCAAGGTCAACTATAAGAAGCTCCCGATTAATAAGGCCTGCTAAGGTCTCCTTTTTAATAATAAAATGTGGGCTTGCTGTAGCGGTTATGACTACATCCGCCATTTTCAAAGACTCTCTTAATCTATCGAATCTTACAGCCACAGCATTAATCTGACTTGCCAATGCCTTTGCCTTTTCAAAAGATCGACTGGAGATAAAGACCACATTGGGTTTTTCTTTTTTTAGGTACCTCAAAACTAATTCTGTAACCTTCCCTACTCCAATAATTAGAATGCTCTTGTGCGATAGGTTGCCTAATCGCTTTCTTATAAAATCTATAGCAATGCCTCCTACCGAAATTTTTCCTTCAGATATTTTGGTCTCTTTGTGTATCATACTAGCTAAAGTTAGAGCATGATTAAAAATCTTGGTCAAGAACTTATCAGCAAAAGCAATATCTTCTGTTTCAAGATATGCATGTTTAACTTGCCCTGAAATTTGCGTCTCACCAAGAATCAACGAATCTAGACCGCAAGTGACCGAAAATAAGTGTCTAACCGCTTCTTCGCCCTCATATATATAGAGACAAGGTAAAATTTTTTCTATCTCAATCTCATGGTATCGCGAAAGAAAATTTATTATATGGGCTCTTGCAACTTTGAGATTTTCTGTGCTAGCATAAATCTCCACTCGGTTACAAGTAGAAAGAATAACCGCTCCCTTAAATATTTGCCATTCCCTTAAGAGAGAAAGTGCATCTTTTAACCTCTTTTTGGAAAAAGAAAGCCTTTCTCTTAATTCAATGGGGCTAAATTTATGATTTGTGCCTACTAGCATCAACATCGTCTATCGTCTATAGTCTATTGTCTATGGATTGGGATTTAGAGAGATTGCAAAGCATTTTAGCAATATTCTCGGATTCAGAATAGAGTTCGTTGAATGCCCGCTGGGTTAAGAAATCATTATCTAGGGCAACAAATAATTGCGTTACCGTCTCATATAGAGAACCAAGAGAAATTTGAATATATCGCTTAAAATCGACTTTACTAAACCGGCTACTCCCTTCTGCAATGGCTGACAACGCGGAAATCGCACTTTTTCGAGTATGTTGAGCTAAACCAAATTTCTCTTCTGGTGGATAAGTTGCCGTAAGTTCATAAATCCTTTTCACAAACTTCCTTGTCTTTTGCCAAACTTCGAGTTTTTCAAACCCATACATTTTTACCTCCTCCATCAACTATAGACCATCAACTATAGACCATCAACTATCAGCCAGTTCGATTTCTTCTTCTGTAATTTCACCATTAACAATTCTAAATGACCTTATGCTTGGATTTTCTTTATCCTTTATTGAAGCAATTACGTAAGAAGCATCCGGATAATAGGCTAACTCCACATCATGCGCCGAAGGATAAGCCTCTGTATCAAGATGTGAATGGTATATACCTACCATCTCTAATCCTAAATTACGCATTTCTTTAAATACTTTTAATTGTTCTTTCGGGTCCATAAAATAACAAGTAGCCGGATTATCAGAGATATTCTCCATTTGATAAATTTTCTCAATTTTTTCTTCTTTGCCAGCCAATATTCCGCAAGATTCACGAGGATATTCTCTACGAGAATGTTTTACAATTTGCTCTAATTTATTTTTTTTTATAATCATGGAAATCTTTTAAATACCTCCCCCCATCGGAAACTTTTCCTGTTAAATCAAAAGTTCGTTTTACCCAAATTTCATCTAAAAACTCACCATTTATGTACGCAGACGTCATCTCTTCTTTTGGTTTCTTGAAAACATTCTTCGCCAAATCATTTTCAATCAACTGGCCTAAATAAAGAAAAATTACGTAGTCTGCAAGCCGCATTGCTTGTTGAATGTTATGAGTAACTATTATTACAGTATAGTCTTTCTTTAATTCCAACAATTTCTTTTCTATACGTTCCGATGAAACGGGATCTAATGATGAAGTGGGTTCATCGGCAAGAATTGCTTCCGGTTCAACGGCAAGTCCTCTTGCAAGGCATAATCTTTGCTGTTGCCCTAACGATAATTTTGCCGCAGATGTCCTTAATCTATCTTTTACTTCATTCCATAGACCTGCTTCTTTCAGATAATGCCGGACTTTTTCATCCAGAAATTTTTTTCCTGTGCGACCGTGAATCCTCAAACCATATGCAACATTGTCATATATTGACATCGGCAGTGGATACGGTTTCTGGGGAAGCAATCCTATCTTTTTTCTGAGATAAATTACATCGGTTCTATTACCGTAAATATTTTCACCGTTAAATAAAATCTCCCCTGATATTTTAACACTGTTTTGCAACTCCAAGAGTCTGTTAAATGACTTCAATAAAGTTGTTTTGC
>BBPE01000370.1_pt1 | contig 11476 bp, 6 predicted proteins | sample 1344301 | NCBI WGS metagenome assembly BBPE01 (sample SAMD00019089, study PRJDB2971) | groundwater metagenome | isolation source: The Cedars highly-alkaline
CTTCGAGATCAGCAACAAGGCGGCCTCCAGAACACGCTTACGAAGTTCGAGCGGGCTGAGTGATTGCAAGCCGACCAGCGGCGAGGTCATCGCGATCCGCGCTTCGCCAAAGCCAGAACGGCTGTTTTGGGCTAACGAAACAGCACGCGCCGCGATATGTAAGCACAGCTAGTTGCTAGGCTCTTGAAACGCTCAGGCGCGCTGAAGCTGTCTTGTGTCTATCAATGCTTCTAAGTGCCGCTTGAGGCTGCCCGGTATTGTGCCGCCCTGAATCAGCACTCCCGCCTCTATATTCTTTTCCATGGCGTGTGCCGTCAGATTAGCGCTTGTCAAAAACGCCACGCTATCATCCGCAACAGCTACCTTTGCGTGAACTCTGCCTTCGGTGAACGGCGCAGGCCGATCAACCCAAATGTATAGGGCTGCAGAAGGGACGCAACGCCGCAGGGTGGCGACGGGATCGACTGACAAGCTCCCGCCATGGTTCGCGGAGGTCTCAAGCAAGATTTGGATTTGAACGCCGCGAACGCCCGCAGCGTTGAGCGCATCAGCGATAGAGGGAATATCATAGGCTACGAAACTGACGAGAAAGAGGTGAGACTTCACGTTGCGGATGAGGTCTAGCAGCACTTGCTCCGTTCGGCGAGTTGCGACGAATGGGGTGGTTGGTCCGGTCCAAACGAGTTCGACGTTGCTCTCGCTCTGCGCTCGTAGGCGGGCGTGGGCTGCACCGAGCAAAATCCCGGCCAAGACATCGCCCGATATCCCGGACTGTTTCCAAGCGTCGATTAGGCGATCAAGTGCGGCTCGTGCCACCGGCGTTGATACAAGCTGGTACAAGCTCGCGTCTTGCTCGGCCGCTCGAAGGCCACGGATACGATCGGCAAGCGCTTCTATCCTTGATGGAGGCAAAAGGGCTACGAGATCAGTAGCGGCGACGAGCGTTGTTTCCATCAGGCAGCCCCGAAGAACGCCGCATCAGGGTTCTCTAGCGTGGGAACGACAAGCGAGCGATCGAGGTGGCGATTTCCCCGCTCACAAGAGGTTTCCGACACGAATGAGCAGGCGTGACACGCCGCGCCGTGAAGTGACTGATCCTTGCTTGGATCATGTTCTGCACATAGCGGATCGGAGGCGCAGATGTGGGCGCGATCTAGAGCTTGACGCAATAAACGGCCGAGATTTTCAGGCTTTCCGAGTTCTACTAGTCCGCCAAGCGTTCCATCGGAATCTGCCGCAGCAGTGTAGATGAGAAAGCCAGCCTGTTTTTTGTCGCCTTCGACATCTGCATATATTCTCTCACGAATACTGGCCGCGTTATAGCCGCACTCCAAAGCCAGCTCGCGGATCAGCATGTGCGCGAGAGTATGAAGCATGACGTAGCGAACGCCAGGATAACCTTGGTTGGGGTCTAAATTCCGCTTGTAGCGCCATCCGCGGTGCCCCTGTTTGAGCCGGGCATCAAGCGCCTTGACCGGATCCTTTTCGGCCCAAGCCTTCAAATCATCAGCATTGAAGCGAATGAAAATGCCTTCCCCGTGGACCTGAGTGGCCGGTAGCCAATTTGGCGCAGCACGCCCTAGTGGAGCCCGTGGGGCTGCTTCGTCGCCTGCGCCCTCATCCGGCGACTCCACCCTCGTGAATCCCAAGAGAGCATTCACCTCACGGAGGCGCTCAAGTAATAGAACTCGGGTAATAACTGAACTGAACCCCGTGGGAGAGGCGACTTTCTTGCTCATGAAGTGCGGATAGTCTGTAGGCGGGCTATCTGCCGTGAGCACATCCCATTCCGGCCCCTTCAGGTCGCTCTGTTGGACTTCAGTGCCGCCGTTGCGATGGATTTCTATCGCGGCCCAAATCTGATCGTCGGTGAATTGCTCAATCCCTGGCAACTGAGCTGTCTTCTTGAGCGTCTTTACGACGAAGGCAACCTCTGTGACGGAACTGACGTCCTCGAAGAAAGTCCAGCCATCTGCAATCAACTGCGCTAAAGGACTTCCCGTCTGTGGAATGGCGAGGACGGACAGAGTGACTGGAAACCAGCTATTGGTGGCACCAAGAAGAATAGCGCGGGGTACCTCAGCACAGTTATCGTCGAAGCGATCTATGTGTGGATGTCGTCCTCGGCAGCCCGGTAGATTGTCTCGTCCCGCCTGACCAAACGCCTGCGCCATGTTCTTTGACGCGCCACAGCCGTCACACTTGACCCAGAGGTTCTCGGTTTGAAGTGATGCTCCACTCTCAAAAAATCGTAACGTTGCAAGGCAAGCGCTCGGGCCGCCATGCACGAACCAATGCCATGCAAAGTCATCAAGATGGCCAGCTCGACATGCCATTAAAAAGCGAGCAGGAACAGCGTCCGCATCTTTAGCTTTTTGATTGTTGTTCGATCCGCGACAGCCTTCATGAACGAAGCGCGTCGATTCTGGCCGATATCTGTTCTCTTTCAGCTTGAACAGTCCTGCGTCGTAGGGCGAAAGCAATCCGCATTTCACGCAGCGCAGCCATCGCGGGAAAGGCTTGACGGGTACGCCTATCAACGCTGTGGGCGAAAAAGGGTCTACAATGCCTCTTTCGCCGATGGGTGGCATACGCAATGACTCGACTCGGGGACCGAGCACTCTCCGCACGTTGGCTAGTAGGCGTGCCTCTTGTATCGGCTGACACCGATCTTTCTTCCAGCGATCAATTCCCATCGTGACTACCGACATGTTCGGCAGGTCTACCAACGCTCCTGGACCATATGTCCAAAGTAGCTGGCTGGGTCGGATTTCCCCTACAGGCGTCTTGCTCATTGCTGATCCTCCTCGGGCTGCGTTACCCGTGGTCGCCAAGTCGGATCACTGGTCGATCGGTCGTCCTCCATAATGAGCCTGACACCAGGCTCGACTTCGCGCATCGACATTGGCACCGTCCAGTCGGTCCACGGCTTGATGCCGGGCGCGGAGAGTAGCGGATAGGCGGTCGGGCCCGCACTGTGCTTCTCATAGACGAGCGTGCGGCCACCAACGCCTGCTTCATTGGCCCAATCGTCAGCACGGCTCTTTAGCTCGGCTTCTGTAAGCCCCTTCTTCCCAGAGTCCTCCGTCACTTCCCAAGTGCGAGCGGCGATTGCGCTAATGGTGTCCACCATCTCGGAGAGGCTTGGGCTGCTCATAGCACCGGCCCCATCATTCGGCGCGAAAGGATCATAGGTGTGGCGCATGATCGAAAGCATCGCGCCTGTGAGACCCCGGTCTAGTGCTCGCGGTGAAAACGGGGTGACCGACTGAGCCTCGACATGCTGGTAGAATGTCGCGTGGTAGTGCTCGAATGTCTCATAGTGCGAGAGGTCTCGGGGCCGCGCCCAAGTCAGCACCGTTGCCACGAGTCCCGGCGGTGTACGGCCCACACGGCTGGTAGCCTGGATGTATTCGGCTGTTCCTTTGGGCTGACCATTTACGACCATCACCCCTAGACGATTCACGTCGACACCAACCGACAGCATGTTCGTCGCAAGAACCGCATCGATAGGCCGTGCTTCTCCCGTCTTTCTGTCCGTCACCCACTTGTCTTGCGCTAGGTCGAAGGTTGCTCCGAAAGGAACCTCAAGCTGGTCGAGATATCTTGGAATGTCCTGGCTCGAGACGCGAGACGTCAGTTCGCTAACTTCCTCAACCCTTCGCTGAGAAAGCCCCGGTCGGTCCACCAAGCTCATATTGACGCGAAAGGAACGCGTTTGGACGTCGTCTTCCGCCAATCGCTTCATGCCGCCCAATTCTCTCAGCGAGTTGAAGTAGCCGACGAGAGTCATGTAGGGATCGGCGACCGTGCCGAAGCGATCAAACAGCGCCTGCGCGGCGGTTAGGAATGCCGTGTATGTCCTGATAAGAACTGCTGGACGCGAACTGCCGGGTGCGCAAATACCCATGTACTGCCGCCCAGACTTCTCGCTGATTGGACGTTCAACTGAAAAGAAGTTGTCTTCGACGTCGATCCCCGAGGGCGGAAAAACTGAGATCCTGCGCATAAACACATTGCGCACCTGGTCGTCAGCCCGCCGCACGGTCGCGGTGGAGGCAACGACCTTTGGCCGGACCTTAATGTCGCCCAGCATCCAGCTGCTGAGTTCGTCGACAGCCGTCTCGTATAGGCCGACCATCGTGCCTAACGGACCACTTATGAGATGGAACTCGTCCTGGATGATCAGATCGGGTGGCCTTATCGGACGGATTGGTTTCACGCTGGCGGCCGGATGTAAACCTTTCGCTCGGTGCCCAGTGACACAGTCGTGGCCCGGCCAGAGCAAGCCATGGCGTCCGCATTCCTGATCGACGCGGCCGAATAGATTCCGCACCTGGGTACGCCAGGCCATCATTGCGAACTTGTCCACAGTCGCGATCATCATCGTCGGTGGTCGGTGATAAATTTCTTCATCTACGACGTTCACTGGCAGGCCGGGGTGAGGCTGGCCGCTAGATTTCGCCTTCGAGAACTCGCAGCTACCGAGCTTGTCGCCGCAGTGGATCAAAGTTCTTCCTGCGGTCTTGTCGACTACGATGTCGCGCCCACCGGCAATCTCTGAACCGCACCATGGGCAGCTGGTCAACTGCGCTGGCGAGGCAATGCCGGCCTTGTTGCGGTCGTTGTTTCGAATGGCCTCTATGGCTTCATGGGACGCATCAGTCGTTCCTGGCGTTACGCGATTGCCAACCCAGAGACCAAGAGTGAACGGCTCTTTGCCCCACGTCTTGTCGTCAGCGCGACGGATGATCTCCATCGCACAGAGTAGAGTCGTCGCTCTCTGGAACTGTTGCAGCGTCAGCAATCGCAGGGTGTAGCGCATGATGACGGCAAGGCCACGGGATGCGTCGAAACCTCCGAGATCGTTCTTGAGACGGCGCATGGCCATGGCGAAAGCGGCTACGCCGAGATAGGCTTCGGTCTTCCCACCACCCGTCGGGAACCAAAGCAGATCGGCAAATGCTTCAACCGGGTTCGTTCTGTCCGGATGCGCAGGATTGGAAAGTGAAGGGATGGAGAGCAGCAGGAATGCCAGCTGAAACGGGCGCCACGATCTGTTCTTCGGTACGTCCAGCGTGGTCAAGTCGACGTTCTCGTTCCGTCTGCGCTTCAGTGCATAAATGCTTCGGACGCGCTGCATCGCCATGGACTGGTTGGCGAACCGGAAAGCCTTTAACGCTTTCGGATCAGCGAAGAGAGTATCCATGCCTTCCCGAAGACGGCGCAGTATCTCTTCGCATCGTTCGATGACGTCCTTGCCAGGATCGTCGAAGCCGGTGATTTCAGCCTTTAGTCGCTGTTTCTGTTCATTGATCCAAATGGCGTAATCGTCGACCAAGCACGATAGCGCCTCGCGCAAATCGGGCGGCGTCATTTCAGCAAGCCGCGTCATGTCGAGCCAGCCCTCATTCACCATGCGTCGCATGGCCGGGCGGTCATCGGGATCAAGCCCCGGCGTTTCCGTGACTGCGACTTCGTATCGCGGGATGATCTCGGTTTTGACGCGAAGTGCCTTCGTCGGGTTCTCGGGTGTCGTGTCGGCGTGAACGGAAACTCCGTGTCCGACCGCGAATTCCAGCCGGTTGCGATAGATGAGAGCTAGTCGATCACGCTCCGGATCGTCGACCACGACCTCGTTCGAAGGACGACGCCGGAACACTGCTTTGTCGGTCTGGCCCTCGGCGGCTTCGACGCTAATCTCTGGCTGGAACAGCCAGGCGCGATCCTTGTTGTCGTCTGGCTCTAGCTGACCATTCACGAGGAACAGAGTGACGAGCCGCTCTCCCTTGTTGTTCGTCCGTACCGTGCCTTGCAGGCGGACATCCGGCTGGTCGCGATCGGGTGTCGATGGTTTGATCTGACCATCGACGAGCGGGATTGTGACAACGCCACCACAGGGGATGCGCTTCCAGACCTTAACCTTTGTATGCTCTTCATGGCCCGTTGCGCGGTTCTTTCGGGTTTTGACTATATCGTGCTCGTCGTTGGGAACACGCTCGTAGCGTCCCCACCGTGCTTCGACGTCCAGCTTCCCGACATCGGGCGCAACACAGAAGGTGAGACCCATGCTGGAGGGAACCAGCGATTGGTTGTTCGTCGTGTCGATCTCATCAAGAGCATCGTCCTTGGGCTCCACCCTGCCGGACGCGCTTGCGAATTCGGCGCCAGGCTCGTGGCGCGACGCCTTATGTTCGTCCTCAAGGTCGCCAGCTTCCTCAGCGGCGGAGGCGGGCTCGACTCGCTCTGTATGATCATCGTCCGGCCTCCTTGGAGCGAGCTTACCGACGAGGTAGCGATCGCGGACGCTCATGTCTTTGATCAGCTCGTGCGGTCCACCGGCCGGGCCGAGAAGATCGTCGCGCACGGCGAGTTCGAGGAGGTCGCGGGTGTAGACGACATCGTGGATCAGTGGCACTGCGCCTCGGTTTGCGACGCCGAGCAACGGCAGAACGCGAAGGAAATCGTTCCATGGCAGTCGCCCGACCAGTCCCTTTGGTGCAGTCAGGCTGAGGCTCGCGAGCGGCATCGACGGATCGACCACGTGCTGATGATCGAAATAGATCGTAGAGCGCAGGAGATCCGACCGGACACGAAGGATTCGGCCAACTCCAGAAACTTGACCGTCATCGTTGAGAACGATGACCCAGTGGCCTTCGTCTAGCGCCTCATGGCCTGTAGGTCCGACAGCGACGCGCAAGGAGTAACGGGTCGAGCCGGATGCGCTCTTGATGATCCAGGCGTCAACGGATGGCTCGGCGGTCGTGGTAAAATCTGCCATGGTCAATCGCCCCCTTCAATTGCTGGAGAAAGAATATCGTCGAGGTCAAGCGTCAGAACGGATCCAGAAGTACTTCGCGATTTGCGCCCTCGCGCTTTAACTGAGCCAGCCGTCCCGCCATGCAGGCCTTGATCGACTTCTTCCTGGTAACGCTGCCGATTCAGATCGGCCAAGTGTCGCAGGACTTCCAAGCGTGCCGGCTCTGACATTGTGAAACGTATCCGATCACTCTCGGGCAGATATGCGACTTCATGAAAATCATGGCCTAGCTCAATGCCGTCCCAAGCATAGCAATCCACCAGCTCCTGATCGATTGATCTATGAATCCGTCGAATGCCTTCGATTGCCGCATCCGTGTTGCTTGGAGAGTGCACCGCATTGTACGTTCTTGTCATTCCATTGGAGGTGCTAATCATAAAAGAACGTCGCGCATTGTGAAGATCGCGCCCAAGCTGCTCCAACAATTCAGAACGTCTGCTGGGAAACGGAAACTTTACAGTCGCTGATGTAGGATTGTACTTTAATCTTGTCTCCAAAGTAGAACACTGCTTCCTAGCCCACACCTCATGAATTGACGAATTTAGAATTGCGTACAGCAGCGGATCATCTGATGCGAATATTTTGAGTGTATGCGAGTAAACGCTGTCATTCGCTATAAGTTGAAATACACAGAATTTGTTGTTTCTGCAATTGCAATGACATGTTCAAGCCTAGGCTTGACGGGCATATCCTGATCTTGTTTTTTGAAAGCGCCCCCGCGACCAATGAAATTGTATAGGTCGAAAGCGACCGACTCATAGATCCACCACCGTTCCTTCACGCGCGCCTTCTTATCGTTGATAGAATCTCTATGTGGCTTGACGCGCTGCATGGCGATTTGAAAAGCAGTCTTGTATTTTTCGGCAACTTCCTGATCCCAGTCCCAGAAATTAATCGCGTACCGAGTAGGCCGCTGATCCGGTTGAGAGTTCAGGTCATCGCCGTTCAGGAATGGGAACAGAACTTCAGCGCAGTCTGGATCGGTTTCAATAATACTGCGATATTCTTCAGGCGAAATCGCGAAGCCGATGCCGTTTAGGTTAGAACCTTGGAAAGCCAAGTTCTTGCTGAAAGCGAGAGACTTTGGGGTCCACTCCTCCTGATCGCTTAGATAAGCTGAGATGTGGCTTACAACTTGCCCCGCGATGCGTCGCTGCCCAAGCCAGGGGCCCTTGCAAACGTGAACCCTGCTGGTCGCTACCGCCGCTGCACCCGGCCACACTTCGTCTGGATATGCGGAGTAAATCGTACATCCGCTGCTTAACAGGTAGTCTAGGCCACTCAACCTAGTTTGGCCTTCACTAATAGTATTTGTCGCAAGAAGACCAAAAAATCTGTGGCGCGCCAACAAAACGTGACAACGCCTAAAAAAATGCGCAACCAGATCGGTGTTCTTGTTGGCCGGTGCGTTCACAAGTGATAGCCAAGAATTGTAAGCAGCGCCCAGCTTTTCACTTACGCGTTTGCCGCCAAGAAATGGCGGGTTTCCAATAAATGCATCAAAGCCTGAATCCGCTTGTATAAACACTTCCGGAAATTCGAGCGGCCAATGAAAGGGGCGTCGAGCGATCCCATCTATGGAGTCCCTGGCCAAGTCAGTTGACGCGGCGCGCCGGAGATTGACCCTCGATTGGTTCTCACCATTCGCGATGGCGTCGGCCAAAGTGGCCAGCGTACTAATCCTAACGACTCGATCACCGCCCCGATCCTCGGCCAGAATAATGCCGACGAAAGCATCGGAGATGAGCGTTGGCAGTGTCAGCTGATCCCGTGATTCAGCATCTAGCGCCGCCATCGCCTCGACATCCTTTATGTCGCGAATTGGGATCTCCCGCAGACGGGCGCGAAGTTCGAGCGCCGTGTCGACCGCTTTACGGATAGTTCGACCGAACAACCGCAGTTGGGCCTTTCCCTTCGGATTCATGTCGAGCTCGATCAGCTGATCGAGATCGTGAATGCCTAGAAGGCTATCGCCGCTGCGCAAATTGTGGTCGAGGAAACCGAAAGGCCGCCCCTTGGACATCGTCGTCAGCCAGAGCGACAGCTTTGCCAGCTCGACGGCAAGGGGGTTTCGATCCACGCCATAGAGACACCGCTCGGCGATGAGGCGACGCGCCAGAATCGCGCGCTCTTCCGGGTCCTGCGACAAGGGCTCGAACCCTGGCGCGTTGCCGTCGCCAAGGATGCGACCTTCGCTATCGATCCGCTTATCGCCTTTCTCCGTCAACGACCAGGCTTCAACCAGCCGGTCAGACAGCCAGCGACAGACCTGAACGAGGAACGCGCCGGATCCCATGGCGGGGTCACAGATCTTGAGGTCGAGCAATTCCTCTGCGCTCGTCAGCTCCCAGTCCTCGGGTGCCTTGCCCTCGGCTGGCCCGCGATAGGCGACTGGCGTCAAAGTCGCCTCGACTATCTTCTCGGTAAGGCTCTTTGGCGTGTAGTGCGTGCCACTCTCGCGCCGGTCGGAACCGAGCACGACGACGAAGGCACCCTTGTGATGTACGAGCGGATAACCCCAAGGGTCGGTCCGTAAGAGGGGCGCGTAGGGCAGGATACGGTCGCGCAGACCGATGTCACCACGGCAAACGGTGAGCAGCCGCGTGGCGTTGCGATCGTCGGGTGCCCGCTCAAGCGCGTTGCGGATGGCGGACTCCGAGCGTTCGCTCCGTTCCTTCAATAGCTCGGCGACTCTCGCCGCACCATCAAGGCGCGCCGACTCCATCTCTCCGAGAGTCACGCGCGGGCTCTTGGCTTTCGCGCCGCTGTCGAGTTCTAGCGTCACGTCGTCGACGCGCTTCACTGTGCGTTCGAGGAGGCCTTCATAAACGTGGCCGATTTGCTCTACGTCGAGTGCGCGGTATGACAGCGTGCGGCCCTCGAAGGTCTGGATCGCTTCCAGCAGCAGGAGAACGGTGCGGTCATCAATCGGCAGTGGTTCGGCCGGGTCGGTACGCCAGTTTGTCCCCTTCTTGCGACCTTCGAGGAACGGATACCGATCGGGGTCGAACAGGGAGCCGCCAAGCGCTGGAAGGCGCAGCGTCGGATGATCGATCCCGCCATACACGCCGCGAAATAAAGCGAGCAAACGGGACCATGCAGATCGCCGACGCTCAAGGATCTCTTCAGAGTCTGCGCGAAGCTGCATCCGCAGGCTGGAGATGGCGTAGAAAGAGTCGTAGCGCGGATCGCCGAGGAGCAGTAGTCCGCGTTCTTCGGCTGCCAACAAAAAGACAAGCCGCATCATAACCGTGAGGCCAGCCTCGTAGAGCTCTCGCGGATCGACGTCGCGCAAAAGCTCGCGATTGCGGTCTTGGTCGGCGCGGTCGAGAGCCTGTACGAGCACTTCGACTGCGCGTCTGACTTGCTCCCCAAGCGCTTCCGTCACGTCGTCCTGGTGTTTCAGGGATCGCTCATAGAGCGCCGGTAGCTTGCCCTCGTCTGGGCCAAAGAAACGGCGCACGCCAAGCAGACTAACGAAGGCTCGCAACGTATCAGCCTCCTGACCCCAAAGGCGCGCATACCAGCTCGTGAAGCCCGCCACAGACCCAACCGGTGCATGGACCAGCATCCAGCGTTCGCCGTTGGTCACGAGGCCAATGGCGCACCCCGTTCCCCGGAGCAGAGCAACCATTCGATCGGCCGGTGAAATCGCGAGGCCTTCAAAACGGCGAGTCGTGTCGAGATTGGTATCTGCCTCGTAGACGTGGATGAGCAGTAGCGGTTCGTCCCCATTGGTCGGGTTCACGACCGCCAGATCGGGCGCAACCGTGACGCCGTGTTCGGGCATAGAGACATTAAACCGCTCAGGCAGTGTCGCTCCCTTGCGCAGCACCGCCTCATCCATTTCCAGCGCGGTGACCAGCACCTCGTCGATCCAGGCCGCGTGCAGCGCAGGAAGGTCGAGGTCGTCCATGTCGACGGCATCGCGCCATTCCTCATATGTTCGACGCAGCCGTTGGGGGCGGCCGGAAGTCAGAGCATCCAGACCCTGCGGGAAGACCTCCCTCAGCACGGGGACCGCGAGGAATGGGCCGGAGACTTCTACGAGGTTCAGCCACTCGTGATCGTTGCTCATCCGCGCTTCCCCGTAACGAGGGAATTCGGCACCAACAGCACGACGGCCACGGGAAATGTGTGTTCAATGGCGCTGGAGTGCCGCTCCTCAATCGAGCGCAATTCCTGTTCTCGCTCCTTTGGGATACGCGCCAGCCGGGCCTCAAGGGCAGCTTGATCGCGCTTGAGCTGCGTGCGCTCATCCTCGGAGAACAAGGAGAGTTGCAAGGGCTGCTGCTCCGCGGCGATCTCTGTCTTCAGCGCCCGTTCTAGGTCGTCCAGTATTTGGCGGATATCGTCGGCCTCTTTGCGCTTCCTGGTCTCAATCGTGTTTAATAGGAAGCGCAACCGATCCTTCGATCGTGCCTCGACAGCGCCCTGAACAGCATCGCGATGTTTGTCGAAGCGGGTGCGCAAAGCGTCGAACGTAGAATCCGACAGCGCCGCCGGCTGCGAGTCTTCCAGCCAACGACGAACTTCGGTAACCCGCTCCTCTCGCCGGAAACCGGCATCGCGCAGATATCCCCCGGCCTCCGTGAGCTCCTCGTGCAGGCGGTGATGAGTCCCGCCCGTGACAACGAGCCGAGACATCACCACCAC
>BBPE01000383.1_pt4 | contig 11462 bp, 11 predicted proteins | sample 1344301 | NCBI WGS metagenome assembly BBPE01 (sample SAMD00019089, study PRJDB2971) | groundwater metagenome | isolation source: The Cedars highly-alkaline
CGCGAGCAGGGCGCGCGACGCCTCCTCGCCCGGCGCGTCGGGGCGCACCGCGAGCGCGCCGCGCAGCTCGTCGCGCGCGCGTTCGAGGGAGAAGCGGAAGCTGTCGGGGATGCGCGCGAGGCGGCCGCCGGGCGAACCCTCCAGCACCAGCCACTCGACGCGGGACGCGGCCAGCGCCGTCGCCGCCGCGTTGCCCTGAAGGCGCGCGCCGGCCCGGTCGAAATCCGCCGCCGCGGCCGCGCTCATGGCGGGCAGCGGGTCGGTGACGCGCCCGTCCGACAGCTCCGGCGCCGGCTCGGGCAGCGGGCGCGGCGGGGCCTGGGCGGCGCAGGCCGCAAGCAGAAACGCGAGGAGCAGCCCCCTCAAAACCGCCGGATGCCCCGGCCGCCGCCGCGGTCGCTGTCGAGGCGGAACAGCAGCTGCGAGGCCGCCGCGGTGGCCGCGTTCGTCCGGGGCAGGCGCGGCAGGGCGGCCAGGCGCTGCGGCGAGTCGGCCGCGAACAGCGCCGGCGACAGCGCGGCCTGCCCGCGCGCGAACAGGAACAGGTTGTCGATCACGGTCTGGGCCGGCGCATTCTCCGCGATGCCGGCCGCCGCGCGCCACTCCGGCCGCGCCTCGGCAAAGCGCACCGCGACCAGCGGGTCGAGCGCGTAGCGCGGGTCGCTAACCAACGCGTTCGACAGGAATTCGAGCTGCGCCACCGCCTCCGCCGCCTGGAACGGCTCGCCGGCGAAGGGCGCGCCGCGGCCGAAGCCGAAGGAGGTGTTGAGGATCGCCGCCCGCGTCGGGTCGCCCACGCCGTCCACCGCGCCGCGCGGCAGCGCGACCGGCTCGGCGCGCGGCAGGGGCGTCGCCTCGCAGGCGGCCAGCGCGGCCGGCAGGACGAGGAGGAGGAGGCCGCGCCGGGGCGTGCTCATGGCCGGCTCCGACTCAGAACCGGTTGATGCCGGCCCCGCCCCCCCCGGGCCCGCCCTGGAACAGCCGCTCCTGCTCGATGCGCAGGAGGTCGCGCTCGACCAGCGCCGTCGCCTCGCGCGTCTTCGGCAGGGCGGGCAGCGCCTGGAGGCGCTGCACCACCGCGTTCGGGTCGGCGAAGGCGCCGGGCGGCAGGTCGCGCAGCGGCAGCCCGGCCTGCATTGTGTTCGCCGCGAGGAACAGGCCGTTCACCACGGCCTGCGGCGGCGCCTCCGGCGCGATGCCGAGCGCCTGGCGCAGCTCGCCCCGCGCCTCGTCCAGCCGCGCCCGCGCGACGGGCGAGAAGTCGGCCCACCGACCGCCCCACTTGGAGTCGGCGGCGAGGTACTCGACCCAGGCCGCGCCGCGCGCCACCTCGGCCGCGCTGCGCGCGCCGCCGTTGAAGGCGAAGGCCGATTCGAGCACGCCGGAGCGGAGCGGGTCGCCGCCACCCCCGGCGAGCGCGCCGGCCGGCAGGTTGGCGACGGGGGGCAGGGGCTGCGCGGCGCAGGCGGCGAGACCCAGGGCGAGCAGAAGCGGCGGTCCGATCCTCATGCCCATCTATCTGGGTGCGCCACCCCCGGCGACCAAGGGCCATCACGGCCAGCAGCCGGCCACCCTGGCGCGCGCGCGGACCAGCGCGAGCACCGTGCGGCAGGTGGGCGCCGGCAGCCCGACGAGGTCGGCCAGCTCCACCACCACGCCGAGCAGCGCCTCGATCTCCATCGGCCGGCCGCGCTCCAGGTCCTGCAGCATGGAGGTGCGGTGCGCGCCGACCTCGGCCGCGCCGGCGATCCGCTTGTCCACGTCGATGGCAAAGCGGACGCCGAGCGCCTCCGCGACGGCCTTCGCCTCCAGCATCATCGCCCGCGCCACGCCGCGCTGGCCCGCGTCGGCGGTGAGCTGGTCGAGCGTGTTGGCGGTGAGCGCGCTGATCGGGTTGAAGGCGAGATTGCCCCAGAGCTTGACCCAGATCTCGTCGCGGATCTTGGGGCGCACCGGCGCCTTGAAGCCGCCGGCGATCAGCGCCTCCGACAGCGCGGCGACGCGCGGCGTGCGCGCGCCCGAGGGCTCGCCGAGGGTGAAGCGGTCGCCGTAGGTGTGCGTGACCACGCCCGGCGCCGTGACCTCGGCGGCGGGATAGACGATGCAGCCCACGGCGCGGTCGGGGGGCAGGTGGGCGGAGACGGCGCCGCCCGGGTCCACGCTCTCGACGCGGCGGCCCGCGTGCTCGCCCGCGAAGCCGTGGAAGTACCACCAGGGGATGCCGTTCACGGCCGAGCAGATCGCGGTCTCGGGCCCCAGGAGCTTGGCGATGTTGGGCGCGGCGCCGGGCAGGCCGACGGCCTTGAGCGCCACCACCACCACGTCCTGCGGCCCGGCCTCCTCCGCCGTCGCGACGGCGCGGACGGGAACGGTGAAGTCCTCGCCCGACTCCTCGCCGATGAGCCGCAGCCCGCCCGCCTGCATCGCCGCGAGGTGCGGCCCGCGCGCGATCACCGTGACCTCCGCCGCGCCCTTGTGGGCGAGGCGGGCGGCCATCAGCCCACCGATCGCGCCCGCGCCGAACACGCACATTCTCATCCCGACCCCACTCCCCCGTCCGGCGCGATCATGCCGCCGCCGGCGCCTGGCCGAAAGCGGCGCGGGAGGTCAACGAAGCGGACGCGGGGCGCATCACGCCGCCGCGCCGCCGGCCCAGCATCGCGCGCAGAGCAACCGGAGGCCAAGCGCCTTGCTGCACATCGACCTGCCCTCGCGCGACCAGCTGCGCGCCCTGTTCGAGCACCGCGCGCCGGCGAGCGTGACCCTCTACGTGCCCACCACGCCGCGGACGCAGGAGGCGCAGGCCGACCGAGTCGCGCTCTCCAACCTCGCGCGCGAGGCGCTCGCCAAGGTGGAAGCCGCCGGCCCGCCCCGCGGCGCGCTCGCCGCCCTGTCCGAGCAATTCGACGGCATCGCCGAGGACGACGCGCTGTGGCGGCTTCAGGCGCGCACGCTCGCCGTGTTCGCCACGCCGGAGCGCGCGGTGGTGTTCCGCCTGCCCAGCGCCATCGAGGCGCAGGCCTGGGCCTCCGACCGCTTCCACGCCACGCCGATGCTGCGCGCCGTCGCCTTCCCCCCGGCCTGCCACGTGCTCGCGATCGCGGCCGGCGGCGCGCGGCTGCTGGAGGTGCCGCCCGAGGGGCCGGTCGAGCTCCTGCGCGTCGAGGGCATGCCCGACGACGCCGCCGACGCGGTCGGCAAGGCCAGCATCAAGGACCGCTCGCACAGCCAGCGCGTCGTCGGCTCGGAGGGCGAGAAGGTGCGGCTGCGGCAATACGCGCGCGCCGTGGACCGCGCCGTGCGCGGGCGGCTGCTCGGCGAGGAGTTGCCGCTGCTGCTGGCCGCGAGCGAAAAGCTCGGCCCCATCTACCGCTCCGTCTCCACGCACCCGCGGCTGGACGGCGCCACGCTGCCCGGCACGCCGGACACGCACACCGACGAGGAGATCGCCGCCCTCGCGCGCGCCCGGCTCGACGCGCGCCGCGACGAGGAGTTGGCGGCGCTGCGCGACACCTTCGCGCGCCGGCGCGAAGCGGGCCGCGCGACCGCCGACCTGTCCACGGCGGCGCGCGCGGCGGCGATGGGCGCGGTGGACACGCTGCTCGTGGACATGGACTGCGCCATCCCCGGCCTCCTCGACGAGGAGACGGGCGAGATCCTTCTCGAGCGCGCGGGCGACGGCCTCAACTACGGCGTGGCGGACGGCGTGGCGCGCCGCGTGCTCGTCCACGGCGGGCGGGTGATCCCGGTCCGCGCCGACGAGCTGCCCGAGGGCGCGGACTCGCCCGTCGCCGCGCTGCTGCGCCACGCGCTGATCCGCGCCGGATAGGGCGCTCAGGCCGGCGCCGCCAGGCCGAGCTTCTCGGCCAGCCCGATGCGCATGAGCTTGCCCGTGGCGCCCTTGGGGATCTCGGGCAGGAACACGACCCTGCGCGGCACCTTGAAGTCCGCGAGCGACCTGGCGGCGAAGTCGCGCAGCTCGCGCTCGCCCACCTCCATCCCCTCGCGCAGCACCACCGCCGCGCCGACCTCCTCGCCGAGCTTGGGGTGGGGGATGGCGAAGGTCAGCGCCTGCGCCACGGCGGGGTGGGCGGAGAGCACGCCGTCCACCTCCAGCGGGCTGACCTTTTCGCCGCCGCGGTTGATCAGCTCCTTCAGCCGGCCGGTCAGCTGGAGGTAGCCGTCGGCGTCGAACATCCCCTGGTCCCCGGTGCGGAACCAGCCGTCCGTGAACGCCTTGGCGTTGGCGTCGGGGTTGGAGTCGTAGCCCGGCGTCACGTTGGGGCCGCGGATCACGACCTCGCCGATCGCGCCTTGCGGCAGGATCGTCCCGTCGTCGCCCATGATCGAGACCTCCGGACCGGCCGCGAGGCCGACGAAGCCCGGCTTGCGCGCGCCGCGCAGAGGGTTCGACGCCATCTGGTGCGACGCCTCCGTCATCCCGTAGCTTTCCACGAGGGGGCAGGCGAAAACCTTCTCCATCTGCTCCATGACCGGGCCGGGCAGCGACGCGCTCGACGAGCGGATGAGGCGCAAGGGGTTGCGCGCGATGACCTCCGCGTTGCGCTCGGCGCGGGCGAGGATGGCCTGGTGCATGGTCGGCACCGCGGTGAACCAGGTCGGCTTCTCCTCGTCGAGCAGGCGGAAGAACCTCAGCGCGTCAAAGCCCTGCGTGCAGACCACGCACCCGCCCGCGGCCACGGAGGCAAGCGTCGCCGCGATCAGCCCGTGGATGTGGAACAGCGGCATGATGTTGAGGCAGCTGTCGGCGGCCGACAGCTCGAGCGTCCGGCCGATGTTGTGGGCGCTCGCGCAGACGTTGCCGTTGGTCAGCGGCACGATCTTCGGCCGCGCCGTGGTGCCGGAGGTGTGGAGGACGAGGGCGACGTCGCCCGCCTCCGCCGCGCCGCCCGCGGCGACGGGGCGTGGCGCGCCGCCCTCGAGCGCGAAGTCGCCGGCCGCCTCGCCCGGCACCAGTTCGAGCACGGGCGTGCCGAGGCGCACGGCCGCGGCGCGGGCCGGCGTCTCGACACCCTTTTGGACGACGAGGGCCTTGGCCTTCAGGTCCTCCATGTAGAAGGCGAACTCGTCCTCGCGGTACGCCGGGTTGAGCGGCGCTGTCGTGGCCCCCGAGCCGATGGCGAGGAAGGCCGCGGCCATCTCCGGGCCGTTGGGCAGCACGATGGCGACGCGCTCGTTGCGGCCGATGCCGAGGGCGTTCAGCCGCGCCACGGCGCGCCCGGCCAGCGCCCGCAGCGCGCCGTGCGACAGGGCGGGACGCCCAGGGGCGCGGATGGCGGGCGCGCCGTCCGCGCCGCGCGCGAGGAGTTCGGAAAGGGTGCGGGCGGCGCGCGTGTCGCTCATCGGGTTCGGCGGTCCTGCGGTCGTTGCGAGGGTGACAGCCTCATGTCTGCCCGCCGGGCCGGCGGGTCGCAACCGGTCTTTACAGCGTTTACGATGGTTGACGGCGGGTTGACGCCTTTACGTTTCCACCCCGGTGCGAACTGGTCCGCCGCGCGTCATGTTGGTGTGATGACGCTCGCCACCCCGCGCCGCGCGCTGGTCGCCGCCATTCCCGCCGCCGTCCTGCCAATGCCGGCCATCGCGCAGCGCGCCTGGGAGCCGCAGCGGCCGGTCCAGTTCGTCGTCCCCGCCGGCACGGGCGGCGGCGCGGACCAGATGGCGCGCGTGATTCAGGGCATCGTGAGCAAGCACTCGCTCATGCGCCAGCCGCTGATGGTCGTGAACAAGGCCGGCGGCGCGGGCGCGGAGGGCTTCCTCGAAGTCCGCAACGCGCGGGGCAACCCGCACTTCCTCATCATCACCCTGTCCAACCTGTTCACGACGCCGCTCTCGACCGGCGTGCCCTTCTCCTGGCGCGACCTCACGCCGCTCAAGATGCTGGCGCTCGACGAGTTCGTGCTGTGGGTGAACGCGCAATCGCCCTGGCGCAGCGTCGCCGAGTTCGCCAACGCGGCGCGCGCCGGGCGCATCCGCATCGGCGGCACCGGCTCGCGGCAGGAGGACCAGATCATCACCGTCGCCATGCAGCGGGCGATGGGCGCGCAGTTCACCTACGTGCCGTTCCGCGGCGGCGGCGAGGTGGCGACGCAGCTCGTGGGCCGCCACGTGGACGCGACGGTGAACAACCCCATCGAGGCGGTGACCCACTGGCGCAGCGGCACGCTGCGGCCGCTCTGCGTGTTCGACAGCCGCCGCCTGCCCGGCGAGGGCCGCATCACCGACGAAAAGGGCTGGCAGGACATCCCGACCTGCAAGGAAGCGGGGCTCGACGTCGAGTACCTCATGCTCCGCGGCATCTTCATGGCGCCGGGCGTGCTGCCCGCGCAGGCGCAGTACTTCACCGACCTGCTCGACCGCGTTCGCGGGACGCCGGAGTGGCGCGAGCTGATGTCGCAGGGCGCGTTCAACACCACCACCATGACCGGCGACGCCTTCCGCGCCTGGCTGCAGCGGGAGGAGGAACGCCACCGGTCCCTCATGCAAGAAGCGGGGTTCCTGGCCCAATGACGACCGCCACCGTTGCCGCGCGCGGCCCCTCGCTGAAGGGGTTCGAGATCGCCACCGCCGTCGCGCTGATCGCGGCCGGCGGCATTGCCATCACCGACAGCCTGCGCCTCGGGATGGGCTGGGGCGACCAGGGGCCCAAGAGCGGCTACTTCCCGTTCTGGCTCGGTGTGATCCTCATCGCCGCCTCGCTCGGCAACCTCGTCGCCGCGCTGCGGACGCGCCACGTCGCCGGCAGCTTCGCGACCTGGGGGCAACTCCGGATCGTCGGCTCCGTCCTGCTGCCGACGGCGGGCTACGTCGCGGTCATCCCCTTCGGCGGAATCTACATCACGTCGGCGGTGCTGATCGCGTTCTTCATGATCAGGTTCGGCGATTTCCGCTGGCGCGCGGCGCTGCCGGCGGGGGCGGCCGCGGCGGTTGTCGCCTTCGTCACCTTCGAGCAGTGGTTCCTCGTCGCGCTGCCCAAGGGGCCGGTCGAGAGCTTCCTCGGTTACTGACGCCCCCACGACAACGCCGCGCGTTGCCGCGAGGGCCCCGTTTGGCGCGGCCAGGCGTGGCCCCTCTGCGCGGCGCGCGCCCCTGCGCCGAAAGACACCGCCTTGCTCGAAGACCTCTCCGCGCTCGGGATGGGCTTTGCCGTCGCCCTGGAGCCGCAAAACATCCTCTTCATGGTCGCGGGCATCGTGCTCGGCGTCCTCATCGGCGTTCTGCCCGGGCTGGGCGGCGCGAACGGCATCGCAATCCTCCTGCCCCTCACCTTCGCGCTGCCGCCGGTGAGCGCGATCATCCTGCTTTCCTGCATCTACTGGGGCGCGCTGTTCGGCGGCGCCATCACCTCCATCCTGTTCAACATCCCCGGCGAGCCTTGGTCCGTGGCCACGACCTTCGACGGCTACCCGATGGCGCAGCAGGGCAAGGCGGGCGAGGCGCTGACCGCGGCGTTCACCTCCTCCTTCGTCGGTGCGCTGATCGCGGTGGTGATGATCACCTTCCTCGCGCCCCTTGTCGCGCAGTTCGCGCTGCAGTTCGGCCCGCCCGAGTTCTTCGCGGTGATGTTCCTCTCCTTCGCCTGCTTCGTCGGGCTGTCGCGAGGCAGCCCGCTCAAGGCCATCGCCGCGATGATGTTCGGCTTCATCCTCGCGGGCGTGGGCATGGACGGCGTGACGGGCGACCTGCGCATGACCTTCGGCTCCATGGAGCTGATGCGCGGCATCGACTTCCTCGTCGTCGTCATCGGCCTGTTCGGCCTGTCCGAGATCCTGGTCAGCATCGAGGAGGGCTTGCGCTTCAGGGGCGCGCGCGCCGTCATCACCCTGCGCACCGTGCTGCGGACCTGGGCGGAGCTACCCCGGCACTGGGCGCTGTTCCTGCGGTCCTCGGCGATCGGCTGCTGGATGGGCATCACGCCGGCCGGCGCCACGCCCGCCTCCTTCATGAGCTACGGCGTCGCGCGCCGCATGGCGAAGGACAAGGACAGCTTCGGCAAGGGCCGCATCGAGGGCGTGGTCGCGCCCGAGACCGCCGCCCACGCGGCCGGCACCTCCGCGCTGCTGCCCATGCTGGCGCTGGGCGTGCCCGGCTCGCCCACCGCGGCCGTGCTGCTCGGCGGGCTGATCATGTGGGGCCTCCAGCCCGGGCCGATGCTGTTCGTCGAGCAGAAGGAGTTCGTGTGGGGCCTCATCGCCTCCATGTACCTGGGCAACGTCGTCGGCCTCGTGATCGTGCTGGCCTGCGTCCCCTGGTTCGCGGCGATCCTGCGCGTGCCGTTCTCCATCATCGCGGCCGTGATCCTCATGGTCTGCGCCATCGGCGCCTACACCGTGAACAGCGCCGAATTCGACATCGTGCTGATGCTGGTGTTCGGCGTCATCGGCTACGTGATGAAGAAGCTCGACTACCCGCTGGCGCCGCTCGTCCTCGCGCTCGTGCTCGGCGACCGCACGGAGGAGGCCTTCCGCCAGTCTCTGCTGCTCTCCGACGGGGCGATGGGGGTGTTCTTCTCGAACTGGCTGGTGGGCGGGATCATGACGGCGGGGTTGGCCCTGCTGTTCTACCCGGTGGTGCAGCGCATCCTGAGCGCCTTCGCCACGCGGCCCAAGGCGGCCTGAGTTACCAGGGGATCGTCACCAGGCGATCGTCGCGCCGGCGTGGTCCAGGAACCGGTGGCCCGGTTCGCGGCGCGCTTCGAGCACGTCGGCAAGGCCGCGCGCGCTGTCCTCGACCGAGAGGTCCGCGCCGGGGCCGCCCATGTCGGTGCGGACCCAGCCCGGGTGCAGCGTCAGCACGACGGCGCCGGGATCGTGCCGCAGGTCTTTGGCGGCGAGGCTGCGGGTCAGCGAGTTCAGCGCCGCCTTGCTCGCCCGGTACAGCTCGCCGTTGCCCGTGGCGTTGGCCGCCACCGAACCCAGGCGCGACGACATGAACGCCAGCGTTCCGCCCGGCGCGAGGCACGGGAGCAGCCGCCGCGCGAGCCGGACCGGGGCGAACGCATTCACCTCCATCAGCTCCCGCAGGAGCTCCGGGGACGCCGTCTCCACCGTCGCGTCGCGCGGGCCGTAGATGCCAGCGTTCAGCAGCACGAGGCCGAAGCGGCGCCCGGCGACCCGCCACACGAACGCGTCCGCGGAGGCGCCGTCGGTGATGTCCACCGTCTCCACCGCCACGCGCCCGGACGGCGCGAGCGCGCCGCCCTCCGAGCGGCGCGTTGCCGTCACGTGCCAGCCGCGCGCGGCAAGCTCGGCCGTCAACCCGAGACCGATGCCCCGCGACGCGCCGACGACGAGCGCGGCGCGCGGGGCGTCAGTCACGCGCCATCACGCGCACGTAGCGGCCCGGGGCGTCCTCGATGGCGGGCAGCGCGCCCTCGCCCGGAACGCGCGCCGGCACGCGCTCGTCGCCCAGCGCCGTCACCCAGCGGTGCCAATCCGGCCACCACGACCCCGCGAGCTCGGTCGCGCCGCGCAGCCAGTCATCCGGGTCGCGCGGCAGTTCCTCGTTGATCCAGTGGCTGTATTTGCCGCTGTCGGGCGGGTTCACCACGCCGGCGATGTGCCCCGAGGCGGCGAGCACGAAGCGCACCGGACCGGAGTAGATCTGCGTCGCGCGGTAGGTGCTCTTCCACGGCGCGATGTGGTCCTCGCGCGTGGAGATCATGTAGGTCGGAACCTTGATGCTCCGCAGGTCGATCTTCACGCCGTTCAGCTCGATCGCGCCCGGCTTGATCAGGTCGTTCGCCTGATACATCCGCCGGAGATAGAAGCTGTGCATGCGCGCCGGCATGCGCGTGCTGTCGTCGTTCCAGTAGAGCAGGTCGAAGGGGAACGGATCCTGCCCGAGCAGGTAGTTGTTCACCACGAAGGACCAGATCAGGTCGTTGGCGCGCAGCATGTTGAAGGTCGTCGCCATCTCCGACCCGTCGAGGAAGCCGCGGCGGTGCATCTTGTCCTCGAGCGCCTTGAGCTGCTCCTCGTCGATGAACACGCCGAGCTCGCCGGGCTGCTCGAAATCGATCAGCGTGACGAAGTAGGTCGCCGACTTGATGCGGTTGTCCTTCTTCGCCGCCATCCAGGCCAGCGTCGAGGCGAGCAGCGTGCCGCCCAGGCAGTAGCCGATGGCGTTGATCTCGCGCTCGCCGGTTGCTCTCTCGATGGCGTCGAGCGCGGCGAGCGGGCCCTCGTTCATGTAGTCGCCGAAGCCCTTTTCGGCGAGCGCCTCGTCGGGGTTCACCCAGGAGGCGACGAAGACCGTGTGGCCCTGCTCCACCGCCCAGCGGATGAAGCTGTTCTTGGGCCGCAGGTCGAGGATGTAGAACTTGTTGATCCAGGGCGGCAGGATGAGCAGCGGCCGCCTCAGCACGGTCTCGGTGGCAGGGCTGTACTGGATGAGCTGCATCAGCGGCGTCTCGAACACGACCTTGCCCGGGGTGACGGCGAGGTTCTCGCCGACCTTGAACTTGGTCTCGTCGGTCGTGCGGATGCGCAAGCTGCCCTTGCCGCGCTCGAGGTCGGCGAGCAGGTTCGACAGGCCCTTGAGCAGGTTGGCGCCGCCCGTCTCCGCGGTGCGGCGCAGCACCTCCGGGTTGGTCATCAGGAAGTTCGCCGGGCTCATCGCGTCCACGAACTGCCGCGTGTAGAAATCGAGCTTCTGGGAGGTCTTCGCGTCCAGCCCGTCGGCGCTGTCCACGACCTGGGTGAAGTAGCGCGAGGCGAGCAGGTAGCTCTGCCGGATGAAGTCGAAGACCTCGTTCTCCCGCCAGGCGTCGTCCTTGAAGCGGCGGTCGCCCTTCGGCTCCTCGATCACCGCGCCGACCTGCTCGCCCATCATGCGGCGCGCCGTGTTGGACCAGAGCGTCAGGTAGTCCTGCCAGAAGCCGATCTGCGCCTGCACGAGGCGCGCGGGGTTGGTCATCAGCCGCGTCGTCATGTCGAGGAAGGCGCCGCCGATGTTGAACGGGTCGGGCTGCGGCGAGCCCCCTTCCGACTGGCGCCTGAGGAAGTCCTGCACGATGCGCTGGCCGCGCTCGGCGACCTCGGCCATGGTGCGGGTGACGAGCGCCGGGTCGGGGAGTTTGATGTCGGGCGGGTTGTCCTGCGGCGACCCCGGGCGGGGCTCCTTGCTGTCGGCCATGGCGCTTTTCCTGCCCTCAACCCGTTGGTATGCGTCGTCGCGCGTCTTTTCGCGGATGGGTGCGATGAAAGCTAGGGGGCGGATTCGGGCCGATCAAGCCGCGCTCGCGCTCGGCGTCGCGCTGGCCCTCGGGGCCTGCGCCGAGCAGACCAACTGGCCCGACCCGGTGGGGTTTTGGCGCGAGGCCTCGGGGCGCAACATGGCCGCGCGCCTGCCGCCGCCCGGCCTCGACGGCGCCTCGCCGAACCTCGCGCAGGTGCCGGCGCGGCCGGACCGGCCGAGCTCCGCCTCCCTCGCGGCGGCCA
>BBPE01002137.1_pt6 | contig 11460 bp, 15 predicted proteins | sample 1344301 | NCBI WGS metagenome assembly BBPE01 (sample SAMD00019089, study PRJDB2971) | groundwater metagenome | isolation source: The Cedars highly-alkaline
GACGTAAAGAATCCGGTATCATCCAAGCCGAACCAGAGGTTTGCTCCATCTAGTTTTTCAGTTACAACTTTGTCCTGGATGTTTTCTACTGTTGAGATAAACTCCTCATTAGAAAGGTCCTCGATATGAGATATACCTTCCCGCAGGATAAATGATTTAATCAATTCCATAATTCCCGAGCACCAGTTGCTAAAAGACTATGATATTTATGGTCAGACAATATAAAGGGGCCTGCTTAGCAGGCCCCTTTATAGTACGCTAGAGAAGATTATTCTACTTCAGCGGCTGCAGTCTCATCTGGACCTGCCAATTCTTTAGCAACTAGCCCTGAAAGTTCCGCATCAAGCCCACGCAGCGCGGCCTCGGTCTTGGCTACAGCCAAACGCTGTTCCTGCAATTCTACTGACCACTTAGAGTGGATGCCGACTAGCGTCTGCACATGCTGGCTGAAATCAGTAATTGCGTGCTCTTTTCCATCTACAGTAATAGTGTTGATCTGTGACATTTGTATCTCCTAGATTATTTTATGATATTAGACTCATTACGCCTTTTCCACCTGTTGCTGGACTCTCTAACACTGCACCTGGTTTTTTCTTAACTGTAAGATTACCATTTTTGTTTAGAGACGATATTACCAGAGAGACAGCATCCCATCCCATTAACAACTTCTTATTTACTCCGCCAGAGTTTCGAGATTTCAGGATCTCCATGCCCATTTCACCCGCTGACCGCATTAGATCATCTTGCTTCAGAGCAACTACATAATCAGCAGTATTGATTTTTGAAATGCCGCCCTGAATATGTGACTGATTGATTTTCTCTGCGTCAATGGCGCCACGACCAAGTTGCGACGCCGAAATTACAATGGCATTAAAGTCGAATCCTAGGGAGCGAACTTCTTCAGTGACGAACTTGTCCTTAACGAATAGATTGTCCATAGAGACCGCGTGAGTAGTTCCCATGATGTCAATGTAGTCTACCACGATGAAGTCTGGACGGAATCCAGTTGCTTGTTCAAGTTGCTGCAAATAACTACGAATATGGTTAGCGTTCGTTCTATTCTCTGGCATTCTTTTAATGATGAACTTGCCCATCTTACCAGATGCTTTCTCAACTTCAGCAGCAACCTTGTTCAGTTCTTTGAGAAGACTATCTTGCCCAACCTTGGAAATCATAGAATCAAGGCGTTTAGAAACAACACCCTCGCCCATTTCTAAAGAGATGTAAACACCATTAAGACCCTTAAGTAGCAAATTGTGTGCTAGATTGAGCATTGTCATACTCTTACCAACGCCAGAATTTGCAGCAAACATGAGTAGTTCTTGGCGACCTATACCACCGCCGAGCGCATCATCTAACTCTTGCCAGCCTGTAGAAATTTTGGCTTCAGAAATGAGAGTTTGACGCAGGCGCTCTTCAGGATTCTTGAAATAATCCATGCCAAGATCTTGCTGTAGTCCAACAGCAATTGCATCTTTAAGAGTCTGTACTAGACCGCCAAAATCGCCCTTTTCAAGGTACGTGGGACCCTGGATAATTGCTTCAGTTACGGCACGTTCTTGGCAGAACGTTGCGGTTTCTTTAGAAAGATACTCAAAGTCGGCACGTGACAACTTACCGATATCTTCGACTTTTACGCCTGTTTGCGCGGTGAAAACCGCGTGCCTGGGAACATCACGATACTGCTCAAAGTACTCCAAGAGAAACTTTACAGACTTCTTTAGCGAGGTGTCAAAATACGACGGCTTCAACATTGGAGAAGTTAGAGCCATCAAGTCTCGATCTGATACGATAGCACCCAAAACTACTTTTTGTGTTTCTAAATCCATTCTCTGCCTCATCTACAATATAGCGATAGCGCAAGTCGCGCTGAGTCTTCGTTCTTCGGGATGTTGTTCATTAAGCAATAAACGGTCCACGCCGCACCATATTTTGAAAATGCGTGATTGATGTCTTCTGAGCCATCTGGACTAAATGTTATTTCCCAACCACGCCTCATGACTTCTTCTGCGAATTTTTTACCATTCTTATCTTTATCTATCACAAAGACTAATCGCCTTCTACTCTGAGAAAGTAGAGCAACTTTTGCTTCATTCAATTTCGAGCCCAGGATGGAACATCCATCAACCATCATAGCATCAAAAACACCTTCAGTAACAAATAATGGTGTTCTCTCGTATGTGTTGAGTTTGTCGATATTAAAGATGATTGCTTCTCTAGAGGCGGGCGCATTCTCATATCGCTGTTTATCATCAGGCATGATAGAACGACCCTGCCAGTATATGAGTTTTCCATTTCGATAGAATGGAATTATGACGCGGTTGATAAACTTTTCTTCTAGGCTGAAATAGAATTCGCACTTATCTAAATCAACATTTCTATCTACTAGATAGTTTACCAACTTCTGCTGGTGCTCGATAAATTCGTCGTGGTGGCCCAACTTAAATGACTTTGCCGGTAGTTTAACTGTTGGAGTAGACGTGTTGATAGCCGTCAACTTGGCCAGTGAAATAGTTTGATTTTGGTCTTCTTTCTTCTTAAAGAAGAAAGGGGAATTGACGATAGTGGTTATTTCACTATCGTCAATTCCATATGCAGCCAGAATAGATCTAAAGCGTGGATGCATCGTACCGCTTTTTTCTTCATAATTGCCCGTTTTACCACAATTCCAGCAATTGTAAACAATCTCATTATTCTCAAAACGAAAACCTGCTCTCTCTTTGTAATCATTGCATACCTGACACTTGCCAGAAAACCATCCAGTGCCAATATGTCTAAAAGGTATTTTTTCTTCAATGAGTGATTGTAGGGTTTGCGCTTGAAACATCTTATTGATTCTTATTCATCGTAGACTGCTTATTGTAACACGTTTTAATCTTATCCCCTATTGGTCCTGCGTTGCGCCAACTGAGCATTCTCAACATTATGAATGTGATTCATAACTGCTCGCGAATAGTCTGTTGATGGTCCTGCATTTTTGGCGCCACTTGGACCACGATTATACGCAATTGCAAGTTCCTGCGGTGTAGTAAATCCATATCCACGAAGGATAAGGAGATACTTGCTTGCCACGGAAATATTGAAGGCGTCATTTTCAATCAGTTTGGCGATAACTTCTTCATCTGTAGATGTATGAAAGTCAAACTCTTCCCACATTTCGGGGTATCTTACCAAGACGTCTCTTGCTGCTGCAAGTTTAATTTGACCGACACCATAGTATCGCTGGTTTGGACCAAGTCCAAACTCTTGGCCCGCAACTCTGTATCTCGCCATTCCTCCGGCCTTAGACTCTTGGAGAATAATGCCTTGAAGAAGTTGAGGGTGCTGATGACCATCCTTCTTTGCAATTTCGTATGCTAGAGAAAGCATACGAGCCTGCCTCGAGGTTGGTTGAGGTGGCAGATTAACCGTCATCCCACCGCCAATGGTATTATCTGATGCGGGGATATAACTGACGGACGTTGATTGTCTAGAAACAACTAGTACACTGGCACTGAGTGATGCCCCTAAAGCAAATACCGCTACGATCGAGAGCAAAAAGTTACTCATTTTCACAAAGGTTTCTCCTTCCTTGTTTAAGGGTTGGTCTACTTCTGAAAACAGAGGCAGAACTTTTGATCTTGATAAGTCACTAAGTTATCAGGATGCTAAGATCCGTGAATCATTAAATTCACTTTTATATAGTATCATACGACGCAGCCAAATTACACTTTAACCTGACTGTTGTTTATTTATAGACGTCAGGTCACAAAATCAGAGCAGAATGAAGGGCTGTAATTATTACAGCCCTTCATTCACAAGATTGATCGCCTATGCACTATTCTAATAGAAAATAGTGCGAAGCCTCACCCCAGATTAACCGAATGTTCTGGTAGTAGGATCTAACTGCGCTTCCGCTGGGTTGACAAACTCAGATCCGATTACCTTATCTGAAATTGTGCCATAGGTAGAGATGGACTCAAGACCCATAGACGCTGCTTTCGCACCCTTAGGACGCTTGACCTTCACGTTATTGCTGTGGAAGAAGTCAAGTGCGTTCATGCCGTTTGATAGGCGTGACTGCGATAGCAATTCCCAGCACTCGTACTTATCGGCATGAGGCGAGGTCACGATCTTCTTGATGCGGCCCTTATCGATAGCATGTAGCGGGTCAATTGGAACGTAATAAAGCGTACCGTCCTTAAACTTTTTCACGAGAAGAATTTCCTGCAAAAGACCGCTGTCTTCGATATCGCAAAGAAAGACGTGGGGTAGGGAAGTAGACTGAAGTTTGAGTTCGTTTGGTGCAGACATGGTTTTTCTCCTATTAAATATGTGGGGATAACGTGCAGACGTTTTAAACAACCCCGCGTTGATCAACGCTTTTTATTTATGGGAGATTCAGGACGTGATTGTACAATCACGTCCTGATTTCACATAACCTCGCTCAACAAATGCTTTACTACTGGTCTAAGAGATCGCTCTTTATCACCAAACATCTCGTATACGGGCGATAATTTCTTACCGCAACAGAAGCAAAACACTTTTGGCCGCGATTATCAGGACGTCTAAAAATAACCATATCAATCATTGCTGAGCTCCATCAAAGCCTTCCTCTTCTTGTCTTCAATCGATGCAGACTTTTGTGGAGACGATCCAAACATGTCAGCAAATTGCTGTACATTCTCAGCGATCTGCTTTAATCCATACTTTCCGCAGAATTTAGTAAACTGGAAAAAGTTGAATTTTCCGTGATTTGCAAGGCACTCGTCCAACGTTGTTTCTATAAGAGCCTTAATTTCAGCAGGCTGAGATTCAAGATCCATAAGAGTAATATTTTCCTCAAAGAGATCACCTACGCGATACTCACGTACTGCTCCTGTATCTGGGTCCGTGTATGACCACTTCTCATTAATGATTTGAGTTAACTCATACTCGTCCGACATACACTTAAGCAAGCGCTTCTTCTGTACTCGTGGATATGCGGGGAAGACATTATCTCCCTTATCGCCTCGCATCGCTTTTTCAAACATGAAAAAGTTAGCATCGTCTACACCACATACGTCAATAAGAGTGCGTGGCTTTCCGCTGTCTGGGTTAATGAGCGTAAAGTTTTTGTGCTTTAGCAGTTGGACAAAATCTTTATCCCCAGAGATACCAATAACTTGATCGCCCGCATCGGCGAACCGCTTAACATATCCAGCAAAAATATCATCACCTTCTAATTCAGGGTGAGTTAGACATATTAATGATGTATGTTGACGAACCAAATCTTCGAACGCCGCGATTAGTTCGAAAAAAGGAATCATCGATGGGTCTTTAACTCTATTTGCTTTGTACACTCGCCCAGATAAGCACTTGCTCGAATTAGTATATTTCTTTCTCCAGTTGTTTGCCCCCTCAAAAGTAACAGCAATCTGGTCTGGCTTAAACTGCTTATAGAACTTATTCAGGGAGTTCAATGCGATATGTAAGGATAATCCGGCCTTTTCCTCTGGGGTGCCTTGAGGCCCGTATTTGCCATGGGCCGATGCAACGCGAAATAACAAATTGGCTGTATCCACCACAAGTCGCTTCATCTGGTATCCTTATTAATTACCCACGAATGAGTTGGTTGACTTCATTTGTGAGATTTGGGGTTGCATCTGGATTCACAGTGTCTTCCTGATCCATCATAGATTCGGGAATCATTCGCATCTGTAAGAAGAACATCTGTACCGTTTCCTCTGGAGTTGTCCCAGACATTCCAAGATCAGACAGGTTCTGAATAAATGCATCGTTAAAACTGATAGAAAATGCGACTCGGCCTTCTGCATCTGGACCTGTTGTTTCGAAACATGCCCAAGGCTTCTTTGATTTTCTAGATAGAAGTTCTTTTAATTTCAGTAACCAACTGCGCTTCATAGATTACTTCCATTCTGTCTGAGTTTTACATTTCTTAGCGCCATATTAAGTTTTGATGATACGACTTCTTTGATCTGGTTCTTGTACATTACATCATAAATCTTTTCAGATACCATCTGAATTAAAGTATCGGGATCGTCGGCATATTGAAGTGCTGCCTCGCCGCTAATATCAAATGCGAAACCATCACCATTATCTTTGAAAATGCGCATGTGTACATTTATACCAGCGCTAAAAAACACATCAACATCCGCTTCGATTTTCCAATGTGACAGATCAGTTTTTAGCTCTGTAATTTTGGATTCGGCAATTCTAATTTTGTTCAGGGCGTCAGTTAGCGATCCCGATCTATTTTCTACGATATCCATATTAATCTCCAGAGTCTTCGCCAACAGATGGCATTACGTAAAGGGTGTGGCCGTTTAGTTCAGCGCAAATAACACCGCCGAGCCCCACGCTGAATACAATTTCACCAGTAAGGGATTTTAGAACGGGCATTAATGCATCGGCGCGGTAATAAAAAACTGAAGTATCGAAATCTTCTTCGGTTGATTCTACTGCAGTATTTAATACTGCAGTAAAGTTGTCATTTGCTGAATCGTTTGCGATGAGTGAAACTTCTCCGTTCTTCCTGATCACTAACTGCAAGATCTTAGCGCCCATCATCTTGATGCCATTTTGGATAAACTTCAACTCGTCATTTGTGACTGACACAATAAATTGATATGTATCGTTGACGCTCTTAGGAGCCTTGATTAGCATTGTAGAAGTGCATCGATAGGTGGCCTTATTGCGGCCTGATGCAATTTCTAGATTACTAATTTCGCCCCTATTTGTTTCAGTAGCAGTGAATGAAACATCAGAAAGAGTTTCGAACAACGCGATCTTCTGACGTAAATTGCTTATTCTAGATAGACCAATTTTTTGCGGAAGCGATGGAATGTTCTGGTTTGAAATAAATGCTACAGTTCGCTCTTCATTTACGGCTCTAGCAAATCCATTCTCGTCGATAATAAATGATTCAATGTTCCCAACTGCGCACAGTTCAACAAGAACTTTTAGATTGTTGATGTCAGATTGTTGCAATTTCATTATTAGTCCTCGAACGACATAAGTGAGTTTGTTAGTACTGATTGAGGCGATGGAACATCCTTTCCGATGGCAGCGAAAATGCCCTCCATCTTTGAATCGAACATTCTTTCCTCCGTCTTAGTTTTGTCAACCCTGAAGTTCTGAATGAACCAATCAGGGAATCGACTTGACTCTGCGGGGAATGCCATTGAATCATAATTGTACTCATTGGGGCGCAAGTAGTAAACTAGAACCTTATCACCAGATGAGATCGGCTTAGACCCAGCGTCAAAAGTATTCATCATCGTATTGTAATTCAAAGCGGCTCTTGCATGGCCGGGAATGGTGAGTTTCTTTCCAGACTTGCTTCTTTGCGATCCTGGCGCAAGGTATTCTGCTTCAAACTTCTCTAGTTCGTTTACCTGCTTAGCAACACCAACCGAGAAGATGGAAACCTTACCGCTCTTCATGATTCGCTTGCGCTCCTCATTTACGAACCTGGCCACCGTGTTGTAATTGATGCCATCAAGAAGCATGTTAACCATGTCCTTAAGAAATACTTGGATGATTTTTGGAGTATCTGATTTCTTGATTTCAGAGCCCATAGACTTAAGTTTGTCTACGCGTTTACCCTCAAGATCAACCACCTTAATCATATACTTCTTCTTAGCCTGGAATATTCCGCGGCTTCCAACAATTTCGCGCCCTGCCTTAATCAAGTGATCATAGCCTGGTTGACATAGGAAGGCTTTACGCATGAATTCAGGGAATGCATCATTAAGTTTGGATGCAGTTAGATCTGCAATTTCAATTGCCTCTTCAATGTTAGTTGCGCCAAGACACTTAAAGTAGCACGAGTCGGTATCACCGTAAATGATTGCTTCAGATTCAGAAGTGTATAGATGCTGCAGTTTTCCTTTCTTGTCAAGTTTGGTTTCTTTCTTCAAAGGAATACGAACGCCCGTAAGAGTTTCGCCGATGTCTTCAATCATAAAGGTTGTAATTTGGCGACCAGTGGCTGTTACCGATGCTCCCATTCTTTCATCCCCATACCGGAAGGCCGAATTTAGGAGCGCGCCGTAAAGAGAGTTCATTGAGATCTTTTTGGTCAACTGTAGCAAATCATAATGATCTCCCCTATCCTCATATTCCTTCTTCTTTGCTGGATCCGTCTCTTGTTCAGCAAGTTTCCCATACTTCTTTTTCTCGCCCTGAAGTCTTTTACGTTCACTATACCAATAGCCGAGAATATCAGCAACAACACCATTGCCACATGATTGGTCAAATACCGTTCCGTATGCTGATACTGCAAACTTTTCGGTAAGTAGGAGTTCTTTCCACTCGACCGCAGTAAGAACTTCTTGGCTACTGTCTTCGAATATGAATGCGAGCCGCTCATCAGTTTCTTCCATGATTGCATGGAACGCTTTTTCCTTAGCAGTGAACTGACCAACAATCTTTTCTGGAGATATGTTTAATGCGCGAATGGTGTTTGGATACAGTGAATTAATGTCAACCGCACCAAGTAGTTCATGCAGCCCAATCTTAGGAGTCATTACGATGGCGCCTTCGACCTTATCGTGTTCCTGAATATTCTTATCATGAACGATCTTATTCAGTTTGTTGTGCGCATGCGTAGTGATTGCTGTTTCTACATAAGCAACAGTGCCAAGAACAGATCCAAATAGAACAGTACTTTCATGCGCCATCTGATTTGCAAGAGCGATGAATTTTAACTTTTCATCCAGTTGTACTAGACCGTCAACGTCGCGGAAGTTGTAGACAACGAATAATTCGAAGTCTCTATTATACAATTGCTCGAGAGTGCCTTCGTATTCAATCTTACCCATGGCAACTTCTTCTTGAAGAATGTTGCCAAGAGCATAAGACGTTCTACCTTCAAATGTGAACTTCTTAAAGAGCGCCTGATAGTCAAGGTGAGTTTTAGCACCGAGATTCCAAACAATCTCTTCCTTACCAAACTTTGTGACTGTTTCCTTTCGGGCTTTTGGAGCACCCAAATAATCAAGTTTACGAAGTAAGCGCTCTCCACCCATCAGCATTAGCCGCTCGGCGATGTACGGGATATCGTAAAACTCAGAGTTCCAACCAGAAAGAATGTCTGCATCGTCCAATGCCTCAAGCATCAGATAGATTAGTTCTTCTTCGGTATCTACAATTTTTATTTCGGGGAAGATTCCATCACGCAGGCTGCCTTCCCTAATCAAGTCATCCATGCGTGTTTTAACGCGAGATATGATTTCGCCCTTATCTGATTTGCGCATGCTCTTTGGAGGCACTGCTATAGTAAGGAATTTTTTCGTCCATGACTGATATATTGTGATGGCGTTTATGATACCATACGGATTCTTTGGACCAGCAAATCCAATTTTCTTTGTATAATCCACTTCAATGTCGAGGAAGGCGTATTTGACCTTAGGCGTCTTTACATTGTAGTAGTTATCCATCAGCACTCGAACCAACGGCCGGATATCAGATTCAAATCTAACGGGAAAATGATTTTTCGCAGATTCAAATTCACGCTTTGTTTCGAACTCTGCCTTGATCAGTTTATCGCCAAAAATAGAAGTGTGTTGACCAGACTCATCTGGAACATAGAAATAGTATGGCGCATTGTATCGAACGCGCCCCAGGCTCCCCTCATCATCGCGCTCAAGCACTATAATGTTGTCCGTATCGTAGTCGTGCCATGCAGCCACGTAATTATTAGTACGCATAATCAGAATTTCCTGAAGTCATAAAATGTAAAAGCCCTCACGGGCTTTTACATTAACTCGAAAGATTGAAAGTGTTACTGCGGCCCATTAATCTGGTGAAGTATGTGTTCAATCGCAGAATCAAGTTGCTCAATTTCTTCCCGCTTTTCTTCAAAGTTGTTATTAAAGTGAAGCGATACGATAGCGTTAAACATCTTAGGCTGAATTTCTAATTCTTCAACTGCGCTTTCACGTAGTGCGCGAATAGATTCATTCTCATCAAGAATCTTTTGCTTGCAACGAACAACCTCATCAATGAATGCCTGTAGGCGCTTAGCCTTAACTTCATTCTTGAGAATATCACTTACATCAGCGAATTTCTTACCTACGGCAACTGCGGTCTTTGGCATCGTGGACTCCTATGAATATGTGTGTTTATTATAGTCTTACTTGCTTGAAAAGTAAACGTCAAATTCTTCCTGACTCAGCGGCTGTGCTGATTCAATTAAACCTGATACTGTGTAGATCAACCTCTTTTCTTTCTTTAATTCTGCTGCATCAACTACCATTAATTTCATAATAGTGTTCTTATGCCACGTGGATGAATTTGTAATTTGGTCAGGTACTGCTACAAGTCGGGGGTTAACCTTAAAGACGATTACAACCGAATCACTTCTATTTTCTCTGGCGATTAAATGCTTCAAAAGTTGCGCCGCTTTATCTTGGCATAGTCCTAACTTATTGAATTTTCCAGAATTGACCTGAATATATTCTGCATCGCTGAATCTGGAGAAATATTGATCATCTTTTAGAAGTGCTGACTTACTAGAAACGGTGATGTTGTAAGTAAAGTAGTTCATTAGTGAATACGCTGAGATGTTGGTAGGTGGGCAGCTGCCCGCATTTTAGAATAATCAGAAACCAATTTATCCGCCGCATCAGGGTCAGCCAGCACCTTAACAGAGACTTCCCCATGATCCATTTTCAGTGTAGATTTATAGAGAACCATATCACCCAAATCGTCAAATGGCTCTTTTTCTTTTCTTCGATTTAAAACAGACCAAACCATTTCTGGAGCGGTTGGAGTAAACAGATCATTGTATTTTACCGTTTCTTCAAGCTGAATAATCTCAGCTTTTAGCGTATCAATAATTTCGCCTGCTCTTGCCTGCGCAACAAAATCGTTTTCCATTTTCTCGGAGACTATTTTTACACTTTCTATGTTTAAGTTGATTTCAAATAGCGACTTAGCGTATTCGCCTTCTATTGTGACGAGATAAAAAGATGGAAATAGTTGGTTTGGTATCATGTTGGTCCGATTATCTTTGTGCTTTGGATAGATGACTCGTCTGTTGCTATGCTTTGGGTACCGGATATCGGAGCAAAAGCTACTTTAAAAGGAACGGCATCAAATGAAATATCATTCTCACTGCACTGAAGAGGAGAATTTGTTCCAGAAGATTTTCGTAACGGAAATTCCATTCCTGTTAAGTCCGCTAAACGCGCGAAAGAAGTGATATTGACGTCAACACGCGAATAAGGCTCTTTTGCCATCAGAAAAACTTCATTATTCACGGCACTTGAAACTCTTAGTTGTGAGTCTGAAGATACAGAGAAGTTTGGCGAACTATAGACGGCCCACTCTTGACCATGCGGCAGAGAATATGAAATTCTATCAAATGAGTAAGTTGTTGTCCATGCAGATTGCGGTGGCGAGAAATCATCCTTGTCATTTTTAGTAAACAGTACTGAAATTTTTTCAACCGGAACCTCACCAAACACAACTATA
>BBPE01000230.1_pt1 | contig 11457 bp, 9 predicted proteins | sample 1344301 | NCBI WGS metagenome assembly BBPE01 (sample SAMD00019089, study PRJDB2971) | groundwater metagenome | isolation source: The Cedars highly-alkaline
CTTGTACTTCTTTCCCGAGCCGCAGGCGCAGGGTTCGTTGCGGCCCGGCGTGGCATCACGGCGCAGCGGCTGCTTCGGCGTCTTGCGTTCCAGCCCACCGGCGTAAAGATCATGAAGCACAGCGGGAAGCTGACCCACAATCGCGAGTCGCCCTTCGTGGCCGGGCTCTTCGATGTCCTCACCACCGGAGAGCGCCTGCACGAGATCGAGCGCTTCCGTCACCCATTCGTTCTTCGCCTCCCACTCCCCCCACTCGAACTCCTGAAAGCCCACCGCCTCCAAAAAGCCGTCTGCCCACTCCGCGGCCACCGGAATGTCATCGACGGGCGGCGCTTCGCCTTCTTCCGGCACCCAAATGAAGGGCATGTCCTGGTCGGTGAAGCTGTCGTCGTCCAGCTTCACCCGACGCCCGATGGCCGCTTTTAGGTGCAGGATCGGCGCGTAGTGTTCATCGCGGTCGCGCGTGTTTTCCCAGCGCGGCTCCTTGCCCCACACGCGCGGCATCCACTCGGTCTGAGCGATGGCTTCAGGTGCCACGACCACACCGGACAGAAAGCCGTCCAGTTGTTCAAGGCTCATGCCACCGAAGGGGATGGCCCGGGCTTCCAGCATCTGCGCCAGCGCTTCGGCATCGGCATCGGTGAACACATTCGACATGGCGGCGGCTTGGGCGTGCAGCGGCGGTGGGTCATTATACCCTCTCGGGGCACCACGCTAGCGACACCTCAGTACGCAAACTCCCGGAACAACGGATCGACGCTGCCCTTCCACTCGCCATGGAACAGCTCCAGCTTGCGCTCGGCAGCGGTCTGGTTGGCGACGGCCATTTCGATGAGCGGCTCCAGATACACGGCTTCCGTGGCACCGCAGCGATTCAAGCGCGCCCGCCGCTTCAGCCCGGCTTCGCTGATCTTCAGTGATTCCAGCGCCAGCTCACGCATCGTCGCCGTGCGGAACGGCAGCTTGAAGCCATGCCGAGGCACGCCGTCGCGCAGCGCGTGGCGCTCCTCCAATGTGAAATCGCGCACGAGATCCCAGGCAGCATCCAGTGCCGCGTCGTCGTAGAGCAGGCCCACCCAGTACGCGGACAGCGCGCAGATGCGGTTCCACGGGCCGCCATCAGCGCCGCGCATTTCCAGGTAGGTTTTCAGCCGCACCTCGGGGAAGGCGGTCGTCAGATGGTCACTGAAGTCACGCAGGGAGGGCCGCTCGCCGGGCAGCACGTCCAAACGCCCATCCATGAAGGCGCGAAAGCTCTTGCCCGAGGCGTCGATGTAGGTGCCGTCGCGGTAGACGAAGTACATCGGCACATCGAGCAGGTAATCCACGTAGCGCTCGAAGCCGAAGCCGTCTTCAAACACAAAATCCAGCAGGCCGGTGCGGTCGGCGTCGGTGTCGGTCCACACATTGCTGCGGAAGCTCATGAAGCCATTCGGCTGGCCTTCGGTGAACGGCGAATCGGCGAACAGCGCGGTGGCCACCGGTTGCAGTGCCAGCGAGACGCGGAACTTCTTCACCATGTCCGCTTCACTCGAAAAGTCGAGATTCGTCTGGATGGTGCAGGTGCGCGTCATCATGTCGAGGCCGAGCGAGCCGACCTTGGGCATGTACTCGCGCATGATCTTGTAGCGGCCTTTCGGCATCCACGGCATCTCCTCGCGCTTCCACTTCGGCTGGAAGCCCATGCCGAAAAAGCCGAGCCGTAGCGGGTCGGCGGCGGCCTTCACTTCATACAGGTGCTGCGCGGTCTCGCGGCAGGTCTCGTGCACGTCCACCAGCGGCGCGCCGGAAAGCTCCAACTGCCCGGCCGGTTCGAGCGTCACCGAGGCTTTGTCCTGCACCAGCGCGATCAGGTGCCCGTTTTCCTCGACGCGCTCCCAGCCGAACTTGGCGATGCCCTCCAGCAGCGCGCGGATGCCGCGTTCGCCATCAAAGGGGATCGGCCGCAGGTCGTCGAGGCGGAAGCCAAACTTCTCGTGCTCGGTACCGATACGCCAATCACTCGGCGGCTTGTTGCCCGAGGCCAAATACTCGATGAGCTGCGCACGGCCTTCGATGGGCGTGGATTTTTTTGCGCTGGGTCCAGACATTTCGAAAGCCTTGGCAAGATTTGAAAGGTTGGGGGCGTCACTCAATGTCCGCAAGGCGGGCCTCACTCCACGTTCGCACCCAGCCCCAGCCAGCCGCTGATCACCGCGCGCACTTCCTCCACGCCGGTTCTATCCGGCGACGAAAAAAGCTGCGCCGTCGCCACGCCACCGAGATCATTGCGCACTTTCGCCAGCGTCTGCGCCTGCGCGCTGCGGGTGATTTTGTCGGCCTTGGTCAGCAGAACATGGCAGGGCAGGCCGCGGGTGAAGGCGAAACCGATCATCTGGCGGTCGTAGTCTTTCAGCGGATGGCGGCTGTCCATCACCACCACGAGGCCAGCCAGCGACTGGCGGGTCTGAAAATAGCCTTCGAGGAAGGCTTTCCAGTGCTCGCGCAGGTGCAGGGGCACTTCGGCATAGCCGTAGCCCGGCAGATCGACGAGATAGCGCTCGGGGCGTACTTGGAAATACACGAGCTGTTGGGTGCGGCCCGGAGTTTTAGAGGTGCGCGCCAAGCCATTTCGCTGGCAGATGGCGTTCAACGCGCTGGATTTCCCGGCGTTCGAGCGCCCCGCGAACGCCACTTCAAGCCCGGTATCGTCAGGTAACTGATGGGGAAGATGGGCAGCCTTGAGGTATTCGGCGGTCTGCAAGTGATTGGTGGCCATCGGGCGTCCTTGTGCTTCGGGCGCCGAGTGTGGGGGTTCGGCCGCCGCCCCGAAAGCCCACTGGCCAAGGTCTTCGGTGCCAGAATCGCCGTAGGTTCGTTGACCCGCCACCGAGGCCGCAGGGATAATCGACCGACTCGCCGGGTTCTTGTGCTCCGGCCCCTTGTCTCACCCGCTCGATCTTTTCCGGAGTTCTCCGCATGACGCTGACGCGCATCCTCGCCCTTGGAGCCATCATGGGGACGGCGATTGCCCTGGCAGGCATCGTGATCGCGCAGTCCGCAGATGCTCCTGCTGCGGTCACGCCGGCCATCGAGGCCGCCCCCGCCATCGCCGTAGTGCTGCCCAACGACGGCCCGGCCATGCCCGGCAACGCGCAGCGCGGAGAAGCCGCAGCGGTCACCTGCGCCGCCTGCCACGGCGCGGATGGCAACTCGGTGATCCCGATGTACCCGAGCCTCGCTGGCCAGCACGAGGACTACATCGCCCGCCAGCTCGCCCTTTACAAAAGCGGCGAGCGCGACAACGCCATCATGCTCGGGTTCTCTTCGATGCTGTCCGCGCAGGACATGCGCGATCTTGGTGCCTTCTACGCGAAGCAAGTTCCCCGCCCCGGCGTCGCCGATGAAACGCTGATCACCGAAGGCCCGAATGCAGGGAAAAAGTTCTACGAGATCGGCAAACGCCTGTTCCGCTCAGGCGACGCTTCGCGCGGCATTCCATCCTGTGCGGCCTGCCATGGCCCCACCGGCACCGGCGTGCCCGGCCCGGGCTGGCCGCGCCTCGCGTCGCAGCATGCGGAGTACACCGCCCTGACCCTGCGAGATTTCCGCGACGGCGAGGTTTGGGGCAAAGGCGACAACGCAAACGCCATCATGGCCGCCGTGGCGCGCAACCTCACCGATGAGGAAATCGACTCGCTGGCGAGCTACTTGCAAGGCTTGCACGACGCGCGCGACGCCGCCGTTGTCGAGTCGACTGCCACGCGCTAAAGACTGGCGGGAACTTTCCGCGCGCTCAACTTTCTGACGTTGCGGGCCGGCGCTACACCGCCGGCCTTTCTTTTCCGCCCCCCAAGGAACGCCGATGCTCCGCTCGCTCGCCTTGATTGCCGCCCTTGCCCTGCCCGCGCTTGCTCTTGCTCAGCCCGCGCCGTCCGCACCACGCCCCGGCATCGACTATCATGTGATTTCACCCGCCCAGCCTCTCTTTGGCCCACCGGGGAAAATCGAAGTTGCCGAAGTTTTCAGCTATCACTGCATTCATTGCGCCGATTTTCGGCCGCATGTCGAGCGCTGGAAGGCGCGCCTGCCTGCCGATGTGCGCCTGACTTACGTGCACGCGGCCTTCGGCGGTGCCATCGACAACCTCGCCCGTGGCTTCTATGCCGCCGAGGCGCTCGGTGCCACCGAACGTACCCACGCCGGTGTATTTCGCGCCTTCCACATCGAGCGAAAAATCAGTACCGGCAGCATCGATGAAGTCGCGACCGTCTACGCGGGCCTGGGCCTCGACCGCGCGAAGATGCTGCAAACCATGAACAGTTTTGGCGTGACCTCGAAAGTGAACCGCGCCAAGCAATTCGCGCAGCGCACCGGGGTTACGGCAACGCCGACGGTCATCGTCAATGGCCGATTCCGGGTCACTGCGACGGCGGAGGGTGGCTTTGAAGGCATGCTGCGAACCATCGACGCCCTCGTCGCCCGCGAGCGCGCGAGGGCACGCGCGGCAGCGGCACGCCCCGCCGCCAATCCAGCGCCCCGCACGCCTGCCGTTCCGGCTCGCTGAGCACGCGCCCTGCGTCTGCTCAGCGCCAACATCCAAGCCGGTCACAGCACCCGAGCCTACAGCGATTATCTGGTACGCGGCTGGGGGCATGTGCTGCCGAACGGCAAGGGCCGCAACCTCAATGCGCTCGCCGAGATCGCGCGCCCCTTCGACTTCGTAGGGCTACAGGAAAGCGACCCCGGCAGCCTGCGCTCGGGTTTCACCAACCAGACGCTGGCCCTCGCCGAGCGCGCCGGCTTTCCGTTCTGGACCCATCAGCCGAATCGCCGAGTGGGGCGCATCGCCAGCACCGCGAACGGGCTACTGGCGCGGCTGCCGCCGACCGCAGTCTTCGAATACCCCCTCCCCGGCCGACTGGGCGGTCGCGGCGTGATGCTGGCGCGCTTCGGTACGGGTGATGCGGCCTGGGTGCTGGCCGTCACCCACCTCTCGCTCGGCGTGGCCTCGCGGCGCATGCAGATCGACTTCCTTGGCGAACTGCTCGCCGACCACCCGCGAGCCGTGCTGATGGGCGACTTCAACTGCCCGGCCAATGCGAGCGAGATGGAAGGGCTCTACCGACGCAGCGCACTGCTGCCGCCGCCGGCAGCACTCGCCACCTTCCCAAGCTGGGGCCCGAAACGCTCGCTCGACCACGTTTTCACCGCCGGCTTCGCCGTGCGCGATTACCGCGCCGTGTCAGCAGCCGGCTCGGATCATCTTGCCGTGGCGCTAGAGCTGCACCCGGAGTAAGCCTCAGCGCAGCAGCAAAGCCAGCCCCACAGCCGCCAACATGGCAGCGAACGCGAGCGCCAAGGCGCGTCCGCTGATGCGGTGCGCAAGCCGAACACCCCAAGGCGCGGCCACCAGCGCGCCGAGGCCGATCCCGAGCGCGGCGGGCACATGCACAAAGCCAACGACGCCCCCCGGCAGCGCAGCGGCCGCTGAACCCACCGTGCCCGCCGCAACCTCCGGGGGCGCACCCAGCGCGTAGGCGGTGGCGCTGGCCAGCCCGATCACCACGCCACAGGCCGAAGAAGTACCGACTGCACGCACCATGGCCACACCACGCGCCAGGAGCAGCGGCACGGTAAGGCTACCGCCGCCGATGCCGACTAGCGCCGAGACCGCGCCAATGCCCGCCCCGGCCGCCGACATCCAAGCACCGCGCGGGGCAAGTGCATGGGCTGGCGTGGATACCGCAGCGCCGGGCGCGGCGTCCGAGCCGCTGCCCGGCCACGCCATCCGCAGTGCCATCAGCAGACAGAAAATACCAACGAGGGCCGCCAGCGTCCCGCCCGGCAGATGTACGGCTACGCGGCCGCCGACAAGGCCGCCCAGCACCAGTCCCGGTGCCAGCCACGCCAGCGTCGGCCACAACACGCTGCCACGCTTTCGATGCGCGTTGGCCGAGGCACTGGCGGTGACGATGATCGAGGCCAACGACGTGGCGAGCGCGACGTGCATGACGGCTTCGGCCGGCACACCGAACAAGGGCAGCAAGGCCACCAGCGCCGCGACCAGCACGATGCCGCCGCCAATGCCCAACAAGCCGGCCAATACGCCAGCGATGAGCCCCAGCAGCGGGAACGCCAGCCATTGCAGATCGAACCATGAGGGCTCAGGCATCACCGACGGCCTCCGCTACACTGCTGCACATGAAAAATATTCTGTCATCGATCATTCTGCTCGCGGGCATTGTCGCGCCGGTCATCGTCGTCGGCGAGCCCCTCGACGACCGCCGCGCCGAAATCGAAGCGGCCTTCAAGGCTGCTGAGCGCGGTGAACTCACCCTGCGCGAGGTGGCGCGCCTACAGTCGCATCCACTTGGCGGCTGGCTCGAAGTGCTGGTACGCGAGCGCGACCTCGCGGCCTTATCGAGCGAAAGCCTGCGCGAGGTGCTCGACGGACTCGGGCCGCAACCCGCCGCGACGCGCCTGCGTCAAGCTTGGCTGCGCCATGCGGCCAGCGAGCGTCGCTGGGCCGATGTGCTCGCGCATGCCCGCAACGAGACCGATGTGGCCTTGCAGTGTGCCGTCTTGCAAGCAAAGCTGGCCACGAACGCGGTCGACGCAGCGTGGCTGCAAGCAACGACCGCGCTGTGGCTCAGCGCCCGTTCGCAGCCGAGCGCCTGCGACCCGGTTTTCACAGCCTTCGCACAGCGCGGCGAATTGACCCCGGCGCTGCGTTGGCAGCGCATCGAGCTGGCGGCCCGTGCCGTCAATACCGAACTGATGCGCGGCGCGGCGCGCAGCCTGCCCGAGGCCGAGATCGCCCTGATCCGCGACTTCGCCGCCTATATCGATGCTCCGCACGCGCGGGCGACGAACTGGCCAAAGGACGCACGCAGTCGGGCGATGGCCGAAATCGGCCTGACCCGCTTGGCCCGCCGCGATGCTAACGCCGCCGAACACGCGCTGACGGGGCTCTCCGGCCTGCTGCCGACGAGCAGCGCCGAATACGGCCGGGTGCGCGCCGCCATCGCCTTGTGGACGGCGGCCTCGTTCGGCCCGGAATCGGCACGCCGACTCGCCGCGGTGCCCGATGCGGCCTTCGACGCGACACTACATGGCTGGGCTGTGCGCGAGGCGCTCGCGCGAGGCGACCGCGCCGCCGCGCTGAAGGCCATCGAGCGCATGCCGGCCGCACTGCGTGGCATCGCGCAGTGGCAATACTTCGAAGCGCGTCTGCGCGAAGATCTCGGCGATGCTGCGGCCGCAGTTCCGTTGTTCGCAGCGGCCGCGAGAAGCCCGACCTTTCACGGCTTCCTCGCCGCTGATCGGGCCGGCACGCCTTATGCGCTATGCCCGCGCGAGCCGAGCCGCGACCCCGATCTGCACCGTGAAGTGGCCCGCAATGCGGCATTGATTCGAGCGATCGAACTGTTCCGTATTCGGCAAACAGCACTGGCCGCGCTCGAATGGCAGACCGCCTTGGCGCGCATGGACGACACCCGGCGCGTGCTCGCCGTGCAGAAGGCGATCAACGCAGGCTGGAACGATCGCGCCATCTTTGGCATGCCAGCCAATCCGCAGGCACTCAGCTACTACTCACTGCGCTTTCCGTTGCGGCACAGGACGCTGATCGTCCGCGAGTCGAAGCGCCATGATCTCGAGCCATCACTGGTCGCCGCACTGACCCGCGCCGAGAGCGCCTTCATGCCCGACGCGCGCTCACCGGCTAATGCACGCGGGCTGATGCAATTGCTGCCCTCGACCGCGGAAGCTGTGTCGCGTCGCATCGGCCAGCCCTGGGGGGGCGCGGACAGCCTGTTCCGACCTTCGATCAACGTGCCGCTCGGCACCGCCTATCTCGCCCAGCGCATCGGCGATAACGGCGGCCTCGCCTATCGCGCCCTAGCCGCATACAACGCCGGTCAGGGTGCAGTGCAGCGCTGGATGACCGCACGCCCGCTGCTGCCGGCCGATTACTGGATCGAAACCATCCCGTTCCGCGAAACACGCGAGTACGTGGCGCGCGTATTGGCCTTCAGCGTCATCTACGACTGGCGCCTCGACGGCCGCACGCGGGCGCTTACCGACCGCTTGGAAGGCCGCAGCGAGATCAACCCGCGCCACTTCGCCTGCCCCGCTACAGCACCCGTCTCTACCGTGCGTTGAGGATCACACGAGCATGAAAATCATCGTTCTCGGCGGCACCGGATTCATTGGCCGCGTGCTGCTCGCCCGCCTCGCGCAAGACGGCCACGAACTCACTTTGCTTTCGCGCAACCCGCACGCCCACCTGGTGCGTTTATTGCCGCCCGGCACGCGCGTCGTCACCGGTGATGTCTACGACCCCGAACGGCTAAAGACCAATTTCGTTGGTGCCGATGCCGTCATCAACCTCGTCGGTATCCTCAACGAGGCGGGCGATAGCGGCCGCGGCTTCCAGCGTGCGCACGTCGCGCTGACCAAGCTCGTCATTGCCGCCTGCCAGCTCGCCGGCGTGCGTCGCCTGCTGCAGATGAGTTCGCTCAACGCTGGCCGTGGCGACAGTTTCTACTTGAAATCGCGCGGCGAGGCCGAAGCGGCGGTGAAGGCCAGCGGGCTCGACTGGACGATCTTCCAGCCCTCGGTGGTGTTCGGCCCGGGTGATGGCTTCTTTTGCCGCTTCGCCGCGCTGTTGCAACTTTCGCCATTTCTGCCGCTGGCCAAGACCAACACGCGCTTCGCGCCGGTGTACGTGGGCGATGTCGTCGAAGCCTTCCACCGCGCGCTGCACCTTCCGCGCAGCATCGGGCAGGTTTACGAACTTTACGGCGCGGAAGTTTTCACGCTTGGCGAGCTGGTGCGCATGACAGCGCGCCAGCTTGGATTGAAGCGCCTCGTGCTGCCGCTGCCCGATGCGCTTGGCCGCCTGCAGGGCCTCGTCTTCGACTTCGTGCCGGGCAAACCGTTTTCGTCGGACAACTACCGTTCGCTGAAACTCGATTCCGTCGGTGCCATTGACGGTCTACACCAACTCGGCATCACGCCGACGCGCATCGGCCAACAACTGGACGTGATCCTTGGCTCACCGACGGTGAAGCAACCGCGTTATGACCGCTACCGTCGCTCTGCCCGCTGAGGCACGCGTCTTCCTCGTCGGTGGCGCAGTACGCGACGCCCTGCTCGGGCTGACACCAGGCGACCGCGACTGGGTCGTCGTCGGCAGTGACGCCGCAGCCATGCGAGCAGCCAGTTTCAAGACCGTTGGCGCGGATTTTCCAGTGTTTCTGCATCCGCACAGCGGCGAGGAATACGCCCTGGCTCGCAGCGAACGTAAATCGGGATGCGGCTACACCGGCTTCATCGTCCACGCCGATCGCAGTGTCACGCTGGAAGACGACTTGCTTCGCCGCGATTTCACCATCAATGCCATCGCGCAAGGCACCGACGGCACACTCATCGACCCCTTGGGCGGGCAAGCCGATCTCGACGCTCGCCTGCTGCGTCACTGCAGCCCGGCCTTCGACGAAGACCCGCTGCGTGTATTGCGCGCGGCACGCTTCATGGCGCGCTTCGCGCCACTCGGGTTTCGCCTCCACGAGGACACACGAGCGCTGATGCGCCGCATGGTCGAGGCCGGCGAGCTCGCCCACCTCGTGCCCGAGCGCGTTTGGCAAGAATTGAAGCGTGCGCTCGCTGCGGCGCGACCATCGGCCTTCCTGCAAACACTGCGCGACTGTGGTGCCTTGTCGGTGGTGCTGCCTGAAGTGGATGCCCTCTACGGCGTGCCGCAACGCGCCGACTACCATCCGGAGGTGGACACTGGCATCCATGTCGAGCTGGTGGTCGACATGGCCGCGCGCCTTGCACCGGGTGATGTCGCCATTGGCTTCGCGGCGCTGACACACGATCTCGGCAAGGCACTGACCCCGGCCGACCTGTTGCCGGGGCACCCGATGCACGACGTTGCCGGCCTCGCGCCGCTGGCCACGCTGTGCGCGCGGCTCAAGGTGCCGAACGCCGAAGCCCAACTCGCCCACGATACCTGCCGCGAGCACCTCAACGTGCATCGCTTCGACGAGCTGCGCGACGCCACGGTGTTTGATCTGATCGAACGCTGCGGCGGCCTGCGCCAACCCGCGCGCATCGATGCGTTGGCTCTCGCTTGCGAAGCCGACAAGCGTGGACGGCTCGGGCATTCCGAGTCCGACTATCCGCAGGGTCGCGCGCTACGCACCTGTCGCGACGCCGCGCTCAGCGTGCAGGCAAAAGACGTGATGCGCGAGGGCCTCGCTGGCCCAGCGCTTGGCGAAGCGCTGCGCAAAGCCCGCATCACCGCGATCGGCAGGATGCGGCAGGCGATGCAAGGCCGCTGATTCGCTTTGGCGAAGGCGTCTACCGCGAAAGCCAGCCGCGCTACAGCCGCCGCGACTGATCACCGAAGGCAAAAGCCGCCGATAGATCCACGTCGCGCGTGAAGCCCATCACCTGAAAGCGCTCGCCCATCTCGCCAGGCAAAGTGAGCTTGCGAATTTCATTGAGACGGCGATAGCGCTCGCGGTCGTCGCGCAGGGCTTCAGCCTCGGCGATACGCTGCGGCAATCCGTTCGCGATCAAAAAACTCGCTTGGCTGCAATAGCCCGCGAAATCGAAGCTGGCATGCCCACCCGCTTCGGCCAGCGCGGTGAAATCGACGAAGGCGGTGATGTCTTGCAGTCCCGGTAAAAAAAACGGATCGCCATGCGCGCGGTGCCGGTAGTGGCAGACCAGCGTGCCGTCGTCGCGTTCGGGCAGGTAGAACTCGCGGCGCGGATAGCCGTAGTCGACAAACAGCATCGCGCCATGTTTCAGCAAACCACCGATGGCCTGCACCCAATAGGGCAACTGCGGCAGCAGCTCGGAGCGGTAGCCGTCGGGCAGCGGCGCACCGAGCGAACGCTCGACATGGCGCACCGCCGCGCGCACCAGGGCGTCTGCGGGTTGGTCGACGCGCAGGAACGCCCCGTCGGCGTCGAGGCTCACGTGCTCCTCGTACACCTCGCCTGCGTGGATCGCAAAGCGGGTCGTGGGCAGGGCGTCGAGCACTTCGTTGGCGAACAGCACGCCGTTCCATTCGCGCTCGGGCGGGCCGTCCAGCCAATCGCAGCAGGCGAATACGGCGGGCGAGAGCGCTTCGCGCAGACGCTGCTGTTGGCGCTGGCGCAAATCCGCACTGGGCTCGAGAATGGCGTAGCGCTCGGGCAACACGCCCAGCCGCTCGGCATGGGCGAGGAAATCCACGGCAAACGCCCCGCTGCCTCCGCCGACCTCGAGGAACCCCGCGTGGGGCACCCCGCGCAACACCGGGGCCACCGCTTCGCAGACGCAGCCGGCGAAGACCGGCCCGAGCTCGGGCGACGTGATGAAGTCACCCGCCTCGCCGAACTTCATCGCTCCCGCGCTGTAGTAGCCCAAGCCCGGAGCGTACAAGGCCAATTCCATGAAGCGCGCAAACGATATTGC
>BBPE01001473.1_pt1 | contig 11454 bp, 13 predicted proteins | sample 1344301 | NCBI WGS metagenome assembly BBPE01 (sample SAMD00019089, study PRJDB2971) | groundwater metagenome | isolation source: The Cedars highly-alkaline
CGCACCAGCCGCACCAGCCGCACCAGCCGCACCAGCCGCACCCGAAGCCGACGAAATCAACCTGATCTGGCCGGCGCAGGGCGATGTGATCACGGTTTTCGACGAGGTCAGGAACAAAGGCATTGCGATCGCCGGGCGTCTGGGTGAGCCGGTGCTGGCCGCCGCCGCCGGGCGGGTGGTGTACGCCGGGGCCGGACTGCGCGGCTACGGCAACCTGATCATTCTCAAGCACGACAACACCTTCTTGACCGCCTACGCGCACAACCAGGCGCTGCTGGTGCGCGAAGACCAGGTGGTGCGTCAGGGGCAGCGCATTGCTGAAATGGGCAGCAGCGACGCGGACCGGGTCAAGCTGCATTTCGAGCTGCGCCGCCAGGGCCGACCGGTCGATCCGCTTGCTTTCCTGCCGCGGCGCTGAAGCCGCAGCACCCGCGAGCGAGCAGCGGCCCACGCGACAAGACTTGTCCAAGCACCGGCACCATGGCTGCCGTCCTGGTTTTTGACCTCGAGTCGATCCCCGACATCGCCGGCCTGCGCGCCGTGCGCGCTGCAGCGCCCGAGTGTTCCGACGCCCAGGTCTATCAAGACTGGTTGAGCGAGCGCCAGGCCAAAGGCCAGAGTGACTTCATGCCGCTGCACCTGCAGCGCGTGCTGGTCATCAGTTGCGCGTTTCGCAGCGCCGATGGCCTGCGCGTGCACTCCTTCGTCGACCGCGACGGCCGCAGTGAAGGCAAGGTGGTGCAGTCTTTCTTTCAGGCGGTGGAAAAACACACGCCGCAACTGGTGAGCTGGAACGGCAGCGGCTTTGATTTGCCGGTGCTGCACTACCGCGGCCTGCGCCACGGCGTGCAGGCCAGCACCTACTGGGACATGGGCGAGGACAACCGCGACTTCAAGTGGAACAATTACATCGGCCGCTACCACACGCGCCATCTGGACTTGATGGACTTGCTGGCCTTGTACAGCCCGAAGAACAACGCCCCGCTCGACGCCCTGGCCAAGCTGTGCGGTTTTCCCGGCAAACTCGGCATGGACGGCGCGCAGGTCTTTGCCCAGTATCAGGCCGGGCAGTTGGAGGACATTCGCCGCTACTGCGAGACCGACGTGATGAACACCTACTTGCTGTACTGCCGCTTTCAGCGCATGCGCGGCGGTTTGTCCGAGGCCGAGTACGCGCAGGAAATCGACCTGGTCAGATCCACCTTGGGTCAATGGGCAGCGGATGAAGCGCACTGGGATGAATACTTGCGCGCATGGGCCTGAACCACGCGGGCCGGGCTGAGACAATCCGGACATGACCGCATCTTCATCGCACGAAAACAGCCTGCTCACCAGCGCTTGCGCCACGGCACCCGCCGACAGCCTTTGCAGCCCTGTATCCAGTGACTGGCTGGTGGTGCAGTCGCTTGACATCGACGCCCAGGGCATTGCACGCCGACCCGACGGCAAGGTGGTGTTCATCGAAGGCGCGCTGCCGTCCGAGTGGGTCAGCGTGCAGGTGCAGCGCAAGAAGAACAACTGGGAAGCCGGCACCGTGAGCGCGATTCACCGCGCTTCGGCGCAGCGCGTACAGCCCGGCTGCGCGCACTTTGGCCTGCATGTCGGTGCCTGTGGCGGCTGCAAAATGCAGCACCTCGACGCCACTGCCCAGGTGGCGGTGAAACAGCGCGTGCTGGAAGACAATCTCTGGCACCTGGCCAAGGTCAAGGCCGAGACCGTGTTGCGACCGATCGAGGGGCCGGTCTGGGGCTACCGCTACCGCGCACGCCTGTCGGTGCGTCACGTGCACAAGAAGGGCGAGGTGTTGATCGGTTTTCATGAGCGCAAGAGCCGCTACGTGGCCGATATACGGGCCTGCCCGGTACTGCCGCCGCAGGTCAGCGCGCTGTTGCTGCCCTTGCGCGCCCTCGTGCACAGCATGGACGCGCGCGCCACCTGTCCGCAGATCGAACTCGCTTGCGGTGACGCGCTCATTGCCTTGGTGCTGCGCCATCTCGAACCCTTGTCTGACGACGATCTGGCCCGTTTGCGCGCTTTCGCCGTTCAACACGAGGTGCAGTGGTGGTTGCAGGCGCAGGGGCCGCAGACGGTCAGACTGCTTGATCAGGGCGGCGCTTCATTGTCCTACACGCTGCCGGAGTTCGGCATCCAGATGCCGTTTCGACCGACCGACTTCACCCAGGTCAACCCCTACATCAACCGCGTGCTGGTCGCGCGTGCGCTGCGCCTGCTGGGCGCGCAAAAAACCGAGCGCGTGATCGACTGGTTTTGCGGCTTGGGCAATTTCACCCTGCCGCTGGCCACCCAGGCCGGCGCGGTGCTGGGCATCGAGGGCAGCGAAGCGCTGGTGGCGCGTGCGCGCGAGAACTACAGCCTGAATCAGACCGTACGGCCTGATCCCTTGTGTGGCACGCAGTTCGCTGCGCGCAACCTGTTCGACATCACAGCGGCTCAGTTGCGCGCCGACGGTGTGGCGCACAAATGGTTGGTCGATCCGCCGCGCGAAGGCGCGTTTGCACTCGTCAAAGCGCTGGCCGAGTTGCACCAGCAGCCTGAACTGCGCGGCGACTGGCAAGCGCCGCAGCGCATTGTTTACGTCAGTTGCAACCCGGCCACGCTGGCGCGCGACGCCGGCTTGCTGGTGCACCAGGCCGGCTACCGCTGTGCCAGCGCCGGGGTGGTGAACATGTTTGCCCACACCGCCCACGTCGAGAGCCTGGCGGTGTTCGAGCGCAGCGCCGCAACAGCACCAAGCTGAATCTGTTTGCGCAGGCGCCGATTCAGGAGCGGCGACCCGCAGCGCCTTCGGGAGGCGTTTGGGTCTCATCGACCCCGTTTGGCACGCTCGCAGCCGGTGTGGGCTTGCCGGGCATGCCGACGACTTCGTTTTCGCGCATGTACTGATCCATTTCCCTCCAGCCGGCGAACACGGCCGCTCGGCTGGCCCTGGGGTTGCCATTGAAGCAGTCTTCGATGCTGCGCACCGCGTGGCGGCAGGCACCACCAATGGCACGTGCTTCAGCTTCGCGCTGGGCCTTGATCTGGGTGGCGGTTTCAATGCCCAGTGCGTCGCAGCCGACCAGCAGGCTGGTGGCGCCGAGCAGACAAAGGGTGAAAACGATGCGTCGCATGGTGGTGGCCGGTGGCTTGCATCGTACTTCGGCTATTTTGGCTGCGACTTGAAGCGACGGTCTACAGACCGTCTGTGCGGCCTGGTTTGAGCTGCATAAAAAAAGGGTCCGAAGACCCTTTTTTGAGCGGCCGTCAAGCGGCTTCAGTCGTCGCCGCTCATCAGGCCGAGCATGATCAGCAGGCCCTGGAAGATGTTGAACACGCTCAGGTACAAGCCCAGCGTGGCGCTGATGTAGTTGGTTTCGCCGCCGTCGACGATGCGCTTGAGGTCGTACAGCAGGTACAGGCTGAACACCAGAATGGCCAGGGTGGCAATGGCAGCCATGGCGGCCGTGCTGCCGACAAACACGTTGATGATGGCGCCAGCCATGATAGCCAGCGCACCGACGAACAGCCACTTGCCCAGGCCGGAGAGGTCGCGTTTGATGACGGTCGACAGGTTGGCCATGATGAGGAAGACGCCCGCAGTGCCGCCAAAGGCCGTCATGACCAGGCTGGCGCCGTTGCTCAGGCCCAGCACGGCGCCCAGCAGGCGCGAGAGCATCAGTCCCATGAAGAAGGTGAAGGCCAGCAGCACCGGAACGCCCATGGCCGAGTTCTTGGTGCGCTCGATCGCGTAAATGAAGGCGAAGGCGCCGCCGAGGAAAACCATCAGGCCCAGGCCGCCGCTCAGGCTGGCGGTGATGCCGGTCTGCACGCCGATCCAGGCACCCAGCACGGTGGGCAGCATAGACAGCGCCAGCAGCCAGTAGGTGTTGCGCAGCACGGCGTTGCGCCGCGCACCGTAGGCAACGGCGTTGCCGAAGTGATTGCTCGATTGCAGGGGGTTGTTCATGGCCAAGGCTTCCTTCAATGCGGTTACGGACGGACGAGCGAATGCCTGCTAGGATACCCCAATTCGGGGAAAAGTTCATGAAAACCAAATCCGTTCTCGAACTCGCCGACGTCAAATTGATCGCTGCGGCGGCCGAAGCCGAGGCTTTGAAAAACCGTTGGGCAGTCACGGTGGCCATTGTCGACGACGGCGGCCACCTGTTGTTTTTACAACGGATCGACGGTGCGCCGCCGATCTCTGCGCACCTGGCGGGCGCCAAGGCGCAGACGGCGGCCCTGGGCCGGCGCGACAGCAAGATTTACGAAGATGTGATCAATCAGGGTCGCATCTCGTTTCTGAGTGCGCCCGTGCTGGCCGGTATGCTCGAAGGCGGTGTGCCCATTTTGAAAGACGGGCAATGCCTGGGCGCCGTCGGCGTCAGCGGTGTCAAGTCGAACGAAGACGCGCAGGTCGCGCGCGCTGGCATTGCGGCACTCGGCACTTGAGAAAAAAAGCCTGGCTAATGAAAGCCGCGACGAGCGGACTGTCCTGGCTGGCCAAAAACGCTGCCTTGGCGGCAGCGCCCCACGAAGAATGCCGGGTGTACTTACTTGGTCAGGATGAGCTTGCCTGCGCGTGTGCATTGCAGTAGGTAGACGCCGCCGTTGTGTTCGATGGCAAGCGTTTTCTGGCCGCACAACAAGACCTGACTCGACACCATGGGTACGGCGCTGTGCGGCTGCGGCTGGGCTTGAAACGGGTGGCGCTGCTCGTTCGGCAGCGGCAAGGGCGGGCTGGTCGTCATGCGGGGCTTTCAGTGTGCGGCTGCGCGCTCGGTCATGAGGGGGATGGGTTCGGTCACAAAGCCGATTTGGCGCAGCCCGGCGCGCTGGGCTGCGGCCAGCGCCTGCGCCACGCGCTCGTAGCGCACGGCGCGGTCGGCCCGAATCTGCAGCTCGGGCGGCGGCTGCTGCGCTGCCGCCGCACCCAGGCGGGTGGCAAAGTCGGCATCCGAGACCGACTCATCGTTCCAGAAGTACGCGCCGTTTTCGTCGATCGACAGACGGATGGCTGAGGGCTGCTGCTGCAGTGCCTGCACGCTGGCGCGCGGCAGCTCCAGGCTGACCGCATGGTTGAGCACCGGCACGGTGACGATGAAGACGATCAGCAGCACCAGCATCACGTCGATGAACGGGATCATGTTGATCTCGCTGAGCATGTGCTCGTTGTCGTCCTGGGTTTCGAGCGCCATGTCTTAGCCCCGTTTCATGAGCCGGACCTTGCCGTTGCCAGCCGCCGAAACCCGCGCGCCGGTCACGAAGTAGGCGTGCAGGTCGTGCGCAAAGCGGTTGAGCTGATGGTGGATGGTCTTGTTGCCGCGCACCAGTGTGTTGTAGCCCAGCACGGCCGGTATCGCCACCAGCAGGCCGAGCGCGGTCATGATCAGCGCTTCGCCGATCGGGCCGGCCACTTGGCCAATGCTGGCCTGACCCGCTGCGCCAATGCCGAGCAGCGCGTGATAAATGCCCCAGACGGTACCGAACAGGCCGACGAACGGCGCGGTCGATGCCACCGAGGCCAGCACCGGCAGGCCGCTTTGTGCGCGCACCAGAAAGTCATCGACGCTCTTGCGCAGACTGCGCTCGACCCAGTCGCTCAGGTCCAGGCTGTCGTGCAACTGACGCTCGAACGTTTGCTGGCTGGCGTGCGCATCGGTTTGTTGCAGGTGGCTTGCCGCCTCCAGGCCTTGCAGCGCCAGGACGTGAAACGGGTTGCCGGCGGCGCTGCCCAGCCGTTCCAGACCGGCGCTGAAGTCGGCGCTGTGCCAAAAGCCTTCCACGCGCCGCGCCTGCTGGCGCTGCGTGCGCTGATCGAGCGCCTTGATTGCGATGATGCACCACGTGGCCAGCGACATCGCCAGCAGCACCAGTGCGGTGGATCGGATCACCCAGTCGCCGTAAATCCAGACCTGGGCCAAACCAAACGGGGATTCCATGTGTGCAGTCTTTCGCGGTGCGAGGGTTTATTCGAGAACAAAGCGGATCGGCACCACGACCCACATGGTTTCGGGAACGCCGGCGCGCAGGCCCGGCCGAAAGCGCCAGGTCAGCACGGTTTTCAGCGCGCTCTGGTCGAGCCGTGCATGGCCGCTGGAGCGGTAAATTTCGGCCCGTGCAGCCGTGCCATCAGTCTGCACCAGCGCGCGCACCAGCACCCGGCCTTGCTCGCCGAGTCGGCGCGACAGCGCCGGGTAGGGCGGAATGGGGTTGTCGAAATCGTCCGCGCTGCCCGACGGCAGTTCGATTGCTGCCGCTGCCGCAGCGGTTGCGCTGGCGATTGCGGCGCCCGCGCTGCTGCCCGCAAGCTCAACACGTGCAGGTTGCGCTGCGTCATTCGCTGCGCTGGCGGTTGCGGCGATGTGGGCGCTTGCCCCTGGCAGCGCCAGCGGGGGCGCTGCTGGGCTCGGGTGCGGGACGGTGGCGGGCGTCGGCGCCATGGTCGGCGTCGGCAGCGTCGGCTGGGCAGAAGCGCGCGTTTGCGGCTGAGCCTGATTGGATGCCTGGGTTGTCGGGCTGGGCCGGGCTTGGGTCACGGGCACAGGCGGCGCGACCGGCGCCGCGGGTGGCGCCAGGGGCTCGGTCAGCAGACGCGCCGGCAGCACGACGACGGGCCCGGCCGTGCGCAGCAGGCCGCTGTCAAGCGCCCACAGGGCAAGCGCGTGCAAGCCGAGCACGGCAGTGACGACGGGCAGGTGGCGGTTCATGCGCAAAGGAGGTTCAAAGCCTGCATGCGATCAGAAGCAGCAAGGGCGCAGTGGGCCGAGTTTGCATTGTGCAGGCGAAGATCGAGATGTCGCGTCTGGGCGCTTGAGTTGCTGGCGCCGTGCGGCTGCAGGGGTCGGCTGGCCGCTGCCTGGCCGCTGGAGCGCCCACCAGAGCGCTGCCAGCACCAGCCACAGGCTGCCGAACAAGATCAAGAGGCTGTAGAGCAAGCTCATGAGGTATCAGGATGCGGGGTGAGAGCCAGATTTTAAATGATAATGAGTCCCATTTGCAAAATTTTTCGTATCAAAAGTCTGCTGCGGGGCCGGCGTGCTGCATTGCGGCAAAAGCTATCTCAGTGATAGAGGCTATCGTAAAAAAATTTAAATAGTTCTCGGCTATCATTTGGCCTGTTGCAACACCTCCATGCTGCATCAGCCACTGAAATTCATCCCTTTGCAAGGTAACACCATGTCCCTGATCAACACCCCGGTCCAGCCGTTCAAAACCACCGCCTTCGTCAATCGCAGCGGCAAAGGCGAGTTCATTCAGCTCAGCGAGCAGTCGCTCAAGGGCAAATGGTCGGTTCTGATCTTCATGCCGGCCGCTTTCACTTTCAACTGCCCCACCGAGATCGAAGACGCAGCCGACTACTACACCGAGTTTCAGAAGGCCGGTACCGAGGTGTACATCGTCACCACCGACACCCATTTTTCACACAAAGTCTGGCATGAAACCAGCCCGGCCGTGGGCAAGGCCAAGTTCCCGCTGGTGGGCGACCCAACGCACCAACTGACCCGGGCGTTCGGTGTGCACATCGAAGAAGAAGGCTTGGCCCTGCGCGGCACCTTCGTGGTGAACCCGGACGGCATCATCAAAACCATGGAAGTGCACTCCAACGAGATTGCGCGTGACGTGCAGGAGACGCTGCGCAAGCTCAAGGCGGCCCAGTACACCGCCGCCCACCCGGGCCAAGTCTGTCCGGCCAAGTGGAACGAAGGCGACGCGACGCTGGTGCCCTCGCTGGACTTGGTGGGCAAGATCTAAGCCCGCCCGACGCACCAACGCCCGGCGCCGTGCGTTGGTGCGCCAGCAGCGGCATGGCCCGCACGTATCTTTTTCAAAGCAGGAGTTCAGCATGCTCGACGACAGCCTCAAATCCCAGTTGAAAACCTATTTGGCCCTGCTGCGTCAGCCGATCCGGCTGATTGCTTCGCTGGACGACAGCGCCAGCGCTGCCGAGATGCGCAGCCTGCTGGAGACCATAGGCAGCTTGTCGGACAAGGTGTCGCTCGACACCAGCGGAACCGATGCCCGCAAGCCCTCTTTTGTGATCGCCCGTGCAGGCGAAAACACCGGGGTGCGCTTTGCCGGTCTGCCCCTGGGGCACGAATTTACCTCTATGGTGTTGGCGCTGCTGTGGACCGCTGCTCACCCGCCCAAAGAGGCGCCAGAGGTGCTGGAGGCTATTCGGGCGCTGGACGGCGAGTACGACTTCGAGGTCTACATGTCCTTGAGTTGCCACAATTGCCCCGACGTGGTGCAGGCGCTTGCGCTCATGGCGATCGTCAACCCGAAGATCAAAACGGTGGTGATCGAAGGCGGCGCTTTTCCGCACGAGATCAGCGCGCGCTCGATCATGGCCGTCCCGATGGTGTTTTTGAACGGGCAGGTGTTTGCCTCCGGTCGCATGACGTTGGAAGAAATCGTGGCCAGGCTCGACACCCGTTCGATCGCGCGCGAGGCGGCCCGTCTCGACGCCATGGAGCCGTTTGACGTGTTGGTGGTCGGTGCCGGGCCGGCCGGTGCCGCCGCCGCCGTGTACGCCGCACGCAAAGGCATTCGCGTGGGCGTGGCGGCCGAGCGCTTTGGCGGCCAAGTCAACGACACCTTGTCGATCGAGAACTACATTTCGGTGCTGAAGACCGACGGCCCGACATTCGCCGCCGCGCTGCAGGCGCAGGTGCGGCAGCTTGAGGTCGACATCATGCAACTGCAGCGCGCCGAGCGGCTCATTCCAGCGTCCGCGCCTGGCGGCCTGATCGGTGTGCAAATGGCCAACGGCGCCACCTTGCAAGCGCGCAGCGTGATTTTGTCCACTGGCGCGCGCTGGCGCAACGTCAACGTGCCGGGCGAGCAAGAATACAAAAACCAAGGCGTGGCTTTTTGCCCGCACTGCGACGGCCCCTTGTTCAAAGGCAAGCGGGTGGCGGTGATCGGCGGCGGCAACTCAGGCGTGGAAGCGGCGATCGATCTGGCCGGCATCGTGCAGCACGTGAGCTTGCTCGAATTCGCCGACCAACTCAAAGCCGACGCGGTGCTGGTGAGCAAGCTCAAGAGCCTGTCCAACGTCAGCATTCACGTCAACGCCCAGACCCGCGAGATTTGCGGCGAGGACGGCAAGGTCAGCGGCCTGAAGTACCAAGACCGCGCCAGCGGTGCTGCGCATCTGCTGCCGCTGGAGGGCGTGTTCGTGCAGATTGGTCTGGTGCCCAACACCGAGTGGCTCCAGGGCGTGGTCGGTCTCAACCGTTTTGGCGAGATCGAAATCGACGCCAAGGGCCGCACCAACGTACCCGGCGTGTTTGCCGCCGGCGACTGCACCACGGTGCCGTACAAGCAGATCGTGATCGCCGCCGGCGAAGGGGCCAAGGCCGCGCTGAGCGCCTTTGACCACCTGATGCGACAGCCCGTGCCGACCACACAGCGGGTTGAGGAGGTCAGCGTCTGATGTTCGATTCGGCGCGCTGGTCCCGGCAGGTATTGCAGGGCTCGCCAGCGGCTGCCGCTGGAGATGCTCAGGGTGCTCGCGTGCCAGACAGGCCGCCTGCTCTAAGGCCACAGAAGTGAGCGCCCCTGTGGCATTCCAAGCGGAAATGAGCGGTCAACTGCAGTTTTTGGGATCATCCCACATGAGGCCGCGTCGGCGCTTGCGGGTCAGCGCGCCACAGGCAGTTCATCCCATCGGGTCGTGTACCTCGGTGAGCGGTGCTGCGCGTGCATCTCTGAACGACTGGACATTCCGGCTGCGCCGGTGCGCAAGGTGCCGCGCCCCCACACGCGGTTGATCGCATCTACGGCGGTCATCAACTGGCTGGATGGGGCGCGGGCCACCGGTTCGTCAAACAGCGTTTCCTGGCGCTGTCGTTTGAGCGTCAATTCCAGCAGCATGACCCCGCATTTTTTGTACCAGCAGTCGCACCGGTGGATCTGCCGCAGACCGTGTAACGCCGTCTGGGTCAGCACGCGGGTGTCATCGGATGGATCGCTCAGCGGCACCAGCATGCCGGGGTTGTGTTGCGGGTCTGCGGGTCGAAAACGGTTGGTCTGGAGGAATACGTATACGGCAGCGGCAACCGAGCGCTGGGCCCTGAGTTTTTCAGCGGCACGGTCGATGTGCCATGCAACAGCCTCGCCCAGTTGCGCCACGTCTTGCACCATTGAGCCAAAGCTGCGCGAAACCATGATTTGTTGCTTCGGGTCAGCCAGGTCCTCCAGGTCGAGGCAGGGCGTGCATTGCAACTCAGCGACGGTGCGCTCCAGCAGCACGCCAAATGAGCGCCGGATCAGGGGGTGATGGGCGCTCGCCAGATCGAATACCGAGCGGATGCCGATGCTCTGCAGCCGTGCGGCCAGGCGGTGGCCCACACCCCAGACTTCACTCACGGCGTATTTTTCCATCCAGTGCTGGCGTTCGGCCGCGCTCAAGGCTGCAAGGTCGCACACGCCATCGAACAGCGGGTTCTTCTTGGCCAAGTGGTTGGCAAACTTGGCCAGTGTCTTGGACCCTCCAAATCCCGCGCACACCGGCAGGCTGGTCCACTGCCGGATGCGCTGGCGCATGGCATGCCCCATTGCGCCAGCCCCTCCATGCAGGTGGGCTACCGTTTCTACCCGCAAAAAGCTTTCATCGATGCTGTAGACCTCGATGTCTGGCGAGAACCCGCGCAAAATCGACATCACCCGGTTGCTCATGTCGCCATACAGTGCGTAGTTGGATGACAAAGCCACGATGCCATGTTGGCGCGCCAGGGTTTTCATTTGGAACCAGGGTGCGCCCATCTTGATGCCCAGTGCTTTGACTTCGTTGCTGCGGGCCACCGCACACCCGTCGTTGTTGGACAGCACCACCACCGGGACATTCGCCAACCGGGGATTGAAGGCGCGCTCGCAACTGACGTAGAAGTTGTTCACGTCCACCAGACCGAACAGCGGTCGGCGCGGCGGAGGGCTCAGGCTGATGTCGGTGCTCATGCGCACGGGCTCCAGCGGGCCAGTCTCATGGGGCAATCAAGCCAGGCAGCGACGCACCACGCCGACCACAACGCCCCAAACTTCAAGCTGGCTGTCATCGGCCAGCCGGATCGGCTCGAACGCCGGGTTCTCGGGGCGCAGCTCCACGCGGCCAGCGTGCCGGTACAAGCGCTTGATGGTGTATTCGCCGTCCAGCACCGCAATCACGATGTGATTGTGCCGGGGCTCGATGGACCGATCCACGACCACTTTGTCGCCATCGACAATGGCCGCCCCTTGCATCGAATCGCCCTGCACGGTGAACAGGAAACTGGCGGCACGGTGGCGCACCAGATAGTGGTTCAGATCGAGACCTTCTTCGATGTGGTCGGCCGCCGGCGACGGAAAACCAGCCTGCACGCGGTGCAAGATCAGCCGCAGCGGCGGCGCTGGCAGGGTGAGGTCGGATGAGGCGGGCATGGTGAGCGGTCCACGAATACTGATTATGTGTAC
>BBPE01002417.1_pt1 | contig 11440 bp, 11 predicted proteins | sample 1344301 | NCBI WGS metagenome assembly BBPE01 (sample SAMD00019089, study PRJDB2971) | groundwater metagenome | isolation source: The Cedars highly-alkaline
AGGAACAGTCATGGCTGATGACAGGATACAACCTCATGATCTCGATGCTGAGGAGGCCGTATTAGGCTCACTGCTCATCGATCATGAAGCGATTTTCAAGATACTCAATCTACTAAGTCCACTTGACTTCTATCGGGATAAGAACCAGTGGATTTACGAGGCTTGTTGCTCCATTCACGAACGGAACGAGGCCATCAACCAGATCACGGTGGCCCACGAGCTGGGTCGGCGTGACAGGCTTGAGGCCATCGGGGGATCGGCCTATTTGAGCAATCTCATCATGAACGTTCCTACAGCGGTTCATGTGGAGTACTACGCCGGGATAGTGCGCCGCCTCTCGGTGATGCGAAATCTCATCGCCGCTGCGGGGCAGATTGCCAATATCGGTTATGAAGCTCCCCCCGATGCGGAGGGCGCCCTCGACCGGGCAGAGGGCTTGCTGTTTCAACTGCGCCATGGGCAGACGTCGCGGGGGTTTGTCCATATACGCGATGTCCTCGATCGCTACTTCGAGGAATCAAGCTTTGCTGCCCATCCCATCGAGGAAGGCTTCCTCCCACATATCGACACCGGATTCACCCTGCTGGATCGGAAGCTGGGAGGACTACATCGTTCCAATATGATTGTTCTGGCTGCCAGGCCCAGTATGGGCAAGACCAGTCTGGCGGTAAACATTGCCCGAAATGCTGCCCTTAAACAGGGGGCGAGAGTCGCCATCTTCAGCCTGGAGATGTCCCTGGTGGAGCTGGGATACCGCTTTATCGCTGCTGAGTCGGCAATCAACACGCAGATGCTCCGGCTCAACCAACTGACCGACGGCCAGCGTGATCGGGTTATGGGTGCCCTGGAAATCCTCGCTGAGGCTCCCATCTATATTGATGACTCGGCCTTCTTAAGGGACCTGGATATGCGAAGCAAGGCACGGCGTCTGAAGAACGAGGTCGGCATCGATCTTATCATCATAGATTATATTCAGTTGATGCGCTCCGGCAGGCGCACCGATAATCGGGTCCAGGAGATGACCTATATATCACAGGCGATCAAGGAGCTGGCCCGGGATATTGATGTGCCGGTGCTGTCAGTCTCGCAGCTCAGCCGCGCCGTCGAGCAGCGTTCCCCCCACATCCCCATGCTTTCGGACCTGAGAGAAAGCGGTTCGATCGAGCAGGATGCCGATGTGGTGATGTTCATTTATCGGGACGACATTTACTACACTGAGGAGCAGTGGGCCAGACAGTATCCGGATAAGCCTTATCCCAAAGGGGAGGCTGAGATCATAATAGCCAAACATCGCAATGGGCCTACCGGACGGATTAAGCTCCATTTCAACGAGCGCATAACCAAGTTTGAGAATGCGGCAGAGGTAGCGGAGAAACCAACCTTGCTATGAACGAGCCGAAGAGATTTCCAGGATTCCCCACAAGAACGGGATACACCCCAATCCCCAACCCCTTCTTCAGTGCGGTTCTGCCTCAAATTCAGGAGTTATCCGAACTGAGAGTAACGCTTCACATCTTCTGGGCCCTCTATCGCAAGAAGGGTTACCCCAGGTTCGTGACCTACGGCGAACTGCGCGGTGAGCAAGCATTGATGTCGAGTTTCTCCGCGGAGGAGGAGTTGCGACATGCTCTGGAAACGGCGGTGGGGCGGGGGACATTGCTTTGTCTGCAGATGGACAGAGACGGCGAGTCCGAAGAGCTGTATTTTCTGAATACCGAACTGGCTCGCAGGGCCATAGTCCAGATAGAGAACGGTGAAATTCACCTGGGCAGCATGGTCAAAGTTGAGCCGGCGGCGACTGAAGAGCGGCGGAACATCTTCACTCTCTACGAACAAAACATCGGACTTCTCACCCCTTTGATCGCTGAGGATCTGAAGGAGGCAGAGAAGCTGTATCCCGCCTCGTGGATCGAGGATGCCTTCAGGGAATCGGTCAGACTCAACAAGCGTAACTGGCGTTATATCAGCAGAATCCTGGAGCGATGGGCATCACGGGGAAAGGATTATGGAACAGCTAGGGAGAGTCCTAAAGAGGACATTAGTCCCAAAGAGTATATCCAAAAGTATAGGCATCTCACCAGGAAATGAGGAGATCCAGGTATGTCCTACATGCAGGGGTCACGGGTGGGTGGTCCTGGATGTCCCGGTGGAACACCCTGATTTCGGGAGGTCATTCCCCTGCGAGTGCAGCCTGAGGGAATTCGCCAGCGATCGGGCCCAGAGGCTCGAGCGGTACAGCAACCTGGGGCCGCTGACACGACTGACCTTTGATAATCTGCAGCCCCAGGGGCTGGATGCCGACCCGAACCAGCAGCGGCAGTTCAAATCCTGTTACGATGAAGCCAAAGCCTTCGCCGATAATCCGCATGGGTGGTTGGTGCTCACCGGTCCCAGTGGCTGTGGCAAGACACATCTGGCAGCCGCCATCGCCAATCATTGCCTAAAGCAGGGAATAGCGATCTTCTGGGCCATCGTCCCGGATCTTCTCGATCATCTACGCACCACGTTTAGCCCCACCAGCGACGTGAGCTACGACGATCTCTTCGAACGGGTGAAGAATACACCACTGCTCATCCTCGATGACCTGGGAACCCACAGCAGCACACCCTGGGCTGAGGAGAAGCTCTTCCAGGTGCTGAATCATCGCTTCAATGCTGAGCTTGCCACCGTAGTTACCACAATAACTCTGAGTACCCTTGACCAACGCCTGCAAACCCGCCTGCGCACTCCGGAACTGTCCCGTCAATTGGAGCTGAGGAAGGAAAGCCCGCCGCTTTTCAATCATATCGGCGGATTGAGCGAGGAGATAATCCGCACTATGGGCTTCAAGACCTTCGATATTCAGGGGATGAATGCCGATAGGGAGCAAAGAGAGAGCCTTAAGATGGCCCTGGCGGCCGCTCGCCAGTTTGCCGAATCGCCTGAGAACTGGCTGGTCCTGGTGGGGCCGCCTGGGTCTGGCAAAACTCATCTGGCGGCAGCTATCGCCAACCACCAAATCGCCTCTCGACGCCCGGCCTTTTTTGCCAGCGTTCCGGAACTGCTCGATCATCTGCGCCCCACCTTCGGAACCGATGCCAGGCGGGGACCTGAGATACGCATCGAGGAGATCAAGGACAGCCCGCTGCTGATCTTCGACGATCTGGGCATGGAAACAGCGACTGCCTGGGCTCGCGAGAAGCTCTATCAGATCCTCAATTACAGATACAATGCCCGGCTTGCTACCGTGATCACGGTAACCAACCCGGCGTTGGAAAGCCTCGATGCCCGCTTGAGGTCGCGCCTTATGGATCCCCGAATAAGCAACGTCGTCCCGATCGGCGCCCCGGATTATCGAGGGCAGGATAAGCGTGCACCGCGCCCCCGGCGGGGTCGGTGAATAGGTAGCACATGTTGTGCGCAACCCAAATGCGTAATTCGTAATGCGTAATGAGCAACTCATCACTCATTACCGATCACTGATTTGGCGACAGTGGCCCCAATGGGGGCTACTTCTGGTTGGAGGGATGGAATGCTGGAAGTAATCGATCTGGTGAAGCACTACGGAAAGGTAAGGGCGGTCGATAGGGTCAGCTTCACGGTGAGGGCGGGTGAGGTGTTTGGCTTTCTCGGCCCGAACGGTGCCGGCAAGACAACCACCATCAAGGTCTGCACCGGATTGCTCAAGCCGACACGCGGGCAGGTCAGAGTGGGCGGTTTCGACATCGTCCGTCAACCGGTGGAGGCGAAGGGGAGTCTGGGGTATGCCCCGGACAACCCCTTCATTTACGAAAAGCTGACCGCACGTGAGTTCCTCCAGTTCGTCGGGGCGGTCTATCTGAGGAACGAGCCAGCCGGTGTTGACGGGCGGGTGGGCGAGGTCCTGGGAATGATCGGCCTCTCCGAGCGGGCCGACGAACTGATGGAGGGGTATTCCTTCGGCATGAAACGCAAGGTCATCCTTTGCGCCGCCATCCTCCATCGCCCCAGGGTGCTCCTCCTCGACGAGCCGACTGCGGGACTTGACGCCGCCAGCGCCCGCCTGGTCAAGGACGTCTTCCGCCGGCTGGCAGAAAGAGGCAGCGCGGTCCTCATGACCACGCATATCATGGAGATCGCCGAGCGGCTTTGCGATCGCATCGGCATAATCAACAAAGGGAAGCTGGTCGCAGTCGGCACCCTCGCCGAGCTACGAGAGCAAGCGAAATCGCCGGGATCGACCCTGGAGGATGTCTTCCTCTCCCTCACGGAGAAGGAAGAGGAGAGCGCAGGTAACGGAGCATAGCATGAATTACCTCGCGCCCCTGTTCACTCTGCAGCGGAGGATATTCCGCAACACCTACTGGCGCACTCGCCGGCAGCGGATCACCACCACGCTTCTTATCAGCGCGGTGGTTGGTGCTACCGTTGGAGCCGCCTATCTGTTCAATCGCTACCTGCTCCTCCAGTTCTTGGATCCGGCCTGGCTGCTGGACCCGGCCTTCGGGTGGTTCGCCTTCGGCCTGGTGGTGATTTTCATCTTCTTTGCGGCCCTCACACAGAGCATGGCCAATCTGATACCCCGCTTTTACCGCTCCCCTGACCTTAATTACCTCCTCGCCCTGCCGATCCCGGCAAACCGGGTCTTGGCGATCAAGTTTCTCGCCGCGCAGCTTCAGTCGTCACTCGGTGTTCTGTTCCTCAGCTTTGCCGTCTTAATTGCCACCGGCTGGAGCATCGGGGCGCCGTGGTATTACTACGCCGCCCTGCTGCCCGTCTTCTGGGTGTTCACCCTCATTCCAGCCGGCATCGGCCTTCTCATCGGCATGGTGTTGCTGCGCCTGATGACGGCGAAGACGTTCTCGCGGCTCGCCGGGGTTTTATCGTTTGGAACAATCATCGTTTGGTTCGCGCTCGCTGGGATACCCATGGAGCAACTGATACCATTGCTCGCCCGCGCGATGGAGCTCTTCGGACGGCTGCCCCATATCCTGGTCGATCTCATCCCCCTAGTTTCGGCCGGCAGTCTCCTCAATGCGTTCGCCGTTGCCGAGCCCGTTCAGGGAATACGCCCGTTGCTCATGCTTCTCATGGTGACCGGGGTGGCAATGATCCTTATCTTCTGGTTGGCCCGCCACCTCTTTTTACAGGGTTGGCTGGTGACGCAATCCGCTCCTGCTGCCCCGATCCGCAAAGCCAGGGCAGCGGCGGCGAGACGGGAAGCGAAGGTACACCCTCCCTGGATTGCCGCTGTGCTCACCGAATGGCGCCGCGCCTTGCGCAACGAGGAGATGCGGCTCACCTTCTTCGGCATGCTGGCCGGCTATGTGGCGGCCGTCGTCTTCCTTATCGATGGTCGCCTGCTCGACTGGCTGGGGGGTTCGCCAGCGGCTGGGCTGGTGGTGCTCGTGCTCTACGCAGCGGTGCTGCTGCCGATGGGGGTAGTGATCCTCTTTCTTCCAGCGGCTCAGCTTGCTCAAGCGGGGAGCAGCAAGGCAATGGATCAGCTCCTCAGGCGGAGCATGTGGCTGACGAAGGCGCTACCACTTACCACCACCGAGGTCGTCCTTATCGCTGTGGTGAAGATAATGGTGGTGCCATTCCTGCTCGGAGCGGTGGGGATACTGATCTACGCCCTGGTGGCGGAGGTGGCGCTCGTCCACGCCCTCCTTGCGGTGATCGGCCTCTTACTGCTCCTGCTCGGCAGCTCCGTGGGCAGCACCGGACAGGAGTTCTGGGGTTACGCCCGGGCAGGGAAGATCAATCCGCTGATCGCTAATCTGTTGGATACATTGGTCCCTATAGCTTACTTTATTGCCGCTGCCGGACCGCTCACCCTCTACCTGCTCGGCGGGATTCCCTGGCTGGCTTTCTTCCGGATCCAGCCTCTCCTGATTGGCGGACTGATAAGTTGGCCTGCGGTGAGCTTGCTTGCGATCTGGGGCGGATGGAAGCTTGCGACGAGAAGCTGGGAGGCGATGGAGATCGAGTAAGAAAATTTCTTTTCTGCTTGTCATAATCCTTTCTGGCTTTAATCCTCACCCGACCCGAAGGCCGGGTGCTACTTGGCATAACACTGGAGAAATGTGAACAATCCCAGACATCAGAAGCCGCGGGTTGCTTGCCCGGATACGCTGCAACTGATCATCCAGCGAAAAACCATGGAAGAACTCCCAACGGAGCTCAATCTTCTTGCTGGGCAGCAGCGACCAATGGCGCCGGAGCGGGTTTCCTGAGGAGATAAACAAGCAGAGGGATCGCTATGGCCAATACCAGGAGGGATACGACCTGAGCCTGTTGCAGGCCAAACAGAAACGGCTCATTCACCCTCAAAAAGGTGATGAAGAAGCGGCCGAAGGAATAAACGGAGATATAGAGGAGATAAAGTGTCCAACCCCTTCTCAGCAGCCGCTTTCGCAACAGCCAGACCGCGGCGAAGACAAAGAGGACGTTCCAGATAATCTCGTAAACCTGTGTTGGATGGACGGCGACTCCGGCCAGGAACGTGTCCCGATAAGCGTAAGAGTTAGGATGAGTCCATACGACGCCCCACGGTAGAGCGGTGGGTTCCCCATAGCAACAGCCATTCAGGGTGCAGCCGACTCTGCCTATCGCCTGACCTAAAGGTAAAACAAGAGCAACGATATTGGCAAAGTGGCCTATAGAGATACCCATAACCCAGGCGGCTATGCTCGCAGCCAGGGTTCCTCCCAGAATTGCCCCGAAGATAGTCGCACCCTCACCGCCCAATAGCGGCCCCGGATTCCCAGTGGTGACCCACATGTCAATGATATGAAGTAACCTCGACCCCACTATCCCGCCGGGAATCACCCAGATAGCGATGGACACTATCTGGTACCTGGTGATGTTGCCGACGCCTTCCCTTTTTGCCATTATCACGGTCATTGAAATCCCGGTGATAACCGCAAGGACAATCATAATCCCGTACCACCGCAGTTCAAAGGGACCGATAGCAAATAGTATGGGGTTGACTCCAAACTCAATCATGGTATATCCAATTCTGGCGGAGGGAGTGGGATTTGAACCCACGACCCCGATTTCTCAGGGTAACCGCTTAGCAGGCGGCCGCACTAGACCACTATGCGATCCCTCCCACATCCATTATAGACCACTAAGGTCCATTTTGCAAAGGCTCCGTGTCAAATGATTTAAGTAGGTAACCCAAACTTAGATCCCCATGGTTCGCTTATTTTAGGTTGGTGCCCAAGAATCAGCAGCCAGCCTGGCATAAATCAGGAGTTACGCAGTTGGCTATGCCATAGCTTCAAAAAGTCGGCTAAACAACTAAGCATCAGCTTTCAACTGCGTAAGTCCTAACCATATTGAAATCAATTGTCAAGTGCCGGTGGTGTCGCCCGCTTCAGATTTTCGCAAATTGTGCACCAGGTACCGATCACCACTTCCACAACCGCTCCCCCAGGCGAGTTCGACAGCCGCAGTCATTTGAGGTCTCACGAGGTGAGCTTGCCAGCACAGGGAGATTGACCTTCCTTCAGGAGTGTGTTATACTTCGTACAGAATGGCACGAAGTATCTTGCTTGCGGGTAGAACGAAACATAAGAACCAATGGGCTGCCCCTCAGCCGGCTCTGCACCGCATGCCGGTCTACTACCGCCGCTTGTTGCAAGCCATTGAGGAAGGGGTTCCTTTTGTCTCTTCCGACAACCTTGGGCGGAGTGTCGGTATGCCCGGCGCGCAGGTGCGCAAGGACCTGCGTTACCTTTCGGAACACGGCCGCCCGGGGGTGGGCTACGATGCCAGATCGCTGGCAGCGCACCTGGAGGAATTCCTGGGACTGGTGAACGACAAGGAAGCTGTGCTGGTGGGCGTGGGCAACCTGGGCCGGGCATTGGCTCTCTACCCCGGTTTCGCGCGTTACAGGTTACAGATTATCGCCCTTTTTGACAGCGATCCGACCAAGGTGGGGCAAACCGTGGGCGACCGGCAGATATTTCCGGTGGAGAAGCTGATCAACCTGGCCCAACGACTGCACATCTAGATGGGGATCATCACCGTGCCGGCCAAGTCCGCCCAGGAGGTGAGCGAGGCGATGGTCGCCGCAGGCATCAAGGTAATCTGGAACTTCGCACCGTGCCGCATCGTGGTGCCGGAGGACGTGTTAGTCAAGAACGAGGACCTGGCCACCGAACTGGCCGCACTCTCCCATCACATCACCCAGCGTAAGGTCACCGTAAACTCAACAAACTCAATAAACTCAATAAACTCAACATCCGGTGGAGCGGGAACGGAAGATGGGGCCGGCCGAGGTCGGGAGAAACATTTATGTTGACGATTGTCATTTGCGTAGGGAGTTCGTGCTACGTGCGCGGATCGGACAAACTGGCCGAAACCTTTGAGCGGCTGATTCAACAGGAGGGACTGGGCGATCGAGTAGAGTTGACGGGCGCCTTTTGCATGGAGCACTGTTCTATGGGGGTCTCCGTTCGCGTGGCCGACCAGGTGTATCCTGAAGTGTACCCTGATGATGCCGAATCTTTCTTTCGCAACGAGGTAGTATCCCGCCTTGGGCAAGGAGCGAAGTAACATGGGAGTCGTCAGTACCAATCCGGCTCGTTGCCAGGATTGCTATCGTTGTGTGCGCACCTGCCCGGTGAAAGCGATCCGGGTGATAAGCGGTCAGGCCGAGGTCGTAGATGAGCTGTGCATCGTCTGTGCCAGTTGTGTGCGGGCCTGTCCCCAGGGGGCCAAGGTGTCCCGCGATGATTTGCCCGCTGTCAAGGCGGCCTTGCATGCCGGGCGCACCGTGGTCGCCAGTGTAGCCCCGTCGCTGCCGGCCTACTTCGAGATGACCTCCTTTGCTCAGATGGAACAGCTCCTTGCAGTTCTGGGATTTGCCGCTGCCGGCGAGACCGCCTTCGGAGCGGAAATGGTCGCGCTGGCCCACGACGAGTTGGCCGCCCGGGAAGCGGAGCTATGGCCGATTATTACCTCTTCCTGTCCGGTAGTGAACGAACTGGTGGAGAAGTACTACCCGGATCTCATTCCTCATTTGGCGCCCATCGTCTCACCGATGACTGCCCACGGGCGGTATCTCCACCAGCAATACGGTGATGACGTATTTATCGTGTTCATCGGGCCGTGCATCGCCAAGAAGGACGAAAGTGTGGACGAACCCGGCGTAGTGGATGCGGTGCTCACTTTTACCGAGCTGGAGCAGTGGATGCAGGAAGTCGGGGTGGCGTTCCCGGCGGCCCAACCAGAGCCGGAGCCTGTACAGCGGGTCTGTGCCCGTCTCTTTCCCCTGGAAGGGGGATTGGTGGGCACAGCCCAAATGGACACCGATATCCTCGCCGGTCACATTGTAATCGGCTCCGGCATAGCGACCTGCCGGAATGTGCTAGAGGGAATACGCTCGGGTGCGTTGGCAGCCTGCTTGGTAGAGTTGATGGCCTGTGAGGGAGGATGTATCAACGGCCCGGCGATGATGGATCAAAAGAGCGTGGTCCTCGCCCGCCAGCGGGTGATAGCCTACGCCACACGTCGCCAGCCGCAACCGCTGCCTACCCGCGACCAGTGGCCGTCGCTGGAGCGGGTATATCGCGATCGCAGTGTCCCCATCCCGGAATGCACCGAGGAGCAGATACAGGAAGTACTGCGTCGGGTGGAAAAGTACTCGCCGGAGGATGGGCTGAACTGTGGGGCGTGTGGTTATGACTCTTGTCGCCAGAAAGCCGTTGCCGTCCTGCAGGGTATGGCTGAGACAACCATGTGCATTCCTTACATGCGCACCCGTGCCGAATCGCTGACCAACGTGGTGATGGACGTCACCCCTGATGCCATCCTGGTTGTGGACAAGGCCCTGCACGTGCAGGATATATCCCGATCTGCTGAGCAGATGTTTCACTGCCATCGCTTGGCAATCCGGGGCAAGCCGTTGCGTGAGATCATCCCCACCGTGGATGATTTCCTGGCCGTTCGGGACACCGGGCGGCCTATGTTGAACAAAATCGTGCGCCTGCGAGACGACCTGACAGTGGCGCAGAGCATCATGCCCGTAGGGGGCGAGAACCTGATGGTAGCCATCCTGAGTAATGTGACCGAGCGCGAACACGATCGTGAGGAAATGGAGCGCATTCGTGCTGAGACCCTCCAACGTACCCAGGAGGTGATCAATAAGCAGATGCGTGTGGCTCACGAGATTGCTGGACTGTTAGGCGAAACCACGGCCGAGACCAAGACCCTGCTCACCCGCCTGGTTCGCTTGATGAAAGAATCGTAGGATCAGGATGAGACAAATAGTTGAAGTAGCCTGGGATAGCCTGAATAAGCACGGTGAGGAGCTGTGCGGCGATTGGGTCAAAGTCACCACGGCTCCTAACATCTTGACTGTTGTGCTCTCGGATGGATTGGGCAGTGGGGTCAAGGCCAACATTTTGGCCACCCTCACCACTGAAATCGCCGCTTCGATGCTGGAGCGAGGAAGCACCGTTGATGAGGTGATCGAAACGCTGGTCGCCACCCTGCCCGAATGCCAGGTGCGGCGACTGGCCTACGCCACCTTTGCGGTGTTGCAGGTTTTTCATGGGCGCGAAGCGCACCTAGTGGAATACGACAGCCCGCCGCTGATTATGATCCGTGACCACCAGATAGTTGAGTTACCCAAACTTGAGCGCGTGGTGACCGGGCGGACCGTCCGTGAGAGTCACTTCATGCTGGAAGAGGGTGATTACATGGCTATGTTGAGCGATGGCTACGTCCACGCCGGGGTAGGGGGACTCTACCGCATGGGCTGGGGGTGGAAAAACGTCGCTGTGTCGGTACGGCGCTGGGTAGCCACACGCGGCGATGCCTATCAACTGACCCGTGCTCTCAGTGAAACTTGTCTCAAGCTGTACAATGGCACCCCTGGCGACGATGCCACGGTCATTGGCATGTGGGTGCGGCAGGCTCGCATGGCCACCATCCTCGCTGGACCACCATCAGACCCAAAACTCGATAGCCTGGTGGTCAGCAAATTGATGTCGGCCGAGGGCATCAAGGCCATCTGCGGCGGGACAACCGCCCACATGGCGGCACGAGAGTTAGGACAAGAACTGGTGATCGAATGGCAGTCCCCCGGAAAACATTCCAGATCCTCGTCATCCAGCAAAATTCCCCCGATCGCTCGCCTGGAAGGCGTGGATTTAGTGACCGAGGGGATTCTTACTTTGAGTTCGGCAGCGGAACAACTGCAAAAGGCAGAGTCCATCCACGATCTTCCCCCGGCGCGGGATGCGGGCACTCGGATGGCGCGTCTTCTGTTGGAAGCGGATGAGATCCACCTCATCGTGGGTAATGCTATCAATCCACACCAGTTGGCCGATGTGGTGCGTGGCAAACCCATGCGCCAGATTTACATAGAGGAGGTGATAGAACAACTGAAACGACATAACAAGCTGGTCACCGTGGAACATTTGTAACTACACAGGCGCTCCAATTTCTTGAGTACCACTTGACTATT
>BBPE01000193.1_pt1 | contig 11439 bp, 8 predicted proteins | sample 1344301 | NCBI WGS metagenome assembly BBPE01 (sample SAMD00019089, study PRJDB2971) | groundwater metagenome | isolation source: The Cedars highly-alkaline
AGCAGCCAAGCGGTCCAGCCGGCGTAGTTTTTTTTCCAGTGGCTGGCCAGTTGCGAGAAAAATGCCGTGTTTTCCTCGCCATCGGCGTGGCGGGCGCTTTCGCGGCCGGCACCGGGCACGAGCCCCTGCGCCGGCTGCGGTCGGGCCCGCGTTTGCGCCGACTGTCCGGCCACCCCGGCCGCCGCAATGCGCTCGCCATAGGGCGGGTTGAGCAGCATCACCCCCGGCGTCGGGCAAGGGGGCAGGCGCTCCAAGGCATCGCCGCCGCGCCACTCGATGGCCTGCGCCACCCCGGCGCGCTCGGCGTTGCGGCGCGCAAAGTCCACCATCCGAAACGCCACGTCGGAGCCAAAAACAAAGGCTTGGCCGCCCGGCACGGGTCGCTCGGCGGCCACGGCTTGCTGGCGCAGCGCCTGCCAGCGCGCCGGCTGGTGTGGCAACAGACGCTCGAAGCCAAAGCGGCGCAATTTGCCGGGAGCGATGTGCAGCGCCCGCTGCGCCGCCTCGATCGCCACCGTGCCGCTGCCGCAGCAGGGGTCGTAGAGCGGCTGCGGCTGGCCTTGCGCATCGAGGCCGGTCCAGCCGCTGGCGGCGATCATGGCCGCGGCCAGCGTCTCTTTGAGCGGCGCATCGCCGGTGTCGGTGCGCCAGCCGCGCTTGAACAAGGGCTCGCCCGAGGTGTCGATGTAGAGCCAGACCTGCTCCGGCCCCAGGTGGGCGTGCAGGCGCACCTCGGGCTGCAGCGTCTCCACGCTGGGGCGCTGCCCGAGGCGCTCGCGCATGCGGTCGCACACCGCGTCTTTGATGCGCAGGGCGGCAAAATTGAGGCTCTGGAACGGGCTGTGCTGGGCCGTGAGCTCGACCTTGAAAGTCTGCGCGGGCGTGAACCACAGCTCCCACAGCACGGCGTAGGCAGCCTCGTAGAGCGCATCTTCATTGGGGCAGGGTTGCAGCGCCAGCCGCACCAGCACGCGCTGCGCCAGCCGGCTGTGCAGGTTGAGCCGCAGCATGTCGTCCCAGTCGGCCGTGAGCTCGACCCCGCCGCGCTGGCGCCGCAGGTTTTGGGCCGCCGGGCAGATCTGTTGCACTTCGGCCAGCAGATAGTCTTCCACCCCGGCGGGGCAGGGCAGGAACAGGGTCAGGTTGTGCATGGGGGTTCAGAGCGCTTTGCGCAAATGGGTGGGGGCAATGCGCAGCGCCTCGCGGTATTTGGCCACGGTGCGGCGCGCGCAGGCGATGCCTTGGGCTTTGAGCAGGTCGGCAAGCTGGTTGTCGCTCAGGGGGTGGCTGGGGTTTTCGGCGGCGATCAGTTGCTGAATCAGGGCCCGCACCGCGGTGCTGGAGGCGCTGGAGCCGGCCTCGGTGGCCAGCGCCGAACCAAAAAAATATTTGAATTCATAGGTGCCTTGGGGCGTGGCCATGAACTTGGCGCTGGTGACGCGGCTGATGGTGGATTCGTGCAGCCCCACTTCGTCGGCGATTTCACGCAGCACCAGTGGCCGCATGGCCAGGGCGCCGTGCTGAAAAAACGGGCGCTGGCGCTCCACGATGGCGCTGGCCACGCGCAAGATGGTGTCAAAGCGCTGCTGGATGTTTTTGATGAACCAGCGCGCCTCTTGCAGGTGCTGCTGCAGCCCCGCGTGAGACTGGCCGCCCCCGCGGCCTTGGCGCAGGGCCAGGGCATAGGTTTCGTGCAGGCGCAGCCGCGGCAGCACCTCGGGGTTGAGCGCGACCTTGAAGCCGCGCCCCTGCGCCGTCACGATCACATCGGGGCGCAACTGGTGCGGTTCGAGCACCGCAAAGCGGCGTCCAGGCTTGGGTTCGAGGCGGGCGATCAGCCCAAAGGCGGCCCGCACCAAGGCCTCGTTGCAGCGGCACAGTTGGGCCAAGCGGCGGCTGTCGCGCCGCGCCAGATAGTCGAGCGGCTGCTGGCAGATGGCCAGCGCGGTGCGGCTCTCGGGGCGGTTGCGCAGCTCCAGAATCTGCAATTGCAAGCACTCGGCCAGGTTGCGCGCGCCCACGCCGGTGGGCTCCATTTGCTGCAACTGCTCCAAGGCCTGCTGCAGGCAGTGCTGCCAGTGGGCGTGCCGACGGTCAGTTGCCATGGGTTGCGACGCTGACAGCGGTGCCATGGTGTGGAGGCCGGAATCGGGCGCGTGGGCCCCGCTGGTTTGCTCCATGCCGCACAGGGCAGCAGCCAATTCGTCCAGCCCATCGGCGAGGTAGCCGTCGTCGTCGAGCGACTCGATGAGGGCGTGCAAGGCCAGTGCCACCTGGGGTTCGAGCCGCAGGGCGCAGGCTTGCTGGTGCAGGTGCTGCGTCAGCGACTCGGGCGCGCGCGCCCAGTCGGGCCCCGCACCATTGTCGTCCTCGGGCGCGGCCCCAGAGCGGGCAGCGCCCGGCTCACCCCAGTCGCCCGGATCGCTGGACTCAGCGAAATCCCCCGCATCGTGGTGCTCGGCCTCTGGCCCCCCCCCGCCGGAGTCCGTCGCTGCGCCTGTCCAGGCGGCCTCGAAAGCGGCGTCGAGGGCGGGCACTTCATCGGGTGCGCCAGCGCCCGCATCGTGGCTGGCAGGCGCATCGAGCTCGGCGTGGGCAGCCAATGCGGCCTCGGGCGGCGCCGCTGGGCTGGCCTCGAACGGCTCATCGGCGGGGTCGGGTTCCAAAAATGGGTTGTCGTCGAGCATCTGCCCGATCTCTTGCTCCAACTCCAGCGTACTCAGTTGCAACAGGCGGATCGACTGCTGCAATTGCGGCGTGAGCGCCAGGTTTTGGCTCAGGCGCAGCGACAGACCTTGCTTCATGGCCACCACATTCAGAGGCGGAAGTGCTCGCCCAGATAGACCCGGCGCACCTCCGGGTTGGCCACGATCTCGGCCGGTGTGCCCTGCGCCAGCACGCGGCCCTCGTTGATGATGCAGGCGTGGTCGCAGATGCCCAGCGTTTCGCGCACGTTGTGGTCGGTGATGAGCACGCCGATGCCGCGCTCCTTCAAAAAGCCGATGATGCGCTGGATCTCGATCACGGCGATCGGGTCGATGCCGGCAAAGGGCTCGTCGAGCAGGATGAAGCGCGGCTCAGTGGCCAGGGCGCGCGCGATCTCGACCCGGCGCCGCTCGCCGCCCGAAAGCGCCGGCGCCGGGGAGTCGCGCAAGTGGCCCACGTGCAGTTCATCGAGCAAGGCATCGAGGCGCTGCTCGATGCGCTGTGGCGGCAGCGGCCGGCCGTCGGCGTCGCGCTGCAATTCCAGCACCGCACGCACGTTTTCGGCCACCGTGAGCTTGCGAAAGATCGAGGCTTCCTGGGGCAGGTAGCCCAGCCCCATTTGGGCGCGGCGGTGGATCGGCAGGCGGTCGATGCGCTGCCCGTCGAGCAAGATGGTGCCCGCGTCGGGTCGAATGAGCCCGACGATGAGGTAGAACGAGGTGGTCTTGCCGGCCCCGTTGGGGCCCAGCAGGCCCACCACTTCGGCGCTGGCCAGGCGCAGCGACACGTCTTTGACGACTTGGCGCCGGCCATAGCTCTTTTGCAGCCCGCGCACCTCTAGGCTGCTGCGCTCGGCGGCCACACTCATCGGCGCGGCTCCAGTTGCGGGCTGGGCTGCAGCGGGGCAGCGGCGGGCGCTGCCGGGGGGGTGGCCGGGGGGGTGGCCGGGCGCGGGACGATGAGCGCGCGCACGCGGCCGGCTGGGTTGTCGGGGGTGCGCGCCGCCGCACCGCCGTCTACCGTGAAACGCTCGGTTTGGCGGTTCATGACGATCAGGCTGCCGCTGGCTTGGTCGCTCAGGGCGCCGTCGCGCAGCCGACGCACCACGGCTTGGTTGACGAGGCGCAGGTTGCCGCTGGCGCTGTCGTACTCGATGCGCAGCGCCTCGCCTTCGAGCACCTCGTTTAGCCCCGGGCGTTGTTGGCGGAAAAAAGCGCGCTGGCCCGCCGCACCTTGCAGCACACCCGATTGGTTGCCTTGGGCGTCTTGGCGCAGCTCGGCGCGCTGGCCGCGCAGCAGCAGCGTGCCTTGGGTGATCACCACGTTGCCGGTGAAGACGCTGACTTGCCCGGTTTGGTCGTGCTGCAGGGCATCGGCCTCGATCAGCATGGGTTGTTCGCGCTCGCTGGGTTGCGCCAGCGCAGGTGCGCTCAGACAGGCCAGAAGCAAGGCCAGCCCGACTGCACGCCAGTGCGGGGCAGCCTTGGGGCGGGGGGTGGGGGCGGTGTGGGTGGGCACGAAAATTGCATCAATCAGGCGATGCAGGCATTGTAGCCACAGCCGGCGCGCAACGCCCGCAAATGGACGCCGCGCCAAGTCGGATGGCGTCTCAGCCGCGGCGCACCCGTGCGATCAACATATTGGCCACTTGCACCGTGCGCTCGGCCTGCCCCGGAATGTAGAAGCGCCCGGCTATGCCCAGCGCCGGCGTGCCCTCGACCTGGTAGGCGTCTTGCAACTGGGTGGCGCGGCGCACCCGGCTCACCACGGCAAAGGAGTTGTAAGTCTGGGTGAAGCGCGCCCGGTCCAGCCCGGCGCTGGCGGCCCATTGGGCGATGGTCTCGGCGTTGTGCAGGCGCTGGCGTTGGGTGCCGTGGATGGCTTGGAACACGCGCTCGTGGTGGCTGTCGAGGCGGCCCATCGCCTCAAGGGTGTAGAACAGGCGCTGCAGCGGTTCGAACTCGGGCGCAAAGCCCACAGGCACATGGCGCACCACCACGTCGGCGGGCACGGTGCGCTTCCAGGCTTTGAAAACCGGCACAAAGTGGTGGCAGTGGATGCAGGTGTAGGCAAAGAACTCCAGCACCTCGATGCGGCCGGCCGGCGCATCGACTGGGGCCGGCTGGCGCAAGCGGCGGTAGTGCGTGCCTTCACGAAATGCCGGGGCAGCGGCTGGGGTTTGGGCCCCAAGTGGCAACGCGCTGCCGGTGGCGACGAGGCCGCCAAGGCCTGCCAAGGCTTGCGAAAATCGGCGTCTGTGCATGGTGCGTCCTTGATCTGAATCGGGCCAATCGAACGGCCTACCGCGACTGTGAGTTGTGAATGGGGCGCTGAAGTTCCGCGTGCTTACCGGCCGTTGCAACTGGGGTGTAGGCGGCCTTAGCGCGCCACCCGCACCAGCGCGGTTTCAATGTTTTGCTCTTGCAAATTCTGCCCAATGGCATCGGCTTCGGCTTGGGTAACGAAAGGTCCTAAGCGAACCCGGAAGATGGGCCGTCCGTTTTGCTGGCGCTCGCTCACGCTGGCATCAAAGCCCAACATGGCAAGCCGGGCGCGTTGGGCTTGTGCTTCCTCGGCATTGCCATAGGCGCCGGCTTGCACGAAATAGCTGATGCCGGCTGCCGCAGCAGCAGGGGCCGCAGCAGCAAGGCGCTGTTCGATCAACCGGGCCATGGGGTCGGCGGCCGGGGCGGCGGGCGTGGCAGCACCTGCGGCTGCGCCAGCAGGTGTGGTGGCGGGCGTCGACCCGGCCAGAGGCGGCGTGGCTGCCTCGGGCGGCGCAGCCGGAGTCACTGGCCGGGTCGAGAGCCCGGCGTTGGGGTTCCAGTTGCGGTTTTGTTCGGCCTCTTGCGCGGGCGAGGTGGCGGGCCGTTGGGCGTTGCGGTCTTCGAGGGGCGTGGCCGATCGGGTGACGTAGAGCGCCACCACCAACGCCAGCGCCAGCCCCAGCAGCAGGCCGGCGGCAAAACCCAGCAGCGTGCTGCCGCGATGGCGAGAGGGAGGCCGGATATTCATGGCGTGAGCAATGGGGCTTGCGGGGTGTGTCAGGGCGGGCATCACATTTTCACCGGCGCGCTCACTCCGAGCAGCGCCAATCCATTGTGCAACACTTGGGCGGTGGCGGCAACCAGCGCCAGGCGGGCGTGTTTGAGCAGCGGGTCATCGACCAAAATCCGCTCGGCGTCGTAGTAGCTGTGGTAGGCGGCAGCCAGTTCGCGCAGATAAAAACTGACGTCGTGCGGGGCAAAGTCGGCGGCGGCGTTGCTCAGCACCTCGGGGTAACGCGCCAACAGGCGCAGCAGCGCCTGCGCTTGCGGGCCTTGCAGCGGGCTCAAGTCCACCGTTTGCAACTGCTCGCGCGCGCCGCCCCAGGCCGCCAGCACCGAGCAGATGCGGGCGTGCGCGTACTGCACGTAATAGACTGGGTTGTCGTTGTTTTGTTGCACCGCCAAATCGACGTCGAAGGTGTATTCGGTGTCGGGCTTGCGCGAGAGCAGGAAAAAGCGCACCGCGTCGCGGCTGGTCCACTCGATCAGGTCGCGCAGCGTCACGTAGCTGCCAGCGCGCTTGGAAATTTTTACCTCTTGCCCGCCGCGCAGCACGCGCACCATGGTGTGCAGCACGTAGTCCGGGTAGCCGCTCGGGATGCCGACCCCGGCCGCCTGCAAGCCGGCGCGCACGCGCGCGATGGTGCCGTGGTGGTCGCTGCCCTGGATGTTGACGACCTTGGTGTAGCCGCGCTCCCATTTGCTGATGTGGTAGGCCACATCGGGCACGAAGTAGGTGTAGCCGCCTTCGAGCGGGCTGCCGTCGGGCGCCACGGTGGCGGACTTGCGCATGACCCGGTCTTTGTCGTCGCCAAAAGCGGTGCTGCGCAGCCACAGTGCGCCGTCTTGCTCGTAGGTGTGGCCGGATTCGACCAGCCGCTGCACCGTCTGCGCCACCCGGCCGCTGGTGTAGAGGCTGGATTCGAGGTAGTACTGGTCAAAGCGCACCGCCAGCGCCTGCAAGTCCAGGTCTTGTTCGTGGCGCAGCCAGGCCACGGCAAACTCGCGCAGGCCGTCGAGGTCGGCCGGGTCGCCGCTGGCGCTATAAGAGCGGTCGTCGGCGCGCACGGTCTGGCGCGCCAGAAAACCAGCAGCGATGTCGGCAATGTAATCGCCGTTGTAGGCGGATTCGGGCCATTCGGGGTCGCCCGGCTTGTGGCCCAGTGCGCGCAAATGCACGCTGCGCGCCAGCGTTTCGATCTGCACCCCGGCGTCGTTGTAGTAGAACTCGCGGTGCACCTGCCAGCCCTGGCTGTGCAGCAGGTTGCAGATGGCATCGCCCAGCGCGGCCTGGCGCGCATGCCCAACGTGCAGCGGCCCGGTCGGGTTGGCCGAGACGAACTCGACCAGCACGCGCTGGCCGTTGCTGGGCTGGCAGCCGTAGTGCGCACCGGCTTGCAAGACCTCGCGCAGCACCTGCTGCTGGGCGGCGGGCTGCAAACGCAGGTTGATGAAGCCCGGGCCGGCGATTTCCAGCTCCTGCACCCAGCGCCCAAAGGCCGGCTGCGCCTGCAGCGCCGCAACCAGTTGCTGCGCCAGTGGGCGCGGGTTGGTTTTGAGCTGCTTGGCCAGCGGCATGGCGGCGGTGCAGGCCCAGTCGCCGTGCGCGGCGAGCTTGGGCGATTCGAAGCGCGCTAGGCTGGCGGCACCGGGGGCGAGGCGTTCCAGCTCGGCCGCCAAGGCGGTGAGCAGTTCGGATTTGACACTGAGCATAGGGGGGATTTTAGGGCTTGTCGGGGCTTGCTGCCGGGTGTGTGCCGGGGGTGCGCTGGGTCTGGGTGGGTTCAGTCGGCCACGGCAGGCCCCAGCGCCGCCGCCGCCGCGGCTTTGACGGCATCGGTCAGGCGCTGCGCGCTCAGCGGCTCGTGCGCCCAGTGGTGCCAGTACAGCGCCACCTCGACCGCGGCCCCGGGCAGCAGGTCCACCAGCGGCGTGGCGCTGTCTGGGCGGCGCTGCAGGTGCAGCTCGGGCACCATGCCCCAGCCCAGGCCGAGTTCGATCGCGGCTTCGAAGGCGTCGATGGCGGGGGCGAAGTGGCGCGGGTAGTGCGCCTGGTGCAGGCCGAAGTGTTGCGCCAGAAAGCGGTCTTGCAGCGCGTCTTTGCGGTTGAAAATCACGGCCGGCCACTCCAGCAAGCGGTGCACCGAGAGCGCCCCCTCGGGGTTGCGGCTGCGCTGCGCCACTTCGGGGGTGGCCACGCAGCGGTAGCGCATGGTGCCCAGTGGCTCGGCCCGGCAGCCGGACATGGCTTGCGCCAGCGTGCTGACGCAGCCCAGCACCTCGCCGCTGTGCAGCGCGTCGTGGGTGTGGTCTTGGTCGTCGATCCAGACGTCGAGCAGCAGGCGCTGCTGCAGCAACAGGGGCGCGACGCCGGGCAGAAACCAGCTCGCCACCGAGTCGGCATTCACCGCCACCGACAGGCTGTGCCAGTGCGCGCGCCGCTGCGGCCCCGTGGCCGAGCCCGCCAGCGCCCCCAGCAAATCGGCTTCCAGCAGTTGCACCCGTTTGGCGTGCGTCAGCAGGCTTTGTCCGGCGGCGGTGGGGCGCACTTGTTTGCCGCGCACCAGCAGGCGCTGGCCGAGCGACTCCTCCAGCGCCTTGATGCGCAACGACACCGCCGCCACCGTGAGCGACAGGCTGTGGGCGGCGGCGGCAAAGCTGCGCTGCTCGACCACGGCGCTGAGGGCTTGCAGGTGGCGCGGATCGAGCATGGGCGGTTGGGATGGGGTTGAGGCAAGCGAATCCTATCAAGTGTAATTTAAGCGAATCAATTTAATTTAAATACCCTAAACCAAGCTGCGGCTTGGGGCACACTCAAGGTCAGGCGCTGCCACTTGCGCGCTGCGGCTGTTGGGCCGCAGTGCCTGCCTAGGCCTTGAATGGCTGCAACCCCCTGCCCTTGCCTGCCCTTGCTGGAGAGATTGCGTGACCCTGACCCTGTCCACCCCGGCCTTTGCCGCCGGCCTGCTGTTGAGCTTGTCGCTGATCATGGCGATCGGGCCGCAGAACGCGCATGTGCTGCGCATGGGCTTGCAGCGCCAGCACGTGGGGCTGACGGTGGCGGTGTGCGTGCTGGCCGATCTGGCGCTGATCGCCCTCGGGGTGCTGGGGCTGGCGCAGTTGGGCGGGCTGTCGGACCAGCTGCACGGCGCGCTGGTCGGGGCCGGGGTGGTGTTTTTGCTGATCTACGGTGGGCTGGCGTTTCGGCGCGCCTGGCGGCCGCCGCTTGCTGCGGCTGGCTCCGTCGGCACCCTGGCACCCTTGGCCTTGGCCCCGGCTTCCCCCCCGGCTGCGGTGCCGATCTCGCGCCTGCAAGCGGTGCTGGCGGCGCTGGCGTTCTCTTGGCTGAATCCGCACGCCTGGCTCGATACGGCGGTGCTGATCGGCTCGGCCTCGCTGGCCTGGGGTGCCGCGGGCCCCGACTTTGGCTTGGGCGCGGCCACGGCCTCGCTGCTCTGGTTTTTGCTCTTGGGTGGGGCGGCGTTCTGGCTCGGGCAGCGGCTCCATTCGCTGCGCCTGTGGCGCGCCCTCGACGGCGTGGTGGCGCTGATGATGTGGGGCATGGCGGGGCTGCTGCTGCACAGCCTGTTTTGAGCGATTACACTCAAATGTTGCGGCTGCCGCCAGCCCCGGCGCGCGCCCGTTTTTTCATTGGAGCCCATCGTTCATGTCCACCGCCCGCACCGCCGCCGGCCGCCTGCAAGTTGCCAGCGCCTTGTACGACTTTGTGAACCACGAGGTGCTGCCCGGCACCGGCATCGAGAGCGCCCCTTTTTGGGCCGGTTTTGAGGCCCTCGTCACCGATCTGGCGCCCAAAAACGCCGCCCTGTTGGCCGAGCGCGATCGCATGCAGTCCGAGCTGGACCGCTGGCACCGCGCGCACCCGGGCCCGATCACCGACATGCCGGCCTACCGCCAGTTCCTCGAAGGCATAGGCTACCTGGTGCCCGCGCCCAGCGGCGTGCGCGCCAGCACCGCCAATGTAGATGCCGAACTGGCGCTGCAGGCCGGGCCGCAACTGGTGGTGCCGATTTTGAACGCGCGCTACGCGCTCAACGCCGCCAATGCGCGCTGGGGCTCGCTCTACGACGCGCTCTATGGCACCGACGCCATCCCCGAGTCCGAGGGCTGCGAGCGCGGGCGCGGCTACAACCCGCTGCGCGGCGCGCGCGTGATCGCCTTTGCGCGCCAGTTCCTCGACCAAGCCGCCCCGCTGGCGATCGAGTCGCACCAAGACGCCTGCGGCTACCGCATCGTCGCCGGGGCGCTGCAAGTGAGCCTAGACGACGGCCAGCAGACCGGCCTGCGCCAGCCGCAGCAGTTGCTGGGCTACCGTGGCGCGCCCGAGGCCCCGAGCGCGCTGCTGCTGCAGCACCACGGCATGCACATCGAAATCGTGCTCGATCGCCAGACCGCGATCGGGCGCACCGACCCGGCCGGCATCTCCGACGTGGTGCTGGAGTCGGCGCTCTCGACCATTCTGGACCTAGAAGATTCGGTGGCCGCCGTCGATGCCGAAGACAAAATCTTGGGCTACCGCAACTGGCTCGGCATTTTGCGCGGCAGCCTGACCGAAACCTTCGACAAAGGGGGCATAAGCCTGACGCGCGGCCTCAACCCCGACCGCCGCTACACCCGGCCCGACGGCGGCGAGCTGCGCCTGCACGGGCGCTCGCTGCTGTTCGTGCGCAACGTCGGGCACCTGATGAGCAATCCGGCCATCCTCTACACCGATGCCGCAGGCGTGGCGCGCGAAATCCCCGAAGGCATCTTGGATGCGGTGCTCACCACCACCATCGCCTTGCACGACCTGCAAGGCCACGGCCGCCTGCCCAGTGGTGAGCCGGTGCGCAACAGCCGCAGCGGCAGCGTCTACATCGTCAAGCCCAAGATGCACGGGCCGCAGGAAGTGGCGTTTGCCGCCGAACTGTTTGGCCGCGTCGAGCGCTTGCTCGGCCTGCCCGAGAGCACGGTCAAGCTGGGCATCATGGACGAAGAACGGCGCACCAGCGTCAACCTCAAGGCCTGCATCGCCGCCGCCGCCAGCCGCGTGGCCTTCATCAACACCGGCTTTTTGGACCGCACCGGCGACGAGATGCACACCGCCATGCAGGCCGGCCCCATGGTGCGCAAGGGCGAGATGAAGTCCAGCGCCTGGATCGCCGCCTATGAGCGCAACAACGTGCTGGTGGGCTTGGGGATGGGCCTGCGCGGGCGGGCGCAGATCGGCAAAGGCATGTGGGCCATGCCCGACCTGATGGCCGAGATGCTGAAACAAAAAATCGCCCACCCCAAGGCCGGCGCCAACACCGCCTGGGTGCCCAGCCCCACCGCAGCCACCCTGCACGCGCTGCATTACCACCAGGTGAACGTGGCCGAGGTGCAGCAAGAGTTGGAGCGCATCGACGCCGACGCCGAGCGCGCCGCCCTGCTCCAGGGCTTGCTCACGGTGCCGGTGGCGGCGCAGCCCAACTGGAGCGAGGCCGACAAACAAGCCGAGCTCGACAACAACATCCAAGGCATTTTGGGCTACGTGGTGCGCTGGGTGGACCAAGGCGTGGGCTGCTCCAAGGTGCCCGACATCAACGACATCGGCCTGATGGAAGACCGCGCCACGCTGCGCATCTCCAGCCAGCACGTGGCCAACTGGCTGCTGCACGGGGTGGTGAGCGAGGCCCAGGTGCGC
>BBPE01004040.1_pt1 | contig 11399 bp, 15 predicted proteins | sample 1344301 | NCBI WGS metagenome assembly BBPE01 (sample SAMD00019089, study PRJDB2971) | groundwater metagenome | isolation source: The Cedars highly-alkaline
CGAGCCCCTGCTCGGCTAGGCTGCGGTGATTGACGCGGGCCTCGTGGCCAGCCCGATCGAGCGCGGAATTCACCGCCTCGGCCCAGCTCTCACGCCAAGCCACGAGCTGGTCGCGCTCGTTCAGATGGCGGGCCTTGGGCCCGAACCCATCGCCGTCGATCGGGCGCGTTGTCAGCAGGATATGGCAATGGGGATTTCGCTCGTCTGGGTCTTGGTGAACCGCGAGATCTGCGACTAGGCCGTGCGCCTCGACGAAGGTGCGCCGCGTCCAGTCGCACACCAGCTCGAGCCGCTGGTCCGGGGTCAGCTCAACAGGCAGCGCCACCTCGACCTCGCGGGCGACCTGCGCGTCCTTCCGCCGCTCGGCCGCCTCGACCCGGTTCCACAGGGTCTGGCGGTCGGTCGCCCAGGCCGGTGACCCGGTTGGCGCGAGGATCTCAGAGTGAAAGACCCTCTCCTGGCGGCGATCGTAGCGGCACTCAGTGCCGGTTCGCTCGTCCATCAGGGCTTGCCCGCTCCGATACGCAGCGGCTGCGATGGCTGATCGACCCGCCGAACGGGAGATGATCTGAGCGTGTAGGTGGTACTGGGCCATGGTTATGGAAGAATACCACCTCTGAGGTGCAGAGGGCTACCCCTGCCGCACACGTCGCAAAACGACGTATAAGTGCGCTCTTCAAACGTCAGAGAGGCTTGTGGAATCCTCTCCATCTGACATTGAAAGCGGCCGCTAGGTCCGCTAGGATTGCCGTGTGACTGATGTGCCAAAGACCCGGACCCGGCGCACACCCGAGCAGCGCGCCGCTTGGCATCAGGCACAGGCGAACCGCGCCAGGGCATCCGCCGCGAAGCAGACGAAGTCTCGCGACACTCGAGGCCAAGTCCTTCTGGCAGTCGCTCTGGTGAAGAGGGCCGAGAAGGTCCATCCCAAGCAGGAGCTTTACGGTATCCTGCGGGCGATTGCCCGGATGGAACTGTCTCCTGCCGACTTCGAGGCCCTCGACAGCTGGTGGTGCGCCAAGGGTTACCCTATGAACGGGGAGTGAGCCCCTCCCCCCCTCCATAAGGTCCGGGATCTGCTCCGGCTCCGCCTGAGCCATACCCGGCCGTGACAGCACACACCCGCTATCCGCACCACCTTGCCAAGCCCCGGCCGGAGGCCGTCGCGCCGTAGGCGCGCAGAGCCCCTTCTGGGGCTCCAATCTACTGCACCGCAGGCCATAGGCCTGCTCTATAATAACTGCAGAGGGCCTCTGGCCCTCAGACTAGGTTCTAAGTTCTGAGGTTCTTAAGGTTCGCCCTCTAGGTTCACCTTATATAACAATAGCTTAGACTATAGTTGTGTGAGAAATTACGGGCCTGTTGTGAGAAATTACGGGCCGTAGTGTGAGAAATTACGGGCCGTAGTGTGAGAAATTACGGGCTCTGTGAGAGATTGAAATGTGAGAAATTCACATATAGATTTCACAGAATGAAGCGAACTCCTCTTTCCACCATTGATGTCATGGCCGATCGTGCCGATCGGCCCGACGAACTGGTCGTTCCGGCCGAAATCCTCGACCTCAGGTATGGGCGGAGCCCTACCTCCAGGCGAGGCTCGCCGCTGCTTACTCCGCTGTCCCTCCGCGCCGCCAAAATCTTGCATGAGATGATCAAGGCGGCAGGCGCCGAGGCGGGCGAAGACAAGGTTTTCTCAATGGAGGTGTCTCGGCTGAACGAAGTAATGCACATGCCTGTCCAGGACTTCCCGCCCTACGCCCAGCAGCTGGTCAGCTGCATCATTTGTATTCGCTACCGGAACACGACCACTGGCCGGACCGGCGAGGAGGTGGGTAATTTTCTTTCGTTCGTTCGCCGCGAGGATGAGCCAGACGCTGCAGGGGCCAAAAAATGGACAGGCGCAGATTCCGAGGCCGACGTTTTCGAGCTTGACGAACTGGACGGGTGGACCGGCTCGGCGCGGATCCAATGGAAATTCTCGCCCACCCTGCAGCTTATCCTGCGACAGAGCGCGGCATTTGGAATCCTGGACCGCCTTGCGGTCATGTCCATGAAATCACGATATTCTTTACGGTTGTATGAGATGGTAGGGGCGCGCGTACGCAGGAATCAGAACCAGGAAGTCTTCTCCCTCGATGACTTCCGCGCTGCCATGGGGATCGAGCGACACCAGTACCAGAGATGGCCGGACTTCAGACGGTTTGTGACGGAACCTGCCGTCGCTGAGGTGAATCAGCTTTCTCAGATCGAAGTGGACCTCAGTCCGGTGAAGTCTGGAAGGCGCGTCACCGCGGTCCGGATGAGGTGGAAAAGGAAAACCGCGCGCGGGATCGAGGCGTCCCATAACGAGCTCAAGCGGCACTCTGCAGGTCGGTCTGCCCGTCGAGACGGGACAGTTGAAACCATGCACCCCTCCGCGAATGAGGGCGACTTTGGCTCAGCAGCCGCCGCGCTGACAAATGATGTGGCCCGGCGCCTCAGCGGGACAGATCCAGACGATCAGGCGGAGAGGCAGCGCCGGTGGCCCTCCGATGGCATTCGCCATACCGATTGGGAGAAAATGGCCCGGGACGCCCTGCCAGAGCCCATACCAGACCTGGATATGCTCGAAGCTGCCTTCGAGAGGTTCTGCGCAGACAGATCCATACCCTTAACGTCTAACAAAATAGAGAAAATTTTCCGCACATTCTGTCAGAACTGGAAGCACTGAAGCGCATTTCTGCATTTGCGCTTTTCTGCAGAAACTCATTCGGGAAACTCCGCCAGGAGGAGGTCCCTGACGACGTCCGCCATTTTGACCCCCCGATCAGCGCACTCGCGTTTGACACGCCTGTGCAGGTCGGCCGGAATATCGATTGTGAGCCTCTTCATCGCAGTTTGAGATGCCGTTACGGTAGCCGTCTGCTGCACCTCGGCACCCTCGGCACCACTGGTAACCCACGCATCTGCGTCACCTCCGGCGGGACGACGGAATGCAATCTTTTTGGTCATCTTCTAAACCCCATTCGATCTGAGATAGCCGCCGCCAGCTGGCCGATCTCTCGGGCCGCCTCGCTGTTTGGGGCTGACTCCAAGATGGTGAGCCCAGCGGTCGCCGCTTCTGCAAAGATCACTCTTTGCCCTACGGTCTCTGTCAGGACCTCGAACGGATAGCTTTCGAAGGCAGCCACTACATCACGCCCTATAGCCGTATTTGCGATTTTACGATTTACCACAAATGCAGCTTTAATGCCCTCACGAAACTGCTGCGCCTCCCGGATCAGGTGGATAATATCCTCGCTGGCCCAGACGTCGAAAGGGCTTGGCTGAACGGGGATCAGTACGAAGTCGGCCGCAAGGATGGCGGTCCGGGCCAAATCCGACACCCGGGGGGAACCATCGATAATGGTGATGTCGTAGTTAGCAGCAACACCCGGGAGATCCTTGTGGAGCGTTGGTTTGGCCATCCCCACCACCGGGAATAGGGGCTCTGCCTCTCGGGCAGACGACCAAGCTTGGGCGCTAGCCTGAGGATCGGCGTCGACCACAAGAACCCTCTTCCCAAGGGCCGAAGCAAAATACCCCGCCAGATTGAGGCTGAGTGTGGTTTTTCCAACACCACCTTTCTGGTTCAAAACTGCGATTATCATTAAATGATGAAACACGGATTGCCGCATTTCAGCAAGCATAATTTTCGAAGAGGGCTATGGTTTTCTGGGTATTAATGGGCCATTATGGCACAATGATACCCAGAGCTCGCACCGCCGCCCCATCCGAATTTTCCCGCCTTCGCGCCAGCGCAGGCATCTCAATCGACGAGCTGGCGGAGACCACAGGCTTTTCCAGGCGGACGATCTATCGCTGGGAGAGCGGGGAAGCGCGCCCACGCAAGGCAGCAGTGTCGCTGCTCACCACACTTGCGAACAAGACCCGACCCGAGCCGGTGGAGGGCAAGGCAGCCTTCAGGTTTATCGACCTGTTCGCCGGGATCGGTGGGCTTCGCAGAGGTTTCGAGCCGCTGGGTGGCAGGTGCGTCTTTACGAGCGAATGGGACCGCTATTCGCAGCTCACCTATCGGGCGAACTATGCCTGTGACCATGAGGTTGCCGGCGACATCACCAAGATCGACGCCGCCGATATCCCGAAGCACGACCTTCTGCTTGCAGGCTTTCCCTGCCAGCCCTTTTCGATTGCAGGCGTGTCGAAGAAAAACGCCCTAGGTCGCGCCCATGGCTTCCGGTGCGCGGCGCAGGGAACGCTGTTTTTTGACGTTGCCCGGATCATAGAGCACCACCGGCCCCGTGCCTTTGTGCTCGAAAACGTCAAGAACCTTGTCAATCACGACCGCGGCAGGACGTTCGAGGTCATCCGGCGCACGCTCACCGAGGAGCTGGGCTATCACATCCATACTCGTGTGATCGACGCAAGGTCATGGGTGCCCCAGCACCGGGAGCGGATTTTCATCGTCGGATTCCGGGAGGAAAACGACTTCAGTTTCGATGATTTTGTTGTCCCTGATCCTGTCAACGGGCCGCGCCTTGGCAGTATCCTGCATCCGGAAGACGGCAGTGAGGCGCCGGAGAAGCCCTTCACGACAGGCAACATCGGCCGCGTGTCCGAAAAATACACGCTGACAGATCATCTCTGGCAGTATCTTCAGGACTATGCGGCCAAGCACAAGGCAGCCGGCAATGGTTTCGGCTTTGGCCTTGTAGGGGAAGGTGATGTCACCCGGACCCTTTCCGCCCGCTACTACAAGGACGGCTCAGAAATCCTTGTCCGAAGGGCAGAGGGCAACCCGCGCCGGCTGACCCCGCGCGAATGTGCACGGCTCATGGGCTTCGATCGTCCAGGACAGAGCGAGTTTGTCATCCCGGTTTCTGACACGCAGGCCTACCGCCAGTTCGGCAATGCTGTTGTCGTGCCAGTGGTGGAAGCCATCGCGCGCCACGTCGCGCCATGGCTGGGCATCGGGGAGCTGCCAGAGGACCTGCAACAGAGGATGCTTCCCATTGCGGTCTGATATCGTTGATCCTGCAACCAGAAGCCGGATGATGGCCGGCATCCGCTCCGGCAACACAAAGCCCGAGCGGATCATCCGGCAGGGCCTGCACAGGCTTGGCTTCCGCTTCAGACTGCACCGGCGCGACCTTCCCGGCCGGCCGGATATCGTGCTCCCCAGATGGGGCGCCGTGATCTTCACCCATGGCTGTTTCTGGCATGGGCACGACTGCGAGCTGTTCAGATGGCCGCGCACACGGCCCGACTTCTGGAAGGCGAAGATCGAGGGCAATCGCGCGCGCGACGCCCGCGACCGCAGCGCCCTTGCAGGCGAAGGGTGGCGCGTCCTGACCATCTGGGAATGTGCTTTGCGGGGCAGGGCGGTGCCGGGACCAGAGGCAACGATCACGGCCGCCGCAGCATGGCTGCGCGGCGCATCACGAGCTGATGAAATCAGGGGAGGGGCACTTGGCGCTTGCTGATGTCACCGATTGGCTGGACGAGTTTTCAAAGCCCGACCGCATCATCTTTGCGAAGCGGCTTTCCGGCAACGATACCCTTGCCAACGGTTCGCATCAGGCCGGCCCCTATATCCCGAAGGAGTTCCTGTTCGAGGTCATCCCGGCGATCAACCGGACCGACATCAAGAACCCCGATGCACAGCTCGACCTTGTGATCGACAGTCACCCCGACCGGCGGCAGGTGCGGGCGATCTATTACAACAACCGCTTTCACGAGAACCCGAAAGGCGGGCGCAACGAGGCCCGGCTTACCAATTTTGGCGGGGCAGCTTCGCCCCTTCTGGACCCGGACAGCACGGGCGCCCTGACAGTCTTTTCCTTCAGGAGGATCGAGGGCGAGGCCCAACCGGACTGCCATGTCTGGATTGCGAGGCATCCCGTCGAAGAGGACCTGATCGAGGACCGTATCGGCCCCGTTGAGCCGGGCCGATATGTTGTGTGGACGGCCGACGCAGCGCCGCGCGACCTGTTTCAGGTGCCCGAGCGCGCATCCTGCTGGCTGGCAGCCAACGAAATGCCAGAGGGCTGGGCAGCGGCTTTCCCAACAGGGGCCGCCATCGCCCGGAAATCTGTGGAGATGAAGCCGGGCAGGGGCCTGATCCCGGACCAGAGGCTCCTGAAGCGCCTCAAATGCGAATATGAGATCTTCCAGAGCGTAGAGCACGCGATCGAGCTGCCGGCGATCGTGGCGGGCTTTACCACCGTGGACGAGTTCATCAAGCGGGCGCAGACGATCCTTCAGCGCCGCAAATCACGTGCCGGCCGGTCCCTTGAGCTTCAGACCCGCGAAATCCTCATCGAGGAGCGGCTTGTCGAAGGGACGCACTTTTCCCACCAGCCAGTGTCCGACCCCGGCAAGCGGCCCGATTTCCTGTTCCCGTCACAGGCCGCCTATCAGAACGCAGCCTTTCCAGAGGCCCGGCTCCGGATGCTGGCCGTCAAGACGACCTGCAAAGACCGGTGGAGGCAGGTCATCAACGAGGCCGACCGCATCCGCCAGAAGCACCTTCTCACCCTCCAGGAGGGTGTATCGGAAGCGCAGTTTCGGGAGATGTACGGCGCAGGGGTGCAGCTCGTGGTGCCCGCCGGGCTTGTGGAATCCTACCCGGACGCCGTGCAGCCCCACCTTCAGACGCTGGAAAGCTTCATCGGGGACGTGCGGCTGCTGTAATCTGCACGCGATCAAAATTTTTAGGGAGACAGATTTGCCTCCCTCCCATGTATTCTACCTTATCGTGCATCACCGTATCATGCTTAGCGGCTTCATGTTGCTTCGTAGGACGCCCATGGCTCCCACTCACAGCCAAATCCGTCTCCCGGTGGGAGACAAAATCGCCTCCCACTCACCCCTTCCCACGAAGGGGAAAAACACCTACTATCATTCTCATGACAACGACGAATGACAATGCAGATGCCGAGGCCGCGAAGGTCGTATCCATTACGACAGCGGCGAAGGCAACTGCACGGAAGAAGAAAGAGAAATGGCCGGCAGCCGTCATGGAGCGCGGCTTCAGCAGCGTGCCGTCAATCCTGCTCTGGGGCCAGGCGAAGCTTGGCCTCACGCCGGAGGAGCTGAACGTGCTCCTGCAACTTGTGAGTCATTGGTGGTCCGAGGGCAATGATCCTCACCCGTCAAAGGAAACCATTGCGCGGCGGATGGGCAAGAACGCGCGCACGATCCAGCGCCACCTTACCAGTCTGGAGACGAAGGGTTTTATCCGGCGGGAAGCGCGCTTCAAGCTTCACAAGGGACAGGATACCAACGCTTACGACCTTTCCGGGCTAGTCGCGAAACTACTGGCGGTGGCCCCGGAGTTTCAGAAGGCTGCCGAGCAGAACAAGCGCCGTCGCGCGAAGGTGGAGGCGGGCGCTTGATGAAGATGAGATACGCCTGAATCCAATCAGGCGGAGGCGTCCGCGAGGACGAACGGGACACAGGGCTTGGCGCTTTGCCAGGAGCATCGGCCCCTTCCACAAGGGTCGATGGACCCCGCCAGGCCCTGTGTTCCTTTTAACGATAGCATAGCGCCGGCTCGAATTGAAACAGCGGCGGCGTTGCCGGCCTAATGGCCGCCCGGTGGAAATCCCGGAAATGATAAATAGTCGGCAGGTCAATGGTGATCCTGTCCGACAGGGGGACGGTTTCCCCCCAACAGGGAGAAACCGACCTATGGGCATAGAAACATTGCTGATCGTCGCCGTTGTGCTGATCCAGGCGCTGAAGCGCTAAGGTGTGGGGCGGGGAGGGAGTGTCCCTCCCCCGCACATCAAGGCCGCAGCGCGCGGCCCAGCGTGTTGCGACCTACCTTCAGAATCCGCGCCATGCCGGCGACAGTCTGTTCACCAGAGGCGATCGAGCGCCTAGCGTGCTCGATATCTGCCGCCGACAGCTTGCGCTTGCGACCGAGCTTCACCCCCCGGCGGCGAGCCGCATCGAGGGCTGTTTTCGTCCGCTCGACTGTGAGGTTCCGCTCGACTTCACCCAGCCACCCGAACACCGACAGGAGCAGCTTGCCGGTGGAGCTTTGAAGGTCGATGGCTTCCGTCAGAGACCGGAATCCGACGCCACGGCGATCGAGATCAAGAACCGTGTTCACTACATGCTGCATTGAGCGGCCGAGGCGATCGAGCTTCCACACGACCAGCACATCCCCAGCGCCGACCGCTTCCAGTGCTCTGGCAAGGCCAGAGCGATCGACAGAGGCCCCTGAAGCTTTGTCATCGAAGATCATGTCGCAGCCGGCCGCAAGCAGGGCTTGCCGCTGGACATCGAGATTTTGCTCGCGGGTGGAAACCCGCGCATAGCCGATCGTTTTCACCCGTCAATTTTGGTGCTGATTTTTGGTGCAGGCAAGCCGTTGATCCCATTGAGGCGGGAGTTATGCACCGAAAACGTTCCTTTATGGTGCAGCTGGATCGAGCGGGACCCATGGCCCGCTATCGTGACGACGGACCCAGCCTTCCGATCCATGGGCCAGCGCCTTGATGACAGCCTCGCTTGTTGGACCCAGCTCCATGGTGACAAGTGTGCTCTCTGGAGTGCTCAGCTCCCTGTAATCATCGGCCGCATAGGAATTCAGGAAGACGTTCAGAACGCGGTGCTCACCGTCCCTGTCGACAAACTCGACGACCCAGTAATCAGGGGAACGAACGGCGCGCGCAGATACGTCTAGGATGCCGCGGGCCGCGCGCAAACAACCGCAGATGTCGTCAATCGCCAGACGGGATTTCAAAACTGCCTGTGTGTATAAGCTCATGTAATTGCCTTAGAAATAAGTTTTCTTTCTGGCATTGGTACTACTCGTTGGCTTTCTCTCCTCTGCGCAGCACTGCGTCATAGCCAGTGTGCTCGAGAAGTCCCTGAAGTGCGACCGCTTCGATAGATGTGTTCTCTATCTCAGCGACGAGAGCCAGTATTTTAGCTGCTACTATGGGAAGGGTGACGGTAATTTCGACTATGTCGGGATCCTCCTCCTGTTTCTGGACAAGCCTCCAGACAAGATCCTGAACTTCCTCGAGGGTCAGAGAAGGAAGCAGAGCCTCTTCCGTTTCATTAGTCATGATGCAGCCTGCCACGCCATGGCCAGCTCGTCGTGCGCACTGTCTCGGGCCAGGCGCGACCTCTCTGCCCACCCGCGCAGAGCGAGCCGGCGGGCCAGCGCAAAGATGTGGATGTGGGGCGGGTTTGGGTCATGGTAACCACACATCGAGGGATCGTGCAGAACCATGATCACCGGGAGGCCGTGCGAATTCACAATGGTCTCCCGAGCGTATTTTCGGGTTCGCTCCCAGCCCACATGCAGGGGTCGTGTTGGATCGGGCAACACCCGTAAGGCAATTACCAGATCCTTCTGCTCTTGGGGGAGCTGATCCACGAACGATCGGACGAGAAACAGCGGATCCAGAAAGATGTCGGACGCATCCGACGGGAGCAGAACGTCGGCCCGCGCCGCAGTTGGATCCTTTGTGATTGGATCTTTCACTCCCGGGCAGAGCTTCCGTGTGATGAAGTCGACCGCGTTGTTGTCCCGACCGGCATAGCGGGTCCTCAGGACCCCGAAACCGAGGCCTTGCAGCGGGGGCTGAGAGAACATCACTCCAGCTGGCTTCTTGGGTCTGGGGGCGCGGGCCATCAGAACCCCTCCCATGTTTGGCTGAGCCGCAGCTCCACGGATTCAAAGCCGGCCTCGAGGATCAGCACATCGGCTACGGGGAAGATCCTAGGTATGCGAAGCCCATTAAGGCTGAGACGCACACAGCACGAGAGATCCTGCCGGGGTAGGAAGCACAGGGCACCGTCTGCTGGATCCACCCAGGGACGGGATCCTCCGAGATAAAGGCGCTGGGCGCCAGCACGGAGCCAGAGATCGGCGCACAGTCCGTAGGGTCCGGGAGAAATCAGGACGGTGTCGGCCGCGGGCTCATGATCGAGGAGGCCACCAGCGTCGGCGTCTGAGATCATGGCTACCCTGCTTTGGGTCAGCCAAAGGCCGCCGGATATAGGTTTCACGGCCTGCTGGAGAAGGGCTGGCGAAAGCATGTGGAGCATCCGCCATGTTTCGGATTGAGCATGCATTTCAGCCCGACAAGCACGCAGGCCATTTATTATGTCATTCATTTTTCATCCTTTCTTATCTGGACGAACCTCCTTTTCTCTTCCCTGTGTCCTCATTTGACAGTGCTGCGATCAGGCGCAGTTTGCGATTAACTTGGTGAGCGAATCCGAGCTCCAGATTTCATTGCTCGCACGCGATCATCTGTTCCGGCCATTTGGGCCTGAGCGCCCAGTGGGCGTTCTGTGACCCCGAGCTTCTGTTCGGGTATTATGCTTATCACCTCCGCGAAGGTGAAGGTGGCGGGCGTGCCGGCGTGCAGCCTTCAGGAACAAGACCTCGGCCTCTGCCTTTCGGTCCCGCTCATCCTGGAGATATTGAAGCTGCTGCCACAAGCTAGGCAGCATGTTGCGGGTGGGGAGTGGAAGCTTCACCCGTGAGGTGTCGATGACTTCCTGAAAGCGGCGAAGGGGCTGGCCATGATCTCGATTCCGGTCAATTCGATCGCGGACAAGTGTGGGATCTGCCCTCACCGCCTCTAACCAGGCGTCAATGCGGGCCCAGATTTCCTTTTGAAGTTCCCAAGTCGCCTGCTCTTCCGATGACCGACGGGCAGCCTCGGCACGCTTTTGGTCGATTTCCTGTTCCCGCTGCCGCTCCCGCTCGCGGTCGCGGGCGTCCTGGACCTCGATCGCAGCCGCCCAGACCCGGGGCAGGATCTTCGGCGATGGCATCGGCTCATGCACGCGCCGGACATCCACCGCGACCATGAATCGCTCGATACCCAGATCCGGATCCCTGACCCGGTCAATCGGAGCCCGGATCAGCGTCGGGTCTGCATGCAGGGCTCTCCTCCATGCATCGACCCTACTTTCCTCAGCGAACCGCACCCGCTCGGCTCTGGCCTCGGCCTCTGCTCGCCGCTCGGCTACGCGTCGCGCCGGCAAGGTGATGAGATCCCACAGCCCGCCGACGCCGGCGTCCAGCGCCGCGCGAAGCTCCTCTGCGACCGTAGGTGGCCACTTCCGGCGCTTGGTGCGGGCCACAGGTGGGGTCACCGGACCCTGACGGCCCGGAAGCGGTGCAGGACGGGCCTGTGGAGCCGCCTGCGGGGTTTCCAGGGGCTTGGAAGGCTCCGAGAAGCCCTGTGGGGCAATTCCCGGGGCATAAACAGCTGCCGCCAGCTCCAGCTGACGGTTCCGCTCGCGGATCTCGATGTTCACGCGCACTCGGTCGGCTGTCGCCCCCATCCGACGAGCTGCCCATCCGCACCACCTTGCCAAGCCCCGGCCGGAGGCCGTCGCGCCGTAGGCGCGCAGAGCCCCTTCTGGGGCTCCAATCTACT
>BBPE01003518.1_pt1 | contig 11270 bp, 13 predicted proteins | sample 1344301 | NCBI WGS metagenome assembly BBPE01 (sample SAMD00019089, study PRJDB2971) | groundwater metagenome | isolation source: The Cedars highly-alkaline
AGCCGGTAGCAGGAATTGAACCTACATCAAAGGTTTACGAAACCATTGCTTTACCGTTAAGCTATACCGGCATAGTTGCTTTTTATAATGCCTAAGGGGTCATACCCCGCAAATCATTGCGGGGCCTGACCCCTTTAAGTACAACGGACTTGCAAAGATTGCGGGGTCTGACCACAATAGCGAGTAACGGGATTCGAACCCGTGACCTGTCCTTGGGAAGGACATGTTTTACCCCTAAACTATACCCGCTAGAACCCTAACCAATTCAAAAGCTTTTGCCAGAAAGTTTTTTTATCATCCCCTTCTTTGTTTTCTATTTCTTCTAGCAATGAAATAACAACCACTTCTTCACCGGGTCTTTTCAAACCAAGTTCTCTTGCTTTTTGTTCCAAAAAAAATTCAGTTGGAATTTGAGCAATTAAAGATTCTAATTCTCTGTTTTTTTCCTCTAAATTTTGGATTTCCTGTCTTAAAGATTTAATCCGGCTTATCTGCTCTGTTCTTTGCTGGTTTATTCTCCAATTAGAAAAAATTAAAAAACCAACAATCAATAAAGTAAATATAGTTAAAAGAATAGGGAGGGCTGATTTTCGCTGGATTTTTCTTTTGTTGATTTTACTGAATCGTGATATCATATTTGGAAGATTCGTTTCCAAATCCTTTCGGATTTGGAAGACCTTCGTTTCCAAACCCCTTCGTGGGTCTTCCAAATCCCTTTGGGATTTGGAAACGAATTTGGAAGACTCCCAAAGGGATTTGGAAGACCATGAAAAAGAAAATAATATTTAAAATAGTTTGGCTGATTCTAATAAGCGGTGTAATTATCAGCATGATTTTATCCCTTTTTTTTATTGGTTTTTAATTATATCAAATATGCAAGCTTTTACAAAGTGGGGTCAGATCCTGCAAACTTTCTAATTTCTTGGCATCTCAAAAGACAAGCTATTAAAAGATAGACAAAAACTCCTATAATACCAGAGGCAATTGTTTGAAAAATAAGGGCTGGCAAAACATCTACATTTATTAAATGGGCTGTTATCTGTTTAAACAGCCAAACATTGATTCCCATTAAAATTGTCGCGATACCTATTTTTTTAAGAGATTGCCAAATCTCCTTAAAATCAATTTCTATCCGCTTTTTCAAAAAAATTAAAAGGAGAAAAAAATGAAAAATTCCTGAAATTGACAGCGCTAAAGCCAAACCAAGCACAGAGATGTCTGTAAGCTCTTGAAGGTTCAAAAAATTAATTATAATTTCCCGGAACGCACTTATTCCCGGGGCTAAAAGCCAGACAAACAAAAAACATAAAACAATATTAAGCGCCACTGAATACAAGGCAATTATTGCCGGAGTTTTGGTGTCTTTTATTGAGTAAAAAACCTTAGCCAAAAATGGAAGACAAGCAGCAGCAAAAATGCCTAAACAGAAAATTCCCAGCATAGCTGCTGTTAATTTTGTTTCTTCTAAGCCAAATTTACCTGTCCCTAAAATAATTTGAGTAATTTGAGTCCGCATTAAAAACATTAACAAGCTTATCGGAATTATTAAAAAGAGAATTTGTCGAAAAATCAAAGAAAAATTCTTAAAAAATGTTTGCTTTGTTTTATTTGTCCATGCCAGCGACAGGGACGGGAAAGAAGCCAGAGCAAAAGAGATGCCGATTAATCCAATTGGCAGGCGCTGCAAATTATTGGCAAAATTTAAAATAGCGACCGAACCCACAGCCAAACCAGAAGCAATAGCAGTTACTATTATTAAGTTAATATAAAAGCCAAATACGCCAATCATTCTGGGAATCATTAATTTAAAAACCTTGATTATTCTTGGATCTTTGAAGCGTAAAATTAGAAGATATTTATATCCGCAATTGATGATGCCGGGAATTTGAAGAAGCATTTGAAGAAACGCGCCTAAAATAACGCCAAAAGCTAAACCATAAAGACCGAAATTCGGAACTAAAAATAAGATTCCAAAAATTATACTTAAATTGTATAAAATCGGAGCCAAAGAAAAAATTAAAAATCGGTTGAAGTAATGCAGGACTCCGGAAAAAATACTGGATATTCCAAAAAAGAGCGGGCTAAAAAACATTATTCTGGTCAAGGAAACAGTAAGTTCTTTTTTCTCGGGAGAAAAACCGGGAACTACTAAATCAATAATAAAAGGGGTAAACGCAAACAAGAGCAAGCAAAAGAAAACAAGCAAAATCAAGAAGCAATTTAAGAGATTATTGGCAAATTCCCATGCCTGTTCTTTGCGTTTCTGAAAATATTCTGAAAAAGCCGGCAAAAAAACCGCGGTTATTCCGCCGACAATTAAAATTCCATAGACAAAATCAGGGATTCTAAAAGCGGCAAAATAAACATCAAGTTCATCGCCCGCGCCAAACTTTCCAGCTAAAAGACGATCTCTTATCAGTCCCAGAACCCGGGAAACTAAACCAGCAGCGCCTAATATAAAAGCGGCAAAGACCACTGTTTTAGTTTGAGAATTAAAAAAATTTGAAAACATGAATTTAGTATAGTATTTTTACAACTCTTGACAAGTCTTTTGCATCGGTGTAATAATATATTTAAGGATAGAAGGGGTCAGACTCCAGGGGTCTAGCCCCAAGTAAATAAATGTTTGGTAGACGCAAAAAAACAAAAGGGTTCACCTTAATAGAGCTAATAGTGGTTATTACCGTAATCGCAATTTTAACAATAATAATTTTGCCGGATCACAAAATTGGCGGACAGGGGTTTGCTCTTCAAAGATCAGGATATGAATTAGCCCAAAATATCAGACGAGCACAGGAAATGGCAATGTCAGCTAAAAAGTTTCACGGCGTAGTCCCTTTTGGTTATGGAATTTACTTAACAGATGAAGGCATAAGCACAAGCTATATCTTATATGCTGATGTATTTCCCACTGGTACCGGAGATCAAAGATGGGGAACACAAGATAGTATTGTAGAGAGAATTGAACTAGAAACAGGCATCAAAATTCAAAGTGTTTCGCCGTCCTTTCTAAGTATAAACTTTAGCCCTCCTAGACCAAAAACAAGGATATCCGGCACAAATGTGCCTGATGGGAGTGAAGCAACAATTACTCTGGCAGTAATTGATAATCCTCTTAGAACCAAAATTATCAGAGTAAATAGAGCAGGATTAGTTAGCATAGATTAAATGTTGAAATATTTAAATATTAGGAGAGGGTTCACCATAATAGAAGTAACAATTGCCCTGTTTTTGCTTTCAACCGGCATATTGGCTGCTTTTGCTGTTACTCAACATATTGTCATTATTACAGAAACCGCTTCTTCGCGTTTAATCGCTGCTTATCTTGCCCAGGAAGGAGTTGAAATTGTCAGAAACATTAGAGACACTAACTGGCTGAAAGGAAGGGCTTGGGACACAGGAATTGGCGTTGGCAATTGGGAGGTTGATTTTCGTGATACAGCTTTAATTGCTTTAACTACTCACTACGGAAGATTTTTAAATATTGATGCTGCTGGTTTTTATAGTTACGCTTATGGCCCTCAAACAAAATTCAGGAGAAAAATTACGATTACTACATCAACTGTTGCAGGGAGGCCGAGAATAGGGGTTGCTGTTTTAGTAGAATGGCCTGAAAGAGGACAAACCCATCAGCTTAGAGTTAAAGGATATTTACATAATTGGCGTTTTTTTAAATAATGAAAAATAATAATAAAACAGGGTTTACTTTGGTTGAGGTTATAGTTGCAGTTACTGTTTTTATGATTATTATAGGAATAGTGATGCTGATTTTTTCCTGGGTTATTGAAACCCAAGAAAAAACATTAGCTTCCCAGGAGCTTTTATTTCAAACAAGTTTTTTAATGGAACATATAGGCAAAAGTTTGAGAATGGCGAAAAAAGAATTAAGCCATCCCCCTGATCCACCTGCTCTACCAAACACGACTCAGTGTTTAGATACTGTTGGCAGAGGATTTAATTTTGAAACTAATCCTCCTATTAATAACAGAATAAGATTTATTAATGATGATAACCTGTGTCAAGAATTCTTCTTATCTGACGCGCGCCTGAAAAAACGAATTTCTACAAATGACAATGCTGGTGGTTTCGAAGCTCCCCTGTATTTAACTCCTCCTTATTTAGAAGTGGTTTCTTTTAGGGTTAATTTAATTGGCGCAGGCCAGATCGATACTCCCCAGCCTCTCCAGCCAAGAGTAACTTTGTTCCTGGAAATAAGGCGAGCTGGTCCTAAACCCGGCTTGCTTCCGTCGGTAAAAATTCAAACCACACTTAGCCAAAGAGATCTTGATATTGTAAAATAATGGTTAATAATTCCGAAAAAGGACTTGCCCTTTATCTAACTTTTGTTGTTTTAGTTGTTGTTCTGGCTTCGGTTTTAGGCGTGTCCGTGATTTTTCTTAGACAAATTGCAGCGATTGAACGGCTTGAAGATTCAGTAATTGCTTTTTTGGCGGCTGATACTGGAATTGAAAGAGAATTAGATTCCACTCACGCTCCTCCTGAAGACTATACGGGAACACTTGACCTGGGAGGAGGCCTTTTTTCCAGATACAATGTTAGAGTAGCTTCTACTAGCCCTGAATGCCCGGCGCCTAACTTTTGCATCAGATCAGTAGGCACTTTCAAAGAAGTTAGAAGAGCGATTGAAGTAAGGAGATAAACTTTTATTTGAAGGAATTTATGAATAAACAGAAAGCCAAACAGCGAATTACTAAACTAAAAAAACTTATCTCTCATCACCGCTATTTATACCATGTTCTTAATCAGCAGAAAATTTCTGAAAACGCTCTTGATTCATTAAAAAAAGAGCTTTTTGATTTAGAAGAGCAATTTCCGGAATTTATTACCCCTGATTCGCCAACTCAACGAGTAGCTGGCAGGCCCTTAGAAAAATTTACTAAAGTTTATCATCTTCAGCCCATGCTCTCCCTAAACGACGCTTTTTCTGAAAAAGATTTAGATAGCTGGTTAATTCGGATTAAAAAATTCTTATCTCCTAAAGAAGCCGAACAAATCGCATTTTTTTGCGAATTAAAAATTGACGGCTTGGCAGTTGAGCTGATTTACCAAAACGGTCTCTTGAAAACCGGTTCAACTCGCGGGGACGGACTTGTTGGCGAAGATGTTACTCAAAATTTGAAAACAATTGAAGCTATTCCTTTGATGTTGAAAAGCCCAATTGATTTAATTGTCCGGGGAGAAGTTTTTATCTCTAAAAAAGAATTTACTAAAGTAAATCAAAAACAGAAACAAGCCGGACTTTCTGTCTACGCCAATCCCCGAAACTTAGCAGCTGGTTCTATTCGCCAATTAGACCCTAAGATTACTGCCTCTCGTTGCCTTGATTTCTTTGCTTTTGATTTAGATTTTGCTCCGGAAAGCGCCTTAAATTCAAAAACCCACCAAGAAAAACATCAGATTTTGAAAACACTCGGCTTTAAAACCAACCCCCATACTAAATACTGCAGGGATTTAAGAGAAGTTTTTAGATTTTATAAACATTGCACTAAACTAAGAAAGAAAATTCCCTATGAAATTGACGGGATTGTCATTTTTGTTAATTCAAATAAAATTTTTACCAAATTAGGAATAATTGGCAAGACTAACCGAGGTTCAATCGCTCTCAAGTTCGCTCTTAAACAGGCAACTAGCCAAATTATAGATATCAAGGTTCAGGTTGGAAGAACCGGCGCCTTAACCCCGGTTGCCTACTTAAAGCCAGTTAAAATCAGCGGAGCAACTATTACCAGAGCAACCCTGCATAACCAAGATGAGATAAAACGTTTAGGGCTAAAAATTAATGATACTGTTATTGTTGGCAGAGCCGGCGATGTTATCCCTGACATTATCAAGGTCTTGCCTACTTTGCGAACAGGAGAAGAAAAAGAATTTAAAATGCCCTCTTTGTGTCCTATCTGTCGATCTGAAATTAAAAAATTAGCGCAAGGAAAAATCTTTTTTTGTCAGAATCCCGGATGTTTTGCCAGGCAAAAAAGGTATTTTGAGCATTTTGTTTCCAGGTCTGGTTTTGACATTTCTGGCCTTGGCAATAAAATTATCGCCAAATTAATTGAGGCCGGAATAGTTTCTGACCCGGCTGACCTCTTTGAACTAAAACAAGGAGATTTAACTTCTTTAGAAGGCATAGCCGCCAAATCAGCTAAAAACTTAATTGAAGCAATTCAAACCAAAAAAGAAATTTCCTTGTCTCGTTTTATTTACTGTCTTGGAATAACCAATGTTGGAGAAAAGACAGCCAAAGATTTGGCTCAATATTTTAAAAACCTCCAAAATTTAAGACAAGCTAGTTTTGAAGAATTAGAAAAATTAATGGATATTGGCCCGATTGTTGCCAGATCAATTCATCATTGGTTTAGAAAAAAAAGCAACTTGGAGTTTTTAATGAAGCTGGAAAAAGTTGGCGTGAAAATAATCTCTTTTAGTTTAGAAAAGGGGCAAAAATTGCGAGGAAAAATTTTTGTTTTAACCGGCAGTTTAGAATCAATAACCAGAGAACAAGCTAAAACCAAAATTAGAGAACTAGCAGGAGAAATCTCTGAATCAATCTCTTCTAAAACAGACTTTCTTGTTGTCGGCAAAGAGCCAGGTATGACAAAAATAGAAAAAGCAAAACTTTTAAACATTAAAACAATTAATGAACAATATTTCCTGGAGATGATAAGATGAAGTTCATATTTATTCATTTAAAAAAACTTGACTGGCTGCTTATAATTTCTGTTCTGCTTTTAACTAGTATCGGGCTTTTATCTATCTATAGTTCTTCCCTTGGCAGAGGAGATTTCTTAAATTTTCAAAAACAATTTGCGTTTCTGGGAATAGGATTTTTTTTAATGCTAACCGTATCTTTTTTTGACTATCGGGTGTTGCGGAATAATCCTTATTTAATTTTAGCTCTCTATTTATTAGGTCTTTTTGCTCTGGTCGGCTTATTTGTTTTCGGCCCGGAAATCAGGGGAGTAAGAACCTGGTATAAAATTGGCCCTATTTCAATTGACCCGGTAAGCTTTTTTAAAATTGTTTTAATTATCTTGCTAGCTAAATACTTTTCTACGAGACACGTAAGGATGTATCAAGTCCAACACATTCTTCTTTCCGGTTTCTATATTTTACTTCCGGCTAGTTTAATTTTTTTTCAACCAAACCTAGGTCCAGTAATAATCTTGGTTGCTCTTTGGCTTGGAATACTGATTGTTTCAGGAATAAAGCTGGGTCATTTTTCAATTTTAGCTGTCTGCGGAATTTTAATCCTAATTTTAGGTTGGAATTTTCTCTTAAAAGATTACCAAAAAGAGAGAATTATCAGTTTTGTTATTCCTCAATTTGAGCCCTTGGGAGCGGGCTGGCAGCAAGCCCAGGCGAAAATTGCTGTTGGTTCAGGACAAATTTTAGGGCGAGGCATTGGCCAGGGACCGCAAACCCAGGACGGTTTTCTGCCAAAACCTCAAACAGATTTTATTTTTGCCGCCATCTCAGAAGAAATGGGTCTAATAGGGGTAGCAGTTTTGCTTTTGCTGTTTTTATTCGTCTTAAAACGGATTATTAAAATTGCTCTTAATTCGCGAGAAAACTTCTCGCGGCTTTTTGCTGCTGGCTTTATCTTTTTATTAATTTCTCAAATCTTTATTCATATTGGCATGAACTTAGGAATAGTGCCGGTTATCGGGCTTTCATTGCCATTTATAAGTTATGGCGGCAGTGGTTTAATTTCTCTTTTTATTGGCCTGGGTATTTTACAAAATATAAAGACTCACCAATAAATGACTTTAGTCTTCCAAATCCGCAAGGATTTGGAAACTTTAATTTATGCCGCGGGTGGGACTCGAACCCACATGGGAAAATTCCCAAGCGATTTTAAGTCGCTCCTGTAAACCAATTCCAGCACCGCGGCAAAGCTTTTTAATTCGAATCCTACACTTTTAAACTCGTTAGAAGTGGTAGCTATTTTAAGTTTCGAACATTGACCTTGTTAGAGAAAGGGTTTCTCTGACAGGGTAAAGGCGCGGGCGGGAATCGAACCCACGTATGCGCTTTTGCAGAGCGCCGCCTAAGCCACTTGGCTACCGCGCCATCAATTTGTGGAACGTTTAGGGGTCAGGCCACTGGGGTTTGACCCCAGGAATAAAAAAACAAATAGGTTCTTTACAAACCTTTTTTCTCAAAAAAAGAAGGAGGGTTTACCCTTAATTTTTCGGGGTTTCTGAAGAAGTCCCTGGTTCTTCCGGCTCTTTTGGTCCTTTTACTGATTCGGTTTTTCCTTTTCTTTTTATATACAAAAACGCTAATCCCCCAACTAAAACAAGTATTGCGACTGCAAAGAGAAGAATATTATTCATAGTTTTCTAAATTCGTTTCCAAGTTCGACCTTGAAGTTTCCAACCGAGCGCTCAAAGTTGAGTGCTCGGTTTGAAAGACTAAAGAAAATTAAATTTTCTTTTATTACATATTACAAGTTATGTTTTAAATGTCAAGCCTTCAAGTCTGTTGTGCCTAAGGGGTCAAACCCAAGGGATCTTACACTCCTAATTGTATTTGATAAATACTCGCAGTTTAGCGCTGCTTGCTCTTGGATTTTTAATTATTTCTTTTTTGCTGGGCGTAAGAGGTTTTTTAAAGGGCAGTTTAACTATCTTGGCAGAAGCCATTTCTCTAAAACTTTGTTTAACAATTCTATCTTCAAGAGAATGAAAAGAGATAATTATTAATCGGCCGCCTTTTTTTAATCTATTAACAATTTGCGGAATTACTTTTTGTAAAACCAAAAGCTCCTGATTTACCTCCATTCTGATTCCTCTAAACACTTTACTGGCATAATATCCATATTTTCTGCTAAATCTATATTTTGGCGGTGTCGCAAGCTTAATAACAGATAATAAATCGTTAATAGTAACAATAGGATGTTTCTTTCGTATCTGAACAATTTTTTTAGCAATTTGCCCGGCATAAGGCTCTTCGCCAAAATTAAATAAGATATTTTTTAATTCATCTTCCTGGTATTTATTGAGAACATCATACGCGCTTAAAGATTGGCTTTGATTCATTCTCATATCTATTTCAGAATCAAGATTTTCTTTGCTCTCTCTAAAACTAAAACCCCTTTCAGGATTTTCCAAATGATGGCTTGAAACGCCTAAATCCAATAAAACACCGTCAACTTTTTTAATCTTTAATTTATCAAGAATAGATTCAAAATTAACAAAGTTATCATTAACATATTTTATTGAATTCTTAAAAGCGGCTAATTTTTTCTTAGCGAATTTTATTGCTTCAATATCCTGGTCAATACCGATAATTTTTCCTTTTTTATTGAGAAGCTGCGCAATCATTTGGCAATGGCCACCGCTGCCCAAAGTCCCGTCAACATATACGCCATTTTTTTTAATATTAAGAAATTTTATAACCTCTTTAGGCATTACTGGAATGTGCTCAATTTTAATTTTCATATTTAAAACTTTTCAATCAAATTATAAATATCCCCTGCTCCCATAATAATCACCTTTTCTCTTCCTGTAAGGTTCTCTTGCAAATACTTAATTATTTTTTCTTTTGGCAGATAAATTACTTCGGATTTATTAATCGCCTTAACTATTTTTTCAGAATTAACTTTCTCTGTAATTTCTTTATCTTCCCTGCCAGCAACTCCATAAATGTCAGTAATTATAATTTTATCAATCAGCGCTTCTCTGAGAGTTTTAACAAAATCATCAAAAAAACAATAGGTTCGGTGGTATTGATGTGGCTGAAAAACGCACCAAATTTCTTTTTTTGGCCATTTTTCGCGAGCTGCCCTTAAAGTAACTTTTACTTCTGTTGGATGGTGCGCGTAATCTGAAATGATTGTTATTTGCTTATCATTAATTACTCCTTTTTTTATTTCAAATCTCCGCCAGGAACCGCGATATTCTGACAGGGCATTAAAACTAATCTTATCTGAAACTTTTAAGGCTCTGGCTACTGCTAAAGCTGCCAGGGCATTATCCACATTATGTTTTCCCGGTATATTCAAAATCTTCTTTAATTTTTTCTCGTCTTTTGAATTTTTGTATTCGCTTTGAGTAATCAATATGCCGTTCTTTTTTAATTTTTTAGCAAATTTAATAAATGCCTTCTTAACATTGTTAAAATTTTTAAAATAATCCAAATGGTCTGGTTCAATATTGGTAATTATTGCAATGTCAGAAGAATAATTTAAAAAAGATTCTTCGTGCTCGCAGGCTTCAATAACCAAATATTGGATTTTACCCTGAGCTTGTTGAATAGGCTTCCCTGCCCTATAATTACTATCTCCGAATTCTTTAACTTTTGTCCCGACAATTACCGTCGGATCTAAGCCGGCTTTAACTAGCAAAAGCCCAAGCATAGCTGTTGTTGTGCTTTTTCCGTGGGTGCCGGAAATAGCAATAGTAAAATATTGTTTTGTTAATTCGCCAAGGGCTTGAGGATAACTTTGACACTTAATTCCAAGTTTTTTTGCTTTTTTAAGTTCTAAATTGTTTGGCCTAACTGCCGGACTATAAATCACTAAATCTATATCTTTAGATATGTTTTTGCGTTTTTGGCCAATAAAAATTTTTACCCCTTTCTTTTCTAGGGCTTTGGTAATTTCAGAAGAATTCAAATCCGAACCAGTTATTTGATAACCTTTAGTAAGGTAATACCTTGCTAAAGCTGAAACCCCAATCCCGCCAATGCCGATAAAATGAATTTTTAGTTTTGGAATTGACATGATTCTAATATTATATATTCTGGCCCTCCTTTTTTTAATACGCTTTCCATCACTTCAATTGAATTTACTTCAAATTTTAGATTTATCTCTTCATTGACTTCCGGCCTTTCTTCGGGCTCAATTTGCTTGAATTCCCAGATTTTAATTCGCCCCAGGGTAATATGGGGTACTAGATTAAACTCTTTAATTCTCTCCCCAACAACCCAAACCATTTTAGGCGGCATCTTTTTAGGAGGCCCATAGCATATCTTATTAAGGGTTATTGAAAAGGGTTTCTGTTTTGAAGCTAATTCTCTTGTTTTTTTTAAGACATCTAAAAGCTCATCGTTTGAAATATAACCCAAAAATTCCAAAGTAATATGGATATTATCTTTTAGTGTCCACCTAATAGGCAGTTCGGGCCATTTAACCTGGTATTCCGCCAGTTTATTTTTTATATTTTCCGGTAAATTTATGGCAGTAAAAATTCTATGGCGCATGTTCTTTCACCGCCTTCGGCGGTTCAGTCAAGTTAAAAATTAAAAGC
>BBPE01000557.1_pt2 | contig 11267 bp, 8 predicted proteins | sample 1344301 | NCBI WGS metagenome assembly BBPE01 (sample SAMD00019089, study PRJDB2971) | groundwater metagenome | isolation source: The Cedars highly-alkaline
CTTTCAAAAATCTGTGTAATCAGGGCTTACTGAAAAATTTATGTGTGTCAAAAGTGCAAGGTTTGGACATAAAAAGAACAAAAAATCGTGCATTTTTAGCGCTATTTTTGTGGTTTAAATCTATTAATTTCTGTCATAGTATTCAAGTTTTTAGCATTTTTCAGTAAGCCCTAATGTGGATGGTAGGACAGGTGGATACAATCTTCAGGCAGCATTTTCAACGGGATGGTTAGCAGGACAAGAATCAGCCAAGATTCTACAAGCAGAAGCAATAAAATGACGCTTTTTAAAACAAGGGAACAGTCTGATGAAAGATTTACCCATTACATTATTTTTTTACTCTCCTTAAATCCTTCCTTTAAGCATCCAATGTTTTTTTAGTGCCGAAGGGGGGAGATGAACCCGCCCTACGCTCTTTAAGGGGAAACCAAGTTTTCACCTTAATATTCCCCATCCTTTTTAAAAAGGGGAAAATTGACATTTTCCCCTTAACCCCTTTTGTGTTCAACTCCCTTACTGTTTTATATTGTTTTAGTGTTTTCCGTTGCGGGGTTTGAGCTTGTTATACTGGTGCTGGAGGTGGGAGTTGAACCCACACGGGAGTTGCCCCATCGGTTTTTGAGACCGACGTGTATGCCATTCCACCACTCCAGCGCTTTGAGCTTATTCTTTCACCACCCCTTTAATTATCGCTTCTTCTGCAGTCTCGTAAGAAAATCCTTTTTGAATTAAAAATCTTATCCAGTATGCTTTTTCTTTAATACTTGCTTGCGCCTGTGCTTTTTCTTTAATTAATCCTTTTGCAATATCCAAGTCAGATAGTTCTCTTGAAAATTCATCCAGAACATCATCTATAATATTTTTAGAAATACCAAACCCTGTAAGTTCATATCTTAATGCAGAAAATGAACGGGGAGACTTTCTTAATCTTTCTTCTATCCAGTCTTTTGCAAATTTTTTATCATCAATATAACCCAGACTTTTAAGCTTCTTTATACAGTCTTGAACTGTGTTTTTATCTTTTATTCTTTTAACAAGTCTGTCTGATAATTCTATTTCTGACCTCTGTCTTACAGAAAGAAGCCTCACTGCATAATCCATCGCAATATCTTTGCCTGTTTGACAAAAGAGATAAGGTTTATTCTTTTGTTTCTTGTTTCTTTGCCTGCTGTTTAACATTTTCTTCCAATTGTTTTAAAATTTTAGGGTTTTGCCTTAAGAAAAGTCTTGCTGATTCTCTTCCCTGTCCTAATTTTTCTGTTCCAATTGTATACCAGGAACCTGTCTTCTGAATAATCCCGTACTGAACTGCCATATCAAGAACATTTCCTTCAACAGATATGCCCTCCTCATGTAAAAGATCAAATTCTGCCTGTCTGAAAGGCGGAGCAACCTTATTCTTTACAACTTTTACTCGGACATGGGTCCCAATTACCTTATCTCCTTCTTTAATCTGTTCTATCTTTCTTATGTCAAGTCTTACGGATGAATAAAACTTTAGTGCCCTGCCACCCGGTGTAACCTCAGGATTTCCAAACATAACACCAATTTTTTCTCTTATCTGATTTATAAATATGACACAGGTTTTTGACCTGCTTATTGCGGCAGTAAGTTTTCTAAGCGCCTGCGACATAAGTCTTGCCTGAAGCCCAACATGCGCATCACCCATCTCTCCTTCTATTTCTGCCTTTGGTGTAAGCGCAGCAACAGAGTCTATAACAACTGCATCTACTGCATTTGACCTTACGAGAGTTTCTACAATCTCAAGTGCTTGTTCACCTGTATCGGGCTGGCTTATAAGAAGTTCATCAAGATTTATACCTAATTTTTTTGCATAAATTGAATCAAAGGCATGTTCTGCATCAATAAACGCACCAACACCGCCTGCCTTTTGTGCCTGTGCAAGGACACACAGTGAAAGTGTTGTCTTGCCGGATGCCTCAGGGCCAAATATTTCAATAACACGTCCCCTTGGGACTCCTCCCACACCAAGTGCAATATCAAGTGAAAGTGCTCCTGTTGAAATTGCAGGAACATCCGCCGATGTTTCATAACCAAGCCTCATAATTGAACCCTTCCCAAACTGCTTTTCAATATGGGCAAGAGCAAGCTCAAGCGCCTTTTTTCTTTCAGATTTGCCAATGTCTTTCACCTCTTTCTTTTCTTCTGCCATTTTTTTCCCTCCTCTTCTGTTGCCCGTATTTCGTCGCCTGTCCATGACCATCTGTCTTCCGTTTTTTTACCAGTATACAGGTGACGGCTTTTGCGGACGACGGAATACAATATACAGCTTTTTAATTATACCACAAGAAAATATCTCGCACACCATATTTTACGGTGTTTCGGATAAACCCAATAATGCTTGATATAAGTCTACCAATTTTGAACAAGAATTTTGTATTGAAAAATTTTCCCTTACATATTCAAACGCATCTTTGCTTATCTTTTCTGCTTCTTTCGGACTTTTAATGTATGTATTTATGGCATCTGCAATTGCTCTGGGGTTTTTGGGCTCAACCAGCAGACCTGTTTGTTTGTTTTTTATAATATCCTGTATGCCACCCACCCTTGTTCCTATAACAGGAACACCTGATGAAATTGCCTCAAGTACTGAAAGACCTAACCCCTCAGATATGCTGGGAGCAACATATATATCAAATAACGGAAGAATATGTTCAGGTTCAAAGTTTTTTTCAATGAATATTATACGGTTTTCAATATTTAGTTTTTTGACAAGTTTTTTTAAAGACTCTTTTTCAGGACCATCTCCTGCAATAACACATCCTGCATCACAGGGTATAAAAGGGATTGCTTCTATTAACCATCTTATCCCTTTTACAGGAGAAAGCCTTCCAAGAGTTCCAACAGTATACTTCCATTTATCAAAACCAAACCTTGTTTTTAACCCCTTTTTGCCATTACTGTCTGTTGGCTTAAATCTTGATGTATCTATTCCGGTGCTTATCAATTTTATTTTTTCTTCTCTTAAATGCCAATTATTTATAAGCGTACTCTTCACAGCAGGGCTTATGGCAACCACATACTTACCCCAACAGGGGAAAAGTCTTCTTCCTATATTCTTTCTGAAAAAACCATGACAGGTTGATAGATGGGGAATATGACATATCTTGCTTACAATACTTGAACAAACCTGTGTGGTATGTGTATGTGAATGGATTACCTGAATTTTATTTTCCTTTACCATGTTAGAAATCTTTATCGCACTTATAATTATCTTTGGATGTAAAATGGATTTTGTATTTAAAGGGACATAAAAATGTTGAACATCATTTTTTATTAATTCTTTTTCAACATCTCCTCCAGAAGAACATACCCATACATTATGGTTATCTTTTTTCAAAAAAACAGCATAATCTCTCACATATGATGAAATACCCCCAACCTTTAGATGATTTGTTATATGAACAATCTTCATTTTATCCTTTATTCACTGCCCCATTACTTTTTTCACTTCTTCCATAACCATTGGGACTGTTACACCTTGCATACATTTGATATTTTTGCATTTCTTTCTATAACAATTTATACATTTGATATCTGATTGAAGAACGGATATATTTTTATTTACTATATGCCATCTTGGGTTTGTAGGTCCAAATATTGCAATTGTTGGAACACCCACCGCAGATGCAAGATGCATAGATGCAGAATCTACTGTTACAACAACCTTGCATTTTTTAAATATCGCAGCAAGCCGAGATACAGTTGTTTTACCAACAAGATTTATCGGTTTTGTTTGAATCAAACCTGCAAGAAGCCTTGCATCTTTCTCTCTATCTTTTGTTCCTGTAATAAGAACCCTGCCATTAAACTCTTTTCCAAGCCTGTTTGCAAGTTCTGCATAGTTTTCAATCTTCCATATTTTTGTTTTCCAGTCAGAACTTGCCCATGCGGATATACCGAAAAGTATCTGCCCTTCTGTAAGCCATGCATCTTTTAGAATCATATCCGCAAACTCTTCATCATAATTTGTAGTCCAGAATTCAAGAGCATCGTATTTAGGTATTATACCTATCTGTTTTAGTATCTCCCACTGATGTTCTATAGGACCTGAATTAGAAGGCTTAAATGTAATCCCTTTATTAAGTAAAACCCTGCCCCATCCTCTTTTATATCCATACCTTGAACCGATAAAACTTAAAAATGAGATAATATGTGTAGTCTTGTTGTTTTGAAAATCAATACTCATATCATAACACTGAGGCTTTATTTTTTGGACAATCTCCATAAGATTTTTTATTTTTGGCTTACGGGTATCCCAGACCAAACAATTATTTATATAGGGACATCTCTGAAATACATCTACATATCTTTTATCAACAAGCACATCTATCCTTGCATGGGGAAGATTTTCTCTTAAAGCCCTTATAGAAGGAATAGAAAGAAGGACATCCCCAAGAGCACTGAGTTTTAATATAAGGATTCTTTTTTCTTTCAAAACCTCTTCATATACCTTTATTGTGTTTTCAGCCATATGTTCAAGTGTGAACCTCTGCTCTACATTTTTTCTTGCATTTATTGAAATTTGCTTTGCAATATCAGGATTTTTTATAAGTTTTATTATTGCCTCTGCCATTGCTGTCGGATCTTCAGAAGGAATAATCAAACCGGTTTTTTCATTCTCAACTATATCCAGCACCCCTCCTGAATGGACAGCAATAACAGGAACGCCTGACGCCTGTGCCTCAATGATAACCCTTCCAAATGCTTCGGGTCTTCTTGATGCAAGAACAAGAGCATCTATCTTTTGCATAATATCTGATATATTATATTGTGAGCATATAAAATGAACATTGTTTGATATACTTAACTGTTTAGAAATCTCTTCAAGTTCTCTTTTGTATGGCTTGCCCTCAGGAGCATCTCCTACGATTATTCCCTCTATATCATTGCAAGATAGGGTTTGGTATTTTAAGTTTTTAAAATTTTGAACAACTATTTTTAATCCTTGCAAAAAATCTTTATGCCCTTTTAAGGGAGTGATCCTGCCTATCATTGCAACCTTAAAACTTTTTGTCTTTGGATAATCAGTTAAAGGGAAATAGGGGAACCTTTCTATATCAACCCCTCTGTGGACAAGTCTTACTCTGTCAGGAGGGACATTAAATGTCTCAATAATGTATCTTCCCATAAAAGTACTTGGGACAATAACCCTTTTCCCCAGTGTCATGATAAAACTACCCGGATGGTATGAGTAGTATCCATGACAGGTTGTAATAAATTCTACACCTGTTTTTCTTGCAGCTATATAGCCTATTATTGCTGGAACTCTGCTTCTTGCATGCACAATCTGAATCTGCTCGTCTTTTATAATTTTTACAATTTTTTTTATAAGGGAGTGCCACAGAAAAGGATTTTTTACGCCTATGGGTAATTCATAGTGTTTCACACTGTGGTTTTCAAGCTCAAAGGTAAGCAGCCCCCCTCCACTTGCAACAACACATCTGTGACCTTTTTTAACAAGATATTTTGAAAGGTCTAATGTGCCTGTTTCAACCCCTCCTACATTCATTTGGGGCAATAATTGAAGTATATTCATAATATCTTTTTTAAGCCTTCTTTTATTCTTATGCTATCTTGAATCTTTCTTTGTTCTAAATTAAATTCTATTGCTTCTTTTATTGTGCTATAAATATCTTCCGGCTTTGATATTTTTAAAAATCTCTGCTTTTCTAATTTTTCAATAGCCTTTTCATATTTTGTTTTTAAAAGTGCAATCCTTTCTGGCAAAAATGCAATAACATAACGAGCAGAGGATTTGGCTTCCGAAAGCATTGACATACTTTCACCCGATACTACGATAATCTTTGATGTCCCAAGAATTGCCGGTATAATGTTTTTTCTGTTGTTCCTGTTTGCAATAATAAGCATCTTGCAACCTTTAACATCTTTAAATATGTCAATTAAAACATCTTCTATATCTCTTGAGGTCCTTCTTGAAGTTGTTACAAGCATATACAAGCCTTTTTCTTTTGCAATATCTAAAATCCCCTTACAAACCTTTCCAATAATATCCACAGACATTTTAGAATTTTTTGTATCTCCTCCTATAAGAAGTCCTATACAATCCTTATCTATACAAATTTCATCTTTCAGTGTTAAAGATGATGCTTTTAAAATTTCTTCATCAATAGAACTGATGGCAGTTCTTGTAATGATAATGTTACTTTTTTTAGGAGGATTATCGTGTTGAGGGACAATTGAAAGTGTGAAATTCTTAAAAGGCAAAAATGAGGGTTTCATAATAACAATATTTTTTGAAAGATTTTCTTTTGTCAGGATAAGGTTTATACCTGCCAAAGAACTACCTGCTGATATAACAATGTCTGAACATTCGGAATATATTTTTGAATAGGCTTCTTGAGCAAGAAAGTGCCTTAAAAAACCCATCTGCCCCTGTCTATAAAATAGAGAAATAATTGTAATAAGTGTTTTATAGAATGGCTTTTTATATCTTACAGGTATCTCATGGATACTGATATTTTCATTCTTAAGCCCGGCCATCTTTGTTGGGACAGAGATGTTTTTTATCTGTTTTATAATTTCCAAACACTGATTTCTGTGTCCGGCTTTTTCATCTGTAAGAAGGGTAATCTTAAAAGTTTTTTTTGTTTTCCATCTTTTATGCATCCATAGCCATTGCTGTGGATTTTTTCTTATAAATTGTTCAAATACTTTTACAAATTTTTTCAAAGAGTCTGCTTCTGTCTTTCTCTCTATTTCAGGCAGGATAAAAAGTTTATGGTAAGGACCCCTTTCTCTTATAATAAAAATTGGCAATATAGAACAGCCTGTTTTTTCTGAAATTTGAAAAGCGCCTGTGTGCCAGGAACACAGCCTTCCAAAAAATTCAACAAACTCCCCCTTTTTTCCTGCATCCTGGTCTGCAAGTATGCCTATGGCTTTGTTTTCCCTTAAACCCTTTATGATTTCTCTGACCAGTATTCCCTTCCTTATTACCTTACACCCCTTGCTTTCTCTAAACCTGTTGACAATTTTGTAAAGAACTTTCGGTTTCTGGTCTCTTGCAAGAACAAGCAAAGGATAGCCCATCATACACAAACATACAGATGCAAGTTCCCAGTTTCCGAAATGTCCCGTAAGAAGTATCAGACCCTGTTTCTTATCAAGCGCACACTCTATATTTTCTTTTCCTTCAACCTCTATATACTTATTAAAATAATTATTGTCTATCAATGGGAAACGGAGCATCTCAACGACATTCATTCCAATGTTTTCGTATGTCTTTTTTATGATGGCAAACTTTTCAAAAGGAGATTTCTCCGGAAAAGAAGCCCTCAGGTTTGCATATGCAATTTTTACCCTTTTTCTTGTGAACAGATACCCTATCCTTCCAAATAATTTACCTGTATACATTGCAGCAGATAACGGAATTTTTTGTCCAACAAATATAATAAACTCAAGCAAGTATTTCAATAAACCTCTCCTTGCCAAATGTCCAGCACACATCTACAAGAAGGATATAAACAGGAAGTAATTGAGCAGATGAGGGAAGCCTTACCCCATCTTTCTGGGTTGTTAAAATGAGCTGCCCTTTCTGCGCCGACCTGTAAATCTTCTCTATATCTCTGTCGGTGTATGCATAGTGGTCAGGGAACCTGAAAAACTGAACAATCTCTGCTTTATTTTCTTTTAACATATCTTCAAATCTTTTAGGACCTGCAATGCCGCAGAAGACTACGGTCTTTTTTTCTTTTATAAAATCTACGGGATAGAATTTATCTTCCCCGAAGGAATAGATAGCAGATGGTTTATAAGAAAAACCTGCAAGGATATCCATATTAAACCTCTGCCATTTTTCTGCCTGTTCCTGATTCCCTTTTATAACAACCGCTGATGCCCTTTTCATAGAAGAGAGCGGCTCTCTTTTCCATAAATATCTCATCTCATCCACGACTGGAACAGTAGTAATATCAATATCTTTTTTAAGCCTTCTGTGTTGGAATCCGTCATCAAGTAGAATAACATCGGGCTTAAATTTTTCATACCCAAGAAATGCGGTTTGAACTCTGTTTCTTCCTACGATAATGGGAACATTAGGGTTTCTCTTCTTTAACATTAAAGGCTCATCTCCTATTGTTTTAAAATCATAAGATTCAGAACCTGCGCCATGGGGATTAACAAAAACAATCTCTTTTGTTTTCCTTCCGTATCCTCTTGATAAAAGAACAACCTTTTTTCCGTTGTGGGTAAGATGTTTTATAATCCAATCCGAAAGAGGTGTTTTCCCTGTCCCGCCTGCAAATATGCTCCCAACGCTTATAACCTTACAATGCGGTTTTTTCGCCCCCCCGGCGGTATCATAATACATTCTATGAAGCATTGAAAAAGGCAGATAAATAGAGTTGACAATTTTAAGTATCATTCAAGCCTTTTTTATTTTTTCTAGATATTCTTTAATCTTTTTTTCGTATCCTATTTCGGTGGGAATATAATATTTTTTTTCCTCGGGTATGTATTCCTGCTGGACATAGTGGTTTTTATAATTATGCGCATATTTATAATTTTTACCTCTCCCTAATTTTTCTGCTCCACTATACGAGGCACTTTTAAGTGCGTCTGGAACCTGCATTATTCTTGACTTTTGAACATCTTTTATCGCCTTTTCTATGGCACAATAACAGGCATTTGATTTTGGAGCGCAGGCTACATATATAACTGCCTGCGCAAGAGGAATCCTGCATTCCGGAAGTCCTACAAATTCAGAAATCCCAAGCGCAGCATTTGCAACAACTATTGCCATAGGGTCGGCATTGCCCACATCTTCGCTTGCACATATAACAATTCTTCTTGCAATAAAACGAGGGTCCTCGCCTGCTTCTAACATCTTTGCCATCCAGTAAATAGCAGCATCAGGATCAGAGCCGCGCATACTTTTTATAAATGCAGAAGCAGTATCATAATGCTCATCTTCATCTGTGTCATATCTTATAGCCCTTTTCTGTATGGACTCTTCTGCAACTGCAAGCGTAAAATGTATTTTGTCATCTTTATCGGCTTGTGTGGTAAGGACACCAATCTCAAGTGCATTTAGCGCCCTTCTTGCATCCCCATCGCAGACCTTGCATAAAAATTCTTCTGCATCGTCAGAGAGTATAACCGAAATATTTCCCAATCCTCTTTCTTTGTCTTTTAATGCATTATTTATTATCTTCCCAATCTCATCTTCAGAAAGAGGGTTTAATTGAAATATCATAGAGCGGGATATAAGAGGAGAGATTATTGAGAAAAAAGGATTGTGTATTGTAGCACCTATAAGTATAAGGTTCCCGTTTTCAACATCAGGCATCAGAACATCCTGTTGAGCCTTGTTAAACCTGTGGAGTTCGTCTATAAAAAGTATTGTCTTTTTGCCCTCATACTGTTTTCTTTTTTTTGCAAGCAAGATTATTTCTCTTATCTGCGATATATTTGATTCAACTGCATTTATATCTTCAAAATGTGCCTTTGTAATCTCTGCAATAAGATATGCAAGGGCGGTCTTTCCACATCCGGCAGGTCCATACAATATAAGAGACATTATCCTGTCTGCCTCTATTGCCCTTCTTAAAAGTTTGCCCTTTCCCAATATATGTTCCTGTCCTATCCATTCCTGCAGGTTTCTCGGACGCATACGGTATGCAAGAGGAATCTGGTCCTTGTTATTTTTATTAAATAAATTTTTCATATCAGTTAATATGTTATTAATGTTTATCGTAGAGGCCGCTCCCCGTTCCCCGAAATGTCAGAACACCGGAGCGCAAGTCACCTGTCACATAGAGCAATATTATCAATAAGCCTTGTCCTGCCTATCCTTACAGCAACTATGGCAATTGCCCTTTTTTCAATTTTTGAAAGAACATCAAAACTATCACGGTCAATTATATTTGCATACTGCAATTTTACACCTTTTTCTCTTAATATTCTTTTTTTCATTGCAGATTCTATAAACATACAATCTTTTACACCCTGTTCTACCATCTTTTTGCTAATATTTAACGCATCATACAGGCACAGTGCTTTTTGATGTTCTTCTGGTGTAAGATACGCATTTCTTGAACTTATTGCAAGACCATCTTTTTCACGAACTGTCGGAAGAATTTTAATTTTTATATCTATATTCAGGTCTTTTACCATCCTTTTTATAACAGAACACTGCTGTCTGTCCTTCTGTCCAAAATAGGCTACATCCGCTTTTAGTATGTTAAAAAATTTTATAACAACTGTTGCTACACCCTTGAAATGCCCCGGTCTTATACTACCTTCAAAACATTCAAGTGAACCTTCAACCTGTATATATGTGGAAAAACCTTCAGGATACATCTGTTTTGCATAGGGATAAAAAAGTGCATCTATACAAAATGGTTTAAGCATATTTATATCCCTGGATATGTTCCTCGGATATTGCTTAAAGTCTTCATTTGGACCAAACTGCGCCGGATTTACAAATATACTTACCACTGTAAAATCTGTTTCTTTCTTTGACTGTCTTACCAGGGAAAGATGCCCCTCATGAAGACACCCCATGGTCGGGACAAAACCAATCTTTCCTTTTAATTTATACTGGTTTGATAATTTTTGCATTTCAATAATTGAACGAATTATTTTCATATATTGTTTAGTTATAAGTCTGTTGCACAATTTTCCCGTCACCTGTTACCGGTCACATAATTCTATGGAAGTGAGTGCAACCTCATAAGATTGGAGTTTTGGAAGTTGTTACACAAGATATTATAAGTCTTTTTGATAATTAAACAAGATGTCCTAATTTTTATATAGATTTTTATGTGAGGTAATGATATAATTTCATATAGATTTTTGATGGGGCAATTCGTAAGGAAAAATGATAATCAGGAAAAGTATACAATTAACCGGGATAGTAACAGTCCTTTGTCTTACAACCGTTTTTTCTTTCACCCACACTACCAATAAGGAAAACGGGAAACGGGAAAGAACTATAAAAGAAGCTCAGGAACTATCCTTCGGGGAAAAAAACTGGCAGATAGAGGAAACAAAACACTTCATCATCTTCTCCCATCGGGGAGTAAGCCATATAAGGAAGAAACTGGATAAAGAACTAAAAAGTTCTGCCCTGCAGATAGCCAGGAGGATCGGTTATGAAGATTTCCAGTTATACCGAGGTAAGGGCGACGACTGGGATAAGAAATTTAAGTTTTTCATCTACGGCAGCCATGAGAGCTGGTTGGAGGCACAGAAAAAGTTTGGAAGAAGCGAAAGGGTATCTG